>Ga0181575_10000070_pt1 | contig 75076 bp, 48 predicted proteins | sample 101ome_23_FD_145599 | JGI IMG/M metagenome (GOLD analysis project Ga0181575, IMG submission 145599) | Coastal salt marsh microbial communities from the Groves Creek Marsh, Skidaway Island, Georgia - 101411CT metaG (spades assembly) | ecosystem: Environmental > Aquatic > Marine > Intertidal zone... | reverse complement strand
AGCTTGCTTGGCTTATGACTCGACCAGAATATCTTTCATTTATTACTAGAGAAATATTAAATATACAACTTCTTCCATCCCAATCTTTATTCTTAAAAGAAATATGGAATAGAAAATTCCCAATGCTCATCGCCAGTCGAGGTTTTGGTAAATCATTCATGCTTTCCCTCTACGCAGTACTCAGAGCGCTCATATTGCCCCGCAGAAAGGTAGTTGTAGTTGGTGCTGCATTCAGGCAGTCTAAGGTTCTTTTTGAGTACATGGAGACGATATGGCGTAATTCGCCAATGCTAAGAGATATATGTGATGGCGATAGTGGTCCACGAAGAGATACTGATAGGTGTACTCTTAGATTAAACGACAGTACAGTAACTTGCTTACCTCTTGGTGACGGACAGAAGATTAGAGGACAGAGAGCAAACGATATCATCGCTGATGAATTTGCATCAATACCCAGAGAAATTTTCGAAAACGTCGTTGCTGGCTTTGCTGCTGTTAGTGCAGATCCAGTTGAGAATGTTAAACGATTAGCTGCCAAAAAGAAAGCGGATGAACTTGGCTTATCAATTTCCCAAGAGGAAAAAGAGGTTAAAAAAGACAACCAGATTATTTTATCAGGTACTGCTTATTATGACTTTAACCACTTTGCTACATACTGGAAAAAGTGGAAGTCTATAATTAAAAGCCGTGGAGATATAGGAAGACTTAGGGAAATATTCGGAGAAGATCCACCAGAGAGTTTTGATTGGACTCAGTATTCAATAATACGAATGCCTTATGAGCTTTTACCAAAAGGTTTTATGGATGCAGACCAAGTTGCACGATCTAAGGCCACTGTACATACTGGTATATACCAAATGGAATATGGCGCTTGTTTTACCAGAGACAGTCAGGGGTTTTTCAAGAGATCGCTTATTGAGTCCTGTGTCGTTTCGGAAGAAGGATTAATAAAAGACACAAATAACAATCCAATTAATTTTGAAGCGGCACTTCTTGGCAATAAAGACAGAAAGTATATATTCGGGGTTGACCCTGCATCTGAAGTTGATAATTTTAGCATAGTTGTACTAGAAATTCATCCGAGTCATAGAAGGATTGTACACTGCTGGACTACTACTAGATCTGAACACAAAGAGAAGGTTAAACGTGGATATTCTACTGAAACAGACTTTTACGCTTACTGCGCTAGGAAAATACGTGACCTTATGAAACTTTTTCCATGCATACACATCGCTATGGATGCCCAAGGCGGTGGCGTAGCAGTTATGGAATCTTTGCATGATAACGATAAAATACAAGACGGAGAAGCTGCTATTTGGCCAACAATAGACGACGACAAACCAAAGGACACAGACGACGAAAGAGGGTTACATATTCTTGAAATGTGCCAGTTCGCCAAGTATGATTGGTTATCTGAATCTAACCACGGAATGAGAAAAGACTTTGAAGATAAAGCTTTGTTGTTTCCTTCTTTCGACTCACTTACTCTTTCTATGTCAGAGCATGAAGATAATACCAAAGGTAGAATGTTTGACACTATAGAGGAATGCGTTCTAGACATAGAAGAACTCAAAGACGAATTATCAATGATTCAAATGACTCAGACGAGCGCAGGTAGAGATAGGTGGGATACGCCAGAAGTTGTTGTTGGAACTGGTAAAAAAAGCAAAATGAGAAAAGATAGATACTCTGCATTATTAATGGCGAACATGGCCGCAAGAGTTTTACAGAGAACTCCAGATCAGGCTGATTATGAATTTTACGGAGGCTTCGCTACTGGCGGCTTTAAAGAAAAACCTAAAGAAAATCTTTACACTGCACCAAGCTGGTTTGCTGACTATATGAAAGATGTGTATTAATCTATGAACATTCAGATTACCATTCCAATTGAGGCTTAATCAATATGAATAACGACGAAATGATAACTTGGCAAGACGGTGACGACGCTGGAAAAGCAAGTGCTTTTTCTAAATTTTCTGATAATGTTAGTTCATACGCTGGGCTAAGTAAATCACAAGGAAATCATTATAGGCATTTTCTAGACATTGAACCAAATAGATCTGTAAAGCCGGGGTTCACTTCTAGAGACTATTACGCATTTCGTCCAGATGAAGCAGTACCTCAACAGCAACGTCGAATAATTAAAATGTGCATGGACGCTTATGATAAAGTAGGTATTATTCGCAATATCATTGATTTGATGGGTGATTTTGGTAGTCAGGGTATTCAGATTGTTCATCGAGATAAAAGTGTTGAGAAGTTTTATCAGCAGTGGTTCAGGAGTGTTAACGGAAAAGAAAGGTCGGAACGTTTTCTTAACAATTTATACAAGACTGGCAATGTGATTATATACAGAAGCTATGCCAACATTACCCCTAAATTGAAGGATTATATGAAGGCTTTGGCTAATGATATTAAAGTTGAAGTACCCGAAGCCCCAGCAAATCAAATACCTTGGAGATATAATTTCTTTAGCCCGCTAACGGTTAAGATGAAAGACGGAAATCTTTCTTTATTTATGGGTCTACAGAACTACACAATTACAACAAACTCCTTTTTCGATAAATTTAAAGCAGGAGAAATACCAAACCACGTTTTAGAAACGTTACCACCCGCGATTAAGCAAAGCCTTATAAGGGGGGAAAAGGATATACCACTTGATCCAGAGAGACTCAGCATTCACTACTACAAAAAAGACGATTGGCGTCAGTGGGCCAACCCGATGATTTACGCAATTCTTGACGACATTGTAATGCTCGAAAAGATGCGTTTAGCTGATATGTCTGCTCTAGATGGCGCGATTTCAAATATTCGTTTATGGACGCTTGGTAACTTAGACCACAAGATTCTACCAAACAAGGCCGCTATTAATAAGCTTCGTGATATTCTTGCCAGCAATGTTGGCGGGGGTACAATGGAATTAGTTTGGGGTCCAGAGCTGTCATTCAGTGAATCTAATAGCGAAGTATACAAGTTTTTAGGATCTGAGAAGTATACCTCTGTACTCAATAGCATTTATGCTGGGCTTGGTGTACCACCGACTTTGACGGGTATGGCTAACAATGGTGGCGGGTTTACCAACAATTTCATTTCCTTAAAAACACTTTTAGAGCGATTACAGTACGGTCGAGATCAGTTGGTCAAGTTCTGGGAAAAAGAACTTGAAATAGTAAGAAAAGCTATGGGCTTCAGGTATAGGGCGCATATACAGTTCGACCAAATGACACTTTCTGATGAAGCTGCCGAAAAGAATCTATTAATTCAACTTGCTGATCGCGACATAATAAGTCAAGAAACACTACTCGAAAGATTTAAAGAAATCCCTCAAATAGAAAATATCAGACTTAAGAGAGAAATGTCTAAACGAGAAACGTCTGGACCTCCAAAAGCCAGCCCTTATCACAATCCTAACCATCAGCAAGATTTGGAGAAAATGGATAAACAAGGTCAGATCAATTTAAAACAGGAAAAAGAAAAACAAAAAAATACACCAAAACCTAATAGTAATCTTGATATTAAAAATAATGGTCGCCCTCCAAATACTAAAGATACCCGCCCAAGAAAGCAAAGGACAGAAACTCCTAAAACCAATCCGGGAGTTGCTGAAATGCTTGTTTGGGCAGACGAAGCTTTCGAAACGGTTTCTGAAAATGTGAATAAGGCATATATTAGCAATAAGGGCGTAAAAAACCTAAGAAAATTGACGAAATCAGAAGTAATTAAAATTGAACAAATTAAATTAGACATATTTACAAATCTAACGCCGATGAAGTCTGTAGCATCTGAAGATATTATTAATTCTTTAAGGAGCAATAAGAAGTCGCCAAAAGATTTTATCGACATTTTAAAATCTAAGAATATCAATATTCATGAGATGCCGATTGATATATATCGAAAAAATGTTATAGCAAATTTCGTGTCTTATACAATGTAATCAATTTTATTCGTTTTTTTGTGTATACTTTTTCATAGAGGCGCATATGAAAATATTTAAACAAGAAATACAAGACGGCGTTGCTCCGTTAGTTCAGTCTAACGCGAGTATAGCTTATTGCGTACCCGCAGCTTTACTTGCTTTAGATACTTCAATTGATGAAGATTCTAACAACAAGTTAAGTATCGCTGTTGATAAAATTAAGGCTGCTAGCGCAAATCCCGAACAGATAGATCTCTACTATATTACTTCTGTTCTAGTATCTACTGGCTGGAACAAAAATGACGATGTATTCAATTCGTCAATGACTTGGGCCGCTAGAAATACACCAGAAGACAAACAATTCAATTTTATGCACAATGAAAACGATATCATTGGGCATATTACTGGAAGCTATGTGGTTGACAAAAACGGAGACCGCATAACAGATGATACTCAGCCGGATGATTTTGATATTATCACCGAGGCTGTGTTGTATAACAGCTGGACAGATCCAGAAAATAGACAGCGCATGAATCAAATTATTGCTGAAATTGAAGAAGGCAAATGGTTTGTTTCTATGGAATGTTTATTCGCTGGATTTGACTATGCTTTATTAGACGAAGATGGTAATGCAAAACTACTTGAACGTAATGAGGGTTCTGCATTTTTAACTAAACATTTACGAGCCTATGGTGGTACTGGAGAATACGAAGGCTACAAAATTGGTAGATCATTAAGAGATATTTCTTTTTCTGGCAAAGGTCTTGTATCCAAGCCAGCTAATCCAAGAAGTGTTATTCTTGATTCTAGCAGAGCTTTCTCTCTAAGTTCTAACTCAACAATTACTACTTTTCCTAAAGGAGAAAATGACATGTCAGATATTAATCTTTTAGAGAAGCAGCTTTCGGATGTAAAGAGTGAGCTAGCCTCTGCTAAAGAAGAAAACAAAGTTCTTCTAGCTCAGATTGCCGAAGCAGCTTCAAAAGAAACTCTAGAGTCGATGGCAAAGCTTGAAGCCACCGTTGGTGAACAAGAAGAAGCTATCAAGACTTTAGAAGCTTCATTAGCTGAAAAAGAAGCATCCATCACAGAACTTCAAGAATCAATCGCAAAGAGCGAAGAAGAAATGAAGGAAAAGATGGAAGAACTTAAGAAGATGAAGAAAGAAGAAAATATGCGCAAGCGCATGGCTTCACTTTTAGATTTAGGTCTAGAGGCTGAAGAAGCTGAAGAATCTCTAGCTTCTTACGAAGATCTTGATGATGCTACTTTCGAAACCATCTTGGCAGCTATGAACAAGATGAAGAAAAAGGTTGGCGTCAAAAAGGAAGAAGAAGATGAAGAAGCAAGAATGAAGCCAAAAGCTGAAGAAGTAGCCGATGAAGCTGAAGCTGAAGAAGCCGCCGAAGAAGCGTTGGCAGAAGTCGAAACAACTGAAGCTGCATTAATTGATGCTTCAGACGATACAGACGAATTACAGGCCACTAGAGCGAGTGTCGCAGAATGGCTTGAAAGCAACGTACTTAATAAGTGATTAAAAGGAGAAAATAACTATGGCTCTAAAATCAGATAGATATGAACTACAGACCGACATTAGCTTTTTCTACAATGACACTGCGACCACTCGCGGTTGCTTAGTTGGTCATGGTGCTACTGCTGGTACTGGCGCAGCTATGGATCAGGGCGTAAATCTTTGCGTCAAGTCCACTTCGGCTGCCCCTCTCGGCATCCTTCTTAACGATGTCGTAGACAAAGATTTAACTCGTACTCATCTCAATCAGTACAAGGATGAAGTACAAAAGGGTGGTAAGGTTACTGTCCTTCGTAAAGGTTACGTTGTAACTAACAACATTACCAATCCTAGCGACTGCGGCGCTGGCGAAACAGCTTATCGTTGCGACGATGTTGCTGGAAACGTTGCATCTTCTGGCACTGTTGCCGTTGGTGTATTCCTTTCAGCTCCTGATGCTGATGACTACGCCAAAGTCGAAGTCAACCTTCCCTGAACTTAATATAATTAAAGGAGAAAACTAATTATGCCAATTAACGAAAGACCTAGTGATGAATTCATCAATCTCCTACGTAAGTCGGGGGATGCGGATGTAAATTTGGCTCAAGCTGCACAGCGAGAATTCGCTAAAGCTCTTGAGTTACCACTACGCAAGGGCGTCCTTGCTGGAAATATTCTTGGTAATATTTTCGAAACTGTGAACGTAGAAGCTGGTTCAACTACTGAATTTCCTCTTGATCTAATCAGCCCCGGCCTTGAAGGTGAGCATGTCGCTTATACTAATCCCGGTCATGGTAGAATTCCAGAGCGTTCGGTTGAAAGCGATTACGTCATGATTCCAACTTACAACATTGCTTCATCGGTTGATTATCTTCTCCGATACGCAAGAGAAGCTCGTTGGGATATTGTTGGTCGAGCCATGCAGGTCATGGAAGCCGGTTTCACGAAGAAGATTAACGACGACGGCTGGCACACGCTTCTAGCAGCTGGCGTTGATCGCAATATTCTTGTTTATGACGGCGATGCAACCGAAGGTCTCTTTACCAAGAGATTAGTTTCTTTAATGCAGACTGTAATGCGTCGTAATTCTGGTGGTAATAGCGCTTCAGTTGGTCGTGGACGACTTACTGACCTCTATGTTTCACCAGAAGCATTAGAAGACATTCGTAATTGGGGATTAGATCAAGTTGACGAAGTTACTCGTCGTGAGATCTATTCCGCTCCAGAAGGCGGCGCTCCAATTACTAGAATCTTTGGTGTCAACGTCCATGACCTCGATGAACTTGGCGAAGGTCAAGAATATCAGTCATTCTTCGCTGATCAGCTTGGTGGACAGCTACAGTCCTCAGACAGAGAACTTGTTGTTGGCCTAGATCAGTCAAGCAATGACAGCTTTGTTATGCCCGTTAAGGAGCAGCTACAGGTCTTTGAAGACCCAACTCTCCACCGCCAGCAGAGAGCTGGTTATTATGGCTGGACAGAGCTTGGCTTTGGTGTTTTAGATAACAGAAGAATTATCCTCGGATCATTCTAATTATTATTTAATACCTAAAGCGACTAAAAGCCACCTTCATTAGATTGGGGGTGGCTTTTTTGTGTATTAATAGTTAGATTGTTTATTTCTGGAACACCTTTAGGAGAAAGAATATGGCTGCATTATCGGACTATCTTGAGAGTATAATATTGAACTTTATTTTCAGGGGAGGAACTTTTACCAAGCCAAGTAATGTATCTGTAGCACTTTTAAATGAGGTTCCTAAAGACAATGATGATGGCTCAACTATGGGCGAAGTTTTGAACTTTATAACCAATGAAGCTGGCGCTGAAGTCTCTACCCAGTACGCTAGAGTAAGTCTGGGAGACCCTTCAGAGAATGGCAACACAAAATGGTCTGATGTTGGAGATGATCCGTCTTCTGTTTATTATACTCATACTGAAAACCTTCCAGCGTCTGGATTTTATTACCCTCTGTATCTTGAGGAGTCTAGGGCTGTTCAGGCTTCTGACGGTAATGGCGTTGAATCATATGTTTTCCCGGAACATCCCGCCACTACTTTTTACAAGCCTGTAAGTGTGGGAGCTATTAACGCTGTCACAAATCCAGATCCAGACGAAATTATTTACAGGTTTTACGACGGAAACGGTTTTATACAAAATAAATCAAATATTACATTTGAACAAGCTGGCAAAGGTGGCTGGGGAACGATCAAAGCGGTAGCCTTAATGGATAGTGAAACCTACGGGGAAGGCAATATTTTAATGTACGCCCCTCTAGAGGTAGAAAAATCAGTTGGCGAAGGCGATATAGTTCAGTTCATCCCGTCACAATTAGAAATCAGCTTAAAGTAATATGATTATTCCAAAAGAAATTCTTGTAAGAAATATCAAGGAAGATATATTAGATAATTCTGTAGGCGCTGTTTCGCCGCAGGATATAAGAAGAAATCTTTTAGACATTATTGACTCTGTAAGTCTTTTAACAGAGTACAATGACTTAAACTCTCAAAACTTTTCGACTGCTGACTTACGCACACTCAGGGCTGGAGAAGAAACTCTCTCTAAAAGAAAATCTGTTGGTTATAGCAGTGTTGATAATGTTGCTGTTGGCTACTCCGCTTTAAAATCTCAGATTGACGCAAAGCAAAATGTTGCAGTCGGATCTTTTGCTTTAAATTGCAACATGTATGGCCCAGACAATGTTGCTGTTGGATTTCACGCTCTTGGTAGCAATATTAACGGTTATGGTAATATTGGCATTGGTAGCTACTCCCTTAATAACAATAAAGAGGGAAATTTTAACATAGCAATCGGTCAGGGCGCTGGATATTACGTAAACAGAAATGAAAGCTATCAGTTTTTCTTAGCCTCTCATGCTGTAACTGAAGATTCTATATGTGAAAACAAGAATGGACAAGGGCTTATCCCCCTCCTAAAAGGAGACTTGTCATCCAATAATCTTAGGTTAGGTATTGGCGTCCGAACTCTCCATGAAGGAGCTGCTCTTCAGGTTGCTGGAAATATACACCCATCCGTAACGAATACATTCTCTTTAGGTAGTAGTGATTTTAGAATTAAAAATCTCTATCTTCAAAGCTCAATAAACTATAGTAATAATGATTATATTCAGTATAGCGAAATTTCTAGACGTTTTACTTTAAGTAACTCTACAACCATTAATGATTCTTTAGATGTAAAAAATAACCTAGTAGTTACTAACAACATATCTAGTCCTAATGGTCACCTTTCTGTTGGCTCTTATGTATCAGCCACCTCTGGTATATTTAGTGATAATTTATTACTTAGTGGACATGTGTTTCCAGAAAACACTCTTTCAAAAAATCTTGGAGATAGAAGACAGGAGTGGATGAATGGTCATATATACAACATTTATTCAAGAGGTGTTGCTAAGTTTAACGTTTTTCACGCCGAAGAACAAAGTCATTTTAGAAACAAAACTATATATTTAGGCTCAACTGGAGACCTTGAAACTTTAGATGGTGGTGGCGTTTCTGATTTATACGAAAATTTTGACCCGACCGATAACAACCAAGATCCAAATACTCACTCTCAATATTTACTAGATGAAGATCTCATTGGTGCTGGTTTTAAGATTGGCTCTAGCGGAGTTGATTATTTAAGATTATACGAACTAACATTCAGGTCTAGAAATGAAACTTGGAACAATCTTTCCATTGACGATCCATATTCAAGATCTTCTTGGTTTTCAAATATTAGTCTAGAGACAGCTTCTGGAAGACATGTCAAAACAGACCGAATCATAAATAGTGATTCAGTAGGAATGTTTACATATAACAACGACTTAGGTTTCTTCATAGAAAGCGGAGTCTCTTACCTATCAGAAGAAAATGGTCACTTAGATAGATCTGGACTTGGTGATTTTAACATAATATCTCCAATAGAAGAACTAGACAACTATACAATATCTATACAATCTCCTAAAAGTCAAGTTAATTTATTTCAAACATTCCTTGAGAATACTGAATCCATCCATCTTGATTTAGATCAGAAAGAAAAAATCACTGGATTTAAAACTGGCTACATTTCAGATTCTCAATTGCCTTTACCGAACTTTTTTAATGAACAAGCTGGTCAAAGACCAAATAGATACATCATATCTTCATACAACGACTCATCTTTCGCCAAAAGGTGTTTCACTTTACTTCAGGATCAAACTGAAGGATATGTAGGTATTAGTAATTTTGATTATTCTGAATCAATGCTTCCAGACACAATACTTAATGTTAGAAGTACTGGAAACGCTGTAGTCAGAGTAACAGCTGAAAATCAAAACGATACCGAAGCAAGTTTAGAGCTTCTTGGTGGAGCAAACTGTAAAGATGATGGCGTTTCCTTACAGTACATTAAAAGTAGCGGAGTTTTTCACCTTAATACATTCAGAAATTCTGTAGAATATAACTCTCTAACAATAAACGATTCAAGCGGTCATATTGCTATACTAAACAAGTATATGAATTCAAATGCAATGCTGTCGCTTGGTGATGACGATCACACAGATGCGGTTATAAGCATTAGGCACTCATCTGGTGTCCCAGTAGCTACTGAAAATTATGGACAAATATTCACCAGAGAAGTACAAGACTTAGACGTTCAAAGCACCCTACTGTCTTTCATGGATAGTAGCGGAAACTTGTTTAATGTAGACCTTACTGCAACTAGTTTTGATGGAAGCACGGTAGATAAGCCACTAGCCTTAGACACTAAAGGAAATACTTTTGGTGGCATTAGATCGCCGCTGTCAAGAAATAATATAACTGCCTCCACCGTTAATAATACTGCTATCGGATACGAGGCTTGTTCCAATATTCTAGATGGTACTAATAATACCTGCCTTGGATACAGATCTGGAAAGTATATAGAAAATGGTTTTGGTAATGTATATTTAGGCTCAAATCTTGGATCAGAAAACACTTCTCAGTCTATCGTTATCGGTACTAATCTTTCTACTTCTTCTAACGAACTAGCAATTGGTCACGGCCAAGAACCTTTGATTAACGGATCTTTTACAAGTAAGTATGTTAATATAAACAATACTCTTAAAATTGACAATGCTCTAACTATATCAAAAAATTCCGTTCTCTTTACAGATAAAATTTCTTTTAATAGTTCAAGCTTAGAGTATCTTTCTCTTGAAAGCAATAATGCTAAGTTTTCCACAAATGTTTCAATTTTAGGAACTTTATCCTTTGCTAACGGTACTTCCATATCTAATGCTAATTTCTTAAATGACATAGCTCTAAATAGTCAATCAATTCAGCAGACAAATAATAGAATCTCAACAAACGAGACATCATTTAATCAGTTAAAAAACAATGTAGATACTTTTATAATTGAGGGAGTGGTAGAACAGAATATTAGATTTGATGACTTACCCAATTCTTTCAATGATACTCCTTTACAGTTTTACATCAGGAAAAAAGTAGTTGACTCATCTAATAATTTTGTAAATGCTCCTTCTACGCCAACTTCTCCAAATCTCGTTCTCATAACACTTAGAGATCCTCACATAAACGTTAGACAGGGAGACTATGTAATAGCAATACGGGTTAATGGCGAATACAGGCCAATAGCCGTAACAGGACCACCGTGATAAGGAATATACATGTCTCACGAATGCGAACCAACCGGATGTTTTAGGTCTGATCAAAGATCTAGAAGAATAAGATCTGCTCCGCAGAATGATGCCTATACGTCTGTATTCACGACAACAACTACCTCCACGACAACTCAAACAACATTACCTCCACAATTTCTATTTGATGAAATAGTTATACCAGATTCCGGGTCTCATATTGGATGCCCTTCATTTGGTACTACATTGCCACCCATGTATTTTGACGCTTTTGGTGGCGATCAACAGTTTTCTAGTGGCAATATGATATTTCATCAGTTTTTTAATGATGGAATATTCTATATATCTCCTTATTCTGATGAAAATTTCGAATACGCCAAAATAGAATTCTTAATGGTTGGTGGCGGCGGTGGCGGTGGACCATTTGACGGCGGCGGTGGCGGCGGCGGTGGTGGTGTTAAGCGTAGTTCTTTCAATTTTCCAAAAGGTGCTTACAGCATAAAAATTGGAAAAGGTGGACAATCAGGCGCAGACGGAGAAGAGACTTCAATAAAAGAGATAGGAATAAGATCTATTGGTGGAGGCGCTGGTGGCACACCGTTTGAATCTAATGCTCATGATGGAGCTAATGGTGGCGGCGCTGGTGGTCGCAGCGATAGCTCTGGAGGATTAGGTCTCGGCGGATACAACGGTGGATCTTCATCATCAAACTACGGTGGAGGTGGAGGTGGAGGCGCTGGCGAAGATGGAAAAAACGCACCATTTAACGACGATAATTCTATCTTACGCTCCGCAGGTTCTGGTGGAAATGGAGCTGCTATTACTTTTGATTACAAATCTTACAAGCACTACGGCGGTGGAGGTGCTGGAGACGATTTTGGTGGATTAGTATTAAATAGAAGCTTAGGCGGTGGAGGTGGCACAATATATAAAGATGGCATAGACGGCCTTGGTGGCGGTGGCGCTGGCAATGGGGGTCGTGGTGGAAAGGGATTTTGTTTGATTGGTTATATTCCAGTAACAACGCCCGCCCCCACAACCACGACAACGCTACCACCAACCCCGCCTAGTCCAGTAGAAAATCTTTCAGCAACAGGTGAATTTCAAAAAATTACATTACGTTGGAATGATCCTACTGATTTTGGATCTTCTCCAATTTCTTCATATACTTTTAGGATTTTAGACATATCAAACACACTACTTAATTCTATCACTATTTCAGCTGAGTCTGTAGAAGAGGTTGCGGTCAATATTGGTTCAGATTTATTTGTAACAAAAGTGTATTCATTATTAAGTTTAGAAAACCAAACCACCTACAAAATAGAAGTTATTGCCTCTAATAGCGCAGGCGATAGCATTCCGTCTTCAGCTTCAGCAACTACTGTTACTACAACTACAACTACTACAACTTTATCGCCAGATTCATTATCTTTCTCCATGTCTTTTGATGGGTCTATCGGGTTCGGAACAATTGAACCAGCTGCCATTACTTTAAACGGCAATGCTGGCAGTAGAAAAACCGCAAACGCAACAATAACGGCAACAGAAGGATATGTATTTTATGAAGATCCATTTATAGATATTTTTGGAGATGGTGCTTCAAGTGTTCTTTATGATGAAATATCTGTAAACAAAGATGCAGATAATTCTAAAATTTATCTTGGTATACCTTTCATTATGCCTGACAGGCCGCTAACAAATGCCCTTACCTATATAAACATTAGTGGTGTAACACCAACTACTACTACAACAACTACTACAGATCAGCCAATCATACCGTTTTGTGAAAAACTATATCATACTGCTGAATTTGTTCTCAATGAAGATAACACCTATTCCAAGCCTTCAGACTCTGAAGCATTACTGAATCCATTGCAGATTTTTGTATCTAATTCTCAATTTCCAGCTAGTATCGCAGGGTCTATAAGTGAAACGGTCAATAAGGCTGGAGAGCCTTGGTATAACGGTATTTACTTTGAACTGCCACGGTCTATAGACACGCACGAAGAATACGTAGACTCTCTTCCGAGCAATTATAACTTACGCCTTCTAGATCCACAAACCGGAGCCGAATTTAGAAACACAAATTACTTTTTATTTTATCCAGAACCTCAAAACAATAGCATTGACACTGTTCGTTCTTTCTTTGTGGAACAAGATGATGCTGGTGTACGATATGTAGAAATGAGAATATCCTTTGACTATATTTGTTCTGTAACAAACTTTAATCAATTTGGCGACGGAGATGACGATATAGATGGCTTTATGGTCATAGAAGTTCTTGAGTTTAATGGCTCTCAAAGAACACTGCTATCTTCCAGTGTTGTTAACAAATTTAACTTTAGATATGTCGGAAGTTTTACAACCATCAATAGCAATAAAACTTATCACTACATGTTAGACTTTGGAACAAGAGAAAATATAGTAGGTGTATAAATGGCTCAAACAATAGGTGTAGCTGGCAGACAGTATGGCAACGGTCGAGTCGCCTCTATGACCAAGGCTATTAATCTAGAAAATCTATCAGAAGTAAATACAGATTTTTTTGTAAGACTTTTCCTAAATTCTTGCTTATGGGCTTGCAGGAATGCTGGGGCTTCTAGGTCAATAGCAATTTTCTCAAATGGATATAGCACTTTTGACAATAAGCTCCACTCTTTATTTCAAAGCATGGGATATTTTAATGCAACCCTGATTCACCCTTGGTATAAAGAAGGATTAAATGGTCTTGATGATTATGATCTCTATGTCTTAATTCCGTCTTATAATGCTCTGTCTGGCTCTAAAATGCCAGACTCAGTTCAACTTCATATTTTAAACAGAGTTCATTATAAGGGTAGCGGATTCTTTACTGGAGAATGGTTTCATTTGCTACACTCTATTCCCAGTAAAAGATCTTTTAGTTTTCTTGATTCTGAATTTTCATTTAAGTGGAATGAGTCTGATGAAAATATTGTTTCAGGTCTTATAGATCTTTCTCCATTTTCCAATATTGGAGATAATGTTATATTTACGGACGCTGAAGAAATTCGATATTCTTCTGTAATTACTGACGATAGCATGTCCTTTGGAATACCGAAAACTTTCACCTTAGACAACTCTGCTTTAGATACTGGATTTAAGGGACATATTTCACAAATAGGATCTGTTACAGAAGATTCTCAAATTTTTTGGTTAACAGATGTTCCTTCAGACGATGTTGTAACGACCACAACCACGACCACTCAAGCTCCTCAGTATGATGATATTTATCTCAAAGTTTTTGACGTTAATCTTTTAAACACTTGCGGCCCCCAAAAGCTTTTCCTAGATGGTCCAGACGCTGACAAATTTGATCTAGTAAATACTGAACTTTACCTAACTAAGTATATAGATGAGCCACAGGAGCTAAGTGTTAATATTATTGCAGAAGATTATTTTAGAAACGAACGATTCAGAAGGGTTGTTGAAAATGTTAAAATAAATCTAGTAGAATGCAACAAGCCAGTTACTCTTCCTAAAGACGGAACTTATCCAGCTTATTCCTACCGTGTTAACGGCCAGACAGTTAAGGGTGTATGGGGAAACTTTGCGCCCACTGGAGTCATCTTACCATTTGAGGAATGGAGCTTTACTGGTCACGGTACTGCCGAGGTTCCAGCTATTGGCTGTTTAGGTGGCAAGCACTCAGATGTAAATGCTTTGTGGATGCAAATCAATCAAGGGGGTCAATTTTATGCTACTGTTAATACGAGTCTAGAAGATAACTATCTAGCTTACTCTAGCCTTCTTGATCATGGCAGATTGTTTTTGGTTCAAAATAGTGGAGAATATCAAAGCGAGCCTACTCAGCATATAGAAGATTTGGCATCTTGGTCTAGTCAGCCACACATTACTTGGCTAAACCATTCAGCTTCAACTAGTTCTTTCTATAACTACTTCCAAGAAAATAGATTTTACAACTTTACCTTCAACGTAGAAAACCCCAACTCTGTTGACGAAGAAGGTAATCCACTTATAGATAATATTTATGCTGTATTGTATTTCAAAAAGGGTATGATAAGAAGTGAAAGAGAAGATAAAATATGCGTGACGCTTACCGCTGGTCCTCCAACTACAACTCCTCCACCAGAATTTGATTTTATAGTGTTTGTGAAAAATAATGTTCCTAATTCAACAATTAGACTTAATTCTGATGAACTTACTTCTTTCAAATTTTCTAGCATTGCGACTCAAACTCCAGAAGATTATGCCAGAATCCTATCTCTTACTTCAAATATTCCATCAGTAGGACTATCAGGAGTTTCTATCAAAAGTGATTCAGAATATATTACTGGACAAATAAATAATTCTTCTTTCAGTAGCGCTTCTATAGAGATAAGATTGCTTGAAATGCCAACGGATGGAGGCGTTGCTTTAGTTACCATCGATGGCGCAAATGTTACAACAACTCCTCCCCCGCCGCCTCCACCCAGATATCCCGTAAAAGTAAAAATAGATAACAATATTCAAAATGTTTACTTAGATGAATATGTAATTACAAAGCAGCTAAGAGCCGGTTGGGCTAATAATTTCTCAGGAAATTCATCTATTGAGGATGGTTTTATTTTTACTTGGCATACATCTCCGGGTTATGAGTACAGACTAGATCAAGCTGATACTGCTAGTCCATACTACACTTGGTATGATAGGCCAACAGTTACTGCTATAGTTTCTGAATCAGTACCCGGCATGACTAACTTACCATATCCCAGACCCTCTAATACAAATGAATATACCGTTCGTGTCACAAGGGGCATAAGTTATGGAAGTAATCCAAATTTAATTGGACATATTTTTGTACCCGTAAATGTTCCAGTTGCTGGAGGTGAAATTTTACTCAAGTTAGGTAGCGAATCTGAGCCAATTAAAACTTATAACGAGCCTGACGCAACAACTACAACTACAACCACACAACCGCCCGTTCCATGTGACAATGTTATCTATGTTATATGTAGCCAGATTCTTGATTGCTCTGATTCTGGAAGCGATTCCTGCGAACCAACATCTAATAGCTATCAAGAAGTTATACTTAATTCTTGCTGTGGACTTTCTCAATCTCAACAGCTACAGATAATACAATCTCACAACGGATCTTCTTCTTCGCTATCTGACATTTATTTATCTGATTGTAATCCATCAGTTTTTGATCCAGTAGCCCCTTGCTTGCCAAAGGATAATACAGGTTCTTGTCAAGAAACTATACATAATACAATCATAGACGTTGTTCCATGTCCATCTTCACAAAATCCGCTACCATAAGAGTTTAATATGGCTAATTATAGTTACTACGTTTCCAATGACGGCTTTGTTGCCTATAAATTTGTGGGCATCGCTGGAAACAATCCATCTTTAACTTTTAACCGTGGTGATATTGTAACTTTCTATATTACTTCTCCGGGGCATCCATTTTGGATAAAAACTGACCCCGGAGTTGGCACTGGAAATACATATAACAAAGGGGTCACAAACAACGGAACTAGCAATGGAACTATTGTTTTTGAGGTTCCCGGAGATGCTCCATCTTCATTGTATTATCAATGTCAGATACACGGACTTATGGTTGGGGTTATCAATATCCAAGGAGACTTCATAACCACAACAACTACTACAACAAGTACTACAGATACTCCTCCAGAGCAAACTACAACCACCACTACTACCACTACTACTACTCAAGCTCCTTTGATTTCTACCACTCCAGTTCCAGCTGTCGGTGATCAAATCACTACTACCACAACGCCAGATCCCACGTTTGTTGTAATCACTCACTCAGAACTAGCCGGTTTTTACTCTAGATATTATTATTCTTACAACACTGCTAAAAACATCAACGCTTTGTCTGCAAGAATTTCTTGGAGTGCTATCGGTAGCGAATTATTTGGCTTTCAAGATCACGATTTACCTATTGGGGTTGATAATCAATTTTTCGATATTTCTATTTCTTCTCTCAGTATACCAAATAATGAATTTGAGATTTATGTAACCCTGTTTTTATCAGACGGAACTACTAGGACTTCCAACGCCTTAATTTTCGAAACACCTACCACCACAACAACTACCACGACGACAACCACTGATTCCCCCGAACCCATATTAGTAGAAAAGAGTGGATTACAAGAGTGTCCATGCGGTAGAGTTATTTTTCCACAAGGAAGTCTAAAGAACAAGAATGATGGACTGAAGGTATTACTAAAAACAAATAGTGGTGATTATTCAGTTGATTTACTACACGGTCGTGATATATTACTCTTTAAAGAGCAAAAATTCGTAACAATTACAAATATTGTACAACAAGACGAACTTGTAAATTCTATTGCGATCTACATAGACTCTGATAGCTACGGAAGGTTAGAGATAGAAAATACTTTATCTATTACAGTTAGAGATTTTAATTCTAGATCTATTTTAGCGCACAAGATTATTGGCATACAAGATGCTAAAATAAGAATTAAAAACACAAACAGTATTGACAAGCCTTCTATAGACTTTAATATTCCAACCCCAATAAACCTTAAAGATAACGCGATTATATTTGAAATTCAAAGTGCTTGTCGTTATGACGACTCTCCTTGTTGTGATTCTTTGCCAACAAGTATACAACTTTTTGGGGATAACATAATATGCCTTCCGCTTGAAGAGTATTATGACCCAGATGATTTAGAGTCTACAACAACTACTCCTCATCCAGATGCTATAAGCTTTATTGAAAACCTTTCTGCCGTAATTGAGGATGGCAAAATCAAACTGACTGCTATAATTGATACTTATTATCATTCTGATTTTGAATACTACGTAGAGTTGTTAGGAGAAAGCTGCACATCAAGGCTATCATTACCACTGACTGGATCATCAAACAAGCAAATTGTTTTTTATGACGATACTATAGGAAATAATACTTATAGAATTTTTGTTTCATCACCAACTGAAGCTTATAGCAACACTGTTTTCATACAAAATACAACGACAAGCACAACCGAACCTCCAGATCCAGAATTAACTACAACTTACACTACCGCTCCACCGCCACCTCCTCCTTTGATTAATAGTGTTTTTTATGACGAAGGTGGAGAGATCTTCAGTTTTTCTTGGGAATTAAACAGTCCTCTCAGTTCACTTTCAGAAATCGTCTTATCCTATTCTACCAGCAGCGGATCTCAAAGCTTTACTTTTACGCCAAATAGTAATGAGTGGGAAAATTTAACAAGCGGTTATGATTTAAACTTAACTTCAGACGGTTGTTTGGTTTATTCTTTTGTTTTAAAAGTCAAGACGAGTAAATATTCTCAATCTCCACCTATAGAAATTATTACTTCTGATGTGCCATCTGTTCCTTTAAGTTTATCTGTAAATCAATATGAGTCTCCGTCATCAACCATACTTGACGTTTCTTGGGATGCTCCTCTGGATGATGGCGGGTGTGGCACTCTTACTTATAGGATAGAATACAGAAAATCTGGAACTCAAGATTGGATACTGCACGATGATGAAATATCCTCAACTAGCGAGACGATAACAGATCTTGAGCTTTCTTCAGATTATTTTGTTAGAATTGCGGCAGTCAACCTTAATGGCGCTGGACCCTATGCTAGTAACGATCCAAATTCGGAACTTTTATTACACTTGGATTACGCTTACGATGATCCAGACAGCGATGCTATACTTACACCAGATTCCTCTTCTTACGGAAGGGCTGTGCAGTGTCATGTTGGCTATATCAATGAGCCAGCTATACCAGAAGAATATTTTGGTGGCGATAATGTTAAGTTTGGAGATGGATCTTTCAGTCCAGATTTAGACACATGCCCTGTTGACTCCGATATATATGATAACATTGCATTTGATTATAACTACAAACACATGAGATTTTTAAGTTCTAGAGTTGCAGATTCAGTGGAACAACCTTGGTTTAGTAATAATTCTACTATAGAAGCTTATGATGGTTCCAACAATAAAATGACCATAGAATTCTGGATTAAAATTCCCAATATTTCTCAGTTTACTTCTACTAATAAGCCTGTTATTTTTGATACATACGGAACAGATGTTAACGCGATAGACCAGCACGTTTTAAGAATGTCTTTGGATTTCGTTTCTTCTTCTAGTGTCAATGTCCTTCTTTCTCTAGATCAGAACGCAGACACATTTAACCCTTACCGCAATTACTATGTTAATAGCAATTATTCCATAAATAATGAAAACGTATTATCTATTAGTGACAATGATTGGCATCACATAGCATTAGTCATGGATGGCTCCTTAAACAACAGTAATGATCAAAAGTATATATCTATTTATTTAGATGGTACACTTTCTTACAACACCGACGTACAGTTTGATGAATCAGCTACTTTAATTACTGATTACCACAGCGTGCCGTTTACTATTGATGACATAGGCTTTGCTGTAGGTAGCTATACATTTAATTTTCAGTCTGACGTTGTTTCCAGCTGTTTCCATTTAGACGAATTTAGGCTGTCTACCAACACTATGTATTGTGGAAACTTTATACCTCCATCTACTACATTCGACTTAGTAGATCAATCTCCATGTGTTCAGGGTGAATTAAAAATAGAGAACTATAGCATAGATGATCCGCCTTGCGCTTTAGATTTGAGAATTGTTAATGGAGATATACCAAACACTGTTGTCTCGATGAAAATTGACGTTCAGGGTACAGACAGTAATGGCACTCTAATATCCTATTCTAGAACTAGCCCCGTTTATTCAGACGATACTAATTCGGCGCTGCAAACAAATGGCTTAAGTGTGTATCACTATTATTACGGAAGCACCCACAATCCCCCAAGATTACAATTAAGACTGTTTGATGAGACCGCTTGGAGCAATATTACGGTAACAATGACTACTTTAGACGCTTCTAATAATCAAGTTTCTCAAGGATCTATTACTAGTCTTAGTACCGACGATTGTAGCGATTAATGCGAAAGGAATGTTATGAAAAAATTTACTACACACAAAGACAATTTAGTAGCAAGATGTGAGCAAAGAGGCTACAGCCTTGAAGAGGTTCAAGCCTGTGTTGTTGAAAAACTAGGAAATGATATTTGGGTTATTGATGTAGATCATCCAGCTTATCCAAGTAAAAGTAAAGAAAATTTCGAGCATCCGTCATACAAAATTATGGAAAATATTAGAAATGGTAATATTAAAAACAGCACTGATATTGGAGAGGGGGTTGGCACTGAACTGAAAAAATTGTTATCTTTTATGAATATTCGCGCTACGCCCAATTGCTCTTGCAACAAAAGGGCTAAAATGATGAATGAAAAAGGTATATCTTGGTGCAAGAAAAATTTAGATACAATTTGCTTATGGCTTAAAGAAGAGTCAGAGAAAAGAAAAATACCATTTTTTAAATACGGCGCTAAAAAACTAATCAAACTTGCTATATCTAGAGCAGAAAGAAAACAAAAATAAATGTTCATTATCGCAGATAGAGTTAAACAAACTTCTATCACAACTGGTACTGGCAGCATTGCGTTTAATGCTACGCTTCCAAGCTTTCAGACATTCGCGGACGCGATTGGCGATGGGAATACTACGTACTATGTTATAGAAACTACAACACAGTTTGAAATTGGCATTGGAACGTACACGTTAAGCTCAGACAGTTTATCTAGAGATGCCGTTTTGCTAAGTAGTAACAATGGCAACAGGCTAGATCTAACCGGAGTATCAACGGTATTTGTAACATATCCTGCCACTTCAAACTTCCTTCTTAATTCAGCTGGTTATGGTACAAGCTTCTCTGATAACTACGGCGGCATTAAGTTTCCCGATGGCACAATCCAAACAACGGCGGCGACAACATCTGTCTCAAAAAGGGTTAGAGATTCCCGCACAGTTTCGTCTGATGGGTCAATAACTGATGATGATGATATTATTTTAGTGGATTGTTCTACGCAAGAAGTTGAGGTCACTATGCCCATAGCTTCTAGCGTTACTGGATACACTTTTACTTTCAAGAAAATTTCTGGAGATAATGACTGTGTTATTTTACCACAGTCTGGAGACTCGATAGATTCACAAAACTCTTTTACGATACATTATTTAAATACGTCCATTGCTTTATATTCTAATGGTAACAATTGGTACTTAATGTAGTGTATATTATTATGTAGGTCACACACACGCGGAGAAATAAAATGGCATATCAACCCTACGATAGAACACCAAAGGGCATTGTGTTCTTTGGCGAAAACGCTGCCGATCAAGTTTACGAATCCACCTCTGGATTTGTTTATACCAGCGGCACTTCTACTTTAGATGTTCCCAATGTAGATGTTTCTGGCAACTTAGACGTTGGTGGAAATGGAACTTTTGATGGAGATCTCACTGTTTATGGAGATCTTAATGTTTCTGGTGTTGTTAATCAGGTAAACCTAGAAGAACTACTAGTTGAAGATTCTAGCATTACTCTCAGAAGTAATTTTACTGGAACTCCATCAGACGGTGACGATGCAAGCATTGTTGTTAATAGGGGTGCTTCTAGCGATGTAGATATTCGCTGGGATGAGGGTAATGATTATTGGTCTTTTACTAACGATGGTACTAACTACTACCCGTTTGTAATAGAGGGTTCTGGTCTTTCACACAGATTCCCAGCAAGCAATTCAGACCACCCAATACTAGATTTAGACATTGATGATTTACCAATAGTAACCAGCGCCCAAGATGGTGACTATATTGCTATTGCTGATTCTTCAAGTGGTAATGCCACAAGAAAAATAACAAGATCTAATTTGCTTACTGGCCTTGGGGCTGGTACGGTAACAAGTGTTGGGATTACTTCTGACACTCTAACTATCAGCGGTAGCCCAATAACAAGTAGTGGAGATATAGATTTAGAAGTTAAGAAAGATGGAACTACTATTGATCTTAACGGTAGCAATGAATTACAGATCGCTGACGGCGGTGTTACAGAAGTTAAAAGATCACGTACTGTCGATAGTAGTTTCACTACTGGTGATACCATTTCTTCTGATATTAATCTGGTTACAACTGGTGCTTCAGACTTAACTGTTAATCTACCAACAGCCGCTGAAGGTAAGATTGTAATTATTAAGAAGATCGACTCTGGAGCTGGTAATGTTGTTATTAGTGGTGGTAGTCATGATTCAGTGACTGATACTATAGATGGCGCTACATCTAAAAGGCTTTACTATCAATATGAAACTTTAACGTGTGTAGCTAAAACCACTGGTACTGCTTCAGACGCACAGGCTTGGTATATAATCTAATATGAAGTCAATAACCTTACAGAGTTCTGACTCTGTTATTTCTAACGCCGATGTTCTGGGTCGCTTGGGGTTTGCTGCCTCAAGCGAGTCAGACGGCGCTGATTCTGTACTTGTCGCTGCGATAATTGAAGCTGTCGCTGAAGGAAATTTCACACAAACTTCCAACGCCACATCTTTGGTTTTCTCTACCGCCTTTAGCTCTACTGCTGAAGAAAGACTTAAGATTACTAGCGAAGGTCACTTCATTCCTTTTGCAAGCGGACAATACGACTTAGGATCACCCAACTATCACTTCAGAAATATATACGCCAATAATATAATTGGAGACTATTCTGGGCAGCTAGATGGTAACTTAGATCTTAACAACTATGATATAGTTGGTACTGGTAACATTACGATAGACGGTAACGTTACTGCCGAATATTTTTATGGAGACCTAGACGGTGTTGTAATTACAGAATGTCGAAACGATACTGGAAGTACTATCGCTGAAGGTACTCCCGTTTATATTGCTGGGTATTATTCGTCTAATGGCAAGCCCCTTGTCGCCCCAGCGGATTGTGCAAACGCCGCAAAGATGCCCGCCATTGGCCTGCTTGCTTCAGATCTTTCAACTGGCTCAGAGGGTCACGTTCACGTTTTTGGCTTGGCTCAGAATCTTCCAAGCGCCGTCACTAATGGCTTCAGCGTTGGAAATACAGTTTATGTTGATAATGGGGGCGGCTTGACCAATGTAAGACCAACTGGTGTCAGCGAGTTAGTTCAGAACATAGGGCGCGTTCTAAAAACTGGCACTAACGGCAGGATACTTGTACTTGGTCCGGGTAGAAGCAATGATGTTCCTAACAGTGGACATTTTGAACAGCTTACTGTAGATGGTTATACTGCACTGGCGGTAGATAACGGAAACGTTGGTATAGGGACGGCTTCGCCAACAGCGAAGTTTGAGGTAGAACACGGTTCATCTCTTGGATATTTCTCTGGTGGAGTCTGGTACGCACAACATACTGGAGGTGGTGACTCTGGCTTTGCTCTAGTCAGGGCTGGAAGTGCAAAGTGGTCACTTCAAAATGACTTCTCAGAGAGTGACGCGTTTCATATTAGAAGTGGCGGTTTTGGTGGTTCGTCACGATTAAAGATGACATCTTCTGAAACGGTGCTTAACGAGGACGGCAACAACGTTGATCTCCGCATAGAGGGAAACGGAGAAACACATCTATTCCAAACAGACGCAAACAAGAAAACTGTTGGCATAGGACAAAGTGATCCAACTTATAAACTATTTGTTAAAACATCAAACTCTAATCTCGATGAAGATGGATTATTTATTAGGGGTGTTGGCGTTGATCCTGCTGTAATGTTTATGGGGCAAGACACTAACGAATCGTACATTACAGCAAAAAATAATGGGATACTAGAGCTGAATGCAGATATATTTTCTGGCGCTGGTGGCTCTGCCATTACTTTTAATGTTGATGACTCTGAAGTTATGAGGGTGGATTACCAAGACAGGGTTGGCATAGGGACGGCTTCGCCACAGGCCAAACTAGATGTTAACGGTACGGTTGAATTCGATGATCTTGTAAGGTGGGAATATCCAGACAAATCGCTTGATACAAGCACATCAACGTTAGGGTATATGCGTCTTTATGATGAAGCTGGTGCGTATTGTGGGCTGGGCGTTTCTACTAGCAGTTTTAATGTTGGAACCAGTGGCGCAATTAATCTACGATTTGTAACAGATGCAATTGAAAGAATAATAGTTGAATCTAATGGTAATACGGTTATTAATGAACTGGGATATCCAGTTAATTTTAGGGTTGAGGGAGATGCTGATCAAAACCTATTGTTGGTCAAGGGTGCTGGTGGTGCTGACAAGGTTGGTGTTGGTACAGCTTCGCTTTATGGAAAGTTAAACACAGCACAAACCACCACAAATCAGAGCAACCAGCAAACCTTTGATATTCGTTCTAATAATTACTCAACAAGCAATGGGCAGTACTACACATTCGGTGAATATATTTACGCCAAAAAATATGTTAATAGCGGAATAGCAGATACTGGTTATACTATTGGAACAGAAATTACATCTGTTCTTGCAGACGAAGGATCACTCAGTGCAGCCTATGGACTCAGAACTTATGCTGGTATCAATAATGAAAGTGACAACGGAAACCTAACTGCTGCTTACGGCGTTCAGTCAAGAGTTATAAATTATAGCCAAGGCACAGGAAATATTAATACAGCAAGGGGTATTGATGTTTATATTAATGGCGATTTAAGTTCTCCCGGCAATGGTGGTATTACAAATGCTTACGGCGTTTACATACAATCAATACTAAACTCTACTAATACGTATGGTCTCTACCAAGTTGGTTCTAGTGATAAAAATTATTTTGCTGGAGATGTTGGTATAGGGACGACTTCGCCCCTTTCCAAGCTTCATGTTCGCGACACAACAGACAGCGACTGCCAAATAGTAGTTGATAATGGTACAGCCAGAGCTAAACTACAAACACTGTCTAACATATGCTATGCTGGCACTATCACTGACCATGATTTTGTTCTCAGAACAAATAATACTACTAGAATTACCCTTCGCAATTCTTCTGATCAAGGATTAGTTCTAGTTAATCCTCTCTATGACGATCAAGATTTTGAAGTTAGAGGAGCTAGTGAGGATAATCTTATTTATGTTGACGCTGGCGCAAACAATGTTGGCATCGGGATAGGTGTTCCTACCCAAAGACTGCATGTGTATGAAGCTGGAAACGCTCAGGTTCTCGTAGACGACGGAACAGTTAAAACAAAGGTGCAGTCACTAGCTGGGCAGAGTAAAGGGATAGTTGGTACTAACAGTAATCACGATCTTGAATTCAGAACAAATAATAATGGCAAGATGATTATTAAAGCTGGGGGAGATGTTGGTATAGGGGTTACTTCACCATCTGCAAGGCTAGATATTAATTCAAATAAATTAAGACTAAGAACAGCTAAAACACCTTCTTCATCTTCAGATACTGGAAATGCTGGAGATATTTGCTGGGACGGTAATTATATTTATGTGTGTGTATCAACCAACACTTGGAAACGTTCATCACTTTCTACATGGTAAAAGGAGAATATTATGGCAGATTTACCAATTTTAAATGCAGTTGATCCAGCGGTGATTCCCGCTAAAACTTATGACAGGGTGTGGATTGAGGAGATCGTTATTCGCGCTCCTGATCCTAATGGCGACGTTACGGGAGAAGTCAAACTACACAAATACGGTATGTTTGATGGCGTAGCAGAACTAGAACCCGGAAATGGCCAGTGGGTCAGGGTTGAGAATATGCTGGAAAAGTCTGAAACTGACGCAAACCTACAAGCCGCCATGACTGGACTCATTGGCTATGTAATGCAGCTGGGCGCTGAAAATAATATCATTACTCCACCGTCAGGTGTCTGAATTTAGTGTATAACTAAGTGAGGTAATATATGTTCAATTTCTGGAGCTTCCTGCCGCTCTCTACGTCGCAGTCTATTTTTTACAACGGCCACGACGAGGAGCTTATTTTATATATTCAGCAGCAAAGCCCCGAAACACAAAACATATGTAGTATAATTACAATAGATATGACTATAGAGAAAGATCCAATGGTTATACTATGAAAACCTTAGAGATTACGCTTTCCATCAAACAAACTTCGGACATAACACTAAAGAGGTAACATGGCTAGCGAAATACATGTAAATGATGTTGGCACTAAATTCCTCGTTACAATTAAAGATGATGGAGTTGTTGTTGATATTTCAACTGCTTCCAGTATTACAATGATGTTTAAAAAGCCAGACGATGAAGTTGTCAACAAGGTTGGCACGTTATACACTGATGGTACGGATGGTAAAGTTTATTACAACACACTAGCTGGAGATTTGGACGAGGCTGGACATTACAAGCTTCAGGCCAAAGTCGCCTTACCAGCAGGCACTTACTATACTGATATTTACAGTTTTCAAGTACACTGCAACCTATAGGTGATATATGTCTTGGCAAGGCCAAATTTCCACAATGGTTCGCCACTTAATTAGTGATGTCGATCCAGCAAATTATAAATACTCAGCTAAACGCTTAGAGACTACAATATTAGTAGCAGCACAGTTACTCACAACCGAGACAGACTTAAAGCAGCTTTACACAATTAACGTAGAACAGTGCGAACTGTCACCAGATCCAACTGATGACACAACCAAAGACGATGATTTTATAGCGCTGGTTAGTCTTAAATGCTCTTGTATTATTCTTGGCAGTGAGGTTAGGTCCGAGTCTGGTAATGCTATTTCTATAAAAGACGGCCCATCTTCTATAGATCTTCGCGGTGTTTCCAGTTCACTAACAATCTTATACAAAGATTTATGTTCCAAATATGACCAAATGCTCTTAGATTATCGTGCTGGCAATAGCTTGGCTGGACACGCAATACTTGGGCCATATAGTCCCGGTAGCGACTTTGTAACACGCTCTTATTCAGACAACGACCTTAGAGGTGGATATTTTAGATATTAAAGGAGAACAAATAAATGGCAACATATAACGCAAAAACAGTTGAACAGTTAGTATCAAGTATAGAGTCAGATTTGGCAGACAATAATGCCGGTTTAATCAGCGCCAAAGACGTTAGAGACAATATGGCCGAGGTTGCTTTTTCTATTCCATATATTGTTGCTAGTGGAGACTGGGAATCTGTTGGTACTCAGTTCGTCAGTAACTTATATCTTAAAACTACCGTTGATGAAGATACTACAAGTGGCGGGATTGTAATCGTTGAAAGTGGCATTCAATTCCAAAGCGCCGAGGGCGGCGGGGAATTACAAGTTAGAGCATATCCCGGCCCAACCGGCATTAAGCATGACGAGCTTGATAACTTAGATTTGGATTCTCACTTACAATATTTTAACCTTGATGGTAGTAGAACAGTTCAGGGAAATTTGGGAATTGAAGATAATTGGATTAACTCTAGTGGTAACAATGTCTTAAGTGGTCACGGTCTTAGGTTTGAACACGCCGCTTCAGACGAAGAAATTGTACACGTTGGTGATGATAGTTATCTTAAATTTGATTCTGATAATTCTGAATTAAGAACTGGGGTTTCGACCGCTCAAGCTTGGATTAATTTCAATTCTGTGTCTGGGGTTACTGAAGGCACTACTGTGACAGTCAATAGTTCTTACAATATCAGCATGGTAGAAAGAGTAATGGAGAACGGTGTTCCACAAGCTGGGAAATTTAGAATTTATTTCAAACCAAACCTCTTTGATAACTCTTTACATATTTCTGCTATTGGCACTAGTAATGCTAGGCAGAGTAATGCTGTCGGTGAGGACTTTGACCAAAATACGGTGTCTTGCGTTGTTAGAACTCCAGAATATGTTACTTTCTATGTACAAGATGATACAAATGCGTTCAGGGATGCCGAAGTAAATGATCTCATGGTTTTTGGAGTACCTTCAGGTGTTACTCCAGATAGCGCACCAGTGGTAAGATATCAACAGTCTTAATAGCGGGGTATTATAGTGACTGATCAAAATTCAATACGATTATTCGATAGAGTCAAAGAGCTTACTTATTCTCAAGGCTATACCGACTTTGCACTCGCGGGTGCTGCTGATGGTTTTAGTTCTTTGGAGAGATTTTTTAATCACGCAGAAACAGTTTTTTACGCAGTCACAGATGGTCGTAGTTACGAAATAGGATCTGGTATCTATTACAGAGAAGACCACGACTTAGCAGATCCCATAACATCAAACATTTTGACAAGAATGCCGTTTAGGAGTAGTAATCAAGATAATTCAAAAGTAAATTTCCCTCCGGGTGTTAAAGAAGTTTTCATAACTTATCCAGCAACTCACGCAGTAATGATGGGTTCTGGGCTACCAAACCTAAACGTACCACAAAGAAAAGGGTTGGCTGTTTGGGATTCTGAGAATATTCTTAATTATTTTTCTGAACTTACTTATGATTCAGGTTTAAAATCGCTTGGCGTCAACCAGCCAAATCATTATTATGGAGTGGATGTTGGCGGCGATGCTTTAGACTATTCAAGTAGAATTAGAGCCTCTGGTTATTACGTTGGCCCCACGGGAGTTTACTTTCAGTCTGGGAATGGTAATAACGCAAACTTACAGCTATCTAAACAACCCTACAGTGGTGGTACTCAGTATGTTCATTTCTCTCCAAATTTAACCGATGATCAGCTTCCACTTGGGGATCAAACAAATTCCCATTTAATAATTCATGTCAGCGGTGACGTAAACCAGTACATACTCTTAAAAAAGCAAGACGCTCACACGGTTTTCGCTGGACCCATAGATGACTGCCTTCCGTCGTGCGAAAGCAATTATCCTTCCTTTAGGCGTTTAGTTATTGACGATTTACCAATGGTAGAATTGTCTGGTATTTTCACTTCAATTGAAGACTTAATAGCTACATCTGGATCTTTAGTAAATTACACTGATGCGTCAATAGTTTCCGCTTCTGGTGATTTATACGCTTATGCAAGCGGCGTTCAGGATAATCTAAATGTTCATATTAGCGGATATCGTTCTGATTTTAGAGATTTAGAAATAGCTATATCGGGCAAGGTTGACACATATCTGCACGAAGCTGAACACGAAAATCCGTACTGCACTGTTCGTGGTGATAGCACTGACGGTTTCAATGCTGCTTGGAGTGCAAGCTCAAACGCTTGGGCAATTTTTCCATTTTCTCATGTAGAATCAGCATCAGACCCTAGTGATTGGAATACTTCAAATTATTTTTATGAAGTTCCTAGATCTGGTACTTATGCTATTAATGCCCACATTGCCGCTACATACGCCACATCTAATGGTGACACTGATAATATGTTCAGGCTATGTAGCAGTGGTAATGGCTCTATAACAAATTATTTATCTACCTCAATATTTATGGGTGATCCAGACGATGGAAATGGAAGTAGCTCTTGGACAGTCAATATACCCTCTGGTGATTTAATTTATCTAGAATATAAGGGTCAACCAAGAAATTATAGTAAACTTAGCATACACAAGATATAACATGCCAGTAAATATACCGCAAAGCGTATTCGATAAATACTTCGACGTTATAGATTCTACTTTTGACATTTTTGGTGTCACATGCAAGCTAGTTTCTATAGAAAAAAAAGAAGAAATAGTATATAATCCAGACAATAACTTCCCAAACGTTAACACTATAAATGATCACCGAAGGGGTGGTGGAACTAGAAATAGAGGTACTGTTACGGTTAAAGAAGTTGAAACATACACTGATGTATTACTAAAAGTGTACTGGGATAGCAAATCTTGGATTAAAATTACACCCGACTTAGTTGTTCCAGACGCCTCAATACAAACTATCGGCAAGATGACAGATTTAGAGAAAGTTCTTAATTCTAAATTTCTTATAGCTCACGATGGAATATCTCAATATAAAGAGATGAGATTCCAAAGATCTGGAGATTATATTCCTCTTGGCCTGAAACAAAATAGATATTTTGCATGTTTTTGGAAAAGGGCATAAGATGACTTATATCAAATTAACGCAAACTATCAATGAAATATCAAGCAAGATCAATAAAGCCATAGCAGAAGATTTTTCTCGTACCATTAGGAATAATAAACAAAGGATAGAATCATCTTGCAAGAATTTGGCTTCAGATAGCATTTCTTCGCAGCCCGAAATGCTTGCTCTAAAATCTGGAAATTTATCTGGTGAATTTGGTTTATATCCCGGCTCAGAATCTTCTGCCGCTTCTGCTATTGCCTCTGCCGTATCAAGTTCTGTTGAAGTTAAAATTAAAAATATCAATTCGTCTTTATCAAACATACCGCTCACTATTTATTTTCAACCATCTACATTTACTAACTTACTAAGCTTAGACCAAGGACATGTTAAATACAGGGGTGGAGACTTACACTGGTTGAATTGGTTAATATCTTTGGGGGATTCAGTAATAGTTTCAGGTTATCAATATGAACCATCTTCAGGCAGAGGGCGGTCTAATTTAGGTTATATGTCTAGTGGTGGATATTTTAAGGTTCCTTCAGAATTTTCTGGTACAATGGATGACAATTTTGTTACTAGAGCTTTAACTAGCCCACAGTTTACTTCTGCTTTGTCAACATCTATTTCCAACATTTTATCATAATTACTATGAAATACGAAATTGATAATATATTTTCCCCCGGAATTACTAACGAGATACAGGACTCTGTTATTGAATATCTTGATTGGTATCTTCTAAATAAAGGTAATTATTTCAATACCAGCCTTGGAGAAACATCCCCAAACGGTCAAGACTATTCACTGCTTTCTATTTCTTCTAATAGTAATTTCTCAGAAGGTTCCGCTTGGGAAGCATATAGAAGCAACTGGGTTTGGCAGAGTGGTATATCTCATAATCCTAATCCCTTGGTGGGGGTTAATCCGAGTAAACCCGGAGTCTCTGGCGTTTATGTGGATGATAATTTTTATCCATCAGACACCACCGGCCCTTTTGCTCATAATATTGATCATTTTAATGGCAGAATTGTTTTTGATTCACCTATTCCAACGTCTAGTAAAGTTCAAGCGGAATATAGCTTTAAGTATATTAACGTAATTTATGCTAGCTCATTACCGTGGTTCAGGGAAATACAGAAAAAATCTATGAACATATCTCCTCAAGATGTTTCCATTTCTACGCCCCCAGAGCTAAAAGTGCAATTACCTTTAATAGCTATAGAACTCGCCCCAACCAGATCATTTAAGCCGTTTTGCATGGGTGGTTTTAATGATTTTGTTTATACAGACATTATATTTTACTGCGTTGCTGAAGATGAACTAACTAAAAACAAAATGATTGATATTATTTCATTTCTTAATGGTCACAGCGTCAGTATGTTTAGTAGCAAAAAAATATCTGAAAATAACGATTTTCCAATAGACTACAATGGATATTTAAGACCAAACGCTAAAAATTACGACAATTTAATATCTAATTATTTATTAGCTGACATGAGAATGTTAAACACTAAAACTAGCGACATTAGTTTTTTGACAAATAGTTTATACGGCGGGGTAGTCAGAATGTCTGCTGAATTAATAGTAGAACACTAGTTTCGTGTATTAAATATTAAGTCCTTTTCTTTACTACAACGTAAAACCTTATACAAATTGGAGATATTATGGGTGTTATAACATTAGCTGGATTTAAAGCGGAAATGACGGGAGATAAGGGTAGTGCCGATTCTGGCTTTACTGCTTGCAGCATGGAAGGAAATACAAGCTTTGAGGCTTTATTGCAGATGGGCAGCACAGGCACATTTGGCAGTACTCAGGGCGCTCCCCTTTACGAAATGACTTTAGAGAGATATACACCGGGATCTGGTAATCCACAGGTAAATACGCTTTGGTGGAATGCGCAGTTGAATAACAACTTCACCTTGGCTACTTTTTCGAATTATGGAGGCGTGACTCTTTCTGTTGATACTGAAAATACGTACTCTTTTTCGATGAGTGGTTCACTTTCTTCTTATAGTTATTCAATCGATGCCGAAGGAGCTATGGTTGAAAGCATAGGAGTTGTTTCTACAGGTGTTAGCACAATAATAAACGGGACCCCCGTGCAATATGCTGGCGATGGCACAGAACTGACCCTATCACAAGGCAGCACTTATACCCCACTAAGGAGAGGTGATCCATATCTAAATTACTCTTCTGTCGTCTCCGAGTATGGCACCCCGCCCAACACTGCTTTACTTAAATCCCGTAATCAGTGTCCAACTATTTCTTTAAGCGCAAATCTAAGTTTGAATATCCAACCGATATTGTGCTTAGGTCAAGTTGCTGCTTACGATACTGTTCCTCAGTATCCGGCTGAAATTAGCGTTGAATCAACTAGTTATATTGATCCCGCTTCCGAAGGGAATTATTCTGTTGGCGGTGGTTGGAATTCGAAAATTGGTCCATACTCGGCTAGTGTTAGTGTAACATCATACTCAGAAGAGAATGGTGGAGCAGATGGTGGCCCAAGAACTGCATCTTCGACCGGTGTTGGTTACAATAATTTATCGTCTTATTATTGATTTCAAGGTATAAGGACAAGGACTTATGGAAGCTCCCGTAGAGGCAGAACAACTAGACATGCATTTGCGGGAGTTTCTATTTTCTCAATTAAGATCTGGAAGTGTTTGTAAAAATAATTTTGTAATAAAGCCACCAAAATATTCCATTGTATCAGAAGCCTACTTTATATACAAAGAATGTTACGAAAAGTTTGTAAATGAAGGAATAATGACACTAAAGGAAATCAACGAATGGATGATTAATAGAGATTTGTGGTCTAAAGATCTTGATTCATTATTAATTGAAAAACAAAAACTTGTAGAAGATGTAAAGTTTGATATCTATAAAAACAGAAGTAATAAGAAGAAAGTTAATGAAGGAATTTTAAAAGTTAAATTCATCGAAAAAGAAATCAAAAAGCTTAATGATACAAAGAACTCATTTTATGATCAAACGTGTGAATTTCTAGCTGATGACACAAGGATAAATTTTGTTTTAAAGCACAGCTCTTTCTATAAGAACAAAAGAATCAAACCTTGTGCATTAGATCGAGTTAAGTCTATATACTACTCTAGCTTTCTGGATGAATATACGTTAAGATTTATAGCAATCAAAGACCCTTGGTTGACTCTATGGCTGACTTCTTGTAAATCAAATTTAAAATTATTTTGTAACAAAGAAGACGAAGATCTTACTATTAATCAAAAAAATATCATGTCTTGGTCTTACACTTTTGATCAATTAAGAAATAGTCATGAGCCACCACCAAAAGAATGTTGGGAAAATCACTATGTTATGGATGGATTTTTGATACATCTAAATAGACAAGAGAAAACTTCTAATTCTAAAAATAACATAGATTCACACATAAGGTCTAGTAAAATAAAAAATGCTTCAACTAGAATTATTTTCCCACAAGAAAATATTTCTGTAGACGATATTAATAATTCAAACGACGAATCAGCTAAAAAAATAATTCAAGATAGAGAGAATCAATTTAAGTCTGGCGGTGTTAAATCATTTTCAGATTTTAATGATATAAAAGGTCAAGATGAAATAAAAAAAATGAATGCCATTAAAAAAGCGTACAAATAAAAAATGGACTAATGACAGGAGGATTAAATGTATTCAAATTATCAAAACGAAAGAGACGCCCAAGAGTCTCAAATTTCTATATCTGAACTAAAATCGTTTATTTCAAAAAAAATACAGACAACAATGATAGGTTCGTTAAGTTCCGTTGAGCAATTTTTCGGCTTTCTCTGGGAAGACGGTGCAGAAAACGGGGACTATTACTTTGACTTATTTCAAAAACTAAGATCAGATATACTAGACAGGGGAAACGATCAAATCAGAATGACGCATCATAAGATAGATTCTTTGGAGATCAAGCGTCGTTCAAATATAGTTCACTTCACTTTTAACAAGGATAACAATCATGGAAAAAACTAAAAAAATTACCGTTAAGAAAGAAAATGGAGAAGAAGTTGAGATCTTAATAAAAAAGCCTACGTCATCTTTACTTACAAAGGCTAATCATCTTGGGGTTAAGGTCTGGACTGAAGCTGTTAGAGATGGCTTATTTACCAAGTTAACCCTTCTTGATTTTATGTATAAGAATGGCATATGGGACAACGAAAAAGACTTAAGACAAAGTGAGCTTACTGAACATATTCACACCCTAGAAAAAGAATTAGCTCTTGGTTCAGGAGCAAATGGTAAGTTAAAAGTATCTGAAGGAAAAGAAAAAGCTATTTTATTAAGAGCTTTAAGGATCAGATTGCGAGATTTAATATCAGAAAAAATATCACTTGAAGCCAATACTGCCGAGGGACTTTCTGACAATAAAAAGTTTAACTTCCTAGTAGCGAATTCTACTTTTTATGTAAGTGGCGACAAGGTTTTTGCAAATTTAGACGAGTACGAAAATAGCACCGAAGAAGAATTAGCCTTTGCAGCAGCTACAGCTATGGGAGAAATGTTATACGGACTAGATCCTTCTTATGAAGAAAACTTGCCAGAAAATCAGTTTTTACTCAAGTTCAATTTAGTTAATTCTGATTTAGCTTTAATTGATAACTCTGGTAATACTGTTGACATAGATGGCACTATAGTTAACGATTTAGGCTGGCTTATCAATAAAGATGGACATAGAATAGACCGTGACGGTAATCTATTGTCTGACAATGGACAGCTTTTATTGCAAGCTGATTATGAAAATGATTTAGCCGTAGATGAAAATCAAGACAAAAACTCAATCCAGTCTAAGCCTAAGACTAGAAGAAAAACCACAAAAAAGAAAACTGAAGAAGTAGCGGCTTCTTGATAGCAGTAAGGGTGATATATGGCCAAATTTGTATTAACAGCAGAGCTTTCTCTAAAAGCTCCAAAGAATGTTTCACAAGTCGTTAACCAAATTCAACAACAGTTGAATGGCGTTAATGTCAACGTGAATCTACAAAATTCTTCTCAAGCAGTTAAAGACATAAACAATATCACCCAAGCTTCCGATAAAGCTTCTACTGCCGCGAGTAAAATTGGGAAATCTTTTGCTGCGTCTGTTAGACGTTTTTCCGCAATGGCTATTGCCACAAGGGCGGTTGGTTTATTTACTAACACTCTTGGTGCAGCTATTAAAGAATCTATCGCTTTTGAGCGAGAGTTAATTAAAATCTCTCAGGTTACTAATACCACCATTGCTAACTTGGGAAGTCTTACGAAAGAAATTACTAATTTGTCAACTGGGCTAGGTGTATCATCTAGCTCTTTACTTAGCGTTTCTCGCATACTAGCTCAAACCGGACTTTCAGCAAGAGATACGCAAACCGCTTTGGCCACGTTGGCTAGAACTGAATTAGCTCCAACATTTGATAATATCTCACAAACAGCTGAAGGAGCTGTTGCGATTTTAAATCAGTTTGGGCAAGGTGCTGGAGCATTAGAGGCTCAACTTGGTTCTTTAAATGCTGTTGCTGGGCAATTCGCTGTTGAGGCCGGTGACTTAGTTTCTGTAATCCGTAGAACTGGTGGTGTTTTTAAGTCTGCTGGCGGTGATCTTAATGAGCTAATAGCGCTATTTACTAGCGTTAGATCGACTACTAGAGAGTCAGCCGAGAGTATTGCTACTGGTCTGCGTACTATTTTTACTAGAATTCAACGTCCCGAAACAATTGAATACCTTAAACAGTTTGGCGTAGAACTTGTAGATCTTCAAGGTAAATTCGTTGGACCTTATGAGGCAATCAAGAGGCTTAGTTCTGCTCTTGCCGGTCTTGGCGAAGGTGACTTAACTTTTGTTCAAATTGCCGAAGAGCTTGGTGGTTTTAGGCAAATCGGCAAAGTCTTGCCACTGTTACAGCAGTTCACAGTTGCCCAAAAAGCGTTAGCCGTCGCACAAAAGGGTCAGTCTAGTCTTACTACGGACGCTGCAAAGGCTCAGGCAGCATTAGCTGTTCAGATAACCAAAGTGAAAGAAGAATTTTTGGCGCTAGTAAGAGGCATTTCTGATAGTACAGCCTTTCAAGTTATGGCAGATACGGTACTTACTCTTGCTAGTTCTTTGATTAAATTAGCAGATACACTAAAGCCAATATTGCCATTACTCACCGCTTTTGCTGGCATAAAAATTGCCAAAGGTTTAGCCTCTGGAATTGGCTCCGTTATAGGTGGAAAGAAATTTAATGACGGCGGCAGAGTTCACGCTTTTGCTACTGGAGGTTTAGTTCCCGGTTATGGCAAGGGAGATAAAGTTAAAGCCATGTTAAGTCCGGGTGAATTTGTTATGAAAAAAACTGCCGTTGATCGTATTGGTGTTGGCAATTTGGCGGCTATGAATAGTGGCAAGGATGACGCTCAGGGTTATGCTAAGGGCGGTAAGATTAATATTGATCCGGGTAAGATTGGTGGATTTTTTCTTGCCCCAGAACAGGGCGACCCTAGAAACTATAGCATTTCAGAAAAAAATGTACAGATAACAAACAAACAAGCCTTATCTAAACTTGGATATGATTTTGGGCCAGAACTATCAGATGATGAATTTTTCTTTCAATCTTCAGCTAAAGATAAAGCAAAACTGCTTGGAAGAAAAAAGTCTAATACTTTTATTACCAAGATGACTAGCAGTTCTCAAGCTAGATCTTCTATTTCTCAAGCTAAAAAGTCCACAAAACAAAGCGATCAAGTCGCTGCATCAAACTTTGAAAAAGATTTTTCTAGTCCAGAAACAAAGAAAAGAATTTCTCAGGCAAAGAATACAACTGCCCCCAAGAATATTTCTCTTTCTGGATCTATTGTTGGCTTTTTTCCGGGTAAAGACGATCTTCAGAATGGGGAAATCGCAACAGCTGTAAACAATTCAACAAGGAAGGCGATAGAGCAGGGAGTAGAATCAGCTTCTTCTGCTGTGTCTTCTGTTTTCCCTGACGTTGGGCCTATCAATGTAAATCAAGGCAATATCTCTAAAGCCGCTTCAAAGCTTTCGACAGATAAACAAGTTTTGTCAACAATGAGTGGATATATTTTCGAAGGCTTGATTCAGGCTTTGACTGGTGCGCAACTTGAAGGTGGACAAGCTGTTTTTGACTTTCCTGCATCTTCTATATCTGACGCTAGGCCGGGGCTTAAAAGGCTATTCACAAGTGGATCAGAAGGTATAGATTCTTTAGTAAAGGCTGACGCAAAGCGAACCGCTAGTACAAGTAACTTTTCAGATATTGCAGATAAACTCGTTCGTGATATTAATAAGGGTGATCTTAGCGGTGTTAAATTTCAAAAATTCAATAGAGGTGGAATTGTTCCCGGCGTTGGAAATGGCGATACTGTAAAAACAGTACTAAACGACGGAGATTTTGTAATTCAAAAGCCCAGTGTAGAAAGCCTTGGTGCTGAAAATGTAAAGAAATTAATGAGGGGCTACTCTGGCGGTGGAAATGTTGATAACCCCGTAGACGCTTTAGTGACTCCGGGTGAGTTAATAATACCAAAAGAGAAAGCACGACAAATAGGCTATGGAAAACTTAGCAAGATAAATAAAACTGGCAAATACGCAACTGGTGGTATAGTTGGTCGATTTGCTAGCGGTGGTGCTGTTCAACGTTTTGCTGGTGGTGGCACAAGCAGGGGAGGCGGTTTCACTGGAATAGGGGCTGCTAACGAAGCTTTATTCTCATTATCTGCGGCGCTTAGTTATTTAACTCCGGTGGTAGATGAAAATTCAACAGCCACACAGAAAGCAACCGCTGCAACTATTGAAACTTTACAAGGTCTTTCAAGTTCTCTTCTTGCTGCAAATGCTGCCATTTCATTATTTGGGGCAAACGTTAAAGCTGTCGATCTTGCGCAACTGGCTGGCGGTGGTGGTGGCAAGATATCAGCCATTGCTGGTAGATCTGTTCGTCGTGGAGCTTCTGCTATTCTGCCAAAATCTGCTGCAAACTTATCAATTGGTTTAGGTAGAGCAACTTCCGGTTTGACCAAATTATTGGGACCAATAGGTGCAACTGTTGGTGCTATAGCACTTTTAAATAAAGGCTTTACTAATCTGTATGATCAAACGGAAAAATTAAAAAAGTCCATTTCTGAGGGCGATGTTAGCACTGCTGGCTCTACTACTAGAGAGCAAGCCTTTTTAGAAAATAGAAATACATCGAGAATGGCTATGGGTGGTACTGGTGCTACCTTTGGTGCGTTAATTGGTACTGCAATTGCTCCCGGCATTGGCACAGCTATTGGCGCTGCTTTAGGTGGTGGATTAGGCGCAATTATTGGCAGTATAACTACTGAGAGTGGAGCAGAAAATTTAGCCGTAGGATTAGGTTCAAACACATCATCAAGTCGAGTGGCAATGTCTGAAGCTTCTGCTGGCGCTATAGCATTTTCAAAAGCTTTAGAAACTTCAACTAAAAACACATCTAAAGCGTTAGAATCCTTTGCTGCTGGAACCGTTGGGCTTGCAGAGGTATTAGCTTCCGCTCAACCCGCTTTTAATGAATTTGCAGAACAGGAAGCTAGAGGCAAGAAGGCCATTAAAGAAAACAGAGGAAATTTGGCCGATGTAAACGCTGGTACTAGTATAGCAAGAGATGTTTTCAGTACTCTTTCTTTTGGGGCTATAGAGAGTACTGCTACTCGTAACGAAAGAATTTTTGCAGAGAACGAAGCAACAAGGCGATCTACAAACCAACAAAGATCAGAATTGTCTCAGTCGGTACAGCCTGTAATTAACGCCACAATGCGGAATGTTATTGAGTCAGGTGGTGATTTTCAACAATTTAGAAACACCTTTGGAGAAGAGAATATTGGTAATCTTGACCGAGAGACGGCGAGTGGCCTGCAACAAGCTTTTGTTAATTTGCAAGCAGAGTTTAATAAAACGCAAGCTAGGCTCAGGGGAATCAATTTAGGTTTTAATAATGTTTCTGGAGCTGCCCAAGCTGCCGCAGTAAAAATTAATAATCTTGGCCGTGATCCATCTTCTGCTTCGACTCAGCTAGAGAATAGTATTGATATTATTAATGCAGCCATGACTGAGGCTGCTGCTAATATTGATTCAGACACATTCAAGGGCGCTTTAGATAGAGTAATACCTTCACTAGAAAAGTTTGGAGCTTCTACTAAGCAAGTCCAAAATTTTAAGAATGTTGCTACAGCATTTAGCTCTGCTCAGGCTGGATTTGCTTCTGCGACAGAAAATACTAAAAACAGACTGTCTGGTATGCTTAACAGGCAATCAGGTAGCCCACAAGAGCAACGAAAGATTCTTGCGGAAGAGGTGGCTAATTTTATCCCCGATGGAACCGATCCGGGGATTGTAGATCAAATCAAAAACGTAATTGCTAATGCAGAATTAAATCCGGGAGATATGGCAGAAATTATAAAGGGAAACTTTGCGCCACTTCAAAAGATTTTATCAGAAGAGGGTAAAAAAGCAATAGGCCCAGCGCTTGAAGGAGCGGTAGAACCTTTAATTCAAAGTTTGCAAGGATTAACATCAGCTATTGATAAGCAGCTTTCTGCTCAGAATAAACTTTATCAAGCTCAGTCAGCTATGATTGCCGCTTCTTTAGAGGCAAGTAAAAATATTGCAGACTTTGGTGGCCCCGCACTAACTCCACAAAAGCGTAGAGGTTTTATTGTTGAGCAGGCAAATGTTGCGGCGAGAGATGCTGGGCTTCAGCCCCTTAGAACCGGATCTGCCGATGAATTAAAACTACGAAATCAACAAATTAGAAACCGGCAAGCCACCATTGGTAGGACTAAACAAATAGCAGCAACCGGCATTGATACTAATGGGCGACAAGTAACAGACGCAGAACGTCAACGCGCTCAAGAAGAAGTTTCTTCTGAAGATTTTAGGTCTAGAGAAAACGCTTTAAGACAAGCTGCTGATAGTCAAATACAAGTAACTAGAGACTTAATACAAGCCAAAAAAGATGAAATAGCTATTGCTCAAGCAAAAAATGCGGCAGAGAAAAAGGCAATAGACGCACTACTATCTGGCAATAGAGAAGAATTTTTCAACCAAATGGCAGCTGAAGGAGCTACTGCCGCAGCCGCAACTGGAAACATTCAATTAATGAGACAGTTTGGTGCGTCAGACTATGGTAGAGCTTCTCAAAACCTTGACAGTATGCGTCAGGCTGGAGTTACTAGTTATCTTGGACAAGACATATCCGGGTTACAGCAATCCGTTGTAACTATGGGTGGTATTATGGCTGGATTAAGCACTAATATGGCTAGACAGTTTGGTAGATCAAGGGCTGACACAACTCCAGAAATTCAACAGCTACAAGCAGAAGGTAGAGATTTATCTGCACAGCTTCAGAACGCTACGTTGAATGGGGTGCAACAGGCTACAATTGACGTTAGAAATGCACAAATAATAACAAATCAAGCCCAAGAAGCAGTGAAAGTTGCCACTAGGTCTTCTGGAGGTATTGTCTATGCTTCTAAAGGCCAGTATGTGAATTATCAACCAAGAGGAACAGATACTGTACCAGCTATGCTAACTCCGGGAGAGTTTGTTGTAAATGCTAAAGCTACAAGAAGCAATCGTTCTTTACTTGAATCTATTAATAGTGGTAAAAATGTTGAATACTCTTCTTCTGGCGGTATTATTAGTCCTACATATTTAGCCAAAGGAACAAGCAAGATATTATCTCCTATATTGGCTGGGGCTTTGGGATCTACTGGTGAGGAGACTGGAGTAGCAGGTAAATATGGAACTAATATTGCTCAACTTGGTGTTGGTGTTGCGGGTGCATTAGCAACGGGTGTTGCAACGGCTCCGGCTATATCTAGCGTAAAACAGGCAGCATCTCAAGGACTTAAAACCGGACTTACAGCATATTCGATGGCAAATGTTGGCTCGTTTTTAGATAAAGCTGGCTACACTCAGGGGTATGGTTCAGCTGTTGGAACAGCTGGAGATGTGGCACTAGGAGCAAAGAATGCAGCGCCCGCTTTTGGTGCAACTTCTTCGGTCGCTGGAGGACTTGCTGCTTATGGCGGCTTAGTTGCAACAGATTTAGCGGGAGAAGCTGTTTCATTGGCTATTAATCCAGAAGCGGCTCTTTCTAGATACAACGAGACAAGCAATAGGCAGGTCAATCAAGGTTATGCTACAAACGTGGGAGAAAATTTACTAAACCCCGGAAGAGCTACTATGCAATTGGGTCAATCTTCAGCTGGTTTAATTTCTGATGTCAGAGATTCATTCTCTAGCGGCAGCAAGGTCGAAGAAATGGAACGTAACAGAAGAATTAGAAAAGGCTCAGAAGCTTTACAAGATCCAAATAGCCAAGTGAATATAGCGAACGATTTACTTAATAATACAGCGCGTAGATATAGTAAGGGTGGTCCTATTTATGCCAACAAAGGAATGCTTGTTCCTTATCAACCAAGGGGTACAGACACAGTGCCTGCCATGTTAACTCCCGGAGAGTTTGTAATAAACAGACAAGCTGCTCAAAATAACCTACCATTATTACAGAGTATAAATAACGGTGGACCCTTGGTTCAGAATATGTCTAGAGGCGGGGCCGTGAAATATCTTCAGGGTGGAGGAATGTCTAGCGGTGGATATTCTTCACAAAATACACCACCTCAACCAAGAATTGATTTTTCTCCGATAATTCAGGTTCTGAGTCAGGTTTCAAATAAATTGGATGGCATAAACAACAATACCAAGAGAACACAACAAGAAACAATTAATCCATCTTCACAAGATGGTCCGTCTATAGAACTTGACACTAATGCAATGTCTTCTTTCCAAGAGTCACTAAACATTTTCGCCCAAAGACTTTCAGAGAATGTTGCAAATCTTAATAATTTAGATGTTCAGCTTGCTGTGGCTCCAGCTGATGTTAATGTAAACATGGTAGACGGCGGAATACTAAACTCTATAAATCAATTTGTAAGAAATGAAATGTTAAGCGCAGTTGCTCAAGAAATTGGAAACTACAGGGTTGGCGAAGGTGGCAGATTAAGTAGATCTTCAACCTCTTTATCTTAAGGAATAATTTATGTCTTTCTGTGAAGACTTTAGTTTTAAAATCAAGTTCAAGCCTAGTAATAAAATTAGGTGCTTTGCCATTAAGCAAATAAAGTGCGCTACATCTGTTAGCTCTACTTTTAAACTTAAAGCCAAAGCCTCCGTTATTTACTCAGGCTTCGTCAGAGGTCGTGGTCCTGATAGCTTGATTAATAATTTTGGATCTAATAATTTTGCAAATTCTCCAGACAATGCACCTAGCTTGTATTTAAAATCCTTTCGTGGCAATAGTGCCGTTAAGCTTCATTACGCAAAGGAATTAATCAAGAGATCCGCAGACGATTTGCCAGACACATTATTTAATACCAATTCTCAAGATTACATTGATTATGGTAAAGATGCGCTCAGTATTGATTACAGGCAGGCTAACAACCAGTTCCCCATTGACATTTATTCTCCACAAACTTCCAGTAATTCATCTGCTGCCTATATACAGGAGTCGAAAATCAGCTGGAGCTTGGCAACTCAAAAGAAAAGACTGAGAAATTCTCGATTTATTGCTAGGGCAAGCATACCTGTTAATAATCTTAAGGCAAACTTTAATTCTCACGACAGCCGAGTTAAAGCTAAATACTTCGAAAAACTTCACGGTTTCTTTTCTAAGATTAACAGTATTGAGAATTATCAGCCAGTACAAAAGATGTACCCAATTAGAGATCTTATTACAACAAACAATAATATTTCTTTTATCAGCCACGACATGGATACTGAGAATCTTTACTCAAGAATCAACGAGGGTGTTTTTGTTGGAAATATAACGCAAAACGCAAGAGAAGGATATATCATATCTGACGATGACGATTCATACATCACGCCGTCTTCTATTTACACAGAAGGAAAATTCAAATATGTTTGCGAGGTTTCTCCTCCCACTGTTTCTCCTATAGAAAGCTTCTTCTTCTTAAGGGCTTCTTCTCCGTTATTTAACTATGAAACAGATATACCACCAGAATACAAAGTTTCTAATATCACGCTTGAAGATCCATCTGGAAATCTTATTGTAAAATATAAAGACTTTGCTATACGTGGTGAACAAGATTACGATCAAAAGAATCAGTACCACTTTGTTACATATGTTTCTGAACCAGAAATTAATTATGCCGCACTTAACACTTGGCATCCAAAGTACCCAATACTAAATGAAGCAAGCGGATATAAATTAAGCTTAGAGGTAGACGGGGATTGTTTTTACAAGAGCTTTACTCAAGAGTTTAACAAAGGATTTTTAGACCATTGTGATTTAGATGATAGGTTTGTCCCCTCTTCTAGAAATGATCATTTAGCTATTGACGGCTCTCCAATATCTACTCAAACAAATGATTATTATTTAAGACCCACCAATGCTCTAAGAATATCTGCGATAGAATTAGCAAACAGAGGCTTAAGCGATACTGAGGGTTTATTGAGAGATTCATTTGTTCCTATGTATTCAGAAGTTGTGAATCACGGAACTTTCGTTGAAAGAATCATACAGCCTAAACTAGTCCTTGGCCCAAGTTATAACAATGACATATATCCCACTGGCATACAAAGCGTTTGGAAAACATCTCCAGACTTAGAAGGCAACACGTTTACTAACCACGATGAAAATTCTACATCAGATAACACTCTTAGAGACAGGTTAATCAACAGATACGTACTTGGACACATATCGCTAGATAGCATAGTTCCAAGTGTTGAGCCTTCCGGTAAACTTCAACTGTTATATCAACACGAAGAACCCTTCTTTATCAAAGCTCTTAGAGGAGGGGCTTTCAGCTTTGGTAATAAATATTCCAATTCTCTAAACACTTCCGTTATAGAAAAAGTCACAATAGATGATTCTTTCTTTGTTGTTGAAGAAATATTTTTAAGAATTAGGGCCAAAAAAGCTCCGGGTACAGACAGCTTCCCAATAGATGTGGTTGGTTACAGCGATGATCAAGTTCTGTTTATTACTTCTCAGAAGAGTGGATTCTTGCAAAACTCTTCTGCTGGCTACGGCAACATGCCTCAAGTCTCTGGTTTTCATACAGTTAATGAGCTTTCATTATCTTCAGAAAGCATATCAGATAAATCAGCCTATTACTCTAGCAATATAGCTTCTAATGCTGGTGGAGATCATTACTATATTTCAAATGATATACTTGTAGACTCTACAGAATTTAAGACTTACGATATACCGCTAAAAATTTATAAAGATAAAGTGGATTTAGGCTTCTCCAAAGACTATTCTATGAGTAGTTACTTTGAGTCTTTATATCTAGATATTTATCCAATACCTTCTGGAGCTTCTATCGCCAAGGCCGACCTTATAGTAAAGCATAAGCCAGCAGGATCTTTGCCACTTGAGATCACTGGTTTTAAGTCAAAAGAAATTAATCGTAGAATTTCTTTGCTTTCTCCATCTAAGAAAAAACCCAAAGACAGGATGGTTAATAGTAATAATCATTTATCTTTAATAGAAAACATCCCGCAAGCGTACTCTTCAAAAGACACTACTCTCAAAACTAATTATTCTAGAAGGTGGAGGGGGTCTTCTGGCTTGGTTTCTGCTGGCCCATTTGATAATACCGCTTTTGGATTCGCTTTCTCCTTCCCGCAATTAGACCAGCCATTCCCGCTTGGATATATAGATTTCCATAATGTTTACAATGATAAAGTTTTTTCAAACAATGGTGGGTCTCTCAGCGGTGTTTTTTCTCATGGCGATCTCTCTCAATCAATTGTTCATAATGTTGGCATGAGATTTAAGTCTCCATCCCTTTTTGCTAGCAATTCAAACACACCTTACAACACTATTGACTGGACATATGAATATCCAAACGATCCTTTGTATGGTCAAATCTTAGACTCTTTCGACAAAGCCGTTCGTGTTTCTGGCGTTGACGGTTATCTTAATTTCGGCAACGTCCCGTCTGCAAGTGGATTTGCTATCTTTACAAGGTTTTCTCCAGATGAAAACGTAAGTGGGGTTAATTATAACCTTTGGAATTCTGGAGTCATATTTCAAAAACAAGACGCTGGAGAGCAACTAGAGTACGGTCTTAGATATAACAACGGATATCTTGAGGGCTTCGCTTTAGATAGTCAAGGCAACACTATTACAATCACAGACCCAGCACCATATCATGTTTACCAATACCCCCTATCTGTTGTTTTAAGTTACAATTCTAATAACAACCAACTATTAGAGCTTTATACTCAAAACGAAATTGTTGGATCTGGATACACATCTGCTCAGGGAGAAAAAGACTGGCCAATTTTAAGAGATTCTGATGGACCATTTGTAATGCATAGCGGAAATAGCAACTTAACATTTGGTTATTCTGAGCATGGTGGCGTTGGTTTTAATTGTTTTATTAGTGATATTGGAATTTCTAAAGCTCACGAAGACGGCGGTGGTAATCTAGTAAAACAAGATCCATACCCACCTTTCCAGCAAGATTCTATTTATACATTCTTCTCTGGACACACTCATAAATTCTGGGAAGACTCTGATCCAAATCCACTGTGGAGTTTTGTTGATGAACCTACTGACAGCTGGAACTTGGGAGACTTTAAGTATTGCGACTTCTCCAATGCTTACAAAATTATGTCTTCAAGGTCTGGTAAAGATTTTGTTTATCATACATACAACAATGACAATTTAACTTATGCTGATAGAATTGATAGAGATTTACCAGCCTCTGTCAACGCTTCTGGTCTTGCGTATCACTCTCAGATTGAAAATGATATGCTTAGGATTCATCTGGATGGAAATAACCCAAACTTCTACGCAGTTCCCCCAAGACTATCTAAAAATTTACCAAGAGGCTATTTAGTTGACGGTGACGCAATAGAAGTCAGCACTGTTATACAACAATCTTCCGATCAAAAAATTGTTTGGGACGATGGAAAGGTTGGCGCTAAAGTTATAGTCAGTTTGTATACACCATCAAAAGAAAGTGATCTATTCCCCAGCGTTAATTATGGATTAATAAATAGATCTACGCATTACATAGCAGAAGAAGACTGTTGGACAAAAATATATAGCAGGCTTAAGCTAGAAGATATTAAAGATAGAATTTCAGAACCTTGGGGATTCTTTGACCCCACAGTAACGTCTAAAGAGTTGCGTGAAAATTATTTTTCCAGAGAAATAGACGAAATGTTTATTCAGTATGATGTTGTATATCCTTCTGGGTCTTATTCTACATCAAAGATAAAACTACATTCGCTTGACGTACATTTAAATAACGCCTTTATATCTACTGGTGAGATAGAAAATCAAATTCCACTATATGCTTCTGGAGACGCTTTTGCCAATCATATTTTGGATTTGTACACAACCGCTTATTACGAAGACCTTAACAATCAAACTTATCTATACACAAGCGGTATTGCCTTCTCTGAGGCTGCTGATTACTGCTACATGTACACATCTGGTGTGTTTAATGAAAATTCCTACATACCGCTATATACTTTACAAGCAGGAACTGTTTCTTCAGACAGCGGCTTTGGTCTTACAACGAATCATTTTGGTAGCGAGGACGATGTTCGTGGACTCAATTTATTCATTGAGGGTGGCTATAGTAATATTTCATCTACTTTCCCGATCACAACTAGCGGATACTATAGTGATATTGAAACTATTGATAACAATTTAAGCCTATTCACATTTGTTGACGGTTTTTCTGTTAGCCATAACAATATTGACATATTCATGATAGGTGGCTTTGAGGAAGCCAATGCGTCAGTTAGCTCTAGCTTAAACATATCTATGTTAATACAGGACAGTCAAATTTTGACGCACAGCGATTCAATAAACCTATTGACAGAAGCTTCACCGTTTAATGTTTCAAGTCAAATTCCATTGTATTTATATCATATAAAACCTCTGAGTTACACTGATGGAGTTGTCGAGTTCTTTAGGTGGAACTCTGAAAACTATGGAACAGCTATAATTCCAAGAGACAATGAATTCGCCTCCGTTCCCGCTAACGATGAAATTCGTGGAGTTAATACTGTTTGCTATGGTGGGTGTGATTCTGACGCAAACATAGCATGTCAAGAACAACCACTTATTACACACGACACTCTATGGTATGATCCAGAATGTGTTGACGGTGGAGTAGCAAGATCATTAACTGTATTTAGTAATGATACTTATGATAGAAAATATTACGGTATAAGGAAATTTGAAAACCTTATTCCTCAGTCTCCTTATAGAATAACTATTAAGGGTAAAACCGCTGGAGACAAAGTTTTAGAAGTTCCTAGAGAAATATCAGAATGGGAATACGGAACAAACAACGATACAAGTTATTCTGGTATCAAGATTAATCCTCCAGAAGGCAATATAGATTCAAACAATTTCTTCGGCAAAAGCGTTACCGTTCTTAAAGATATGTTAGCCGTTGGTTGCCCCTTTGAAAATTCAGAAGCTGGCGTACAAGATGTGTTATCTGGAGATGGACCAAGTTATACCCTTCAGGACAATGGTAAAATTTACATTTATAGAAAAGCGCCAGAGCCTAGTGGCAATGACTGGACAGATCAATTAGACAAATCTCCATTCACGCTGGAGCAAGAACTTGTTCTTCCTACTGGATGGAGAAGAGATTATTTTTACACTACTCAGCGATCATTCTTTGATGATGATAACAACTTATTGCCATTTCAGGCTACTGTTAGAAATTGGAAAAATTTTGGAGAAGGCAGGCAGCTTGGTCATTCTATAGCTTCTGCCGAAAGAGGAAATAACTCAATTATAGTTGCTGGTGGTCCGGGTACAAAGTGGACTAGGGCTTTTCAGCCAGTACAAACAACACCTGTAAGTATCGCGTTATTTGTCTTTAACAATGAATTAGTAACTAATCCCATAGGCTCTTCATGGGAAGAAATAAAAAGACAGCTAAAAGATATAGATATTTTATACCGATATTTTTCTGATCCCCCAGTAGAATTCGACATAAAAATAATTCTTTGCGAACCCATGCTTGGCGGTGGAGTTCCATTTACGCTATCAGAAGATTTTAATTACCCACAGCCAGATTTTGTTAAAAAATATGTCACTAATAGGCACTACAATTTTGATTATAATAGCCAAGAGTATAAAGATCAAGAAGCTGTTATACTTCAAGAATTAATAGATATTTATCATGAAAACTTCCCCCTTAATCCTAACGCTTTAAGCAGTGGTATACCGCCTTTGTTTGGTATCTATATTGATAATTCAAGATCATTAGGGAAAAATCCTCTTGGTTATTTTGAGAGTGGTCCACGCTCTGGCGCGATCAACAAGTTTATAGATTATGTGAATGTTTATTCTCAGCAAAATGGACTTGTAGACTTGCAAGGGGAAGCCTCCACGCCTTACGTCAGGGTTACATTAGATACTGACGAAGATTGGATACAGCAATCTATTAGAAATATTAAGCAAATAACAGATATCGACACATTAAAGTCTGCTAATAAGTATCGTCTTTTTGCTGACAATATTGGAACTTTTAATTCAAACGCATCCGAGTTTAATGAACCTCCACCAAGCGGTGGCGCTGTATTCATTTTTGAGAAAAAGGGCGACAGCTCTTTCGAAATCGTGCAGGCCATAGAATCTACTTCTACTTACACGGACGATGTTTCTGACAGATTTGGTCACGATGTTGCTATTAGCGAAAATGGCAAAACCATTGTGGTGGGATCTCCATTCTGCAATGACGCCATACAGGTTTGGGAATATGATCCTTCTTATGAAGAAAACTTAATGATGAACATTTCCCACAATACTGACAATACTTTTGTGGGTTTCTTAAAAGAACAAAGTGACATAGAGATACAAAACGCTACCTTCGGTGAAGCTTACTCTAAGTACAGGGAATATCAACAAAAAACACTTACTGCCACATCTCTTGAGTCTTTAAGAAGAGAAATTTATTTTTCACTTTCTGAATCGTTACGGTTTTCTTTCACTCATTCTCTTGGCCTTAATCCATATAGATTAATCAAGAATATTTCATATGAAAGCATTTTCTCTGACACTGGTGGCTCTTGGTCTACCTTCTATAACAACCACATACCAACCGCTCGACTTGGATATAGTGTTGATGTTAATGAAGACGGTACTCTCATAGCCGCTGGCTCTCCAACTGATAGCTTTGGAGAAAGAGACGCAACCATTACATGGTTTAGATACAATAATAAATTCCCTCCTTATGGTGAGCAGACAACTCCTGTAGGTGGAGAAAACTGGCAATGGCAAAATTATACTAACGCTGGCGCAGTTAGATTATTTGAAAGCCGAGACTATTATCCACATTACAATAAAGCTGTTGAATACTATAAATTCGGCAACTTGCATGAAGACTTAAGCGACATAAGTGAAGATGGATTTTTCTTTGACGCTATGAGCAACGGCTTGAACTCTAAAGGAATATCTTTTAGTCGAACTAGTTTTTCTGAAGATAAGAAAATACCACAAGACGCTGGTATGGCCATGATTATAACTCCTGCTATTGATGCGTCTAGCGAAGAAATCATTAATAACATAAGAGAATGGCTGGCTTATGGGGATAGGAATTTAGTCTTAGTTGGCAATGATCCTAAGTGGGAGTCTGGCGGTGTTTACCAGCAGTCAAACAATATTATTAACAACATTCTGGAAAGACTAGATATTAATTTAAGAATATATCCAGCCAGAAATTCTTATGAAGCATTAATTGAAGATACCAATGTTTATTACAATGTCCAACAGTCTTTTGTCCCGGAAAAAACAACCTATTCCATAGCTTCTCCGTTTGCTCTTCGTGGGTACGGCGCTGGCGATATTAGATTTTATGACCCCGGCAAGTCTGATATTTACAAATGCACTTTACCTCATGGAACCAAAATTACTGTTAATGGAGAACTCGCAGAAGACTTAAGTGACCCATTTGTAATCTTGGAGTCGATAGATCAGCCCGATAAACAAATTAGAAAAAAGATATACAGAGAATTGCATAATTTTTGCGAAATGCCAATAGTACATGAAGGCGACTTGAGGGCTAAATATTTGGATCAGTGCGTATATAGATCATGTACGGGAGATCCAGCGTTTTTGGACTACGAGCATAACTTAGCTTTTCTATATAAGTCTCACACCACTTGTAATGACTGGGGTTGTACAACCTGTGACGAGATATGTCCACCTGTACCAAGCGTAAATTACAGAGACGCGAGTGAGCCAATACCAGTGATGGCTGCTTATGAGTCTGTTAGTAAAACAGTTCATGTTCCAGCTATACCAGAGAGAGAAGTGCTTAGATCGGTAATTTCTGGATACAAAACTGAAACACATCAAGCTTTTGGAGAGGTTCCATACTCTGGCATAGATTTCATGTGGTCGGAAACAAGCGGTAATTACACAAGTCTAGAATATAACATCAACGGAATAATTAGCAATAGTTTATTTTATAATCCAGATGAGTACAACGAAGTAGACGCAATATTACAGGCAAAGGCTAGCACGCCCCTTTCAGAGCTAGAGAATGTATACGACAGATCAGACAAAACCTATTTTATTGCAGAAGAAAATTTTGAAAGTTTTAAATCTTCTGTAGTTTTAATTGCCGGAACTTTAACAGAAAGTAGAGAAGTTCTATTATCTTCTAACGCTGACGTTAATCTTAATATGTATTTTAACATTCTAGCTAAAGATGAGTTTGGCTCATCTAAGGTTGCTCAAGTTGGAGGCTTTACTAATAGAGCTTCTTACAGAGATGGTTTTCCAGACTCTGACATACAGCAGCAAATGCTTGGTCTTGGTATTGACATGTCTGATGTAGACGTTTCAACGTCGGATTTGTATAACATTTCAAAGTCGTATGATGTCGCTTGGATTGCTAATACGGACCAGTACCCTTCAGATCAAGATATAGAAAACATCAAGAGATTTTTGTCTCTTGGAAATAAGAAGTTAATTATAACATATGGTCAAGATCCAGCATCAACTTCAAAAGTTAGCGTTAGTCATCCTTTGCCCTCTTATATGATTAATGCAGCCAAGGTGGCTGGTTATCTGTGCGAAAAGCTGGGACTATCTATGAAGCCATTATTTTTAGATGGAAAAAATAGATACGCTTCACGTAAAGACTCTTCTGATTTCTTACTTGACATTGAAAACTCTGACATTTCAGAAATAGAGCAACAAAATAATTTTGAACAAATATACTCTAGAAAAATAAAAATTGATAACAATAGCTATGTAAGTTCCGGTTACGGGCTAGACTCTAAAATACAATCATTTGAGATTGATATTCCACCTTGCGTAACAATTGGAAGCATGACTACATGTACTGGCTATCACCATGAAATAATACCCATCGATAAACAGCAAGCTAATTCAATTGCTTATTTTGATATTTCCATACTGGATATTAAGACAGACATTGTTGGAATACCTCAATTGCATACTGGTATTACTAAGGTTACTTTTGAGGTTCCAGAACCAAGAGAAGATGTCCCTGAAGATGATGACTTTAATTTATTCAGAATTTTTGTAGAAGTTTCATCAGAAAGCTCTGTTGAGTCTGAACCTATTAATTTCTATATTGCTAATTGTGCAACTCGGGTAAATGGACCATTTGGATTACCTATTGAAATTAAAGACCTTGATGACAATTACAACGTATTTAAAACCAAGATTAAATGCGGGTTACAAGATAGACTTGTTACTAGAACCAATAAAACATATGAATACGACATACAGCTACCTCCGGGAGTTGGCGGTTCATTAGAAATGTTTTTCACTGGATTGTCTCAGTCTGAACGAGACGATCAATTTGAGCCAGTTTCAAGTCCAAGTAAAATTAGAACCAATCGTCTCGTTTCTATCTCTGGCGTTCGCACTCCAGTTAAAACTCTTTTTGGTGAAATTCCTATATATGAATTACAGAAAGAAATTATTCCTCCAAGAGAAGCTTATTCTTACGAAACGCCTGTAATTAGACAAATTAGTACAAGTAGTGATAAATATTGTATTGAGTCAAATAGTGACATTTGCGCAGAAAGAATTCCATTTGGCTATGGAGATACAGCTCCAGAAATAGCTGATGGCCCAATAGTTGTGGCTCAAGCCGTTTATCACCAAGCTGGTTTCCCGGCTGGACACAATAAGTCTAGGGTAACAGTTATAAGTGATCCAAGTCTTATACAGGGCGCTAGCATTATTTCTGAAGATAAGAGCGGTGTCAATAACAATGTTTCTAAATTCCTTTCTTCGCTTTATCCGTATACGTTTTTCGGAGGAGAGGAATATGGCAAGCAGTACCAAACTTCTTATAAGATTATTTCCCCAGAACGCACTAGCCCGAGCCGTATGATTAATGCCTATCCAGAAAACTCTGGACTAAATTATAGATTCGGCAACTACCAAAGTAATGAGCTTTCTCTGGATTATTATTCAGACGAAGAGGGTAAAAAACAAATAACTCCAGTTCCACCCAAATCTTTTGTCGCAAAGCCATTTAATAGTATGACTGGGTTACTGTCTTCTTATTATCCCTTTAACGATCCACCCAAAGCCCCTCAGCTTCCTCCTTATGAATTCTTCTTAAGGGGAGAATTAGTTAATGGAATGAACCAAGAAGAATATGAAGAATATTGGTACAGACAACAATTTGACCAAGTAAAGGAATATTACGCTTCTGACTCTAAGTTTAATGATTACTACAATGGATATAGATACAGAGATGCTGGTTTCCAAGAAAGAATTCCAGAAATATTAAGACAAGAAGGTATAGACCATTTAGATTTAGAGGTCTTACATTCTGGGTATCCGGGAGATTTATTTGGATATAAAGTTAAGTTACACAAAGACAAGCTTTACATTGGGTCTCCTTTTACTCCATATTTCTCAGAAAGTATAACTAACTGGGAAGAAGTTGTAAGTCAATCCTCAAGCGGAATATATGGTGCGGAGGTTGGTTTTAATGGTGGAGCGGGAGCCGTTTATGTCTTAGAAAAAACTGGCTTGACTGGAGAAGGGTATGGATCAATCAATGGATCTCTGGAAAAAACTACGGGCTTACCTTGGGAGATTGTTCAGAAATTTAGACCTGAAGAAATAAGTGTTGGATTCTCGGGAATGAATACATCAAATTCAAGTTCTATTATTGGTCCCAACTCTTATGACAATGCATTTTTAAACAACTACGGTTTCGTTCCTGACATGTTCGGGTCTGATATAGATCTAGCGGGAGACATGCTTGCAATTTCTGCTCCGGGTCATAACTTCGATACATTCATAGAAGAGGTTCGAAATCCATCGGGCTGCTTTATACGAAAAGAGTTTAACAACCAATTCGACATACCGCAAATAGTTGTTCACGACTTAGCTAATGAGCAAGAGAGAATAGACCATCCGCTTAGTGGAGTTACTGTTATTAATCATGGCTCAGTTTTTACTTATGAAAACAAAATATCTGATTGGGGTTCTAAGAAACAAGAGTGGACCCCAATACAAAAAATTGCTAGATATCATCAAGGCTTGAACTCAAGAGATGGTAATGAAAATCTCTTCCTAGGAAATTCTATAGCAATTGATAGGGCTAGAAGGAATGATGGAGATTACATTCTCGCCATTGGTGCAAAAAATCATCAGTTTACAGATGAGCTAAATCAAGTCAAAGATAAGTCTGGGTCTGTTTACGCTTTTGATGGAATGCTTAGAAAGGTGAGGCCAGCTTTTTCTCACCCAAGAACCTATATTGCTGGCAGGGTTTATGGCGAATACCAAAGAGAAATAGACTACACCACATTCTTCTTTAGGAATGACAACAAATACGATTACGAGCATGAATTCCAAGGCAGAGTAATATCAAATATTTATGGAGAAATATTCATAGAAGTTTCTGGTCAAGATTTTTCAGATTCTGGATATTCAGTGAACCGTCCATTTATTGAAAGCGTAGAGGGTGCATTTTTGCACGGCATACCTACGGAAAATTATATATCTCTATTTTCCGACGCAAAAAATCCAACGCCGTCCTCTAGCCTCAACCTTTATACGTTGTCTCCAAGTGTGGGCAATGTGTATAATAATGTAGACTTATTTAATTATTGTGCTGTTAGAAATTCTGGGAATGTATTACTATATTCTAGCGGCGTAGAGTCTGGATTCACCGAAAGCTTCGGTGACGGCATTGCCGCAGAAGATAGCTTAAATATTACATATAACATACCTCTCGTTACTAGGGGAAGACCGTGAGCAAAAAATCTTTTGACACAAACAAAGAAAACTTAAGAGTGTTTATATACAACGATTCGCCTAAGTCTTCTAAGACTTATGGGAATACTAATAGTAATACTGGTGGGAGTTTTACCTTTGGGACGGGATATTCTAATCCGTTTATATCTATTGACACTTCCCACATGAGAGGGACAGGTAAAAATAGGCACACAGTCACTTTACATGGCTACATTTCACCAGACCCAGCACCAGCTGATTCTACCGACTCACTCTTACAAAAACAAAAAAGTCTCAGAGACACATTTGCTCAAGGCAATAATACTATTGAAATAAATGACATAAACGGCAGTAATATATCTCGTTTTACTCGTTGCAATCTATCCTCCTTGAGGTTTGAGGAAGGGATTTTAGTGGGCCATTCTGAGTATGTTGCAGTGTTTGAAACATACCAAGACAATCTTGTTAGTTCTAGCACTGATTTACAATTAACTTGGAATAAAGATATGGGTTTTCCCACGGATCGTCAAGGCAACACAACGTCTGGGTATTACAGGGCGACTATTACACAATCAGTATCTTATACTGATAAGTACCACGATGTAGATAGCTATGGATCGATAATATACATTGACGAAACACAAGGAGGCACTCTTACAGATGTAAATAATCCAAATGCCACAGCGTATGAAACTTACCGACAGTCCTCTTCTTCCACTAGAGGAGGCACTGAATTTTATGAAAGCAAACTTACTGAAGAGTTTATACTTAAACCAACATCATCAACAGAATATACTTTAACTGACCATAAAGTGCTAGTTAGTTTTTCTTCTGGAGAAACTTCTTCTGTGAATAATGTGTTTGGTGGAGCAACTGTTGGTGGTAAAATATTAGGCTTGAGCAATATTGGTCAGGCTCATGCTTATTTTGATGAGGTTTGTTATTCTACTGCGTCACACATAGTTCCAGATGGTTATAACAGTAGCGCGGTCTCTACATCAAAAGCGTCCAACGACGAGACACGAACTATTACGTTCAATTATGAGTATAATGTTAGACCAGCTAATAGTATAGATAATGCTAAAGTTGAAAAAATAGAGACAAAATGGACTGGGATGGGAGATGCCTTTAGCGTTATTCCAGTTATTGGAAGGGCACATGGTCCTATTTTACAAAATGCTTTTGGAAAAACTGAAAGAAAAAAAGAAATTACTATTGAGGTATTGTTTAATAGTATCGGCAAAACAGCTCAAGCTGATAGTGATATACAAGCTCTTATAGATGCTGCTAGACCAAAGACTAATATTGTTTTTGACAATCCTAGATCAGAAATGTATAACTCTACTGAGAGAAGATATTTTACAAACGCTTCTTGGGTATATGAGCCATGAGTACCATTACTACCACCACTGCTCCAGAAGTAATAATTATTCCTTGGAATCCTAGTTTTACAACTACAACTGTTACCACTGGCACTACGAGTACAACCACTAGTACTACAAGTACTACTAGTACTACCACTAGTACTACTAGTACTACTAGTACTACTAGTACTACCACCACTAGCACTACTGCTACTACCACTACTACCACTACTCCAGATCCACTAGATATAGAAAGGCAATATTTTTGTGGCGCGAGCGTTGTTAATTTTAGTGCTACCGCTGGTTTTGGCGACGAGCCATCTTCTTTAAGCGTTATGCTTGTACAAGATACTAGTACCTACGGTGGAAGAAAACCAGATGTATACATTGAGCCTTCTGTTGGACAGCCTTTATTTTTTAAAATTTCCAATGAAAATTATCCAGCTATGGATTTCACTTTTAATGGAATATGTCAAAATACAAAAACGAATACCAATCCAACAGGTGGAACAACTTACAATGTTAATATTGTAGACCCTAGAGAAATATTGGGTAATGTGCAAATTATTTTAAACAATTACGGAGAAGGGTCGTCACTGTATAATATCCTAAATGTTTATGGAATGCTTGAACATAATATATCAAATACTACTCATAGGGCGCTTGCAAAAGATAAAGAAACATATCGTTTTGGGGGTAAAACATATGTTTCTACAGGAACTGGAAAATCTCACAGGACTGATGTTGGAATTTTATCACGTAGAGTTATACAATGCTTATACGGCATGTTTAATACCGATGTTAATCAAGTAGACGGTAATAATTCTACTTATATAGTTACTTTCGGTAGAATTCAAGAACATAATGTGTATCGAAGCACAATCGCCTTTAGGGGTTATTATTACGACATAGACTTAAGTAATGTTCCATACAGTCCAAAAACTGATTTTTCATACATACTTCAATATGATCAAATATCTTTACTGGATTTGTTGATTGAAATTGGTGACGCCGATTTTTCTGATTTGACAGTAGGATTAATAGAACCAGATGGTGGACTAAAACCAAATGATACTTTTGGTGGAACTATTACTATTGGTTATATTAACAAAAATTATACTCCGGGTGACACTTCAAAGCATTTAAGCAAGTACATGACTGACCTCTCCAATGTTTTTGCTATTTCCAATGAAGAATACGGAACAGAACTTTCTAATCAAACTACAGGAAAAATGGTTGCTGGCGCTCAAGAGTCTAATATCTATGCATTTCATCAATTGACTGGCGAGGCTTGGTCAGCACATGGAATGCATGATATGCACAGGTCTCTGAACCAGCAAATTATACCCTTCTATGGATTTCTTTTTCAAAACTCTTTCGTGGCTACAATACCTAGAGGTTATGGCCCTTATTCTCAAATCATATTAAATACTACAGGCTTGAACGCTGCTGGTGTCGGTGATTATTATGTTGCTACTGAGTTGGAACTAAGAGCTGCTTCTGTTTCTTTTGAAGTTTGGTCTGAATTTTTACAGAGCTATAATGATGAGTTTATAACTTCTGTGGAGTCTGGCGACATTATAGATACAGCTAATGCCGCAACTAATATCGGTGATGATGGTCGATTAATATCTAATAGCTATGCCGTTACAGTTCCTCAATGTGTGTGGCCGCAAGTTGATCCTACACAGCCAGACTTTGAAAGTTGTCACCCTCCCTATGGATATCCTCTATATTACCACAGGGCAGATTTATTAGGCATTAACGCCCAGTCGTCTATTGGGCCAAATCTTGGAAGCGCTAGAAGATCTAGCGGAGGAGGTGTAACTAGAGATCCAGCAAAAAGGAAGAAAAAAACTCTGCAAAACGTAAAAAACGCTGTCTCATATGGCGTTTCTGCGGCAGTCGGAAAAGCTGGAGTAAAAAATGCGAAAATAGTTTATGACTTCCTTAAGTCTATAGCAGACAATCATTTAGGAAAAACCTATCTTGTGCAAATACATCAGGTCGTTAATGGTAACTATAAGCAAGACCATGCTTGGGGGTTTCCCCGAAGGGATGGAATTGCCGGGAATGCCGCTGGTGGAATACCAAATAAAGCTTTACTTAATCCAGTTGGTAGTAGGGCGGGAAGACTAGCAGGCGCTTTGGATTACGGATATAATGGCATGTCAAATTCATGGGAGTTTACTTACCGCCCGGAACCTATGGGTGGCTTCAATTATCCTAGGATGTATAACAGTCAGACCGGCACTACTGATACTATTAAAGTTTTTAAAGACGACGTTGCCTCCGCATTCACAGAAAATGGCAGAGTCAAGCCTTTTCTTGTTTTTAACTCACCGGATACTAGTTTGACTGGTAATGCTAATTGTTTTCAATTTGTAAACCCACAAACCGGCATAAAGGAAACAATGGCACAATGTGATATTTCTCCATTTTTTGTATTTTCTCCGTCACTTACCAACGCAAATACTGGATGTTATTCTAAACGAGGAGAAGAGGTTAACCATAAAACAGAAACAAAAACTTTAATTAATCCAAAAACTGGAGACAAGCAAAAATCCAGTATTGTTTGGCAAAGAGAGTTTCTACCATCACGGTTGAGACAAACTACCGCGAATGTTCAAACAATAGATCTCAAAAATGTTAGTGATGGAGGTAGGGTTTTTGTATTACTTACTTTGCCAAGTAGAGTGGTACAATCAGAAGACGCCTCTTTTGCCTCCGGTCAAAGTAGAACGATCAATGAACATAATATATTGCGATATCTCAGAGAAGATGTTGTAACGGGTATGCCGGGACTGGGCAACAATAATTCAATCACAAAAATTAATACAGAGTATGAAGGAGAAGTTACTATTGGGAGTACTAATCCAGACTATGCTTTGCTGAGAGACACAATTATTAAAAAATCCTTTGACTCGCTAACTTTTAGTATTAACAATAGGTTGGTATCTTTTGCTCCAGCACCTATACGGCCTTATATAGCTGCCGTTCCTTTAACTTCAAGTCGAAATTGTTACGGACCTTACGCCAAGACTGTCGATGATGATTATACTTCAAAAAATATATCAAAAGTTGAATATGTTAAAAATGACTCAATAGCTCCTTGGAACTTCGGGGGATATGAGGCTATGGATAAATACGGAAAAGCAGAAGCTGCATCAATTGGAATAGTTGATACGAGTCTTGAGAGAGGCTCTGTTACGTTTGTTGGGTGGCCGTCTGGCTTAGGTGTTGGTGGCGCTGTTGCTGATAATGAAGGAGCCGCATTGACAAGCTTAACATGTAGCTTTCATAATAATAGATTTGAAACTACAGCCAATTTTGAGTCTACCTCGCCATCTTTTGGCAAACTATACCAACAAAGATCGGCTAAAATCAAAAAACTTGGCGCTGAACAACAAAAAATGTCTACCATGATCAATTCTCTTATCAGGAAAAATGTTTTTTCTGCAAGCGCATCTTCCCAAAACATTAATAGTTTAGCACAGCAAGTTTCTTCAATTATTGCTGCTGGTCAAAGTGCAACAAGTCAACTACTAAGAGGTAGCGCTTCTTCTACAAATCAAATTACAACAGGATTGAATGGATCTAATAATAATGTCACAAGCGCTAGTAGTTCTTCTCCTGATTTGTTTGGGAGCAATAATTCTTCTGATTATCATGAAACTTATGGGTCTGTTATTTCGTCTAGAGATTTGGGAGAAGTGAGTTCTTATGTTGCTACAAATCCAGTTGGCTATTTGGCTAAATACATTAATACTGCAAGTTCAGATATTTCAGAATTTTATTCTCCATCCTCATCTCATTATCATGATCTAATTCCAACGGTGGAGAATCAATCTTCATTTGTTCGATATCTTGATTCAATGGATCATGATCCAGATATATCTAAATATGACTAAGGAAAATTAAGGAATATAAACATGAGTGTATTTTCAGGAAACGCAATAAGCAATGAGGGCGGTAATCATTATTTTTATATGTCCAAATTGGTAGGCTGTGGCATGTCAATTATGTCTGCTAAAGACTTTGAAGAAATAAAAAACGACTCCACCGCAGTAACATATATACAAAGAGCCGGTATGTCTATTGATTCTCAAATGGTAGATATTTATCAATTTCTTAGTAATAACGACATATCTTCATTTTCTTACGACAAGCCCAAAGAGGATGGAACTTTTTCAAGTACAACTGTTGGTTTGGAGACTCTCCGTGAATTAATAAATTACGCTGATGATACCGACCCCAAAGATAGACTGGAAAATTTAAGATCCAATACCAAAGAACAAACTATACACAATATTAATTGCAGCAAAAATAATCGACTTTATGCTACCGGACGTAATGGCTCAATAGTTTATTGTTATTTTACTAAGATTATAGATGGTGATGTTGACAGGCAGACTTCTCTTCGTACTACCACTATTTTCTCTGGAGTTCCAAGGAGAAGTAGCGGCGCTAAATATTCATCTACCGGTGATACCGGCGTTTACGTTGGCAGATTATTCACAGAAGCTGACCACAGATATCACGTTGCAGCCCCCCTAAAATTAAAATACAATCATAATTTACATAAATTTGAATCTTCTTGTGTTTATTTATGTTGTCTACTTGAAGATATAGATGCTCCTGAAATAATATCACCTTCACTATCCCCATCCGAACTTGACATTGCTCCTGAAGAATTCTATGGTGGAGATTTAAACGCCATATCAGCTTTCACAACTGGGTTAGCAATGCCTCTTGCAGTTCAAAAGAATAACCCTTATGCATTTGGCCCTAATTTTATAGATTATAATGACGAGAAGAAAATTGAAAAAATAAGAGTTGTAAACCGTAGCTTAGAACTTTTCAATAAGGGCGAGATAGCTATGGTTGCTGAGATTGACGGAGAGAATATTTTAATTAAATTGTCTAGGGATCAGGTTGTTGCAGAAAGACCTCCGAAGTTTGAGGGTCAGTGGGAATTTGCTAAATTCATGGCAAGCTCTGATAATTATCTTAGAAATAGTTCGAACAACAAGCTCTTATTGCCAGCGGAAGCCGCAGATCTTATATACAATAAGTTTTATAATGGCGCGAACGGGGGATTTAAATATTGCCACCAAACCACTATTCATGACATGATGTTAGATACTTATGGTGGTAAGATTGATGGGACTTCATATACCAAGAATGCTTATTCTAGCAGGATCAGCGTCAAAGATGGTATGCCTCAATATATTAACATTCCAACTGTACTTGGTGATAATCCCATTACTTTATTTTGGGGGCCATGTTTTCCAGATGGATTTGTTGGCCAAGGTCTTGGGTGGCCAGCAGAGATTGGTATCAATGGAAATGAAAGTAGAATAGAAAATATGAATAAAGTGAGAGCCAAGGTAAACGCGCTAGACGGAACAGAAGACGCTCAGAAAGCACTATCAAATCTTAGGGGGAATAATATTTTTGAACCTATTGGTTCTGGCTTTGAGCCAAATCAGCCTAACACTGTTCAATTTTCTTTGTTGAGCGCAGAGCTTTTGGGGCATAAGGACACTAACGCTAATGTTTTGGACACAAACGACCTTACAGATGGGCAAGAAAAAAACGTAAGAAAATTTAGAGCAAGGTGCGCGGAACTGACAGAATATGGATCATATGTTTCTCTTTACAGGGATTACAGCAACAGCACTCCCATTAACACGGCCAATCAACACTTATGGTCCGATCCTCAGTTAGCGAACCGTGATTATTTTGGTGTTCCTTATGATAACTATGTTACTTTACCGTCGCTTTCTCCACCTCTCGGGGCTTATACAATGTTTGGTGGAGATGTTGGCAAACAAGATGGTACTGCTTTTCAAGGCGCTAATGCCGTTGGTGTCACTTCTGGAAGGCGTCTTGTTAGAAAAAGTGGCGGCGGTTGGAACCTCAACGTTGCAACAACTCAAGCTTTTGGAACGCAAGGTAGATTTTATGGCGGTGGTTTTAATAATTCATTTTTAATTCAAAATAGCGCTGTTGGCTTTGGCCTAAGCATGTCGATTGCAGACTATAGTACACCAAAAATTATAACCGGAGTTACAAGGGTTTGGGGCGCTGGCGACGATATGATACAAGACTTTGGAACTGCTGCTTTACACGTTCAGGTTTGGGATGGCTGGCCAAGGGAGGATACTTTGTGGCTTCCACAATATTTCACACCTTTGCATTTTAATCCCGGATCTTTTGGTTCCGCAGCATCAAAAGAAACTTATAAGGCTAATTTATACAACCCTGTAACCAAAGAATATGAAGAAAAAGATGTAGAATATGATATAGTTGATAACATTGTTGATTATAGGCAGCCAACATACGCCCCAAGTATAGATGCAAATGGAGCTTTATTGCATGGAGGTTCCGTTACCAGAGACACATCAATTACATCTTCAACAAAACTTAAGGCTAAAAACTACTGGAATGTTGCTACTTTCTGTAGAGGGCAACTAGTTACCCTGTATGGATATGAGCATAGACGCAGTGTTATAGGGGTTAGCTATCTTGCTAGTATTGAAGCCCCCGGGAGCGGATTTAATGTAGACGAAATATATGATTTAGGCAAAGGGCTAAAAATTAAAATCGCAAGCGTAAGCTCAGGTGGAATTGATATTGTTCATTACGCATCAGAAGAGATTGAAGGAAGCGATGGTATTTACACAATTATGCGTGGAGATTCTTTTATGCCGGAAGATTTTCCCTTTACTGCCACAATTTCGCCTAAAGGTGGCGGTGATGATGCTACTATAACATGGAACCAAGGAGAGGTTTGGGGTAAAACTTACTGGAATTATGGCCCCAAACCACAAAGCTCAATGAAAAGAGTAAGCCTACCAAGCACTCATGGTCAAAAAAGAGTTGAGGGAGACATGAATACGCAAGTACCAATCGAATCAAACTATGAATCACCATACGCTGGATTGTACGAGATATTTACACATTGTCACAATGACGTTGGCATCGTGTTGCATAATGACCCACACTCCACTACTGGAGATCAATTTCACTCACACATAACGGCTAGTTTTAGTTAATTTAGTGTATAATATTACATACCCCAAACCATACGGAGACTATCAATGGCTACGATCACATTTTATGGAAACGGATTAGATAATGATCAGCAGGCTTTATTAGACCACAATGCTGGTAGTGGCATTGGTTTTTTTGGTGACGGCTGGGGTTTTCCAGTTCCGGTTGGATCAGTTCAAGATACCACTTGGGTTACTGATCAAGATGGGGCTGATGAGGGTCCACAATTAAATAATAACGCTTTTATAACTGAGGGAGATAATGTCACTCCCGGAACGGTCAGTATCGACCAGTCTACCCCAGTTGCTCTCAATAGGCTTCCAAACTATAAATCCACTCTTAATATTAGATTTAACCATGAAACAGCAGTAATAGCGTCTCAGCCCAAAATTATTATTTATGATAGAGCTAATATCCAAAATCATGCTGTCAATGTCATCACTTATGTTTATGAGTGTAGACACCCTTTGGCCGATCAGCAGTCTAGCTCTGGTGGAATAACCATGACCAATTTAAACCATAGAGCCAGCACAGCCAATACTTGGACTATGTTTGAAGATGACGCTGGCAGCCCAGAACCAATGTCATTAACTAATTCCCCCGGCCCAAATGGATGGAACACAACCGTTTCAGATACCGCTGCTGGCCCATTTAGAACTTTCTTGATTAATCAGGGTGAGTCCCCCGACGATTATAACAAAGGTTCAACAGGCGCTTTTGTGCAACATGACTGGTATGTTGCTCTTAGTTCTTCGCCAACAGAAATTGGCCAGAAAAGAGAATACGGTCTTTACTTTACTGTTGACTATCTGTAAAAAAAGAAGGGCATTTCTGCCCCCCTTTTCCATATGATGTGCTACGCCTGATTTTGTCTGGCGTTAGTGTTCATATCTCTTATTCCATCTGCTTTGTCTTGGAGTTCCACTTCATCCAGCCGCCGTCTGGAAGCCAAGTGTCACCGTCTTTTCGCTTTGGAAACAATCCACCGCCCTTCTTGTGCGATCCAAAGGCTAGCTTCGCTCCGCAAGACTTGCACTTGAGTTCGTAGTACTGATTGTCATCAACGGTGCGTACAACATATTGAATGTCTTCGCCCTGACACTTGCCGCAAACGTCATTCTCAAAAACTTCCTGAAACTTATTAAGCTCATTGAATAAGTCTCTCTGCGACTCGCCTTCTATTTCTACTTGTAGTCTATTATTTTTAGTTGTATAAGATAGTCTCATTTATTATCTCCACTCTTCGTTATAGCCAATAACACCTTTTGGGATTGAACCCTTGTCACGTTGATATTCATTAAGACGATCAATGATATCGCTTGCGACCTTCTTTGAAACCTTGCGGTTTTTGTCTACTTTAAAAACTTTGAATAATGCTTCCCCATCGATGTTTAGTTGCTTGCACTTTACGTCGATAAAGTTATACTGTGCATCGCTCATTCGTCCTCCATCGTCATAGTCTCCGCTAGTGCTAGCGGTCTGCTTCGAAATGTCACGAACAATCTTTGCCGTGTCTTTCTTGGTCAATTCTTCTGCTGCTACACCCTTAATCTTTAGGGCTTTACGTAACGCCCTAGCCTCTGCTCTAGTACTGGCAATTGCTACGGCGTAGGCACAGAACATATCATCTGTATTGCCTTCCCAAGCGTCAGCAACCTCAGAATACTCAGATCCATTAGCAAATCTAACGGTAAATACCACAGTCGCTCTTCCGTGGTGATCATCTCTAGTCACTGGAAATACTTGCGTTGGGCCACTGTACATAATTTGCCCCAAAACAAGCTCAGAGACCCTTCTAAGGCCCGTTACTAAAGGGTGGCCATTCATTAGCTCATCTTCATTAAATAGGCTCATGGCGTAATCGTGCCACTCTGGGGATAGCATATCTGGAGCTTCATCCAGAATTACATTTTTAACAGATGTATCTGTATTAGATGGTGTATTCAATTCTTCAATTTCATCAAACAAATTATCTTCATTCATAATAGCTCCTATATTTCTAATTCAATATATCTACGAGATTTTGGTGGAAACTTGTTCTTAATCTGACTCACTATATCAACGAGTTTATTTTTTAATTCTTCCTTGTCAGAAAGTGGCAGCGAATCAGACATGTGCTTCACCCTTATTATAGCAAATCCTCTGCTCAAAATCAACCCAGTCTTGTTGGAATCTGCTTTCATCTGTTTCATTAGCTTTTCTTCTCCCCATATGGGAAGAAAATGTGAAGGTCCATCTATTTCTATAATGCATTTTTCTTCTGGAAAATACATATCAACTTCTAAATTTTCATTTGGTATTATGTGCTTTTGGTGTACTTTAACCTTAAATCCAGCAGCAACAAATTCTTCATACAAAAATTTTTCTAATTTAGATCCTTCTTTTCCAGCTTTCTGTATTGCTTTAATAGCCAGTCTTTGCATATTTCTTTTGTCTTCTTCTGAAATTTCCAGCCATCTTTTTTTTGCTCTTGACACATAATCTTCATATTTTTCTTCAGGCATTTCCTTCCAGTAACGCTTTAGTGAGCTACTGATTTTTATTTTTTCCTCATTGCTTCTTGGCTTGCCTTTAGTTGGTATTTTTGCTACACCTTTTTTGATAGCATTTTTTTGAGCTTCGCTCTTTCCCTTAATTTCAACCTTGTTTTTTATTAGAACTCTCCTTATCTTGTTTGGATATGTTCCCACTTCTTTGGCTATTTCGTATGTACTCATATTGTTATTTACATACATCTCTATAATTTTTTGTTCTTTAGTTGCTATCATTTTGAGCCACCTCTGAAAATTCCCTGTTAAAGTATTCAAAAATCTCTTCAGATTCTTTGCCAGTCTTCACCTTAAAGTAATTATTATCTTTTGCATAATAGTGAAGATATTTTACATTTTCGTTTTTCTTACTAAGTAACTCTATGGCGTTCAATTTTAAATCTGTTTTTAATATGCAAACCTGCTGTGTTTGATTTCTTAGTGCTACTGGTAAACATTGCGTATCTAGGCACATCATGATACCAGAAAAAAAAGGCACTTCCGTGAATGAGAATATCCCAAATCCGGCGCTTTCTGGATCTGCTATTAGATCGCTACCAAACCATGAAACGCTTACTTCTTTATGAAGTGTTATAACCTTTTTGGTTATTTCTAAGGCATTTATGTACTGCTCTTGAAGTGGTACGGGTGGAAACATGATTCCAATATGTTTTTGCATAATTTTACCTCTAAATAAATTTGTTTTGCTTTCCTAATCGCTCTGAAGCGTAATAATAAAATCTTTCTAATCCATGAAAAACTGTTCCGTCTTTCTGGTAAGATTTGTTCCAACTTCTTCTTTATTTAATTTTATCATGTTATGAACTCGTTTTTTCTACCAGAACACAAAGAAACGTAATAATAAAATCTTTCTAGAGCATGTGTTACATCTCCGTCTTTCCTGTAGCATTCTGGAAAGAAGTTTTCACATATACAAGCGTGTGCCATTTCTGCAACTTCTGTGTTTATTAAAAACATTGTTCCAGAAGTAAAGTAAAAATTTAATTGCTCCTTCTCTATTAGCCCGTATTCATTGTACAATATATACTGTAATTCTCTCAGCCACACTAATGTTTGTCTACTTAATACTATTTCTAGCTTATCTTCTTTTGGTGTGTTTTTGTCTATTTCTACTAAACAGCTTTCAGTTAAAATCTTTACCATTCTTTGTTTATGTCCAGAAGAAATAATGCCGTATTTACTTTCCCCAAAGTCATTGTCCTCTTCGATCATCTTGTTAATTATCTTTGCGTTGTTTATAAGAGGATCTACTATATCATTAATCCATTCAATTTTGTCAGGGTGCTTATCGTGTAAATAAAGAGTCCACTGTTTTTTATTTTTGATTTTTCTCAAAATTTTCCAGAACCCTATTTGATCATTTCCAAAGTTTTGACTTAATTCATAGGCGTGAACTTCTGCAAACTTTTCCTTCATTTTGCTTATAAGTGTTTCATTTGATTCAGATCCACGTATTAAAGATACGTGTACCTCTCCACTCCAAACCTTTGATAATTTGTCAATAAGAAACAATGAAGTTTCTTCGTACCACAGGTGCATGACTACATTTATTTTTTGTTCGTTAAGCATGATGAACTATACCACCCTTAGTTTGTGATAAAATAGTTTTTAATCTTGAAGAATAAGTGTGTTTGTCACGGACTGTTTGTTTTACATCATCGGTAATCAGAGTGGGATTATTTATCGCTGTAATTAAATCGTCATGACAAATATGTAAATCTTTTTTCATTATCTTAGAAATTGTTGTATTAATATTTTCGCTTTCGTGTGATACGGCAGAAATACTTCTAGATAAACCAAGGCACTCAAAAAAACACTGAGACAAACAAGGGCTTAAATCAGAAAATATTATTGAGTCATAATTATGAGCTATAGATTTTATTAATTGAATATCGTTTGTAAAGTCAGCTTTAACACCTTGAGCGGCAACATGGAATGTAATATTTTGCTTCTTAGATATATCTCCCATTTCTTTTTCAATCTGCTCCACGTTGCTGCACAATACAAGATAGTTTATATTGTTGCTAAAATCAATCTTTTTTACATCCAAAAATTCATCTAAAGCCCCAATTATCTTTATTGTTTTTTCTCTAGCCAAACAGCCGTTAATATTTTCTCCAAAAAATATCGCCTTGATTTTATTTTCTTTTAGGATTTCTACGGCTTGCTTCATGTATGCGTACTTAGAATTATCTACATTAATTAATAGTTGAATTTCCTTTCTTGACTCTACGATGTATTGTAAGGAATGGGTAGTTATAGTATTAATTGATGTGATATAAATATCTGGAGTATATTCGTCAAATAAATCAAAAATATTTTTAGAAAAATCATTTACTAAACAAGTATGTTCATCCTGATTACTCAAGAGTTTACTAAACGACAAAGACTGTGTACTCTTATCAAATGGTGTTGAGTAATTATCTATTAAAATTTTCATATTAAACTCCAGAGCTATTCATTTTTAGTTTGATTATCTTGGATCTATGTATTGTTTCGTATATTTTATGTCTAGAAATAATCTTATTTATTGCTTCAAAGAAAAACTTTTTTTTAGTTTCACAAGAGTTTAGGACGTTTCTAAGATCCTTCAGGGCTTCTTCTCCCCTAAAGAAAACTATTTCAGTCCAGCTTTTACTAGCGCCGAAGCAAAAAAATTCTATTGACTTGTTTTTGCCGACATTTGCTGAAACTCTTAAGTTTTCGCTCTTGTCTTCAGGCGAAAGTATTGCAAAATTCTTATTAAAGTTAAGTCCCTTAAATATGTTTTCTTTGAAAAACAAAGCGCCATCTATAATCATCACTTTGTCGTTCATAATATTGTTCAAACATAGTCTAACTGTTTCCCAAGAATTTATTTCTTCTTTATTTGGCGTTTCCACCACTCTGATTTTTATCTTACTGTGTTTTCTTTTTAACAGATCAAACATTTCTTTGGTACAATTATTTGATGATATGATTATTTCAAAGTTTTGAAACTGTTTTTCTATTATCTCAATTTGGTGTGTCAGTAATTTCTTATTTCTGTTTATATCTATCAACCCCATTGGTAATTTGTGTTTTGATCTCAATACATGATCATGAAGCAATATTATGCTTACAAATTCCTTGTGCTTTGTTTTAGATTTCTTTGGTTTGATAATTTTTTTATTCAATTTCGAATACCCTCAAATATTATCATTGAATTTTTTTTCTTAATTGAGTAGAACGAAATGCCGAACACATTGGCTGCTTCAATGATAGAATTTTTGTCTACTATACGTTGAACGTCTGGTAAACAATCATTGATGATAGACAATATACTTGTATTTTTTAGATATTCGACAGCCCAGTTCTCAAAGTCTAAAATAGATACTTTGATTTCACCGTTTTTTCTCAGCTTAGACATTATATCTTGAAGTATATTATTTGATGAGTTATCCTTTGTGTAGTTAAGGGACTCATTAATTACAATCGAAGTACAGCAAGCAGGAGTTATTTGGCTTAAAATTTCTGATATGTTTGGATTGTTAATATTAATCGATTCATATCCTGATATTTTTTGATTATCATTGTGTAAAATTTGTATTTTCATTTACTTTGCCTTCATTAAAGTGGTACATAGTTTATATAGATATTCTTCGTCGCTATCGTCTAACAAGAAAGACATATTTTGTCTTTCTATAGATGTAGTCCAATGACCATAATCTTCCTGATTCAAAAATAAAGATGCGAAACAATTTACACTATTTAATACTTTCTGCATTCTACCGTTTAGTTTCATGTATGACGCTACATCTTCTATAAAGATTATTGGTATATCAAAAGTTTGACTGATTGAAATGTAAGAATTGCAATTGGGATTTAATCTACTTTCAATAACTATAAAATCATATAGAAAAGTTTTCAATAAAGATATGTTTTCTAATACGAAAAAATTACTTTGATCAGAAATTTTTTGGCTTGAAAAAACTCTTAGGTTTTCCCCCTTGGCAATCTTGCTTATATTTCCAACGTTTTTGTTTGGTCCATACAATATGTCTATATAATTATCTTCAGCACACTGCTTAAACCAACTGGTAGAATTATTCATTTAATAGCTCCGTAATGTAATTGCCTATTGATTTATAGCTATATTGATTGCTTATTTGTTTCGTATCAACTTGCGAGGCTTCTGCATTCTTAAATTCAATCATGGCATTGACCACATCAAGCTGATCTGCTTCAAACCAAAATTCTTTTCCAGTAAATATATGACTAAAAGCTCCATCCTGCTGGTTGCATGTAGTCATTGATCCATTTATTAGTCTTGCGTTTGGATAATCACTTTCTGAAATAAAACTTTTTGGTCCACCTTCATTGCTGCATATTACTTGATTCCCAAAACACATGGCGTCAAAAGCTGGTATTGACCAAGCTTCTCCTCTCGAAATACCAATGTAACAATCGCAAGTTTTATGTAAAGCATCTATAAATTCGTCGTTAACGCTTTCTGTAATAAATACTACAGGTGGATAATATTTGCTATTTTCATGAATCCTCATTTCTTGCTGTATTTTTCTAATAAGATGAGTTGAATGCGCTTCTAATTCTCTGGGACTAAGACCGTATTTTTTGATTTTGCAAACTAGCACAACATTGTCAGTATTATTAAATGCATTATAATAACACCTTATTGTACCTTCAAGATTTTTTCTTTCATTCAAATCACCTATGAAGTATAATTTATACCTATATTTGTTTGCAGAAAAGTCTAATTCTTTGTGATCTTTATAGTATCTATCTGTATCACAAGCTAGTGGAAGCTTTTTAATTTTAGTATCTCGTAGGAAGTTTCTTGTATTTAGAAGTAGATCATCGTTCGGAACCCAAACTTCATCTACTAGATTTAAATACTGATGCCACACATTAAATTTTGTGTGCATTGATTCGGCCATGTAATAACAAACATTTTTTTTAAACAAATTACTACCAACAATATGATGTGGCAACACGCACTGTATGCAGTGTGTTACACCTTCTAGGCTATTGTTTTCCAGTTCCAATATTCTATTGGGTGTATTATTATTGTCTTCTGTTAGTGTAATATTCTTACAAACTAAATCAATCCCAGTTGCGTCTATAGACCTAATCATATCGATGGCACACCTTGACCATCCACTGTTTTCTTTGTAATGTCCTATAAATAATATTTTCATTTTACCCTAGCCATCCATTCTGCTCTTTGTTGTTCTATTTCATTTATTCCATATCTTATATTTAGGCATTCCTGATATGCTTTTTCATAATTAAAGACGGTAGCTCTTTTTCCACCATCCAAAACCATTGAGCTATCATTATGATAAATCCCACCGTTGGCGGCTGTTGAAAACCCATAATCTAGATCTCTAGTCATCCTGTCATAAAGGTATGAATTATTTATCTTATCTGGCATGTGCAAAACATGTTGAAAAAGAAAGTCTACTTTCTCCACATTGCTTTTAAAGTTTGATTCTGGGACCATTCCGTGTGGACTCTGTATATCTGGAGATGATAACCATGTTTCTTTTTCGTTTGCTATTTCAATGCCGTCAAAATATTGTTCCCATACTTTTCCGCTCTTATCCCACTGGAAGTGCTTTAAGAAATTTTGTTTAATTTTAAAGCTTTCTCTATCTTTTTCAAAAAAGGGTTTATCTAAATATTCCTTTATAATCGTAGCATTTTCTTGATTGTCTGGAACTGCTCTCATACACCCAGTTTCCATTTCTTTATACAAAGCTTTAACAGTTAGCGGTATAGCTTCAAGTTGTTCTACAACCGATTCCATTGCTGAATAATTTATGGAGGCAACTGGAGTTCCACAAGCGGCAGCTTCTACTTGAGGGAGGCCGAAACCTTCAGAGTTGGCATATTGTACATATAAATCAAAAGCATTCATTATTTTTGCCAAGTCGTAATATTCTAACCCCTTTTGAACATTTGGTAAATACGCCATCGCTTTTTTAGCAAACGGTGAAACAGTTCTTGGTCCCCTAAAACAAGAGGCAAACGGCTTGTTTGTTTTTGAGCAAATATATGTAAATAAAACATTTGATGCTAATCCGTATGATTGAAGCAATGATGGTATATCCCACCCCATGTCTGGGTAAGAAGTGTGACAGTAAAGCATATACTTCTGTGGATTATCTACAGAATCTAAAATATTTCTAAAGGCTTGAAATAAATCTGGGTATAGTTTCCTTCTTTGATTCCTCATTACTGTTCCAACGATATTAATTGATTGATCTGAAATCATCAAGTCTTTTCTTGATTGCTCTCTGTTTAGTATTGAAGAATAAGCTGGATGAGCAGAAGGTGGAGCAGAACCCAAGTAATTAATTTTACCTCCTGATTGATCTAATAGAACCTTTCCAGACCAATCAGAATAAGACAAGCAAGCGTCGGCAGACGAATAAGTATCTATCCACTGGTGCGCCTGCGGTGACGCATCAACCGTTGGCATGATGCACCATTTGAAAAATTGTCTAAAGGGCGATCTTTGAACAAACTCCATCATCCAGAAGTCTCTAATGTCACACACTACATCTGGCTTAAAGTCTAAGCACGTTTCATGAAAATAAAATTCACCAAACTGATTTGAAATTTTAGATGCAAATTTTTGTCTATCTTCTTCTCTTGCAGATCTCGGCAAAGCAGCTGGGTAATAATGCCAAGGAATGTGAAAACTTCTCTGATCGTCTTCAGAGCCATAAGCCGCCAGTTCTGCTATTTCGTATTTGCCTGTTTTATGAAGATAATTCAATATTTCTCTTGTATAAGTTGCATATCCGGTTTGAAGGAATGTTGCTTCGCTACAAAATAATATTCTTTTTTTTCTCATGTCAGCCCTCAAAGCCTTCGTTGCATAAATCAAATTCGTTCACCCTGAATATGATGCTATCATCGTCTCGACCTATATTTTTAGCGGTTGCATTAAATGTTATTTTAGTTCCTTTGGTTGCTTGCCTTTCTATAATTTCAGCGCCCGTATGCCAAGCCTCGCAGTGCAAGTAGGTGGGAATTCTACTTTTTTCACCGGTACTTTTCGTTTTTCTGTATGTATAAACTACTACGGTAAATTCCGCTAAAACAACATCATTAATCACCGAAGTCTCTGGATGATCTACTAAATATCCAGTGAAGCAACAATTATTCATATTCTCTCCTATCTTTGTATATTAGCTGGTACAGTCTGAAAAAACAACTAAATTTCGTGAATTTTGTCTACTATAAAAGATGTGTCATGCTTATTGACAGATCCGCAGAATATTAGATTATTACCTTCATACAATATATATTTGTATTTTCTTTTAACGCTTGGGAATACTATCACGCTATCTAGCACACATGTATCATCTTCTATTGTTAGAAATGACATTAGCTGACCCTTTGAATCTCCCTTGGTTATCTTATAGTCAGATAGTCTCTGGATATTACCAGCTATGCACAAGTCCTTACCCTTTTTCCCGTCCACGATTTCTTTACAAGTTGTATTGGCGGCAGAAGTGTCTGCGATTTCAACCTTTGTCATCGTTACAGGACAGCCCAAGAATCTTGTTTCCTGATCAATAATCCAACTCGCATCATCAGTTAAATCATACGGTGGGTTTTGTAGTAATTGTATTTCATTTTCTACTAGCTGCTTACGCTCAACCTTGCTAGTACCGCCACCTTCTTTCTTTGTTGGTGCTAAGTCCACCAAGGCTTTGGTTAAATCTTTCCACTTCTTATCTGAATAGTTTTTATGAAGCCAAGTTTGCTCTGCCTTAGTCAAACTCCTGTATATATCGTAGTCATACAGTGCTTTATTTCTACTTACAGAACCATCAAAGTCCCTAAAAAATCCTATAGACGCCAAGGCTTTGAACGCAGTTGAGCTTACTTTTGAACCAAAGAACAATAATATTTCTATCCAAGTGAATTTAGATATAGGCTTATTATACTCTTCTTCGATCTCTTTGATGGTAAGTACTACATTATCACCAGTTTTGCCTGTAAGTGATTTAATATCTTTGATTCCAAAATAGATTTTGCCATCCTTAGCATTGAACTTGTCTTGGTAATTAGCCACGCTTGGTGTTCTGGCTTGAATGCTGAACAGCTTTGCCTCTGAAATTAATTCATATATTTCCTGATGCGGGTCTTGTTTTTCATTGGCGTAATATAAGTAAGATAGAAAGAATTCTTCTGGATTGTGTGCTTTCTGGTACGCACTCCAGTATGAACACACGGCGTATGATATACTGTGAGACTTGTTAAAGGCGTAACGTGAAGATGCCTGAATCCATCCAAAGATTTGTTCTGCTTCTTCTTTTGTTACAATTTTGGTCTTTTTAGCTCCAGCTATAAACTTTTTCTTAACCTTTGCCATCAGGTCAGCCTTCTTTTTACCAATGGCCTTACGAAGCTCATCAGCCTCCTGTAGATCAAATCCAGCGATCTTTTGGGCGATACGCATAGACTGTTCCTGATAAACCAGAACGCCGTAGGTTGGGGCTAGTATTTCTTCTAACGCTTCGTGTAAATATGTTACTTCTTCACGACCATGTTTACGGTCAATGAAATGCTGTGTCATAGACTTACCATCAACATAAGCCTTGAGGCATCCCGGCCTAATAATGGCGATCAGTGCGGAAAGTTCTTCAATGTTATTTGGAGCAAGTTTCTTTGACCACGATTTACCAAGATTACTTTCTAGCTGAAAGACACCCTTAGTTTTACCCTCTGCAAACAGTTGCCAAGTTTTCTTGTCGTTATATTGCATTCTTCTTTTTCTTCTGCGCTTTCTTGCTATTAAAACCGTTAGTTACCCACTGCAAGTTTTCTACGCTGTAATCAGACTTGTCATCGTTAATATGGTCTACTTCTAGTTTTGTTGTTGTGTTATCATTTTCTATGAAAGCTAACGCAACAAGCCTGTGCATCGCAACAACAACCCCGCCGACACCAACGCATGGATATTGATTTCTAGTTGTACTAATAGATAATTTTTGCCCCTTTGTACCAGTAACATAAGGCAAATTACCTCTGTTTTTATAAATGTAATACTTACCTTCTTCTATAGATTTTAGTTTTTCAATCATGATATTTGATTTTCTATGCATTTCTTTGTCACCAATAAAAATCATATCAATTTTACTAATATCAACAACTTCTCTATCTATAATATTAGAGCTAATATTGTCTTCAAACAGTTGCAATTGTTTCATTGTTAATACCTCACTTAACGTACAAGTTTCCATTTGCAAACGCTTTTTCAAATTCAATGTTTTGGTAAACAGCCCTATGTGTTTTCAACAGCTTTATGAATATGTTAGCAGTATCCTTAACGTCTTGCAGTGCGTCGTGAGCATTTTCTGAAGATAGCCCCATGCGTTCACGTAAAGAATCCATGCTAATTGATTTAACGCTAGGATCACCCTCAGTCCACAAGAAAACATTATCCATAAGATCTACTTTATATACTTTGCTAAATATCTTCTGCTGTTCTCTGGTAGAGTCCCAAGGCCCAAACTCCTTGCATAATCTATTAATAATCGGCAAATCAAAACCAACAATATTATAACCTACTGGTATTGGATTGAAGAACGGATCTTTCTTCCAGTTGTACTGATCTACAAATGAGCAGAACTTTTTCCACACAGACTTAAGGGTTGGCGCTTTTGCTAGCGCTTCTCTAGTTTTTCCAGTGACCTTCAAAGCCCCGTCTTCGATTGGATCAACGCCAGCGGCGATAGCTTCATCGTCATCTAAGATAGGCTTAATTTCGCTGTTAAATGTACCTTTCAGTGACAAATTTCTACCGTCTAGAGCCAGTGCGGCGATCTGTGTTGGCTGAGTTTTGTTTGGGTTTCTAGATCCTGTTTCAAAGTCAAATACAATATAATCCCTATTAGCCATTCTTTATCTCCTGTATTTTCATTAGTTTATCTAGGAGATTAATTCCTAGAACATCAAACTTTAC
>Ga0181575_10000062_pt1 | contig 79404 bp, 82 predicted proteins | sample 101ome_23_FD_145599 | JGI IMG/M metagenome (GOLD analysis project Ga0181575, IMG submission 145599) | Coastal salt marsh microbial communities from the Groves Creek Marsh, Skidaway Island, Georgia - 101411CT metaG (spades assembly) | ecosystem: Environmental > Aquatic > Marine > Intertidal zone... | reverse complement strand
ATTTTGGTCTACCTCTTTTTGGTTTATTTTTTGAACCTTTTGGTCTACCTCCTTTATTTTTCTTTTGTATAGATTCTTCTGGTACAACCACTTCAATTTCTACTAGCTCTTTATTTTCTTCAGAAAGAACTTCATTTAATTCTTTTTCTAAAGAAACATCATGTAAATTTTCCACTTCAGAAACCTTTTCTTCTTTAGCAAATACTTTTACAACATTTTTAATAGCTTTTTTTGCTTTATCAATAATACTTTCATCATTATATGATTTGTAATAAACTTGATAACTAGCAGGCTCTTCTAAAGTTACTTTAACAATTCTTTTAGTTTCATACAATCTAAGTATACTGTTGTTTCCTCTATGTTCTATAAAAACGTATTCTCCTGGCTTTAGCGTTACATTATAACTTCTACCGTCTTTATTATTTAATAGAGGTAACCTAACTTCTGTAGGTATTTTTCCATTTTCATTTGTAATATTAGTAATTTTCATAATAAATCATTTATTAATATGCAATATACGAAATAAAATAAAAAAATAAAGAATAAAAAAGCCCAACAATTAGCTGGGCTTTCAAAAATAAATTGTGTTTTTTATTTTGAGTTTGGGTTTTTTACAAAAACCATAGAATTTAAATCTAAAATATAAGATTTGTTTTCATTTAAGAAATCTTTTTCATAGAATTTTTGAGTTATTCCAAAAACACTTCCTTCTTTTTCTACCTCTATAGTTTTTTCTGAACTTTCTTCTATGTTTACAGATTCATTCAAAGGCTTTTCTTCTTTTGTTAGATAAAAGTTATCATAATCTTCTATGTTCTCAAAAACTTCATTTAATTCTTCTGATTCTTTTATGGTTTCAAACTTTTTAAATAAAGAAAGTTTTTTCCATCTATCTTTTTCGTATTCAGAACTTGTTTTTTCTGTAACAATATATCTTTTATTTATACCTTTATTATTATTTTCTATTGAAGAAGAAAACTTTCTTTTGATAAGCCTTTGTTTTTTGTCAGACTCACTTTCTTCAATACCCATTCTTTTTAATTTATCAAAATCTCTACCAGCTCCGGGTCCCCCACTTGTTCTTTCTAGTTCTTCCTTACTGTTTGGTTTAACAAAAGGCATTCCTAGAGGATGGTAATTTGGGTCTATTTTTACAACTTGAGTATATGGTTTGCTTGCATTGTTGCTCTTGCTTTCAGGAACTACATTATAGTCTTTGTCTATTGTAGGTCTTTTAGACTTTTTGCCATAAGGAGTGTCTTTTAATGATTTTCTTGATTTTTTAGACTCATTTAAACCATCTGCTTCTTGATATATAGGGTCATTTACTGGTATATTATAAGGAGCTCCAACATCTGATTTTTTTCCTCCTTTAGATTTTTTTTCACTTTTACCAGCAAATTTTCTACCAAAAGCTTTTGCAAAAAACTTAGTATCATATCTACCAGCTCCTGCACCTGCTGGACCTGCTGTTGTTATTTCTTCAATAGTTTCATTTTTTAAAGAATTAAAAAAATCTTTTTTCTCTGCAACTGTTAATTTAGAAACGTCTCCACCTTCTACACCATAATCTTTTTTCAACCTTTCTTTAAATTCATCATTTTCTTGAAGTCCTAATTCGTGTATTATTTCTTCAAAATTAACTTCTTCATCATCAAACAATAAAAATTTTCCATCCTTCACAGGAACTTTATTAAGTTTTTGTTGAGCTGGTATATTCAATTCATCGTCTGGCAACTTCTCATATTTGCCTTCATTGATAGTGTTATCTCCGAAATCTAAATCATCTTTAAAGAGATTTTTAAGTGTTAAATTTTCCATATCTAAAGTTTCAACTATTGATGTTGTGCTTGCGTCAAGCCTATCTTCTACTCCAAGTTTAGTATTAGTTAAAAAACCAACCTCTCTTTGAGCTACATTTGTAAATAAGTCTTTTAGAGCCTTTTTTGCTTTGCTTAATGGTATAATCAATCTTTCGTTTACCATATAAGTCTTTCCTTTGTCGTCTACACCTCTAAAAAAACCAGCTTCAGTAGTTTTATATTGTAGATGTAATGTTTTCCCTTTTATTTCAAAATTAACTTCAGACTCCATTCTTTTAGCACCAATAAAAACTTGCTTTACTACAGTTCCAGAATTTGGACCATGGTCTTTATTTTTTGAGCTATCATATTTTCTAGGTCTACCAGTTATTATAATATTATATTCATTCTCTTCAACTCCAGTTCCATAGGTTGTACCATCTCCGTATACACCAGCAACTTTCTCATTTCTTTCAAAGCCAAGTTCTTTTATAGCTTTTGACGTTGTTTCATCAAGAAGTTCCTTAATCATACTTAAAGTATCATTAGTAGCATCTAACTCTTTAGAGAATTTTTCATCTCTTTTCTCTTCTCCGTTGTCTATGTTTATTTCTTCGGCCATTTTAAACCTATTTGTTTTACTTTTCATATAAATATACCTAAAAATTAAAAAACAGAATATATTATTATACAAAAAAACCTACTGAGTCAGCAGGTCTTGTTTGTGTACTTTTTTTTTAAGTGTTTCCAATCATCTTTAGACTTTATTGGCATACCAGGATTATCTTGATACAACTTTCCTTTGTAAGTATATCCTATAAATCTTCTTTTTATTATTTTTTCTGTTTTGCCATTTATTGGGTTCTTTTTTAAGAAAGAATAATCAACATAAGTTCTCTTACACATAATCCAAAAAGAATAATTCCAAATTATATTCTTTATATAAAATCTCAACTTTGAACCTTTCCAGCTAAACATAAATTTATATTAAACTTTCTATTTGAATTTTAGATAAAATAGTAACAATACTAAAAGACAAAATAAACAATAGCACTGAAAGAATTATAAATATAATTCCATTAACTAAAATTCTTTCTGCTAAAGAGGTTGATTTTGTTTCTATATCAGCGTTAAATAGTTTATACTCTCTAATTACTAATCTTCCAAAAAACAGACAACTTAAAGACAGTAGTCCTAATATTATTTTAAGTATAATTACCATTTTTATTTTTAATTTGTCTTCGGTTCTTCTGTAATTATAATAGAGCTTATACTTTTAATCATAGTATCAGCTTTTTCTAAATCTTCAAATAACTTAATAATATCTTCTGTAGTTGTTACGTGACCACCCACTCCTACAGGTCTATTCAAATAAATCTCTAAATCAGATAAAGCTTTATCTTTTTGAGCTTGAAAGTGAGAAAGTGCAGCTTTAACAGTTGGTGTCATTTGTATTTTTATATCTTCCATAATGTTTTGTTTTTTACAAATAAATGTTTTTTAAAAAAAAAGTCAAGTCAATAATGTTAAATATTTGTTTCAATTTTATTTTTTTGGTTTTTTTCTTCTTTTTTCCTTTCTTTTCTTTCTTCTAAAACTCTTTGACATGCTAAATCTACCATTTCAGAACTATCTAAAACTTTCTCAGCACCATAAAATCTTAAATTATCATTAAACTCTCTAGTGTCTGGAGTTTTTTTACTTAAAGAAGGTTTTTCTAAAGTTCCCATATCAATTCCACAAAGAGCTTTGTCTAGTTGAATCGTTTTGTTTTTTTCATCCAAATCTTTCCATACATCATAGAAAACAGTAACAAAGTAATCATATTCATCATTTACCATTTTTTCTATCTCACTTCTCTTTACAAGAGAAGCAAGTACAAATCTTCCTCCTTCTTTTTTGGGATTTTTTGTGCAATATAAAAACTTAATTCTATTAGTTTCTATATCAGCATTATGAATTGTTGTATCTTTAATGTGCTTTGCTATAGGGCTTAGCTCATCGTCTGCATCCATATACCCTTCAAAATCTGCAGGTAATACTGGGGTTGTTTCGAATTTTTGTGTCACTTTAGACATTTCTTGTTCTTCTAATTTTTCGTAATCGTTTGACATATTTATTTATTTATTTATTTATTTATTCTTTAATAAAGGAAAATATATGGGCTATTACATCAACAGTCCATCCATTTCCTAACATTTTTCTTCTTTGTGGTTCTGAAGCTATTTTTGTGTAATTTTTTGTAACAGTTTGTAAAGCTTCAATTTCGTTTATTGTTAATTTTCTGTATTGACCTTTTTTGTCCACTACATAATCTAATTGCGAAGGAGTTGCAACTATACAATTGGACTTTTCAGTTCTTAAAGGCAAATATATTTTATATTTTGGTCCTCTTGGAGTTGTATCTCTACCAGTTAATTGTCTAACTCTTTTTCTTTCAGCTTTACCTTCTTCTGTTCTTGCTTCATAAAAAGTGTATGGAAAATTATCTTTTTCAATTCTTACAGTTTTTCCATTATTTGCTTTAAAGTCTCCTTCTTTTTTTTCTCCTTTTGCTTTTGATTCTAATATAGATGCTAATTTTATACCTTTGTCTTTTGGTTGATTTACTCCCGGTATATTAGTCCAATAAAGTCTTCTTCTATGTTGTGCAGAAACTAAGGAAGAATTAATTTCAATAGGCTCTACACCCAAATGTTCTGAAATTATATTTTGCCATTCTTTTTTCATTTTAACATTTTCTAAAAGAAAATATTTAGGCTTTGTTTCTTTAAGGACTCTAACAAATTCCCAAAAAAGCTTACTTTTTCCATCAAACCCAGAACCATCACCTGCAACGCTAAAACTTTGACAAGGACTGCCTCCTATTAGTAAATCAATTTTTGGAAGTTCTTTTCCTTTTATTTGAGTAACATCTCCTATTTGTTTAGTTTTAGGGAAGTTATCTTGCGCTACACTAATAGCATGTTTGTCTATTTCAGAAGCATAATATTGGTCATATTTTATTTTAGCTCTAGTTAAAGCTAACTGACCACAACTCATACCATCAAACAAACTTAATACATTCATATTTCAATACCTTTAAATATATGAGATATAACCCCTACAGTCCAGCCATTGCCTAACATTTTAAATGCTTGAGTTTCAGAACAAGGAGTTGTATAATCTTTTTTTACGTTTTGCAATTGTTCAGCTTCATTTCTTGTTAAATGTCTCAATGTTTGTGATTTTAACAATTTAACCATTGAGTTTTTTTTAACAGTAGTCATTGCATTTGCTTTATTATCTTTCCTTAATTCTATTCTTTGTTCTGTTGAGCCTTCAATTCCATTTTTATATCTTGCTCTACTAGCTGCGCCCACACAATTTTCGCCTATAATGCTTTTAAGAGATATTTTTTTATCTTTTATTTCCTTAATTGGTATGTTAGTCCAATAATATCTAACTCTATTTTGTGCTGAAAATAAAGAAGAATTTATTTGTACTGGTTCTACGCCTAAATGTTGTGAGATTATATTCTGCCATTCATTTTTCATTCTTACATTTTCTAAAAGAAAATATTTTGGGTTTAATTCTTCTAGCAATCTAACATATTCAAAAAATAGTTTACTTCTTGGGTCTTCAAAATTTAATCTTTTACCTGCCATGCTAAACCCTTGACAAGGACTTCCTCCTATTAGTAAATCAATTTTTGGCAAATCTTTACCTTTAATATTTTTCACATCTCCTAGTTGTTGAGTTTTAGGAAAGTTATATTGAGTAACTTTTATAGCGTGTTTATCTATTTCTGAAGCATAATAGTTTGAATAATCAACTCCCGCATCAACAAGGGCTAACTGACCACAACTCATACCATCAAACAGGCTTAATACATTCATTTTTCTATACCTTTAAAAATATGAGTTATTACATCAACAGTCCAGCCGTTACCTAACATTTTATATCTTTGAGTGTTGCTTACTCCGTCAGTATAATTATCTGGTACTGCTTGTAATCTTTCGCACTCTACTGGTGTAAGCTTATCTGATTTGTCCATACTTTTTAAGGGTACGTTATGACCGCCAGTTCCCATATTTGCAGTAAGACATGGACAAACACCACTTTGATTTTTTCTATAGTAAGTTCTTCTAAATTGATAATAATCACCTTTCCAATCAGGTCTTTTTGGCAATTTACTAATTGGTATATTTGTCCAATAAACTCTAGGCCTGTTTTGTTGAACAAACAAATCGCTATTAATTTTTACTGGGTCTACTCCTAACTTTTCTGTTATTATATCTTCCCATTCTTGTTTCATTTTAACATTTTCTAAAAGAAAATACTTTGGCTTTAATTCTTCTAACAACCTAACATATTCAAAAAATAACTTGCTTCTTGGGTCTTCAAAATTTAATCTCTTTCCTGCCATACTAAAACCTTGACAAGGGCTTCCACCTATTAACAAATCTATTTTTGGCAAATCTTTTCCTCTTATCTGAGTAACATCTCCTAAATGAATTGTGTTTGGATAATTTTTTTTACAAATAGAAATAGCGTATTTATCTATTTCAGATGCATAATAATTTTTAGGATTAATTTTTGCTTTATTTAAAGCAATTTGACCACAACTCATGCCGTCAAAAAGACTTAATACATTCATTTAAATTATTTTAAACAAAAATATAAATAAAACTTTAAAGAATCAAATTTATTTGTGGATTCTTATATTTAATGGATTCATTAAATTTTTGGTTCTAATACCAGAAGCTCCTCTTACTGTTTTGCTAGTATTGTTTTTGCTATGTTTTTGAGATATTATTCTATCAGCCCATGCCCTTCCTGCATCACCTCCCCACAAATTCCAAGACTGCAATATTCCTGAATCTTCTATTTTTATTCCTTTAGATTTTTCTAAATTAACTTCATCACAATGATTATCAAAATAAGCTTTCATTCTTTTTACTTGAGCATGAGTCATAGAATCTTTATTACATATAGATTTTGCTTTATTTTTACCAGAACCTTCATTTGGGTTTGCATTATCTATTAAGTTGTTTGAAGCTATTATTTCTAAGGCTTTTTTTGCAATAGAAACCATTTCATCTGTTGGAGTAAATTCTCCATCATATCTATATCTAAAGTCTTCTTCTAAAAGCTTTGAAAGTTCTTCCCTTATGATTTTTCTAATTTCATTCATTAGTTTTAATCGACTGAAGTTTCTATATCTCCACCAACAATTTTAACTAAAGCACTTTTTATGTCTAGGGGCAATCTAGAATCAAAACCTAAGTTGTTAAGAGTCCAGTTAACCTCATCATAAAATCCCATATTATTAATTGGAGTCCCAGATTCTATAGTTCTTTTTATTGATATATCTAAAGCTTCTTCTGGTTTTATATATGAAAACGAATTGTTTCTTGCTGCATCTGGTATAGTTGGCAAAAATGTATTTACAGTTTCTCCTTGACCAGCTTGCTTCATCCCCATGAAAGGTATGCCGTCATTTCCATACTCTTTTATTAATCTATGGTTAGAGAGTTTTTTTAATCTTTCAGATTCTTTTATTAATTCACTCTCATTTACATTCTTATCTTTCTTTGACTTTATAAACTCACCTCTTTTTTGGTAAGTTTCATTAAGTTCTTTCATTCTTTCAAGTTGAGAACTTTTTTTGCTAGCCCCTCTTTCCTCTTCTGAAGAAAAATCAAAAATCTCTGATAACTTATACATTTTTTTAATTTTAATAATAAATATTTTGTAAAAACAATTAATTACCAAGTAATAACTCCTAAGCCTAAATCTCCGTAATAACGCTTACTTTTAGCTATAGTTTGTTTTATAGCTTTTTCTGAATCAAATTTAGAATTACCAACCATTGAGTTATTTGAGTTGTTTGGCATATCGTCATCTGACATAATATCTCCATACTCATCAACAATTTCCTCTAAAGTATCAGGGCTTAAATCATCTTCTGATTGAGAGTTGCTTACAAAGTCTTTTAAGAAATCTAAAATTCTGCAATTTTTATTCTGAGAATTATTCAACCATTTGTTTATGCAGTCATTTTTAACTTTTAAACTCATGTTTCTTCCATCTGTAGTTATGAAATCAACTACAAATATGTTTTTTCCCATATCCATATTTGCATTTGCTACAGAACCTATAATATCAGGAGCTAAATAATAAAAAGATTCATTTCTATCATTAAACCCTTCGATTAGTATGTTTCTTAACTGACTTCCCTTGTTATACATCTAATTTATTGTTTTTAAATAAATAGATGCTAATTTGTAAAATCAATTATACTTTTCCATTTCATTAAATTATTTTTTTCTACTTGTATTTTGAAATTGTATAATTTATCATTTTCTAGGAAAAGTTGTTTTTTTATTTTAGGATAATATCTGTATGGGTAAACTGAGTTGTTTGTTGGCTTTTCTTTTTTGTGACCATAAAACATAGGGTATTTTCTGTCTATATTATCTTCTTCTTCTTCTTCTTCAAAGTGTTCAATTTTAAAATCGTTTACTTTTTCAACAACAGAAATCCAACTTTCCCCAGCTTCAAATCTATGTTTTAACATTATTGGACTTTCATATTCTATAACATTTTTTTCTACTCCATTACTTTCAACTCTATATATGGTAGAGCCTGTTAAATAATAATAAGATTTAACTATTTTTCTATTATGAAAGTGTTCTTTTTTTTCTATTAACAAATCAAAATCTTCTATACAAGCTTCTTTGTACTTATATAAAAAACCCTCTTTATCATATTCGAAATAATACATATTACAAATTAATAAAAAAAAACATTTTCTGTAAATAGTACTTTGACTTTATAAGAGTTTTTAATTTCTATTTATTAATATAATAAAAATTAAAGTATGGAATTAATATTGCCAGGAGACTCGCCAAATCAAGGAAGAATTAAAATAAATAATAATTTTAATTCCATTTTTATGAGTGGAGCTACCCCTACAGTAGTTAATGGAGGTTCAAATATTAGTACTGGAGGTACAGTTAGTAATGTTACTATAAATCTTGATGATAATATTTCTTTAAATTCTGTTTCTGGGAACTCAATAAGCGCTACAACTATATACTCAGGAAGTACGAACTTAAGTGATTTAATTAGTTCTGGTGGTGGCTCTCAAAACCTTTCTCAAGTTCTTGCTGTTGGAAACACAACTGGAGCTAATGATATTGTTATTGATAACGGTCAAAAAATAGAAGCAGCTAGTGGAGGGGGTGTCCTTAAATTAAGAGAAGGTTCTGACAATATTGTTCTTCTTGGAAATTCTGGTGGCACTTATGAAAATGGTTGGGTGTATCTAGACCAAAAAAGTTCTTATTTAGCATATGGACCTGCAGATACAAGTGGTGTTGGTATAGCTATCGTTGGCGACTTTCCAGCGATACCAAGCGGATGGGATGATATAATGATACATTTAAACGTAACAAATAATGCAGTAACAAAAAATGCTGATAAAAATAGTGTGTTTGTTTCTTCAAGAAATTCAACCATAAACGCAGGAGTTACAAACACAGCAATTGTTGGAGGATTAAATATCACAGCAACACAAGACGATTCATTGTATGCTCAAAACGCTAGACTTGCTGAAAATAGTGGAGTTATCTATTCTGCTGGAACAGACCTTTATACTATATTCTCTACAAGTTCTGGAGACCTTTGGTCTGCATCAACAGGTGCAAATTCAATTATAGCAAATAATGGAAGTGGAAACTTAGCAAGTGGCTCTACTTCTATTGCTTATGGTAATGGCACAACGGCAGGCGGTGATTATTCACATGCCGAAGGTTATCAAAACATCGCTAGTGGTGAGGCATCTCACGCAGAGGGTGGTTACCCTGGTAAGGGGTATTTTAATATAGCTAGTGGTCCAGGTTCTCATGCAGAAGGGTGGAACACAACCGCAAGTGGCGATGCATCTCACTCTCAAGGATTTAATACGTTGGCTAGTGGTAACCAATCTCATGCTGAAGGTGAAACTACAATAGCTAGTGGCGTTGCTTCTCACGCAGAAGGTCAAAACACTATATCTTCTGGTGTAGGAGCTCATGCTGAAGGTCAAGAAACTCAAGCAACAGGAACTACAGCTCACGCTGAAGGTTACCTTACAATAGCTAGCGGGGAATATTCACATGCTGAAGGTAGACAAACAACAGCCAGCGCTTTTTATTCACATGCTGAAGGACAACAAGCAACAGCAAGTGGTAATTGGTCTCATGCTGAAGGTAGGCAAACAATTGCAAGTGGTGAATATTCACACGCTGAGGGTCAAAGCACAACAGCTAGTGGTGATTGGTCTCACTCTGAAGGTGGTTCAACAAAATCAATCGGAAATTATTCACACGCTGAAGGTCTTAATACATTAGCTAGTGCAAGTTATTCTCACGCTGAAGGTTTGGCCACTACATCTTCTGGTCAAGGAGCTCATGCTGAAGGAAATGACACTCACGCAACAGGTCTTTATGCCCATGCTGAAGGGGGTAATATAATTGGACAATCAGGTTCTACAGCAAGTGGTGATTATTCACACGCTGAAGGCGCTGCTACAAGAGCTTTTGCAAACTATTCACATGCTGAAGGTCGTGAAACAACAGCGAGCGGCATTGCTTCACATGCTGAGGGCATTTCTACAACAGCTAATGGAAACTATTCTCATGCTGAAGGGTGGCAAACTCAAGCAACAGGAATTACAGCTCATGCTGAAGGCTACCTTGCAATAGCTAGTGGAGAATATTCGCATGCTGAAGGTAGGCAAACAACTGCCAGCGCTTTTTATTCACATGCTGAAGGTTATTTAACTGTATCATCAGGTCAAGCTTCTCATTCTGAAGGTGAATCTGGTAACGTAGCTTCTGGTAGAGCTTCTCACGTAGAGGGTGGATATGGAGGAAAAATAGGTAACGACCCAAATACTGCATCTAATAACAGTGCTCATGCTGAAGGAGCTGGCACAATTGCTAGTGGTGAAATGTCTCACGCTGAAGGATGGCAAACTACCGCTACTGCTACAGCTTGTCACGTTGAAGGGTGGAATAATCAAGCTGTAAATATATATTCTCATGCTGAAGGAGCTGGCACATTGGCTTCTGGAACTACATCGCACTCTGAAGGTAGTGCTACTGTTGCAGGCGGCAATTATTCTCACGCTCAAAATGATAGTAATTGGGCACTTGGAGCGAGTTCTCATGCTGGTGGCTCTAATTCTGTTGTTTCTGGTACTGCTTCTTTTGTACATTCAAGCAGTTCAGTTGTAACTGGTAATAGAAGTGCTGTTTTAGGGGGTCAAAACATAACAGGAGCAACTGATGATACTGTATATGTTCCCAATTTATTTTCAGTTGGACAAATGACTGGTACATATAATCATGTAACAATAACCAATTCTGTAAGTCAAACAATAACATTAGATGAAAGTGTTTATCCTAGTAATACTTTGTTTTTTGTAGACTTGTCTACAGCAACAAATAATATAGATTTTAATTTTGACTCAAGTAACCCTTTAACTTATGGTACAGAATATGTTTTTGTTATTAGTAGAAATGTTGGCTCGAACGCAAATCTTGGTTTTGGCGTTACCAACACTGGTGATACTCCTTATTTCGGTCTTATATCAACTGAAACTGGGAACAAAGCTTTACGTACAAATTCAACTATAGTTTTTGATTATAACGCAAGTGCTCTTCATAATGGAGCAAAAATAACTTTATTAGCTGTTGAAGAACAGTTTTTAAATATGACTGTAAACACACCAGGGCAAGCAGTTGACATAACTTTAACCTAATTTATGAATTAATAAAGAATGTTTGAATTAATACTACCTACTGATAACCCCAACGAAGGAAGAATCAAAATAAATCATAATTTTGCTCACATAAGTATGAGTGGTGGTACTGTTACTACCGTTTCGGGAGGTACAAATATTAATGTTAGTACTGGTGGGACTCTTTCTAATTATACAGTCAATCTTGATAGTGATATTTCTTTAAATTCAGGTTCTTTAAATTCAATAAGTGCCACAACTATTTATTCTGGGTCTACTGATTTGTCTAGTTTAATAGGTAATCCTCAAAACCTTTCTGAAGTTCTTGCCGTTGGAAATACAACATCTGATGGACAAACTATTCAGGCAGAAAATGGTGGAGGCGAGCTTAATCTTAGATATGGAACAAACGGAAGAGTTGCTTTAACCACTGATTCAGGTGGTCTTGCAGAACAAGGTCTTTACATGGACCACGGCTCAAACTATCAGGCACTATTTGCAGGTGGCTACTATCAAATTTTAGAGCTTGCAAATGGCTCTGGGGATATTGTGCTTTATAATACATCTGGAGATGGTAGGAGTGTTCAGATTGGTGTTTTAAATGGTGTTGGCGTTTATGATGAGATTGATGAGATAAAGGTAACAAACAATATTACTACAAATGCAACAACTGGTGACAATGACAAGAGTGCTGTAATAGTAAGCTCCAGAAATGCAACAATAAACGCAGGAGTTACAAACACAGCAATTGTTGGTGGTGCAAATATTACAGCAACACAAGATGATTCATTGTACACTCAAAACGCTAGACTTGCTGAAAATAGTGGTGTTATATATTCGGCAGGAACTGACCTTTATAATATATTTGGTGCAGGAGGAAATGAAACGCTTTCCCAGACATTAAACTTTGGAAATACAACATCTGATGGACAAACTATTCAAGCAGAAAATGGTGGTGGATATTTAAATTTAAGAGAAGGTGGAGATAGTATTGTTCTTTTTGACAATTCAGGTGGCACATTTTCTGATTCTGGAGTTTATATAGAGAATGAATATCTTGCAATATTCACAAACGGATATAATACTTATCTTGAGCTTGACCATAGAACACGTCCATTTTCACAGTACCAAGTAGATGGAGCAGGCGGTGCATTACAGATAGGTCTTAATTCATCTGAATTAACACTTGAAGATAATACAAGTCAAGATGTATTCTCAAGCGCTCAAAATAAAAAAGCAACATTCTTAACCACAAAAAGCTCATCTATTAGTTCTGGAGTTACAGAATCTTCTATAGTTGCAGGTTCTGGTCATACAATAAATAGTGACCTTAGAAATGTGTCAATAATAGGTGGCGCTAACATAACTGCGACCACTAGCGATAGTGTGTATGTTCCAAACTTAAACATTGGAACAGTGGGCAGTAATCCTCCTTTAATCAATTTAGGTTTAGATTCTAATGGTTTTGTTGTAACTGGTGACACTTCTCTTTTGTTAGATGCTTTTGGAATTTCTGATAGTGGAGGAACTTATACTTATTATTCAGATTTTCAAACAGCTATAAATGCTGCAAGTTCTGGTCAAACTGTGGAAATGTTTGCTGACGTAACAGTTGACAGTTCTAGTACTGTAACTTTAAAAGATGGTGTTAATATAAATTTAAATGGACATAAATATGAAAATATAAATAGTGGTACAGTCGAATTAATAACATTGCCAGACAATATTACTGTAAACATATTTAACGGTATGTTTAAAAGAAGTGGAGGTCCATCACTATCTTCAACGAATGCTGCTTTAGATGGTTATAATTCACCTAATTCTGAATTGTATTTAGAAGGCGTTATATTTTACAATATAACATCTATATCATATTATGGAAATGCTTCTGTCTATGGTGGTACATTTATATCAGATAGTACTGGTGGTTATGGTTTTTTATCTAATTCAGGCAGATTACAAGGTATTAAAATTAAAAGTTATGCTGCTAATAGAATAAGCAATTCAACCATATTGCAGAATAGTAGTCTATTATCTACTAATAGTGTGGGCTTAAATGTGTGGGGTGGCAATGTTTTAAATTGTAGTATAGTAAGTTTGGGGGGTGTTGGAGTTACAACAGGAACAGGAACATCTATATTAAAAAACTGCTCTGTCTATAGTAATGGAGGAAATGCAGTTGATTTTAGTAGTAGTGCTAGTAGTATAATAGGTTGTACATTTTACTCTAGTGCTGGCTTAGCTGGCTTGATAACTGCGGTGAAAAAAATAGAAAATTGTAACTTTTATTCCACAGTTTCTTATGGCGCACAGTTATCAGGAGTTAACACTCAAGCAAATAATTGTACATTTGAATCAACAGCTTTACAAGGAGTTAGGTTAGTCAATGATGCTAAAATAAAAAACTGTTATGTAAAATCTAGTTTCGATGACCCTACTGGTCATGCTGTTATTTGTATAAATGCTACTACAACTGGGTTTGAAATATTTAATTGTAATTTAGAAACGGTTAATAACTTCGCTAATGCAATTAATGCTACAGTTGTTACAAATTTTGGCTATTGGGGAGGTAACACTTTTAAGGGTATGTCAACCCCTGTTAATTCCACAAACCCAAACCAACAAATTAATACACCAGATGCTTACGGAAACATGTTAATAGGATAAAAATAAAAATTATGAACACAATTAAACAAACAGTAATACAATACAATTTAGACGGAGTTCCAGAAAGAATGATTATTCAGTATACAAATGAGTCAGGAGAAGATGAACAAGTAATTGTATCTTATGCTGATTTAAAAGTTAGTGAGAAAAGTGTGTTTAATAGTTTTAAGACTTTATGCACTAGTAAAATGCCTTAAATATTATTTACTTTTCTTAATTATATGGTATAATTGACATTATGTCAAAAGACTTAATTTCAAACAAATTTGGTATAGTAAAAAAATCACCAGTTCATCGTTGGGGAGTTTTTGCTACAGAAGATATAGAAGCAGGAACTATATTAGAAGAGTGCCCAGTAATACATATATATAGCGTTCCTTTTAAAGATTCAACAAAAGAATTCAAAAACTATCTATTTAGTTGGCCTACAAACATTGATGCTAAACAAAGGCATCCTGTTATGGTTTTGGGATGGGCTGAAATTTACAACCATAATGATAACAACAATGTAACTTATTACTCTGATAATGAAAAAGATGTTATGGTTTACAAAACAATTAAAAAAGTATCAAAAGGAGAAGAGTTGTTTGTTAATTATGGACAGTCTTATTTTGATGCTCTTAAAATAAAAAAGATATAATTATTGTCTTACAATTCTCAAATCCCTAACTTCTTTGTATGAAATATCTTTTTCTTTAAGATATTCCATTATTATTTCTTTTTGAACATTTGATGCAGCTCTATTACAATTACCTTTTAATTGTTCGAATTCTAAACCTTGCTTATTAACATGCATTCCAATCATAAGCTGATTTTCATCTTCAGAAGTCTTATCTTTTCTTTTATCATAAGCCATAAGCAAAATATATCTGCCTTTGCTAATTCTTGTAACATAAGAACCTGCACAGTTTTTTAAATCTTTAGCAGCATTTAAAACCATTTGAGGAGTCATTAGCAACTTTATTTTAAACCCTTCTTTTTCGCTTTCTAAAAACTTAAATTTCTCAGCAAACTTTTTAAATTTTTCATTTTTTTCTTTATCGCTTAGTAAGTTAAAATAAGAAACTAATTTGTCGTGATACTCATTAATTCCGTCAACTGTTTTTATTTTTTTGAAATCTTTATTTATATCCCAATTTAAAGCATTAATCATCCTTACAGAATCATCATAATTATAAAAACTAAACTGTTGCAAAAAAGAGTAGTTTATCTTTTTTTCTTCTTTAGGTTCTACAATATTGTCATCTTTAGCTTTTTCAACCTTAATGCCAGCCAATTCTTGAATTCTGTCTAAATTATAGCTAGGGTCTATTTTATTTTTGTTGTTTAAAAAATCTAGTGTAATAGGTATTATTTGCCTTAAACTTGACATATTAATATCATCTCTAAATTCTACAATTTTGAATAAATTTATAATATAATCTACATCATATTTCATAACTAAACTTATAAGTTCTTCATAAGTTATAAACTTTGTAAATTTTATTAAATTTTTATAGTCTTCAAATTTATTAATTTTATTGAAGATAAATTTAGATACAGATTTGTTTTTTATATCTTCTCTGACATTAATTTTACCATCTGATATGTTTATCTTCTTAGAACCTTTAAATCCCCACCTTTCTAAATCATAAAATATATTTTTTGTTTTTCCATTTTTAGATTTATAAACAAACTTTTCATCTTTCAAAGTTTCTGAATCTATTTCTTTTTGTATTTCGTCATTCTCTAAAGAAACTAAGAAATTAAATATATTAAGTGGTGAAGTTACATTATTGTCTGAAAGGACTGAAACGTTGGGCATTTTACATTCGCTCATCATATCATAAAGAAATACAGTACCTTTTGTTAGTGCTATAGTTGAAAGGTTTGAATAACATATTATACCAAAAAATATAGTGTTAATTTTCATCATAACATCTAAGCCAGGTCTTCCTATCATTTGGTTCATCAAACCTTCTACAATATCCATATTTTTAGAGTCTACCACTAGGCTGGCTAGGTTGTTTAAAAAATGGTGTATTTCAAAAAGATTGTTTATTACAGATAAATCTTCGTTTTTGTAAAAATTATTTATTATAAGAACCAATTCGTCCAGATTAAATTCTACACTTTCTTTCTTGTCATAAGCTTTGTAAAAAACTTTTTTATTTTTTTTATCAACTGACAGATAAGATTGAGTTTCCTTAAATCTAACATATCTGGACTTTAGTGTACAAGATGATTTTATTTTTTTCTTATATAAAATTAGCTCTTCCTCATTATTCTCACACTTAAAGTATCCATAGAAAAAAGAATTAGAATCTTTTATGGTTTCTAAGTTTTTTGCTTTTGAGTAATTTTTTTTACATTTTGGACAAACTACATTAACAGAAGTATCAAACCTATCCATTATGTCCACATCTAAAGATGAATTAGTTTCTATGTCTAAAGTTATTTCATCTTCTTTTGCTTTATTGTTTTCTTCAGTTATTTTTTTTCCGCAAGAACAAAAATAAACTTCTTTTTCCCCTTCTAAGTGGTGAAAACAAAAACTTTTCTTTATTTCTTTTAAATCTATATTACTCATTATAATTTAATCTTTTTTTCTATTAATAATTTTTTATAGTACAATATTTCGTTAAGCTTTATTTGCTTTTCTGCTTTTTCAGCCTCAAGAATTAAATAGTATTCTAAAGTTTCTTCATCAAATCTTGTTTTATGCTTTGAATATATATGATATAACTCTTTGTTGTCCAATTTATTTACTTTAACCTTTCTTTGGGGAAATTTTTTCCAAAAATAGCTTTTAATTTCTTTCTTTTATAAAATATGTCAGATTTTAATTTTTCACAATAAACTTTTGGGTCTTCATTTAATAACATTATTTCTCCTAGATGTATTTTTTCCATTAGATTAGAATTCCCAGAACGACATATATGTATAATTTTTTTTTGACTGTAAATTGAATTACACAATTTAATCCAACCCATCTCAGAAGCTATATCAATGTGTTGTAGAGTGTGACATGTTTTACATAAAGAACAAACCTTAAAAGAATTAAGGTCGTCAACACTTTCAGAAACAACATGCATTTCCAGAAAGTTTTTATCAAAAGGTTTAAAGCCACAACCTTGACATATATAATTCACTTCTTTCATAAGGAAATCTTTTATCTCTAACCAAGATTCGTTTCCAATATGATTTTTATATAACTTCTCGGACTGGGAGGCTGTTAATGATAATTCAAAATTTTCAAGTATTAAATCTGATATGTTTTTATTTTTCAGCAAAACCTATTTTAATTTTATTATCAATTACCATTATAAAACAATCTTTACCTTCTGTAGATTTGTAGGTATAAAACTTAGTAAATTTAGACTTAGATTTTTCTATGTTTTCAACATAGTATTCTCCAATATTTTCATCTTTTATTTTAGACTCAAAAAACTTTCTGTCTATCTCATTAAGTTTTCCATTTTCTTTTAAGTGTTTAAAATAAATTGAATTGTCATCTTCATTTAAATAAGACTGTGATTCATCTTTAGATTTGTTTATAAAAAAGTTTGATAAATAATCTTGATTTTTTTCTAAAATTTTCATTATTAATTCAGTAGCTTCCTCTTTTGATAGAGAACCTGATATCCAATCAATATTTATTTTACAAAAATCTTTATATATTTCATTTTTTTCTATGACTCCTTTTAAAAAATTTTTATCGAAAGATATGCCATTTTCATAAAAATAAATTCTAAACAAATCTAGCCCATCATCATTTCTTATTGTGAAGTGACCAATTAGGTCTCCCATGTCTTTCATAAGCTTGATTTTTATTATTTCAAATATACAAAGATTTTATTTTAAAGCAAAACCAATAAGGTTGTTTAAAAAAATGAATTTTTCTTTTTTCTTTATATTTATATGTACTACAAGAAATATATAATTTTAAAATACCTAGATAAAATGGAAATTACTAAAGAAGAGCTTTTTAAAATGATAAAAGAAGAAGCGTCTAAATTAAAACAAGAAACATTAAAAGAGTCAGAAGCTGTAAGCGCTTCAGTTAATGTTTATGATGTTGATATGAACTCACATGATGAGTTAGGAGATTCCGATAAAGCACTTGCTTATAAAGACCCTTCTAAAAAAGTAGAAAAAGAAGGTGAACCTGCAAAAATGCCTAAAATGAACCAAAAAGATAGCGACCAAGGTTCTGATGAAAAAGCTGCAGTTGCAGTTAAAGTAGATGCAGGAGCTAAAAAAGGTGGAGTTGGTCACACAACAGGTCAAGCTAAAGCTAACTTTACTTCTAAAAAAGATGTTCAATCTGCAAAAGCTTCTGGTCCATTTGATGATAGAGTTGAAAATTTAAAAATGAATTCTGAAGATAAATTAGTAGATAAGGAAGCAAAAACTTATGTTTCTGCTGGTGCTGAAAAAGGAGGTTCTACACATACTGCAGGTCAAGCTAAAGCTGAAGTGCACGAAAGAATGCCAGAAAAAGATGCTGAAGAGCCAACAGAAAGAATAGCTGCTGGTATTGAAATTGATGGAAGTAATATAGATTTAAAAGAATCTTATACTAAGTCTGAATTAAAGTCTTTTATTTTATCTGAAGCTAAAAAAGCTGCTAAAAACCATATTGAAAAGCAAGCTAAAGATAAAAAAATGGCAGAGCTAGAAAAAGAGTTAAATCTTGTTATGGAAAGTTTAGATGAATATGGAGTTTCTATGGAAGAAGGTTGGTTAGGTGATTGGCTTGGAACTAGCCCTAAAGCTAAAAAGAAAAAATTAGAAAATGACCTTAAAACACGAGCTAAAGCTTGGGCTAAACAAGGCTATTTACTTAGTGCTTCAGTTGAAGAATTAATGAAACAAGCAGAAGCTGACAATTATGAAGGTTTGTGGGGTGCAGACAAAAAAGAAAAGACTGTAATTTATAGACCTGCTGACACTATTAACTGGAAAGGATTAGGTTTAGCTTCAGGTTCAGGAATGTTTGCTGGAGGTTAAAATATAACATTAAATTAATCAATAAGCTCTTTTCTTAATTGAAGAGAGCTTTTTTGTTATATATCATTTTCATCAAAAAAATATAACATTAATTTATAAGAATTAAAACTAAGTTTTCTAAAATTATAATTTCTAATTACTAATCCAAGACAAATAATTGATATTAGTAATATTGTAGAAAATTCCCACATATTTTTAACGTGAAACATTGAAGCTAATGATAAAATAAATAAAATTAGAGAAATAAATAACTTATTACTATAAGATTTAATTTCTTTTTTCATCTCTTTAATTTGGTATTCTTTCAACTTTTTTGGATTTATATTTTTATTTTCCATATAGCTTTTATTTATTATTATATTATTATAAACGATTATTTTTTAAAAATATTACATAAAAATAAAATTTATATTTTTTTTTACTATTTAATATTATAAAACATTAAAAATTAAAAATGATGAAAATTACTACGTCTGAATTAAAGCAAATAATCAAAGAAGAAGCTGAGAGATTTGCGACTCTAAAAGCTCTAGAAGTAGAAAAGAATAAAATAGAAAAGCAACTAAACGAAATGTATGAAGAAGCTGACATGCATGAAACTATGGATGAAACTATGGATGAGTCTATGCATGAAACTATGGATGAGTCTATGGAAGAGTGTGGAGTAATGGAAGAGGAAGATGCAGAAGTTAAAGCAAATGCTGATGAGATTCCTGTAAACGAAGGTATAATGGATTTCTTTAAAAATCCAAGAGATGAAAAAGGTGCTAAGGCATTACTAAAGCAAGATATGGAAGATGTGATTGAAAAATCAAATGCTCCAGATGAAGTTAAAGATGCAGCCAGAGAATTAATCGATACAAAAATCGAACAGGCTAAGAAATACAATTATAACGCAATTCCTCTTTTATACCAAGCAACAGGTGCTGATAGAGGTGCTGGTAGAGCTCGTGCTGGTAAATGGTACTTTTCATTCAAAGAAGGTGGACCACAAACTCCAATAGGAAAAATGTTAGCAGACCTTGGCGCTGCTGCTGGTGCTGCTTTGAGAGCTGAAAATCTAGAAGAGTCAAAAAGTGTAAGACAAATAGCAAGAGAAGAAGCTGAAAAAGTTGCTAAAGTAAATCAACTAAAAGAAAAAGCTGAGAGAATTATAAACGAAATGAAAAGTTTGTAGTAATTTATATATTTTTAATAAAAAAGCGGGTTAATCCCGCTTTTTTTGTTTTAATAAATTTCTATATTTTATTAATTTTTATCATATTTTCCCAAATCTTTTTCTAGACCTTCAAAAACACGACTAGTAACATTTTTCATTTTTAATTGAAATAACCAACCATCATACCATCTATAAGTTAGAACAGCAGAAGTTATGGATAAAATTATTAAAGCCCAAAAAGCTACGTCAACAATAGTTTTAGATAATATATTTAAAAAACTATCATTACTAATTATAACAGCTAAAGTGGTAAAGAAAATAAAATGATATAAACAATCTAAGCACATTTTTTTTGCTTTATTTGCTTTTTCTTCAAAATATTGTTCACGATTTTCTTTGATTTCAGTTCTTTCTTGTTGTTTTGACTTTTTCATAATATATTTTATTTAAAAGGTTTTTTATAATAAAACGTAAATTATAGAAAAATATTACACATCATCAAAAAAATTTCTAAACTGTTCTGCACTTTCTATCTTTATAGGCTCATTAAATACTCCTCCTATCGCTCTAGAGCTTATACCTATTGTTGAGCCAGAATTTGAAGGGCTTGAAATTAAATCATAACTTATAACACTAATATCACTTTCTCTAATATAAACCCCAGGACTCCAAATTGTTTGCGGCTTATATAGTTCAACCAATAAAGTTCTAAAATATCTATCCATATATCTTTTTTCCATTTTGACCTCTTCTTCTACTTCTTCTTGTTCTTTTCTTTGATTTTCTTATATACTTTTCAATTAGCAATACTTTTTTATATAAATTTTTATTTTCAAGATTATAATCAACATAAAAAAGCTGACCAGATGGTCTTTCCATTGGAGAAACAGAAACTAAATCAAATCCTATGGTAGTAGCTGCAACTTGCCTTGCTAAAGGAAGCGCAATTGCGCCGCCTAAATATTTATAAGAATGATTCTTCTCAATAAGAAGTTCTCTTTTGTATATTGTTTTATCTTTTGGATAAGTTAAATTATACCAATCATTTAATGCTTTATTTACTGATGAATTATTCATTTCCTAAGTTCATTAAATTGTTTAAGATTTGTCTATCAATTTCTTGAGCCAAATTTAATGATAGTTCATCTACCAATTGAGCTTCAACATCAAGTGTATTAAATTTTTTTGGTACATACTTTTCAGTTAATAATATCTTTTTATATACATTTTCAGGCTCTTTATGTGTTACATTAAAGCGTTCTAAATCTTGAGCAAGTTCAGGAGTCCAGTTAGTTTTTAACTTTCTTGTTTTAGCTTTTACTCTAACAGAAGAAATTTGAAGATTTATGTTATCTCTTCTTTCTATTAGTACATTCCTTTTATGTCTTGCATTTATCCTAAAAGCAGAATTCATTTTTACAATATAAGAAAATAAGAATAAATATAAATAACAATTTTTAATTATATTTATATATAAATTACACTGACATGAACATAAGAGATTCAATAAGACAAGAAATTGAAAAATTATACATTAAAGAAGGTGCAAGTAATCTTCCTCTTGGTGCTGAATATATGTCTAATGCTCCTTGGAGAGATGATGAAAATATAAAGTCAGGAACTGAGCCGAAAGAGTATAAATTAGAAATTTTATCTTTTGAAGATTCTGATGACTACGCATTGTTTAAAGATAAAAATTCTGGCTTATTCTATGTATTTTATACTGATATAGAAAATCATGATGATTATGCAGAATATGCAGACAGAGAAGAGTACTTTGAAGGTTTTGATGAAGATGGTGACCCTATGGTTGATTATGGGGATTGGGATTTAAGCGATGAAGTTATTGAGCGTTATGTAAATGATAATTTAAATAATTTAAACATAGGAAAAGGTATCGAAGATTGGGAATCTGGAGATTATGATTTAGTTGAAGTAGATGATGACATAATCAAAGATTACAATATAGATATTAATTCATTAAATGAAAATAAAAACATGAAAGATTCAACAAGACAAATAGTAAGAGAAGTTATATCAGAGGTTTTTGAAGATTTAGATATGTCTCTTTGGCAAAAAATGAAACTAAAACTAAAAGGAGTTTCAGAAGACCAGTTACAATATAATATAGAAAATGGTTTGCCTTGGGACTGGAAGGGTTCTAAAGAAGGTTTTTATGAAAAAATGGAGCCTAAACAAAATTATTCAGGCTCTAATTAAAATATCAAAACGAGCGTAACCCAGATTCTGTTTTAATTTCATCATTTATCTATTGGCCACTTACCCGACCCTTAGCATTGCTCACCTGCTAGGTCTGTTTGTGTTGCATCCTCGGCAGTACAATCAATAAAGTAAAATAGATTTTACAATTTTTATACTTTTTGTAAAAAGTATTTTACATTATCTCCTGCCTTAAGCAATGATGTCTGGAGTTTCCTCTCTTATCAAATTGATTTAGAGCGATGAATCCTCTTGTTTTGATATTTTTTCTATCAATAATATTTTTTCATAAGTATCATAATGACCTAAAAAAAGAAGTTCTAATTTAGCTATTTCTTCTATAGAAAAATCATAAGACCCAGACAACATATGTTTTGATTGTCTTTTAGATATGTTTATCTTTTTTGCTAAATCATCTGTTGACATTTTCTTTTTTGCAATATAAGAACGAACCAATTCTGCCATGCTCATTGAATAAACATAAAATCTTGATTGCCAGCTTGGTTTGTTATTTGACACTTTTATTGTTTAGTTTAATATTGATTTAATAATTTCTGATACAACTTTATTGTCTGCTTGTCCTTTAAAATTTTTATTAAATTCTCCCATTATTTGACCTATATTACTTAGCCCATTATGCATATAATTAGTTACAATTTCCTTAATTCTTTCTTCACTCATTTGTGCAGGCAAATATGGAGTTATATACTCTAATTCTTTACTAGAATCTTCTGTATTTGTTTGTTTTAAAGATTTTTCCATTTTCTTTAAAATTTTTAAAATATTTTCATCAGTTGATTCTACACCTCTTCCTTCTTGTAATTGTATTTCACCTTTTACAACTCCAAGAAAATTTTTCTTTTCTAAATTTTTAGACTTAAATGCATCTAAAAAATCTTTAGATATTCTATCTTTTAAATTACCCATTATTATTTTTTTTAAATCTACTTCTTGTTGTTTTATATCCTTTGTCTTTAAGTTGGAATTCAACCTCTTCAAATACTATATACACCTCTTTTTCATCAGACCAATCATATATATCTTCAAGAGTATTTTTCCAGTATTCTAATATATCAGAATCACTACCTTCAAGCATGTATTCCTTTAGGTAGTCTAAATCACTAATAACGAATTTATTTACATGACCCCAACTAGGAAGTGCATCAAGCAATACACTTTTAGAATCAAAAGCATTTTCCATTTCATACCAAGTTCCGATTCCTTGCGGATTCTTACTAAGGTCATACATTTCCTTGTTATCATCCCTAACTAAAACATATTCAGTTCCCATAAAGTAAATGTAATAATAATATTACAAATATAAACAAAAAACTCCAACTTTTTATCATTGGAGTTCTGGAGGGCATAGCTAGATTTGAACTAGCGTATCTGGGTTTGCAATCCAGCACCTAAACCACTCGGTCATATGCCCATATTTTAGAGCCTCATGAGGGACTCGAACCCCCGACCTACTGAGTACAAATCAGTCGCTCTCAGCCATCTGAGCTAATGAGGCATTATTATATGTACTCCCAGAAAGATTCAAACTTTCAACCTCCAAATCCGTAGTTTGGCGCTCTATTCAATTGAGCTATAGGAGCATTTATTTGTACGCCTAAGTGGATTTGAACCACTGACCTTTTGAGTATCAGTCAAATGCTCTAACCAGCTGAGCTATAGGCGTATATGTCGGGGTAGCCAGACTCGAACTGACGACCTGAGCGTCCCAAACGCCCCGCGCTACCAACTGCGCCACACCCCGAATTTGCACGTCTGGTAAGATTCGAACTTACAACCAACGGTTTTGGAGACCGTCATTCTACCAATTGAACTACAGACGTATTACGGTTATTAACTGCACTTCAAACAGAGGTGACCATCCCGTCTGATTATAAGACCTTAAATCAGCAAACTACTCTAGAGAGCAAGATGTGAGATTCGAACTCCGTCCTCTGCTTGGAAGGCAGATGCTTTACCAGTTAAGCTACATCTTGCTTTTTGTGGAAGTGGAAGGATTCGAACCTTCAAGTCTAAAAAGAACCTGTTTTACAGACAGGCGAGCCAACCAATTGCTCAACACTTCCTTTGGTGGAGAATAACGGAGTCGAACCGATGACCTCTTGAATGCAAATCAAGTGCTCTAGCCAGCTGAGCTAATTCCCCAAATTTAAGCATAAAAAAACCCGAACCTTTTTGGGTCCGGGTGTGTATTTTGATTTTAATATTATTTTATTTCATATATAATCTATCATTAAACACACCCGTATTATTCCAGCCATACGCAGGACAAGTTCCTGTAATGGTCGGTTCAATATTGCGATATGTTTTTAAATTTTTCATTATGTATATCTTAAATATAAATAAATTTTTAATTTCAGAAATATAACGATACAAATATACAAAAGTTACAAAAAAATACAATATTTATTTGTATGAAACAAAAAGAATTAAGAAAATTAATTAGAGAATCCTTAAGCGAATCTAGTGAAGTTCCTTACATTACAAAAGAGGTTTCTTTAGATGTTTATGGATTTAATGATATGATTGGTGGTGATGATTCTTTTGATAAAAGCTATGCTGAAATTCACTGGGATATAGATTTTGAAAAGAGAAGTTGGGGAATTAAGTCAGACTCAATAAAAATAAAAAAATTAATATTAGATATTAATATATACAGAGAAGATTCTGGTGAAACTGAAGAAATTAGAAAAGAGTTTAATGATTTGTACGTTTTTGATGGAGGTAGTATTGAAGATTTTAAATTGGAAATTACAAAAACAGCAGATACTGGCCATATTTTTCCTACTACAGTTACAATAGATGGAAGTCGCAAAACAATAGAAATTGAATTTGATTATTTATAAAGAGAGAACTAGAGGATATGTATGGTATACAAGGTGGTTTTTGAAAAACAAGTAACTAATTTTAATTTATATATTTTTAAAGTGAAAAAAGACAAAGAAAAAGAAGAAGAAGTCTTTGATGACTATAACTGGTTTAACGAGCAAGGTATTTAAGATTCGGTTTAGGACCGTTGTAACTTCGGTTGCAGAGACTGCTCAAAGCTCGCTACTATGGGCAGTCTTATTTTTATATTATATATTATAATGATATTAAAAGAAGAAATATTAAACGAAATAGATTTTTATATAAGTGAAGCTATTTCGGTCATATCTGAAATTGAACAAATTGATGATAGAAATTTCGTGTGGGACTTAACAAAAGAAAAGTTAAATAAATCAACAGAAAATATAAAAACCCCAACTCAAGCAGAAGAATATTTAAAAGTTTTTTTAAGAAAAATAAAATACCTATCAAAAAATTTAAAAGTAAAATTGGCTAGATATGTAATATCTATACTATTAGGATTTACTGCAGCTTCTGCAATTTCAAACGTAATAAATCAAGAGTCACCAGAAATAAAAGATGAAATATCACTTTCTTCATCATTTCCTAAAGTAGATGTAGAACCAGAAGAAGAAATAGAAAAAGAAATTGAAATAATAGAAACCCCAGACTCATCTTCAAGTTGGTTATATGATTTTCTAAAAAAAGAAGAAGGATATAGAAGCGATGGATACCAAATAGGAGATGGCAAAATAACTATTGGTTGGGGTCATGCAGAAGATATAAAAGATTCAAAATATAAAGTAGGTCAAGAAATAAGCAAATCAGAAGCAGAAGAACTTTTAAGACAAGATGTTGCTACTGCTGAAAAAGCTGTAAATGATGAATTAAGAGAGTGGGACGATGAAGGTGTTATATACAAAATAGACCAAAACATGTATGATGCGATGGTTTCTATAGCATATAATAGAGGTAGAGGAGCTTTTAGAAGGTCTGATTTTGTGGAATTAATAAAGCAAGGAAAATATCTAGAAGCTCAAGATGAAATTTTAAAAATGAACCAAAAAGCTTATAAAAAATACCCAGGCTTAAAAAAGAGAAGACAGGTAGAATATGATAAGTTTGGTAAAGATTTAAATAAAATGATTGTTTTATTAAATAAAGAAAAGGGTAATGAAATAGTCTCTGAATCATACAAAAATAGGTTAAAAACCCTTGCTGGCATTATAAAAAGCTAACAAAAAAGTACATCTTCTTAACATAAAAACGGTATAAATATATTATACAGATTCTCTAGAAAAGATTGTTGAAAAGTGATTTTAATTTATAATTTTCATGTATTATTTATAAATCGGAGTAAAAAAATTACTTTAAATAATTAATCGATTTTATTTAAAAGCTAATATTTATTTGGTATAACTATAAAAATTTAAAAAAATGAAAAAATTTATTTCAGACTTATTCAAAGAGTCTACAGATGGTAAAGTTTCTTCTAAAAAGTTTTGGGGAAATGTATTTTTAACATTATGTGGACTGACTTATGTATTAGATGGTTTTCAATTCTATGATGTAAGTCAAGACTTATTTAATCCAACATTAATTGCAGGATGTACTTTAATAGGATTAAGAACCGTAGGAGGAATGTTTAAAGGATAAACATCAAACTACAAAACCAAACAATAAAAACGAGACAAAATGGAAATTTTAAACACAGTAAAATCCTGGGTATCAGGTATCAGCCAGTTATTAGTAACTTTAGTAGGGTTGGCAGTATTAGCAGAAGTTGCTTTTGGTCAATTCTTAGGTCAAGTGAGCGTGATTGACAACATTATTGAAGTTGTTACAAGATTTGGAGAAAGAGGCTTTATTGGTCTAGTTGCTTTAATAACAGTATTTCATTTTACTAATAAAAAGTAAAAGTTGATTAAAAAAATAAAAAGGAGCTTTTTAAGCTCCTTTTTTTATTGCACTATTCCAACATAAATATTCCAAGACTCATGCACTTTTTTAAATTTTTCAACAAAATATAAATAAGTTGGCTTAAAAGGTTCATGACTCATTACCATTCCTGCTTCTTCAGGTGTTTTATCTCCTTTTTTAACATTACAAGAACTGCAACAACTTACTAGATTAATCCAAGTGTTTGCTCCTCCTCTAGATTTTGGAAGAACGTGGTCTAAAGTTAAACTTTTGGCATCTCCTGATTTGTTACAGTATATACATTTATAATCATCTCTTCTAAAGATGTTTTGCCTTGATAAATGTACTTTTCTAAAAGGAACAGCCACATATCTTAAAAGTCTTATTACAGTAGGTCTTTTATATTTCTTTCTATCTGTTAAAATAGGTTTTTCTGCTATATGCTCTAATATTTCTGCCTTACCTTTGAATACTAAATTAAAACCTCTAATTAAAGTTGTTACGTTTATCGGCTGATAAGCGTTGTTTAATACTAATACTTGCATACCTAATCTTTTTTATAAATATATTATAGTTTTTACAGTTTTAAAAATTTTGTTGCGATTTCAAGATTCGAACTTGACAGGGGGATATCTCCCAAAAAGGCTCATGAGACCTTCCTTACACCATTATCGCAATTTTAGTAGCGGGGGCCAGAATCGAACTGACCAGAGTAAGCTTATGAGACTTTCATTGGACCACCATTCCCCGCATATATTTTACACTGTTGCGATGGAGAGAGTTGAACTCCCAGCCTCAGGGTTATGATTCCTGCGCTCTAACCAATTGAGCTACATCGCAATAAAGTAATGCTATGTGTGGCTCCATCGGTCTCTGCTCCTTTACCGCAGATTTAAACAACTGGGGCAGACATTGTACCACATACATATAGCATCACTAGTGGGAATGGATGGAATCGAACCATCGACACATGGATTTTCAGTCCATTGCTCTACCAACTGAGCTACATCCCCATTTGTAGGAGTAGAGGGATTCGAACCCCCGACATCTTGCATGTAAGGCAAGCGCTTCTAACCAACTGAGCTATACTCCTATGGCGACTCAGGCAGGGCTCGAACCTGCGACATTCTGATTAACAGTCAGATGCTCTAACCAACTGAGCTACTGAGTCTTTTGCGGTACGTATGGGATTTGAACCCATGACCTTCTGCGTGACAGGCAGACATCCTAGACCATACTAGACCAACGTACCATAATTGGGTAGGAAATGAGATTCGAACTCACGACCCTCGACACCACAAATCGATGCTCTAACCAACTGAGCTATTCCTACCATATATTATTATTTTAAAATATTATATTTTTTACACCATTTTCTAACTGCATTATCTGAAACACCATATTTATTTTCGAACTTTTGTAATTTGTCTCCCCGATAGGACTTGCACCTATTCTCTTCTGATTAAAAGTCAGAGGCTTCCCTTGGTAAGCTACGAGGAGATAGTGCGGAGAAAGAGAGATTCGAACTCTCGCAACATTTCTGTTGTACACCTTAGCAGGGTGCTGCATTACCGCTCTGCCATTTCTCCAATTATATTATTAAATCTATTAACACATAAGCATTAACATATTTTCCTTCTGTTATAAATTTTATTTCATTACTAGTATATCCTTTTTTTATAGCCATCTGTTCTAAGATATGATAATAGTCATCAAAAAATTCTTCAAAATCTTCTCTTTTAACTCTTTTTAAAAAAATTAATCTTTCTTCATCTGGTATTTCATTTATTCTTACTTTAGTCATAGCTCTTAGTTTTATTTTAGCGGAAAGCGGAGGAACCGACCCCCAGACAACTTAATGCCCTACAGTTTTCAAGACTGCCCGCCCCTCCAATGGAGCTGCTTCACTTTCCGTATTTTAATATTTTAAATAACACTTCATTCTTTTTTCACTTTCCACATTGGAACAAATCCTGCATATCCTTCATCTATAACATCTGCCCAATGGTCAAGATATCCATCTGCACCAAATTGTTGTTGACCTGGAGCTCGGAACTGTTGTCTTTTTTCATTCCATTGTACTATTCCGCCAAATCTTGCAACATTTTTTGCATCTTCTTCACAATCGTACCAAGCTCCATCTTCTAGTTCTTGTTTTTGAATTGCTTTTTTTAACAATTCCAAATCTCTCTCTCTAGTCCATTCGATACCTTTTACTCTCTCTTCACCGTTATACCTTTTTCTTTCATACTCTAAGATTTTATCAATCTTATCTTTATCTTTTATATCCTTTTCAAGCTTTTCTCTTTTATTTTTCCAAAACTCTTCTTCTTCCCACTCAATATAAATTTTTACTAGTTTTACAATTCTTTCATTTTGTTCTTTACCGTACCTAGCTCCATAATTTGCTTTTACTAATCTATCGTACCAATCTTTATATTTTCCTTTAAATTCCATTTTTCAATTTTTAAGCATAAAAAAACCCGAACAACTTTACTTGTTCGGGTGTGTATAACTTTAGTTATTTTATGCGCTTAACTTACATCATAGCACACCCTTTTAAATCCTGATTTATTATCATCATGACTCATCGTTGTATTTCCAAAGACTTTCGAATTGGAACAATAATTTGCGATATGTGTACTTGTAAGTTGCAAAATTTTTTTAATTTTTATTATTATTAAATATAATATATTTTTTTAAATCTGATACGAATATAAAATTTTATTTTTAATATTCAATACTTATAACGTATTTTTTTTAAAAATGTTACAAATTTTAAAGGTTAAACTTTTTCTATTCCTGGAAATTGCAATTTAGTTTTGGCTGTTTCTCCTAACTTATCTGGGTGGGCTAATTCGCCAATAGACTTGTGTGGGTCTAATATTCTTGCATTATCATAATGAAAAGCTTCCATAGCTTCATGTCTTAATATTAATTCTATTGCAAGCCACGCAGTCATTACTATAAATTTTTCTGTTGCATCGTTAGGAACAAACCATTCTCTGCCATAACCAGTACCAACTAATCCAGTGTTTGTATCTGGCCTCTGAAAAGATAGTGCGAAAGTGTTTCCATATTTTCCTAAGCTTGTAACTCTCCATCTCCACCCCATATCTATACATGATGGTGCCATTGATATTTTTGATAATATTTTTTCTATTTCTTCTTTTTTCATATTGCAAATATATAAATTTTTAAATATTTATTAAAATACATATAAAAATATGGATAAAATAGAAATAAGATATTTAGTTAGACAAGTTATAAAAGAAGTTTATTCTAACGTAGAAGAAGCAGGAGGTAGTCACGGAGATGCTAAAGAAATGGAAAAAGCAATCAAGTGGATTAAAAAAAACTTCCCAGATGTTGAATTTAAAAAAGCAAAAGATGGGCAAAAATTATGTCCGCCAAAAGATAAATCTGAAGAATGTTACACTATTCACAAAGGAGGTAAGGGAAGGTTTGACTTATATAGATTCTTATCAAGAGCTTATGGAATAACTAAAAAAGAAATAGAAGATGCAATAAGTTCTAATAGAAAAATTAACTTATTAGCTTTAGATTTTCCAACCATAAAATTAAATAAAAAAATATGGTATATAGACAAGGATAATGAAGAACTTATTCTAACAAGAAACGCTAATACAAAAAAATCATTTTATGATTTAGAAGAAGAAGACTTAGATAAAGTAATTGAAAAACTTTAAAAAAGCCTTCTATAATCTTCTAAAATTTGTGGTCCCACTTGGGCTCGAACCAAGGACTTTCTGATTATGAGTCAGATACTCTAACCAACTGAGTTATAGGACCTAATGGTGAACGAGGAAGGATTCGAACCTTCGACCGTCTGCTTAGCTTACCAACTATAGTTTTCACTACCGAAAATTCGTTTGTGGTCTGGACTTTATCTCAATCATATCACAAAGTGACTTAGACAACCCCCGTCAAGTCTCTACACCTTCCCGTTTGGGCTTGGCTCGGTATTACCATTTTAAAGGCTTCACCGAATTTGAGGGTTTGTGCACAATAGCGTTTCCACTATTTAGCTCCTATTTACGCTTAAAGGCAGATGCTCTATCCAGCTGAGCTACCCGTCCATTTAAATTACTTTTCCAACATTTCAAAGAACCTTCTCTTATCTAACGACAAATATATAACTTTATTACAAAAAATAAAATTATTTTTTTCTTCTTGTACTCTAGGAGGGGATTGAACCCTCACCTCCAACTTATAAGATTGGTGCTCTGACCACTGAGCTACTAGAGTGTTTTTTGTCGCAAAAACAGCTAATATTTACGACAAAAAAAAAGGTCTAGACAATTCTGCCCAGACCTTTTAGTATTTTTGATAACTCAAATTTATACAATATCTAGACAGGGACAAGACTCTATTCTTATCCTTCTAATTATTGATATTGAGTTATACTTTTTCATTTGTGAATTTAAATATACAAAAAAAAATTAAAATACAAATATTAATTATATAAAACTTTTACTAAGTCGTTAAATATGCTACCATCACTTACTTCAACTTCTTGTTCAAACTCTTTACCATCAAGCACTTTAGATAATATAGATGATTTTTGATTTAAAAGCTTATCTATATCTTCGTCAATTGTATCTTGACATATTAATCTAATAATTTGCACTTTATCAGCTGTAGATGATGCTCTATGTATTCTATCTTCTGCCTGTTCTCTATCTGCAGGTGTCCAAGGTTGGTCAATAAATATAGATATGCTTGCAGAAGTTAGCGTAATACCAACACCAGCTGCCCCAATAGTTCCAGAGAAAACTTTTACATTATCATCATTCATAAAACTTTCTACAGCTTCATCTTTTTTGTTTGCATTTATATCTCCATTAAATACTACTGCAGCATCACCGAATTTTTCAGCAACTTTATAAGAAACGTCTTTGTACTGAGAGAATACAACAACTTTTTCATCACCATCAATAATGTCCTGAATAAAATCAAAAGCTCTTTTCATTTTTATCTCAGAAGTGAACTGTTTAAGTTTTTGAATTCTTGTTAAATGATTCATTCTATTATCTTCTTCTGGTACATCTTGTTCTTGCTCTTCTTTTATTCCTTTTTTTATTTTGTTATACTCCCTCATTTCAATAGGGCTTAACTCAACAGGTATCGCAGTATATGTTTTTGGAGGAAGATGTTTTAGAATGTCTTTTTTTAACCTTCTTAAAAAGAAAGGCGATATTTTCTCAAAAAGTTCATCAAGATTTGAAGCGCCATTATAGTCCCATCCAAAGTTATTTTTTTCAGCGGCACAATATTTTATTCCAAATGAGTGTGCATTACTCCATTCTTCTGGGTATAAGAAGTTAAGTAAAGAGAAAAACTCATAAGGTCTACTTTTAATTGCTGTACCTGTTAGAAGTAATTTACTTGGTATATCTTTTAAGTTTTTCTTGGCTAACTTAGTTCTATCTGCAGAGTTGTTCTTGATATAGTGAGCTTCATCCATTATAAGAATTTCATAGTCACTTGGATTTAATGTAATTCCATCTTTATCTGGTTTAAATGTTATATTCTTTGTTGCTCGAGAAGCTACCATATTTCTAACTCCACAATTAGGGCACACTTTATCCTTATATCTTTTTTTGTCATTTTTCTCAGCCCAACCACAAAATACGTTTTTGCACTTGTGAGACATTTCTATAGTTATGTAAGTATCAAAAGAACTATAGCTTATTATATGAAACATTGACTCTTCTTTTGAATAATTAACTTTACCAGACTTTTTTGTTGGTTTCCATTTATATACAAAAGCTTTTTCATTTGTAAAGTTCAATATTTCTTTTCTCCAGTTAAGCCTTAAGTTTGCTGGGCATACTACTAAAGTCTTTTTTCTTTTCCAAGCAGCATAAGTCATAGCGGAGGCTGTTTTACCAACTCCTGGCTGGTCTCCGAGTAACGATTTACCATTACATGTATCAAAAAATATTGCAGCTTGTTTTTGATATTCATAAGGCTCTATTTTCATAAAAGAAAAATCAACCTTTGAAGTGTCTATTTTTTGAGATTTTAAAGATAAAGCTTTTAGCAGTGACTCTTGCCTTTTTACGAATGCAAGCCTCAATTCTTCAACTTCTTCTTTTGATAAGTTTGTGAATTTGAAGGGTATTCCATTATCTTTAATAAAGCCTATAACTTTTCCTATATAACTTTCAGAAACTATACGATGCCAACTTTCATACCCAGTACCATCAGGATTTTGAATATAGTCTACTTTTACCTGTCTTTGGTCGTCTGGGAATGCTTTTATAAAGTCGCTTAAATTCTTTCTATAGTTGTATTCTACTTTATAGTTAGACCTGAGCTTAGTTATTGTTACTGTATTATTTGACATAATATGCAATTTAAGCAAAAAAAAGAAAAAATCATATATTTATTATATAAATACTATAAGTAATAACACAATGAAAATTACTAAATCAGAATTGAAAGAATTAATAAAAGAGTCAGTGGCTAAATTTCAAAAAAAAGAAATTTTAGAAAATAGAGTTAAAGAGATTAATGCTAAAATAAAATTTCTAAATGAAGATGAAGTTGCAATGCAGGATGTGGAAGTTTCTACAGAAGAAAAAGGAAATATTTTTGATACTAAGCTTGGCGAAATTTTAATATTAAACTTTGAAGGAAGAACTTTAAAGTTGAAAAGAGTTTGGGATGCGTTATTTCTTGTTACAGATGGATTTGAAAGTACACACCTAAATACAGGTGACTATGTAGAAATGCAAGGAAATCCTGATTTAAATGCTGGTAGAGAATATACATTTAAAGTTTATAAACCAACAAGAGACGTAGAAACTAGCGCTTTACAAAGTTGGAAAGTTGTTAAAAATTAATACATAAATCCTTAGTACGTCTGATTAATATTTTAGGTATTGTCGGGAGCGCAAAACGTACTTATGGTAGTATAACAAAAAAGCCCCTTTTGGGGCTTTTTGTTTTTTGCGGACTTTTTATTAAAGACCAGCTAATCTTTTCATTCTATCACTGCTTTCTTTTATTACTTTTTGTCTTCCTAGTTTTGTTCTAGATTCTGATAAAGGTGCTTCAGCTTCTTCTGTATCTCCTTCTATCTCTCCTTCTACATCTCCTAACTCTCCTTCTTCAGGCGGAATAGGCTCTTCTCCTCCAACTTCTCCACTCTCCTCTTCATCAGCTAATATAGCTTTGTTTAAATTTTCATACCATATATTATAGATATTGTCTATCATAGATATGATATTTTTGTTATCTTCATTTACTTGAAATACAGCCTCCAAAACTTTAAATCCATTTATTAGAGAAAAAGACCAGTGAATATAATAATCTTTTTCTAACTGAACTTTACCAGACCAAATAGCATCTTTTACTGGGCTGAACCATGCTTTGAAATTTTCTTCTCCATTTTCATCCTTATCAAAAACAACAGTATATTTTCCTATTTTTTCTTCAAACTGTTTTTTTAATTCGTTTATTTCTGCTTGTGTTATTTTCGCTGCCATGTTTATTTTTTTTCTTTTTTTCCAAATAATATTTCATCTAATTCTTCTTCTGATAAATTGGTTTGAAAATTATTAGATACGTTCATTTCTTCTTCTTTTTCTACAGTTTTACTTTCAGGTTCTCTTAGTGGTTTGCCTGAAAAAACTTTTGAAACTTCAATGTCTATTAATTTTTCTAAATCTTCTTTGTTCATTTTAAATATTATTTACCCAAAAGCTTTTTTTCTCCCAAAAGAATTTATATTGTTTAATCATCATATCTCTAACAATATCTCTAACATCTTCTTTATTAAGAGTTTTTTTCATAGCTCTTTCCAGCTCATCCTTAACTATTTTTTTTACTTGAGTTTTGGTTAGCTCTTTTCCAGTAGATTCAGATATTACAATAAATCCTTTCATATATAATAAATATGAAATAAAAAAACAATTATTATAAGCTTAGAAGCATATCTAGCAATTCTGGTTGTGGAAACATATCTACTTTGTCTTTACGAGTATTTGTGTGTGTCCACATACCTTTTACTTTTCCATAATATGCATCTTCATTAAATTCAAAACCAGCAGCTCCTTTTGCTCTTACCTCTTCAACAAGACCAGCTCTAACATCTATATTGTCTCTCTCTGCAATATAAAGAATCCATTTACGTAAAACTTCTATTTGTGTATCTGAATATCTATGCCAAGTTTTGTGACCTCTAAACGATTCTGGTAAAGTAACTATTTCAGAATCTGCAACGGAAGTTCCTGCATATGTTTTCCCATCTTTAACATAACCAAAATTACACACTTCTATTCCTACTGAATGAGTGTGCATGTGTTGAGAACCGTTTTTGCCTAAATGCCAACCATAAGCACCTTCAGGAAAACATTGTAGCAATTTTCCATCGTATTTAGTATCATTTCCTTTTACTGACTGTCCACCTAAAACAAATTCAGTAGCTACAGCACCTCTAGAATCTCTACCCCAAGAATCTATAACTTTGTATGGATTATGCCAACCAGCTGTGTGGTGTAAAAATAAGTACTCTTTATTTGTTGGTCCATTTTTATATTCTCCTTTTGGCAAAAAGTATTGCTCAATAACTAAACCTTCTGGTAGCTCAATAAATCTTTCTGAATTATCTGTTGTAACCAGCTCATCAAGACCCATAGCTGACCAAGTTTTTGAACCCACAATTCCATCTGCAACCAAGTTGTTGTTTGATTGCCAAGATTTAACAGCAGCTTCAGTTCCTTTTCCAAAAATACCATCAGCTCCTATTTTTAGAAATTCTTGAAGTAATTTAACTTCTTGTCCTTTGCTTCCTTTTTTTAGTAACATTTTATTTATTTATTTGTTTATTTGTTTTAGCACCTTTTTGCACTAACATTATCTTATGTTTTTATTCGGCGAAATTATGCCAGACATTTCTCTCATTTTATTTTTATAACCTTCAAACAATTTCCCGTTAGATATCATTGAGCTATTAACTTTTTGAATGTGCTCATTAATTTCTTTTGAAAAATTGATTAAATGATGTTTTTTAAAGTCTTCAATAAAATCATAGTCATTTACACTTTTTGAAAGTTGTTCTATAAATTTATTACTAGTATTATCAGAGTAAAATTTTGACTCGTTGAGATTTTGTTTGTTATTTTTTAATATTTTAAAATTTATAATATTATCATTAACCCAGCCTTTTAATGTGTATTTATCATTAGTAAAATCATCTTTATATGCTATTTCAACTATAACTAGAGATTTGTCTTTTATTAACTCTGTGCTTATTTTGTAATTTGAATTTGACATTACTTATCTAAAGTTAATTTATAAGTTTTTCCGTCAATTTTAACTTTGTTTCTTCCTACAACTTCTGCTTTTTTTACATTTTTACTTTCTATTATTAATCCTCCGCTTGATTTAGAAAACTCTAAAAGAACAGATTTTATCATTTTTTTAGAAACTTCTTTTGAAATACTAACTATTTTTTCTTCAAGTTCAGATTCTGTTAAACTTGTTGATGCAACTTCTTGATTGTAAACATTATTTTGAACTTCTTGCTGTTTTTGTCTAAGCCTTTGTTGTAGTTTAGCTCTAGTATCTACACTTGTAGGTCCAAAATCTCCAACCTCAGAAGAGTCATTGTAGCTACTGCTGCTTGGTGTAGAATCTCCGAACATCATACTTTCAATCATTGAAGCTTGTGAATTTGATTTTGGAGCAAAAGATTGTAAGCTAGGTGATTCTGAAGGTTTTTCATTAGGATTTTTTCCAACTTTTGGAACTGGTATTGAACTTGGAAAAGCAGAAGTTTTTTCTGACTTTTCTATAAATTTTGCAAAATTACCTCTTAAGCCTCCATTTCTTATTTCATCTAATTTAGCAGCTTTTTCTGGGTCTGAAGGTTTGCTTTGCGGGTTTGCAATAGGTTCCATTGGAGTTGGTATTCCCATCTCTTTAAATCTTTCTAACATTTCTTTTTTAACGTTTCCTTTATCGCTCATAATTATTATTTTTAATCTATATCTGAATTTATGTCAACATTCTCTAAATCTTCTGTTTCTATAATGCTTTCATTTTCAAATGAGTCTGATTCTAATTCATCTTCATAAGAAAATTCTTTTTTAGTTTTTTCTTCTTTATCAGTTATTAGGGTAACATCTTTAACTACCCAACCATAAATAGTCTCAATCTTATTATTATTGATTAATTCTTCAAACTTTTCAATTTCTTTTTCATACATGTTTGCTTTTATTGTTAGTATAGGTCCAACTCTACTATCTTTTCTAAATTTTATCTTTTTATTAATCTGTTCAAACATTATACTTTTAAACTCTATATAACTTTGTTGCTCCAGCTCTTGATAAGTTACAGTATATCCATAAAATTCTTCGAACTCATTAGCTGAACCTTTGTATCCTAAATCAATTAGAATTGTTTTTGTGTTTTTTCTATCTGGTCTCATATAAGAATATTTCTACTTTTTCATTTTTTTCGTCCCACCATGCATAAAATTTAGGGTATATATTTTTTTCGTTTATAAAAAAAGAATCTATCTCTTTATCTATTTTTATTTTTTCAAATTTATTCCCCAAACTTTTTATCTCATTTAATATATATGTGTCTTTAGTATTAATTTGATTTAATTCTTTTTTTGAATTATAAAAATCATTTTTCAGACCCTTTTTTATATTATAAGAAAACTCTTTTTGGTTTTTTATTATTTGAGTTCTAGAGTGCATTGCCCTTACAATTTAATTTAATAATCATAAAAGTAAAGTTTACTAATATTTATATTAAATATATATTTAAATAGTTTGAATTTATCAGAAACATATAAATCAAGACTTGCTGTATTGGGCGGTATTTTAGAAGAAAAAAAGTCTAGAGCAGAATACGAATATCAAGTAAGAGATATAGGTGGAGATACTTACTATAAAAGAGAAAAAGGTTCTAAAGTTTGGAGTTTTACTAATGAAGTAGATTTTTTAAAAAATTCTAAAAAATCAAATATTGTAAAGTGGGAAAAACCTAAGGAGAAAAAGGGTCCAAAAATAAGACAGATAGAAGTAAACCAAAATATAAACTATAAAGAACACCCTTTAAAAGTATATAAAACATATTTAGAAAACTTGTGCCCATCTAACTTTAGCGTTAAAATAGAAGATGGATATATTAAAATCGAATATAAAGAAGAATGAAATATATCAGAAACATAGTTAGGGAAGTAATGTTAGAAGTTTTCTTAGAAGAAACTTATTTAGAGGAAGAAGATTTAGAATCTTCAGAAGTAGAAGAAGCTTGGAGTAAAAAATATAAAGATTCCATAAATTGTAATAATCCTAAAGGATTTAGTCAAAGAGCACATTGTCAATCTAAGAAAAAGTCAAAATCAGTTAATGAAAATGTTGGGCCTGGACCGGGTTCTCCAACAAAAGCTTCTACTATATATACAGATATATTTAATAGAATATTTCAAAATCCAGACTTTAATAAACACTATGACCCAGACAATGGTATTTTTTGGTTTGATGATGAATATGAAGATAGAGTTGGAAATATATTTACTCCTACTGAAATAACAAAAAAGTCTAAAGATTATAGGAAAATGAAAAAGTTACAAAATTGGAAAAAATTTAAACGTAACGGAAGATTATAGACTATTTACTATTATAAAAATAATATTGTGAACGATTTTATTAAAAAAACATTTTTATCTGAATTATATCAAATTGATATTTTAAAAGAATCAAAAACTTTAATTAGTGAGAATTTAAAATATCATTTAGACAATAAAATAAATGTGTCTAATAGCGTTTTTAGATATTCTTCTCAAAGTCATTTAGATTTAATAAATGAAGTAAGAAATTTATTTGAAAAAGACTTAATTTATTTGTGTAAAGATGATGAAGAAATAATAAAAACTGATGCTGGTAAAGTTGATTTTTTTGAGGGTAAAATGGTGTTTTTAGATTTACCATTTCCAGAGATTGAAGAAGAAACTATTAGTGAAGCAAAATATAAAGGTAAAAAGGTAAAATTAGGCAAACCATCAAGAGGTGGCTCTAAGAAGTTTTATGTTTATGTAAGAGACCCTAAAACAAAAAAAATAGTTAAAGTTTCTTTTGGAGCTAAAGATGGAGGAAGAAATTTGGCAGTAAAGCTTAAAGACCCAAAAGCAAGAAAAAGATTTGCAGATAGACACAATTGTGAAAGTAAAAACGATAAAACAACTCCTGGTTACTGGTCTTGTAGACTTCCAAGATATGCTAAGATGTTAGGATTAAGCGGTGGAGGAAAATGGTGGTAAAAATTAAAAACTATGACTTTAAACGATTTTTTAAGAATGACAATGTTGATGGGTGTAGAAAAAGTTGCTGGCGGCCCATTAGAAGTTATGTTAGATTGTTTATGGCCTGAGTCTGAAAAAGATATTTGGGGCGAAATAAAACAACAAGTAGAACAGCTTATTGATGAAAAAATAAGCGATTTAGTTTATCAACAAGTTTCTGAAGATTTAACAGGTTTAAATAATAATCTTAGTGAATACATCTGGTCTCTTAATAGTGGAGATACTATTTCTTATACTGAACAAAAATGGAATGAGTTAGATTCTGATATAATGCAGCAATTGCCTCATTTTCAATCAGAAGGATATGAACTTTTATTACTGCCTTTATTCTCTCAAATGGCAAATATGCATATTGCAATACTTAGAGATGGTGTTTTAAATGGGAAAAATTGGAATTGGGGTGAAGAAACTATTAATCATGTACAAGAGAGATTGACAAATACAATTAATGATTACAGTGGTTATACTATGTCAACATATAACGATTACTATAATGATTTAGCAAACAAAACAAAACAAAACCAACATAAAACAGAACCTTTTAATACTCTTAATAACTTTGTTAGGGGAATGACTGGTCCTGTATTAGATTTTGTTGATGTTTGGCCTTATTATGATTGTAGCGTTTATCCTGATATGGACTCCTCTATTATACCGCCACCAAGAGAAATCTATTCTAATGCTGTTGGCACTTCAGATGACAATCCTTTTAAAATTGTGGATACACCTGAAGGTTTCCCTAGAACAATAAAATTATGGCATGGAAACATGATAGACTCAATGGAGGTTATCTACGATGAAGGTATGGGGCCTGATGGAACAACAACATCAGGTAGAATTGGCGGTCCTAATGGTGGAGCAGAACCAATAGTGATTGACATAGCTGAAGGCGATTACATAACTGAGGTACAAGTTGCTGAATATAGTGGTTGTATAAATAGTTTACTTTTTAAACTTCAAAGTGATGGTCAATGGTATGGTTATGGTGGAGGACCTCACTTTTCTTATGCAAATAGAGTTTTATCATCAATAAGCATTATGGGAATGAGTAAGTTTTGTGGAACAGTTGATTGTGTTGTTCTTGGTTTTAAATTAGACCCAAATTATGACCCTGACACTTATTATGATAATATTTAATTAATGATATGAGTTTTTTAAAAGAAATAGAATGTCCAAATTGTAGTTGGAGCTGGGAGGTAGAAAAGTCAGACGACAAGCCTTACTTATGTCATAAATGTGGTTATGATTCAAACTTAAAAGACTTTGATATGATTTCTTTAAATAAGTGGAAAGAAGAAAATCAATTTACTGTTGAAGATGATACAACAATTAAAAATGTAATTGGTAGTAATTTGCCTCTTGTTTTTGATTTTAGTTCCAAAAACACAAACTCTAAAGTAGATACTGGGGCGGTAACTAACTCTATTCATTGTACTAACTTTTATGTTAAAGATGGCGTTTTGAATTGTATGTTGTTAGACCATCCAGAAGAAATAACTTTCGATGATTATAAAATAAAAACTGTTAAAAGCTCAAATGGTATAAAAAATAAAAGATATTGTGTTGTTTTAAAGTTTAATATAGGAGATAATAATTATGAATCTGAATTTACATTAAACAATAGGTCTAATATGGAATATCCTGTTTTAATTGGTAAAAACTTTTTAAATGATAATAATTTTTTAGTAGATGTTAGTAAACCTTATTCTGAACAAAAGGATGAAAAATATATAGTTAGAACTTTTTATGAATCAACAGATGATATTGAATTGGTTTGGCATAGAGATAGGGAGGATAGAATAGTTTTTCCTTTACATGAAACTGATTGGAAAATACAATTTGACAATAACGTTCCTCAAAGTATAGAGCCAGAAAATCCTATTCTTATAGAGTCTGGTAGATATCATAGAATAATTAAAGGAAATAAAGATTTAAAGTTAAAAATATATAAAACAAATTTAGAAGATAAATCAAATATTAGTAATGTAATATATGAAACTTTAAGGGCTTTTATAGAAAATGAAGAATTGCTAAATGAGCGTAAAAAAAGAGCAAAATCAGAAAGAAGCGCTTCAGGAAAAAAAGTGCCTGCAAAATATTTAACAAAAAATAAATCTGCAATGAAAAAAGAGATAGATAAATATTCTGGTAAGGATGTTTATAAGTCTCAATGGGATGCAGACTATAAATCTGGTAAGGGTGGACTAGGAAAAAGATATAAAACAAAAGAATCTGCAGCTACTAAAGCTTACAAAAAAATGTATGGAGAATCTGAAGAGTTAGATGAAAACAAAAAGTCTTCTACCGATAAAACTCTTGCTAACAAAGCAAAAGCTTCTGGTATATCTAAAACAATTTTAAAGCAAGTTCACAGTAGAGGTATGGCAGCTTGGAATTCAGGTCACAGACCCGGAACTCCTCAAAGTGCTTGGGCTATGGGTAGAGTAAACTCATTTATAACGGGTAGTGGTGGAGCAAGAAAAGCAGATGCTGATTTGTGGGCAAAAGCAAAAAAATCAAAAGCAAGAAAATCAAAATCTAAAAAGAAAAAATAGTTTGTTACTTTCTGAGTCTTATAAAAATAGAATAAAAAAGTTGGCTGGTATTATAGTCGAAGAAGTAGATAACAATACTGCTTTTGCTCTTAGCGATTCTAGAACTTCTTTTAATATAGATTTAATGACTCAAGCTATAATAGAAGGAAGAGAAGTTGGAATTCTATACAAAGGAGATGAAATGAAAGCTCCTTCTGGAAAATATAGACTTATATATCCTGTTGCTATGGGAATTTCAAAAGCTGGAAATCGTGTCATTAGAGCGATACATAAAGTTGGACAATCAGAATCTAAAGCGCAAGAAACTGGTGTTCGTAGTGCTGAAGCTAAAAATGTTTGGAGACTATTCAAAGAAGATAACATAAAAGGAATGTGGCTTACTGGTAACTTTTTTCAAGGCCCACTAAATGGATATAGCCCTAACGATAAAGGTATGTTAACAGTAGAAGTTTCTACTGACCTATCTAAAGTCAAAAAGTTTCAAGAAGACTTGTTTAGAAAACAAAAAGAAGAAGGAGAAAGGCAATCTCAACTAAAAAGATTTAGAGATTCAAACGAAAGACCTTTAGAACAACCTATACAAAATCCAGAAACTAGGATTGGAACAGAAGATAGCGAAGAACAATAACTTAAGTAACTATATCAAAAACAGAAACTCCAGCTTTAGGGTTTTCTTCTAAATCTTCTTCACTTAATCCAGATTGACTTTTTTGAACTTGGATTATATTGTCTACAAAATCTTTTATTTCATTTTTATGAGTTATAATCCAGGTATTTCTATATTTGTTTTTTAAGTAAGAGAAAACAGAATCCATAGCGATTGCTAAATCTTCATCTAAAGACCCAAAACCTTCATCTATTATGCATAAAGAGGGCTTTGTTAAAGAACTTACAAAATGTAAAGAATCTCTAATTGCAACACTTCCAATAAATTTTTGAGCACCTGAAGCCATAGACATTGTTATTCCATCCTTTTCCATAGAATTAAAATAAAAGAACTCTTTTATATCTCCATTTGACCTTATTATAAGTTCTATCTTGAAATCAACTAAACTTTTTAATATGTTATTTATTTTTTGATTTATTATAGGAAGTTTTTTTCTTATTATTCTAGCTGGTATCCCATCTCTATGAACTGCTTGTAAATATATTGCGTACTTACTATAAGCTTTTTCTGCATTTCTTATTGAATTTAGCTTATTTGTAAAATTTTCTATGTTATTTTCTGATACTTTTATTGTACTTTTTGATTCTGTTATCTTTTCGTTCAATTGGTTTAACCTTAATTTACAACCTTTTATTTCAAAATTATAACCTTTTATTTCTTCATTAATTTCTTTATTTTTTTCAATAGAATTTTTATTTGATTCTAGAATTTTAATTTCTTTTTCTATATTTTCTATTTCTGAACCATTTGACAACAAAAGCTTTCTTAAACTTTCTAGTTTTTTGCTGTTTTCCACAACTAAAGAGTTGTGTTTTTTGATTTTTTCTACGTTTTTAGATAATTCTAAGCTATTTTTTAGTTCATCTATAGTATTTTTTCTTGACTGAAGAGAGTTTTTTAAAGAACCTAGCTTTATTTCCTGTTTGTCATATAAGTTATTGTGAACTTGTGCATTTTTTGCAATAGTTAACAACTCTTTTTGAGCTTTTAGTGCAACATTACCTCTTTCTATGTCTTTTTTACACTGATTTTCAAGTTCTGGGTCGGCTTTTTGCTCTACATTTCCACATGTAGGACATTTTTTGCCTTTTGAAATTAAAAGCTTATCATTTAGACCTTTTATTGCAGTTTCAATTTTAGATATTGTTTGATTTATAGGCTCTGTATCGCTTTCTTCCTTTTTTGAGTTGCTTTTTATCCATTTATCTAATGAAACATACTCTTTTTTTTCGTTTTCAAACAGTTTTCTTTCAGAATTTAAAGAATCTTCTATATTTTTTGTACTTAAATTAGAATTTTCTGGTAATTCTTTCTTAAAGTTTTCAGAAACCCAAACTTCTAATTTAGATATACTTTGTTCTGTAGAATTATTTACAACTTTAAGAGAATCAATTTTAGACTTAGCAGACTCTTCTGTTTTGTAGGTAGTTTCTTCTACTTTTATAAGTTTTTTAGTCAGTTCTATAACTTTATTTTGGTGATTATCTACTTCCTTCTCTACTTCTATTTTTTCTTTTTTAAAATCTTCAATTAATTTAGAGTGTTCTTTAATTTCTTTTTCTTGACTCTTTATGTCTTCCTCTATATCTTTTGGGTTTCCTAAAGCTTTTTGTTTTGATTTTATATCGTTAAAAACTTTTTTAGCGTAATCATATCTATCTCTGAAAATTTCTAATCCTAGATACTTATTTATTAAATCGTTTTTAGGCTGCTGACTCATTTCTAAGAAATTGCCAGCTCCTCCTTGAGCTTGCAAAACTGTCTTAGTAAAATCTTCAAAAGTCCCTATTGATTCAACTATAATATTGCTTCTTTCTTTTTTTTCAGTTGCAGCTTTTTCTGAATCTACATTTTCCCATAAAATTTCTCCTTCTTCTGATGTAACTTGTTTTTTATATTCTACTCCATAAGAAACGTCAGGAGTTCCATCTTTTTTTGTCCTTACTTTTACCGTTCTTTCTATATAATACTTTTGAGAGTCTATTGTCAAATATATTCGACCACCAGCTTTGTTATTTTTGGTGTACATATTAACTAGTCTATAAGGTTCTCCATCTCCTAGTATTTTTCTATAGGCTATCCAAATGAATGCTCTAATTAAATTAGTTTTTCCATTAAAGTTTTTACCAAAAATCCCAGTTATCCCAGTTAATTTATTAAAATCAAAAGTTACAGGATTTTCTTGAAAAGAAAATAAGTTCCACACAACCAATTTATCTAAATACCATTTTTTACCTTTAACAGATATATAATTTAATTCTTTATCTATATTTCTAGACAATTCGATAACTTCATCTTCATTCTCATACTCACTATTATCTACAAACTCTTTTAATAAACCTTCAAACTCTTCTGTGTTTGAATAATCAATTGATTCATCTATCTCTATACCTTCAATTTCCTCGGTTTTATCCAAATAATTACTATCTACTGATATTGTTTGACATCCATATTTAGATTTTATTAACTTTTCTATTTGCCTTTCTTTTTCTACAGAGTATTCTTCTTCAAAGCATTCCCAAGAAACTTCAACCTTTGTTTTTGTGGGGTCATTAGATAATATTAGGTCATTTATTCTTTCTTCTATTAATTCACCTCTAGATATATTTAATTTAGAGAATCCATAATCATTTGGTACGTCTATTTTAGTAAAAGAACATTTATCTAAATCCCAAATCAAATAACCTTTATTCATTGATTCACCAAAACCTTGCTGAATTAAACTTCCACTGTAAGCTATAGATTCTTTGTTTGTATTTTTTGGACAAAATGCTTGATGTTCATGTATATCTCCAAGCAGTACTATATCAAAATTGTTAAATACAGATAAGCGCATTAACTCTTCTCCTTTTAGTTCATGCCCATTATCTCCTCTACAACCATATACTGGTCCGTGATATAATGCTATATATTTTTTGTTAGGCTCTTTCTTTGTTAGGGATATTATTTCATTGTCTAAACACGAATATATACCATAAACTAAATCTTCTTCTATTTCATAAAACCCACTTTCTTTAAAGAAGTATATTCCAAAATTTTCTCCTTTATGTTCTGGTATTTTGGAGTTTTCTTTAGTTATATAATATCCATTTTTTAGAAGTTTTATAATCGGGTCTACAGCATTTCCTTGAGATAAGGATTGTAAATTTAAATCATGATTTCCTAACAAAATATCTACAGGAGCTATTTGAGAAAGTTCTTCTATAAATTCACCAGCTAAAATAACAGCATTTGGAGAAAGTGTAATTTTTATGTGAAACAAATCTCCAGTTAAAACAATTCTTCTAGGTTTTTGAATTTTTAATTTATCAATAGTCTTGCTAAACACCTGTCTATACTCTTCGTGTCTGCTTCCATATCTAACATGAATATCAGATATGTGTGCTATACTATTTTTTATATTTATTTTAATATTACTATCCATTCCTAACTTACTAGTTTTGGTCTTTTAAAATTTCTTTTTTCATCTGCTCCCAATCAGACTTCAACTTTTTCTCATCTAAATAATGATTTTTATTGTTTTTTTCTTTGAGAGCTAATTTTTTAAAAATATATTGAAAATCAATTTTTCTACAAGTTTTTAAAAGTTCTATTGTAGCTTCTTTTCCATTAGATTTAACAAACTCATCTATATCATCTTTTATTTCAACAAAATAAACATCTAAACCATAAGATGTTAATTGATTGTATAAAGAAATACTATCATATAAAGCATCTTCATCTAAACACAATATAACTCTAGTATTATGTTCTTTCAACTTGTTAATTATAAATTCTGAAGGAACTTTCCCCAACATTGGAATCGCATTATAAAGATGAATCATATCAAAAACTCCTTCAACTAATATAACTGGCAAATCGAAATTAATGTTTTTAGAGTTGAATATAATTTCTGTTCTAGCCACTTCTTCTTTTGGAGGTCCCATATAATTAGGTTTGATGAAATCATAATAAGAACGACCAACATAATAGTTTACTTTTCCATGCTCATTGTATGAAGGGAAAATAATTCTATACTTTCTGTTTCCTGTATTTTCAGTATAACCTATATTATATTTTTTTATTAAATCCCAAGTTAAGCCTCTTTGACCTTTTTTATTTCCTGTTGCATACATTACAGCAGATTTGTAATATTTACTATTGCTTTTTTTCGTTAAAGGTTTGAATCCTTCTGGTAAACTACAGGTTATTAGCTCGTTATACTCTTTAGGTTTATTGTTTGATTTTTTATAAGACTTTTTAGGGAGTACTGAGTTTATTCTTTCTAAATCTTCATTATTGCCATAGTCTTCAGCTATTTTATGTACTGTTCCACTATATTTACATTTCCAACAATGAAATATATTGTTTTTAGAATTATAAGCAAGATTGTACTTATCGCTATCTTGTCTACAAATTTTTGATTTACAATTAAATTCGTACTCTTTAAGATTTTCACCCTCTTTTTTGGGGCTTCCTAAAACCTTAGTTAAGATGTTTAAAATTATTTGAGAAGTATTATTCACTTATTGCATATTGCATTTAGTATACAAATATAAATAAATAAGAAACAATCTACAAGTAATTGTTAAAACAAATGACTAATTGTTAATATTAATTTTTAGAAGTATTTTTTTCAGTTGTTCTTCTTGTTATAATATCGCACAAACCACAAACGTAAGCATCTGTCATATCAAAATTTTCCTGAATTAATTTGTGAGTTCTTTTTGAATATTTCCAATTAATTTGAGGCTCTCTTTCAACCACCTTCTCCCAAATCATATATTTTTTATTTGGAGCGCTTTGAGGTATTACTAAACTAGGAAATACCATTTTTCTTGCTGTATTTACATTGTAATATCTTGGCTCTACATTAAACTTTTTATACATATATCCACTAATCATAGCGTTCATCATTGTTAACTTTTGAATAGTGTCTGCATTAGAAAATTTTCCTTTAAACTTTTTTAAAGGCTCTTCTATAGATATGTGTTTTATTTTACTTTCTCCATCTTCTAAATTAAGAGCTTCACTTAATTTGTCAATATGATTTATAAAATCATCTAACCTTTCAAATAAAGTTGTTTTTTGTTTAAATTTTATATATTCAAGATTGCAAATTTTATCTTCACTATTAAATAAAGCTATTCCTACTACTGTTGTTGATATGTCTAATCCTAATGTCATTTTTTTATTTTTTAAAATACATTTTTGTAAAAAAAAGTAAATAAAAAAGCCCGAAAATAATTCGGGCTTTAAACATTACAATTTATAACTTCTACATTTCTAAGTTTATTTCAAAAGTTATGGCATTAACATAGTTTTTCTCAACTGGTTCACTTAATTTTGCCACAGCTATCAATTCTCCAAACGGATTATATAATCCAACTTCCGTTACATATATAGAATCAAAATTGACAAAACCTTCTTCACTTTCTATTTGAGCTAAAGCTTTATCGGAATCCCAAGTTTTATTGTTAGATATATAAAATTCTTGTGGTAAAGCTAAGCAAACTGAAGTCATTTTAAATGATGTATCTATATCTTTAAAAGACAACAAAGAGCCTTCAGAAGTTAAATCAGATAAATTACTCCCAGTAAAATGTATTTTTGTTTTACTACCTACATTAAAATCATCAACATAAGCTGAACCGTCTGCCGTAAAGCCAGAAGTCCAAGGAAAATTATTTACAATTTGAGGGTGAGTTATAACAACATATCCTTTATCTAAAACTGCAAAACCACAAGGTATATCATAATTGTAACCACTTCTATTGTCAGGATAACCAGCATCAACAGTAACTGCATAATTTGCACTGGCTCTTTGGTCGGTGTTATAAAAATCTCTTATTTCTGTATAAGAAACAGCCCCAGGTCTATCTTTATATTCTCCAGTAGGGTCCCAAGATGTGTTAGTTGAATTATCTATTGCTTCATCTAATTCATTTCTAGTTTTACCAGTATATGGCTTGTTAATATCATCAGAGAATAAAAATACTACATTGTCTCCTATAAGAATGTTTGATTCAGACTTTAAAGCTTTCTCAGCACTATAAGTACTAGATATTAATGTAACTCCTGATAGAGCATTAGGATTTGTACTTCCACTAACAGGAACTCTAAAATTAATAGTTTGACCGTCTATAAACTCACTATATTCACTAGCTGGTATAGGAGTTATTATAATTTGGTCAACGTTTAACTGTTGAATTTCTGGGAATATTTTAGACATATCACTAGTTGTCGGAAGTGCTGATGTCTTATATGGCAAATTAAAGGACATAAAATAATTCCCTTTATTATTAGTTAAATCATCTCTGTCACATAATGTGTATACCAATTCAGTCTCTGACATAGCTTTTATTCGAGAACTTTCTCGTTGAAGAGCTACATATGAGTCTACTTTTTTTGTGAATCTAGAATCTGCAATCATTTTTTTATTATTTAATTATTTATTTATCTTGTTACAAGAGGAACGGCCCCAGGTCTTGATGCTAGAGGTCTAATAATGCTTCTAGTATATTTAAAATTTAATGAGAAAGTTCCTAAATCTCCATTTCCTATCATGTCTCTAGATGGATTTCCATAAAATTGGAAGTTAATAGTTTTACTTCTTGTTGAGCCAGTCGTACTTGTAACTACTTTTCCTTCTTTTGTTGTGTCTATCCAATTTATAAGAGCTTGTCTTAGTCCTTCGTCAAAGTTGCTCATTACTGTCCAATCATTATAAACAACATTTTGATTTGCATCATAAACAACTTGTTCCACTGGTGGCTTATCATTTAAAGCAGGTATAGGCCCTAATCTTTTAGTTCTAGGTGTAGGACTAAAGTCTTGTGCTACTTTTCTTGGTGGTGATACATTTTTTGACATAATTTTATTTTTTTAAATTGTTAAATCTGATAAGTTATTTGGGTCTGGTACTGTTTTAGCTCCAAACTTGGTAGGAGAAATCTTTTTAGAAATCATTTCAAAATCTTTCCTTTTTACTGTTTTTGCAGTAGCAGTTTCAAACTGTATAGTAACTATATTACTATCTTCTTCTATGCTTGGATAGATTATTCTCATCCTATATCCAGGATTTCCTCCTTCTGGTTCTGAAAGATTTATAACAAACTCATTATCTTTCATTACTAAATTCCCAAACACTTTTGGAAGAACGTCATACATAGCTTCTAAAGTAGGTTCATTATCAATTAAAGTTATAAGTTCTTGTGTTATAACTGTTTGTAATTTAGATAAATCTTTATTTAAATCAACAACTATATCTCTTTGACTAGTTGTATATTCTAAAGTTTCAAACTCATTACCTAAAACCGCATCTCCTGGGCTTATTAAGTTTGTTAAAGTTCTACCTTTAGCACCAGTTATATTTCCTTCATTTTCACCAGACAAATCAGGAATATCTCCAGATTGTGGCAAATCTGGTAATTTATAGTTTACATCTGGGTCTCCTAAAGAAAACCTTTCTACTTTTAATCTGTCCACTTGAGTTCCGTCAGACAACTCAACAAACCTAGGGTTGTTTTGGTCTTGAAATAAGTATTTTCTTCCTAACTCTGTTAGGTAAGCTGTTGCGTAAACTGTAGTTGCTGATGTTATTGCTCCCATTTTATTAATTTATTATTTTAAAAGTCTATTTGTAATTGGAAGGTTAAAAATCTTCCTTCATTTTTTATTATTGGATAAGTAGGTTTGCCAGCAGCTACTAAATTACCAGCATTGTCTAATATTCCAACTTCTGTTATATAAGTATTATCGTCTAAGTTAGCATCATATGTAGAATTGTTTGAGCTATTGAAAGAATCATTTTTAGCAAATGTTGTTATTACAGTTTTGTAAGTTGTAGATAAAGCATCTGCTTTTACATTTCCAAAAAGAAATGATTCACACCCAAACGTAAGACCTGTTAAACTTTTGTCATCATTTGTTGTAAAAACACTATCTAACACATATGTAGTACCACTATCGTAGTCTTCTTGAGATATTATAAATTGATAACCATTTAATTTATTTGGCTCTATTGTTAAATCTGTAGTATCTCCTGTATATATTCCATTTCCAACAGAAGATGAAATTAACTTCCATTCTGTTGGGGCAACATCTTCTAAAGTTACAACTTCAGTGTCTGTTCCTAAATCTTGTTCGCTTACTAATAATTGTACTTTATTTGCATTCCAACCAGTTCCAGACAAAGAAGATGAAGCATCCATGTTTGAGCTACTTCTTAAATATGGAAATGAGTTAGTTGGAAAAGTTGCTGTTAAATATTGATTATTTCCATTATCATCAGTTTCTCCATCTATCTGCTGTATGTATCCACAATGTAAAGATTGAGGATATCCAAATGTAGAACCTGAAGAATATGTTGAATTACTTTCAGTTATATAAGTAACAAAATAAGTTTTACCAGACTTACATAAACCACTTGCTTGTGTTGTTGTAAGCGGAAACTTTGGAGTTGATGATAGATTTAAATTTAATTCAGGTAAAGTATAGTTTCTATTTGACTTATATGACATAGCTGTTAAAAGTTCAGCATCTGTTATAACTATTAATTTCAATTTATGATAAACTCTACCAACTATTTTACTAGTACTTGACACCCCATCTCTTAAGTCTCTATATGTACTATTTGATATTACATCGTTTGTAGTTACCCCCTGAACGTCATAAAGAGTTACCCCAAAACTTAAACCTCCTCCATTATTTTGAGCTGAATTGTGCCACATAATATAAGGCAAGTCAACTCTTACTGACTTTTCAACAAACTGTTCTGCATAAGTATTTCCAGTAAACTCATTTGTATAATGTAACACTCCAACAGCATTTATATTTCCACCAAAACCTAAATAAGCTTTAGTTCCATTATATTCTATAGAGCCATATGAAGTATAGCCACTAGCTGAAATTGGAGTACCTTCTATGCTTTGAGTTCTAACTATGTTCATATTCCAAACTTGAGGGTCAACAGTTGAACCAGTTCCATAATAAGTTTCTACTCCATTATATGGATAAAAATATGCATTTATAGTTTGAGCATTAGCTTCTGAAGCAAAATCAGGAGTAGGTCTATCTAAAAACATTGTGTCAGAACCGCTTGTTGCAGTAACTCTATACCATAAAGAAACTGTAGGATTTCCAGATGGAACTACTGCACTTGTATAAGTTGCTCCACTATTTTGTATTGGCTCCCAAGGTATAAAAACTAAATCTCCTGCACTTGGAAAATATGAACCTCCTGGGTTATCTAATACAACAGAAGTTCCTCCACTCATAGGTGAAGAAGTATATGTGATTGTATTAAAATTGCTTCCTAATATTTTTGTTGTATCTATTGCAGTTGTTGCACTACTTATAGTTACGCCAGTAAACATTCCATAACTACCAGTTGCTCCTGTTGCAAATTGTTTTGCAGATACTAACTGATTTCCCTCCAAAGGTATTGCGTCAGTATTGTCAAAATTTATTGATATTCCAGGTTCGGTGTCTACTGGTGATATTATTCTATTATTAGATATATCATATTTTTCAGTTCTATCTATACCGTAGTTTATCTCTCTATCAGAAAGAACTGCGCTAGTAAAGTTAAGACTTCCTAAAGAAAGTTGTCTCCTACCTTCATCTGTTAGCTTAACATTTATAAATGTTTTAGGCTCATTTAAAATATATCCCATTTTCTATTTACTCTTTTAAGGAATTTAGTATAATATAATTTCTAAACTATTAAAGTAAACTTTTGATTACATAATATTTTAAAAAAAAATAATTTCCTTAGCAATAAATAGATTATAAAAAAAAATAGAAATAATTTTATAACTTTTTTTGCTGTAATATTTATTAAAAAAAAGTTTTATAAATGGCATCTATAAATACAGGTACAACTTTGGATGTAAATCCTACACCTGGTAGGGACGTTAGGTTCGCTGCTACAAATTCTGAATCTGTTTTTACTTTTGGTAATTTTAGGCTAGATAGGGATGTACAGCAAAACTTTTTAGATAATACTGATTCACAACTATCTTTTAGTTCATATTATAATATAAATAATTCAGATTCTACAGATTTTGATGTTTTAAGAATTGTTAATACAAAAGAAAATGAATTAAACCTAAATCCAGAAGAGCCAACAAGTTATGCTTATTTTGGTTCATTTTATACAAAAGTTGCAAACGCTATAAATAGTATAGTAGACAATTTTCCATATGCTTTTTTATCTCAATCGATTTCAAGTGGAGTAACAATATATGATTATTCACACGATTTAGTTCAAAACTTTTCTAGCTTTAAAGTTGCTTTTTCTTCAATTACAAACCAAGGTAACATTATATATGTTTCTGGTCGTACAGAACAAAGCGAAATGGAAATTGACTTATTTAATGATACCGATAAGTTTGCAATTCAATTAAGTGGAGATTCGCAAAGTACAATAACTGGGGATACTTTTGTTAATGTAATACACAAAATAATTTCTTATAATTATTCTCTTGGAAATTATTTTGAATTTACAATTGAAGGAATATTACTCCCAGAAGAACCTATTACTTCTACTGAATTTTCTTATCCATTATATATAAGACCTACAAGAGCAAGATATGGTCAGTACAAAAAAACAATTTCTAATCTAGAAGAACAACTGCTTAATAGTGGAAATTTTTTAGTTCCAAGCCCAGATACTGATACTTATGAGAGAGTTACATTTACTTGGCCTAGAACAATAGATGGTTTTGCTCCAAATAGTTATGGTTTTGAATTTGAAAATTATGCAACTTCTATATTAAATTCAGCAAGAAGTGTTGACCAAGAAAAAACAGACATAATGCTCAGGACTATGCTTCCTGAAAACTTTGTTAATTTAGATTCAGAAAATCAAATATATAGAAAGCTAACAATAACATATGCAGAAGAGTTTGATAAAATTAAACAGTATATAGACGGTTTAGCTTATGCACACTCAATTAGTTATGACGGTTCTGAAAGTATACCTAATAAATTTGTTGTAAGATTAGCAAATCTTTTAGGAGCAAAATTGCCAAACGCTTTTAGTAGTGAAAATATACTAGATTATTTAGCTGGTGAGGTTGATGAAACGGGCAGGTCTTATGATGATTATAATTTAGAGCTTTGGAGGAGAATGTTAAACAATATAGTTTGGCTTTACAAAAAAAGAGGAACTAGAGATGCTTTAAATTTTATTTTTAAGTTATTAGGAGCCCCGGATTGTTTGTTTAATTTAGAAGAATTTATTTATGAAGTTAAACAAGTACAAGAAAATTTACTTTCAAATGCTTTAGATAGCTTAGAAGGAGATGGAGAAGGTGGTGTTGACGGTAGTGGAAGTATCACTTCTTCGCTTAATTTAGATAATAGCGCTGTAGATGAAGATGGAACTTTAATAGATGGCGCATCTCAATTGGCAGATGGTTATCCAGATGTAAACTCAACCCCATTCCAATTAGGAGGAAAAGGAAGAGGTGATGGGCAATTTTTTATAGAAAGCTTAGGGGCTGAATTTGACCCAACACTAAAAGTTGATAATCTAAAAATTAAATCAGGTAATACCAGAAATATAGTAAACACAAAAGAAATTAACGTAGACCTTAGGTCTTCTAGAGCTATCGAATGTGATGTAATGGATTGGTATGAATTAGGATATGGATGGTGGGGATGGGGAAGCTTGGCTCCTGTTTTTTCTGCCTTAACAGTTCCTTTTGAATGGCAAGTAGAAGAGTTAGAAGATGTTTTTCCTCCTAACATGAGTGCAATGACAATACAAAACTGGTTAGAATATATTTATGCTAGAAATGTAGACCCAAGAAATAGAAAAACTTTAGGCTGGCAACAAGGTCATACTGGTACTTATAGGGATTTAAAGAAAATTTATATAACTTATATGCTTTTAGATGCTAACATGTCTAATAGATTAACTTTTAGAAAGTTAGAAAAGTTTTTAAATTTACTAGAAAGGAATTTTCAAAATTTAGTTCCTTTCTTTATACCTTCAACAAGTATACTAAACTCTTATGGTACTGTTTATAAAAATACAGAATTTAATAGGCATAGATTTATTTATAGACCTGGGATAAATGATGGTTCTGAATTTAAAGTAGATATACCTCCTGTTTTTGAGCCTACTGTACAAGCTGCAGATTTTACTGTAAGTTTAGAGAATAATTTTGACGAAGAAATTAACACTCATAACTTAACTGCAATAATACCAGAAAATCCAGAAGGAACTGTTGACATTTCTAATTTCGAAGTTACATTACCTACATCTTTAGAGCCTAATACAAATTTAGCAAACGCTACAGGAAGTATATTTGAAGAAGATTTAAACACAACACCTTATGCAGACCCTCCACAGCTAACACCAATAATTTACCCAGAATAATATGTCAATAAATAAAGTAATAACATCTAGGACTATTGGTGAAAACGATGGTATTTCACAAGTATTTATACAAAATACTATACCAAAAATATTTGAACCACCTGTTGAGCCAAAAGTTTTTAATTTGCCTTTGTACAATCTTCAAGGTGCTACTTTTAAATATTATCAACAGGTAGTTGATGGTATTTCTGTAAATGTAAACAATCAAAAATCATTAACATACAATTATACTGCAAATACTAGTTCTTTTTCAGGAATTACAAATGTTGTTTATGATATATACAGAGTTGATTTTCCAACTTATGATTTTGTTGTTCAAAACTTAGATGAAGATGGAGATGAAATAAATAGTTTTACTGGTTCTACTGGTTTTACTCCAACAAAAGAAACCATTTCATCTTTGTTAGGAACTCCTTTAGTAACATTATACGAAACAGGAGATACTATATCTACTCCTACTCATATTCTTACTCTTCCTGAAATAGTAAAACCAGCAAATAGTTTTGCGGAACAGCTGCTTTTAGATAAAGCTCAATACTTTATAGATACTAGATATGAATTTATACAAGAAAGAGATAAGACTTTAGGTGGTTTTAAAATTTTAAGCGGAGGTTCTGCTGTAGACTTTTCATATTCTGGTCTTAATTCAGATGGAAACTTTTTAGTTACTACAGAAAAAGACCAAACAATAATTAGTGGAGGAACTTTTTCAGGATTAACAACAAATGGTGCTACTTTTACTTATTTTTCAGCTCCTCAAAAACCAAATATAGATGTGGTAGACGGAGGTCCTACCGTAATAGGTCAATTAGATACTTTTTCTCCTATCTTTAGTTTTAATAACGTTTCAGATGGAGATTATTATAAATTACAAGTTACATACGATTTAACAGATGCTACTTTTACAGGAGCTAGTACTTTTAATATACCTAAACAAGAAGGTATAGCTGATTTTGTAAGAACATTTTCTGTTACTTTAAGTCCTGACTCTTCTTTTTTGTATAGGCTTGGAAACACAAAAGAAGTTATTAATTTATTTGGAGTAAAACAAAGCGTAACTAACTGGGGTAGAAACGAAACGGCTATAACAGATACTGATGGAATTTACACAGTTCAAGGAACTGTTTACCAAGACTACAACTATGGTTGTCCTGTTTCTGGCGCTACTGTTACATTTACAGTTCAATTAACAACTTCAGTTTTAGAAGTTGGAGTTGATACAACAACTGATACTACAATTTCAGCAGGAACTAATGAGCCTTTAGGTGGTGGTGCTGGTACAAGCTTCTCTGCAATTACAGATTCTAATGGTAATTATACTGTAAACAATGTTGCTGGTGGTGCTGGTATAGTTACTGTTACAAAACCTGGTTATGCTGATACACCACAACCTTATGATATAGATGGAGACACAACAGGTCTTGAATTAACAATAAACTTATTGTGGGGTAGCACAGGAACAACCTTTGCAGATGTGGGAGATTGTATTTTTGTATAGTATTTACATTTTAAATTATGTAAATAAATTAATAGATTAAAAATAGATAGTAATATTTATATAAAAAAGAATAATAAATGTCAGAACTAATATTAACTGGTGATAATGTAAATGAAGGTAGAATTAAAATTAATGATGCCAATGATGCTGCGTCATATGTTTTTGAAAGAGGTACTGGGGTAAATTCTATTGAGCAAATAGCTTCGCCAGCAAATTTAGCCAGTGGTGATGGTTCTACAGCATTTGGCTCAGGAACAGATGCTACAAATAGAAACTCCCATGCTCAAGGACGAGATACATTGTCAAGCGGTATTGCTTCTTGGGCTTTTGGTTATGGAGCTGAGGCAACAGGTGACCAATCTTTTGCAGGAGGTGGTCCTGATAACGGTGTAGATTCTTTGCAAGCAACAGGAGTAACTTCTTTTTGTTTTGGCGAAGCTGATGGAGGCAATCATATAGCTAGTGGTGGAACTTCTGTATTATTAGGAGGGCTTAATAGAACTGTAGATACTTTTAATAGTGGTATTTTTGGAGGTTCTAAACAAGGTCAATCTATTACTTCTCCTTTTGCTGGAAAAACAGAAGCAGCAAATATTATGATATCACCGGGTCCTTTTTCTGATATTGTAAACTCTGAATATAGTTTTATTGTTGGTGGTACTTACTTTGCTGCTGGCGGTACAAGAATTGTAAATGATAGCTATGTAGAAAGTTCAGGTATAATATCAGGTTCTGAGAATATTATAGAAAATTCTGGTGGCTCTATAATTGTAGGTGGAGGTAGTGATGCTGTCGCTGTTATTGATTACAGAAATAAATTATCTGGTTCTACAACCTCTTCTATTATAAGCTCTAGAGATTCTATTATAAGTGGAGGATTAACTAGTTCAATTATCTCTTCAAATAGTAGTAGTATAACTCCTGCTTCTTCTGGAGATATTTCTTCTGAAAATTCAGCTATTATTGGTGGAGCAAATAATGCTATATCAAATGAAATTACTGGTATATCTAATGCGCATGCGGAAAACGTTGTTTTAGTAGCAGGTCAAAGAAATGAAATTATTGGAACTGATAACAGTGCAATAATAGGAGGAAGTGGAAACACTATAGCGCAAAAATCTTTACTTGGTTATGGTGTAACAGAATGTGCAATAATTGGTGGAGTTAGCAATACAATAGGTCAAAAAAATTCATCTTCTCAATATACAATTCAACATTCAGCAATAATAGGAGGTTACGACAATAAAATTGAAGGTTTTGGTGGTGGTGGTATAGTAGGAAATTTTGTTCTTATGGGTTCTGGTGGTAAAAATAAACAATTTAGTGGAAACACTTGGTTGCTTGCATATGATGATGTACTTCCTAACACTCCATCAACAACCAACAATAAAGTAGCATTCAACGGAACGGTAGGTCAAGGTTATTTTACAGGTACTGCTGATGCTGGTGCTCCTGCCGATTATGCTGAATATTTTGAGTGGAACGATGGAAACCCTTCTGATGAAGATAGAGTTGGTTATTTTACTTCTTTAATTGGTGAAAAGGTAGAGATAGGAAATAGTAATATTGTAGGAGTTGTATCAGCCACTCCTGCTGTTGTTGGTGATGCTGCTAGTTTTAAGTGGAAAGAAATGTATATAACAGATGAGTGGAGCAATAGAGTATATGATAATTATAAAATTTACAAATTAGAGGATGAAGAATTAGAAATATATATAGACTCTAATGATAAAGTTTATAGTGAGCCACCTAATCCAACAAACGTACCAGGAACTTTATATAGTGGAGATATAAGTAGGAAAAGCTTCGTAGAAAACAAAAGTATTCCTATAATAAATCCAAATTATGACCCAGAAAGAAATTATTTATCTAGAGAAGAAAGAAAAGAGTGGTCTCCAATTGGTTTATTAGGTAAATTAAATGTAAGAACTTCTGAACAAATAACAGGAGCAACAGTTAGTGCTGATTCTAATGGAATGGCAATAAATGGAAACGATTATTATGTTTTAGAAAACAAAAAACCTTATGACGGAAGTTATGGAGTTGTTAAAATATTATTTAAATAAATTAAGATGCCAGAATTAATAATTACAAGCAATACTACATTTGAAGCAGTTGATTTAATTAATGGTGCTTTTTCTGCTACTACTGGTCTTTGGGCATCTGGTAATACTGGTGCTTATTCTGTTGTTGCTATTAGCAATAGTGCTAATACTGCTTTTGGAGATTATTCTTACGCATCAGGCTCTGGGACTACTGCCAATGGAACACCATCTGGTCTTGCTTTTGCTGAAGGTGAGTTAACAACTGTTTCAGGAAGTTATGGTCATGCTATAGGTTCGGGAACCACAGCTGGTGGGAGCGCTTTTGCAGGTGGAATAAACTCTGTTGCTAGTAGACCTTATTCTTTTTGTTTTGGAGAAAATAACAATACTGCTTCTATATATACAGCAATAGTTGGTGGACAACAAAATTCTATTGTTGAAGATAGTACAGATGCGTCTCAACATACTGCCATATTTGTAGGTAGTGGAAACACTATACGAAATAATGAATGGGCTTTTATTGGTGGTGGTGTATCTAATACACTTGAAAGCAACGTTTCAGGAGGTGGTGGAGTTGGTTATAATAGCATATTAGGAGGTAGGGGAAATACTATATATAATGAAGATAATGGTCTTTTTGCTTGGAATGCTATTGCTGGCGGTAATGATAATCAAATTTCTGATTCAGCAGGGTGTACTATACTAGGTGGTATAACTGGGTCTTCTGTTTCAGGTATAGGTCCAAACGCAATAAGAACTGGTACAACATCTTCTATTGTTTCATCTATAGGTTCTACAGGTCAAACTTTAGAACATAGCTTAATTTTAGCGGGTGATAGAAATGAAATTAAGAACACATTAAATACTGCTTCAGATGCTTTTTCTAGTAAAGATTCTGCAATTATTGGAGGAAATAGAAATATAATAGATAGTTATGGAGCTTCTTTAGCTTTTGCTGGTGCTAAACATGGTGTAATTCTAGGTGGTGCTCGAAATCGTATACAAGGAGGTGAAAACAACGCAATTATTGCTAGCTTTAATAGTACTGTAGGATACTTAGACGGTAATCCAACTACAGCTTCTGATAATAGTGTTATGATTGCAAGTGATGATTGTGTGATTTTTGGTACTACTGGGGATGATAATAATGTTATGATTGGTTGTAATAGCAGTACAATTAGTGCGTCTACCAATACCATTATGATAGCGAGTTCTAGAACTCTAACACGTCCATGTGGATTTTTTGGCTGTACAACTCCTACTGATAACCAAATCATTATGGGTTATGCCGCTGCTGGGTCTGCTGCTTATGCAAATAAAACAGTTAGATTTAATATGAGCAATGGGCAAGGACTTTTAGAAGATGCCATAAACGTTGGTAGTCCTGCCGATTATGCTGAATATTTTGAATGGAACGATGGAAACGCTTCTAATGAAGATAGAGTTGGTTATTTTGTTTCTTTAGTAGGAGGAAAAATTGAAATAGGAAATTCAAATATATTAGGAATTGTATCAGCAAATCCAGCAGTGGTTGGAGATTCTGCCAGTCTACAATGGAAAGAAACTTATTTACAAGATGATTTTGATAGAATAATTTATGATACTTATAAAGTTTATGAAGTAAAAATAAGTGGCAAAACAGATGCTACAATTTATATAGACGAAAATAATAATAAATATTCTTATCCACCTTCACCTATAGATATAATGGGAGAGTTTTATGATGGAGATGATTCAGATAAAGAATTTGTTAGAACAAAAACATTTCCAAGAATGAATCCTAATTTTGATAAAAATGAAGAATATATAGCAAGAAAAGATAGAAAAGAATGGTCTCCTATAGGGCTTTTAGGAAAATTATATGTAAAAACATCTGAACAAATAACAGGAAACAAAGTAGATGTTGATGCTAATGGAATGGCTATAAATGGTAGTTCATATTATGTTTTAGAAAAAACAAAAGACTATGATGGAAATTATGGAATAGTTAGAGTGTTATTTAAATGATTATAAAAAAAATTAAAAATGGCTTTTGAAATATTACTTACTGGTGACACTTTTAATGAAGGAAGAATTAAAGTTAACGATGCAATTACTGAGCTTAATAGCTTTTGGACTGGTGGCACTGTTTTTTATGATGTTTTATCTTTAACTTCTCCATCTGATGAAAATTCTACATCTTCTTCTTTTACCATGGTTCAAGGAGCAAGAAATTCTATTGGATTAGTTTCAAGCTATTCAAGAGTTATTGGTTCAGATAATGATATAGCTGGTGCAACCGCGACACACGTAGAGGGTTCAAATAATAATTTATTGGAATCAGACCATTCTTTTGTTGGAGGTTCAGGAAATACTATAAATAGGTCTGATAATAGTTTTATATACTCAGAAAACTGCAATGTATATCCTAGTGATGGTAGCTCTTATGCTAATAAAGTTACTATTTTAGCTTCTTCAAATTCTAGTATTGCTTCAAATGATAATAATCTGGGTGCTGGTCAATCTATAATTGCTTCATTAGATTGTCTTATTGAAGATGGAGATGAAACGGGTATTACTGATTATACAGTAAGTACCGATTCTGCTATTATTGCTTCTGATGATTCTTGGATTAGTGGTGCTACTAGTTCTTTTATAATTGGTTCAAGAAGGTCTGAAATAGAAAATACCCTAAGTACAGTAGGTAAGGTTGCACCTCTAAACGAAGGTAATTTAGTAATGGCAGGAACAGCTGGCTATATAACAAATGCTACTAGGTCTTCTATTGTTGGTGGTTCTATTAGTTATATTGGGTCTAACCGAAATGATATATTTCGTTCTGATACATGTTCTATATTAAGCGCTATAGACTCTTATGTTGGATATTCAGATAGAGGTTCAATTATAGGTGGTAGAACTAACAATATTGGTTCTGGTTCGAATTTTACCACAGTACCAACAGATAGTAATGATAATTATACAAACAATTGTGTTATAATTGGAGGAAATCAACAGAGGATTACTAAATATAATGGTTCTGGGTGGCTTCCTAACGAGCCTGATTTAAACAATTCTGCTATAGTTGGAGGGTTATTAAATCTTATTACTGGCCCTGAACAATCTAATACTGTTATAATTGGAGGAGAAAGCCATTATATAAATAGGTCCCACGATTTATCTGGAGGGTTTGGATTTGATAATAATATTATTTTAGGAGGTGATAGTAACATCTTGGCTTGCCCTACTGGAGGGAATGGGTTGTCTAATGCGGTCACTTTAGGTGGAAATGTAGTAATTGCTAATGATAGTACTAATAGAGATTTTTTATATCTCGCTGGTGAAAACTTTGTTGCAGAGGATATCAATTATATTGAATCTTTTCAAGCTGGTGATTCTGGCGCAAGAACAATAGTTTTAGATTGCAATACTACAGGCTTTACAGGGTATTGGCTTGGCGGCTTAAGTGTAGGTACTGCAGATTACGCTGAGTATTTTGAATGGAATGATGGAAATCCAAACAACGAAAAAAGATATGGATATGCAGCATCTATAGTTAATGATAAAATAGAAATTGGAAATTCTAATATAATAGGAATAGTTTCTTCACACCCTGGTGTGATAGCTGATACTCAAGTTTTTAAATGGAAAAATACATTCTTATCTGATGAGTTTGGAAGAAATATAATAGATACTTATAAGGTTTACAAGGTAAACAGTGGTCAAACAGAAGTTTATATAAGCGATAATGAAACAGCTTATATAGAATATCCTTCAGGAAATAATGTTTCAGGAGTTTTATATAATGGAGATTTAGATGATAAAGAATTTGTTAAAGACAAAAAAGTGCCTAGAATAAATCCAGACTTTGACATAAATCAAGAATATAAAGATAGAGAAGAAAGAAAAGAATGGTCTCCAATTGGTTTATTAGGAAAGTTACATGTTAGAACTTCTGAACAAATAAATACTGATAAAGTTAGTTTTGACACTAATGGTATGGCTATAAATGGTACTGATTACCATGTACTAAAATCAATAAAAGACTATGATGGAAATTATGGTATAGTTCAAATATTATTTAAATAATTATGGCTAGAGTAGATTTTGGAAATAATAGAGGAGAAAATTTAGCAGACCCTTTATATGATAAAGATGCTGTTAATAAAAGAACTTTAGCAAGAAATATAAGTAATGTTAAAGGTTCTTTTTTAGCTCTTACTGGAGGTACTGTTAGTGGTGACGTTGTAATATCTGGAGATACTACAATAGAAGAAGATTTAATAGTAAGTGGAGACACTATAATACAAGAAGATTTAACAGTAAATGGCATAACAAAAACTAATGGTAGAATTAAAAGCGTTAGGCAAGTTACTATAACTAATAGCGATTATAGCACAAGCCCAACAAAAGGATATACTTTAGGAGATGAGGTAATTTTTATTAAAGATGATTTAACAGGAGGAGGCGCTGTTGGGCAATACAACTTTAATTTAACTAGTCTGATTGGCAGTAAAGTGCCAGAAGGTACTACATTCGAAATGATAAAAATAAAAGATGGCACAGGTGGAAGCGTAAGAATTGGAGCAACTGTTCCTTTTGGGTCTAATTACACCTTAAACGGTGTAACAAACGGCCAATTAAATGTTTGTAGTGATATACATACATCTGTAACTCTTATTAAGTCTGGTTCTACTGCTATTATTTGTTACGGAACAGGTTTATAATTATGAATCAAGACCTTGTGATATTGTTCTGAAATCTTGATTTACATTAATAGTTTCTCTAATTTGTCTAATATCTACACTTCCATCATTGAAATCTTTCTTTCTAGTATATAAGTTATATTGTCTGTAGATATTTCCATTCTCATCAAAATAAGTTAATATACCAGTTGAATTATCTCTTGTTGTATTTCCATAAAGTGCATAAGATAGAGTTTTAACATCATGCTCTACCATTTCAACTTCTATATGAACTGGGTCGAAATAAGTATTGGTTAAGAATATTTCTTGACCAGCTGAACCTATATTTCCTCCACCCTTTCCAGAAACCAAGCTTCCTTCGTCTGGACTTACAGTTAGAAACAAACTAGCTCCTGCTGGGTCTAGCACATAACTAATTGCCCCTCTATTTACAGTATTGTTATTTGTTGCAGGAGAAACTAAATCACTACTAGTTATAATTTTATTAGAATTTTTTATTTTTAATCCAGTATTCTTGTCTATATATTCAATAGACCAACCAACTAAAGTATTTGTTTTTTTAAATTGAGATGAAGGTATTATAATTCCTTTTTTAGAAATTTGAACTCCAACTTCATCTTCTGTAACAACAACTGAACAATCTGTTATTTGTAATCTAAAAGTTTTTGGCTTTATTACTACTGAGTAAAATCCTAATTCTGTAAATACATTTGATGGTAGTCTTAATTTATACATTCCATCAGCGCCTAACATTTTTAGCAAATCATTTTCACTAATAGTATCATATAATGGCTTAAAAGATAGTTCACCTGTAGACTCTCTATCTGGGCTATATGCATATAATATATCTACATCTTCAGCAGTAACATCTGCAAGTTTTTTAGTACCGTATATACCTACACTCATAACAATCTTTTATTTAATATAAATATAATGAATTAAAAATATTTTGAAAGATTTATTCGTTTTTTGTTTTATAAGATTTTTGAATAGCTTCAGGAGTTATTTGTTTATCGCCTTCTACTGCTAGACTTAGAGTTTTTTGAACCTTTGGCTGGTGATAATCCACCTCTTTGTTTATTTGTGCTATTAAAAAAGTTATCAGTCCAAACTTCAAAAGGGTCAGTTTTTTTATTTAAATCTACAAAACAATTTTTTAAAACAACTCCATCTTCTATGCAGTCTGCATAATATTTAGAATAATCTGTTGATAAAACTTGACCTATTTTTTGGTCTATTTGTATATATAGATAATAATCATCTTGCGTATCTCCAGAAGTTAATTCAAAATTTTGTCCTGCAGATTGGAATACGTCATAAGTGCTTCCGTCTACTCGACTTCCTTGTGTTTCATATTGTATTTCTAATTCTGTAGAACCACTATTTACTTGTATAAGTTTATTTAAAGATTTGTTTATTCTTTCTTTAGTTTCGTAATCAAAATTGTTATCCTTAAATTCTACATTTTTTGTAGAAAGCAAACTATAATACAAAAGAAATTCAGATGGCTTTTCGTTAAGTTTTACCTTTTGTTCGTAATAATTATTTAATAGAGGATATACTTTATAAGGTTTAGTATATATAAATTCAAACTCTTCTGGTGTTAGTGCGTTTCTTAAATATTCTACAAATGCATTTGTAACCTTAGCATTGTCTGGGTTTTCTAAATATTGTATTACATTGTTTTCGTCAACTAATTGATTAGGAGTTATTGATGCATTATCATAAACTAAATAACCAGATTGGTTTATTAATTTAGAAGTTGGCTCAGGTCTAGGTGCATCTAAAGTTCCAAAGTTTTTTAATATTTTATACCTCCTAATCATTTATTTATTTTTATTCCATATTTTTGAGCTTTAACCTCAACTGAAGAGTCGATTGAGTTTTGTTTTGGTGTTACAGATTTTATATCTCTAAAAAATCCTAACTCTATAAAATAAGGATTTACAAATTGTCTTTGAACTTCTGTTTTTAAAGGGTCTATTTCAATATCTACATATTCGTTTATGGTTATATCTTTAAATATAGATATAGTTATATAGAAGTCTTTATCGTAAGTATCCGCTATAACTCCATCAGTTCTTATAATACCACCTTCAAATTTATTTATTCTTATTTTATGTCTTTGAACATCTTCCATATATTAATAAATATTAATGATTTATTTATTTGTTTATGTAGATTGTAACGCATCAAACTGTTCTTGAGATGATGTATAAGGACTTGGAAAAGCTTCACAAGGTATAAGAGTATCATTATAAGTAGTGGCACTACATGTTATGTATTCTATTTGTGATTTACTAAATTTTCTTTCTAAAACTTTAGTGTATGTTTCTCCAAAAATTCCTCCTGCAAAAAAACCTGTAGGATTAACATTAGGATTTTCAAATACATCAGACAAAAATACAGTTCCATTCATTTCTATTCTCTTTAGAATGTTTGATGATGTAACAGGTGGTAGTGCTGGTATTACAATTTCATCTCTAGGTCGAAGTATGCTAGTTGGAAGATTAAATGTAATAACATTTCCATTCTCATCAACTACTTCTGTCTGCTCTACGCCTGTAGGAATTCTAAATATTCTAGTATTAATAGATTCTAATCTACTAGTTAAGAAATATGTAGAATTTTTAGCTAAAGGTGTAGCTTCGTTTCCATTAGGGTCTAAATCAATAGTTACTTTGCTAAATTTTCTAGAATTTATAAATGCTGTCTCTGTGGTTTGTTGCCCAAAAGCGACAGTACTAGCAAAACTGCTGGTAGACTGAATAGGCTCTGCTTCTATTTGAATTTTATATTTAGTTTTTAAAAATTGATTCAATTGTTTTTTTAGACCAAAATTAGAAGGCAAATCTATTTTTACAGTTTTAAATCCAGCACTTATTTCTGGCTGGCTGGTTGAACTTGTAGAATAAGTTTCAACATTAAATGAAGTTACAATCTCATTAGTTCCAACGTATTTTGTTCCTTTTGGAAAAGATAATTCTATCGATTCAGCTTTTTGGTCTATATTAAAAGATTCATCCTCAATAAATATAGGTTCACCTAAATTTGTAACAGTTATTGTATATTTAAAATCTGAAGTAAGAGCACCAGGAGTAAGAGTACTGGGCGGAACTATTGGAGGTGCGTCTATACAAAGTAAATTTAACTGTTGCCTCTCTGTTAGTAAATAATCGTTCATTCTAAACATTCCAAAACCCTTCTCTTTATTTCCAGGAATCACAAATCTAGTAAAATTTGGTATCATTGAATCTTTTATGGTTATGATATGCTCATTTTCAACGTCTGGTGATATAATAGCGTTTTGAGTTGGGTCTTTAAGTTTTAATTTTATATTTAAATCGTTAGAATAACTAAAATCATTTAATATATCAATATCAAACTTAAAACTAGAAACTCCTTCTCTAAGGCTAATTACTTTTTCAAACTTTCCAAAAATCTCTCTTTCAAATTCAAAAGAAAAGCTTGCTTCTATATTTTCATTTCTATTAGGAAATCTACTATAAAAAAGTGAATCATTTTCTAAAAGTAAAGTATCTGTAGTTACTTCTATTATTTTTATCTCTAAATTTGTATCTATAGGAATTCCGTTTTTTTGTGAATTATATGTTATTACAGAACCTACAGAAAATCCATCATCTAAAAAACTTCCACCATCTTTTCTTACAATTTTACCTGCCTTATTTGAACCTCCAAAAAGTGAAGGAAACGGAACTCTTGTATTTACATCTATATTTATTGTATAGTTAACTTGTTCAACTGTGGTGTTTACAGTTGTAGAGTCAGTTCCTAAAAAATTTTCTCCGATTATAGCTGTAGATTCAGCCAAATCAGCATATACTGTTACTGTTTGATTTGGAACATTCATTGGTCTATCCAGAAAAACATCTATAGAAAGAGTTTTGTCGCCTTCAAGAACTTCTTGTGAAGGTATTGCAAACCTAACAGGTATAGGCTTGTCTTTGTCTTCTATTGTTAAAAAGAATTCATTATTCGTATCGCTCTCATCTACATATTTAAAATTATTAAACCCAAACGTTACATTTTCTGTATCTTCTACAAATAAATCATCAACAATTTCTACTGATACTTTTTTATATTGCTCTCCTATATCCCATTTTAAAGTTTTAGTTGTAAAAATAAAATCTTTATTAGGGTTTCTTACTGTTCCATCTTCCTTTACAATAACATCGACTTCTTCTATTCCATATACACTAGGATAATCTAGTTTTACAAAAAATTCAAATGGCTCTGAAAAATTTTCATCTACTTTTCCAAAACTTTCTTCTATAGTAGCGTTGTTTATATCTGTAGACTGAAATGAATTATTTATAGAATTTTGAAGCTCATCTATAACTTCTTTAGAAGTGTTTTGTATTTGAGGGTTTTGTAATAAAGAAGTTGCATTATTTATAAATTCATTTTCTAAAGAATTTAAAAAAGAAACTTTAGGAGGTCTAAGCAAATTTAAATCTGCTCTAATCCAATGAGTATCATAAAGAAATTTATAATCATTATCTACAATAGTTTGATTACCATTTAAATCAATTTCTACAGTTTCTGTACCAAAAGGTATTTTAACTCCTTCTGAATTATAATGTAAAAAAGGGATTTTTATATTAGCATAAACCTTATCTCTATCATTTCTTATTTTTAAAATTAATTCTTTAGTTTCTCCTAAATTATTAATTCTAATAGGACTTAATTCAAAAATAAAATAATAAGAACTTTTTTTGTTTAAAAATATGTTTTTACTTAGTCTGCCATTGTATGATAGTGGTACAGTTTTTATATTATGAAAAGCTTTAGGCTCTATGTTTGTGCTAAATTTAGGAGCATAAATTGAATCTAAATGATTTGTTGATATTTGTATGTTTGTATTTTCAGTATTTGCAAAATTAGCTTCACAAATCCCATAAACACAAAACTTTAAAGACCTTTCTCTTTCTTTTATAAATTGGTCATTTAAATTAAAATTATTATTTATTATTTCATTTACTAATTCATCAGAATCTCTGGAAAGTTCTAAATTAACAAAAGTATCATTGTTTTCGTAAGGGAAAACATCTTTTTTGCCTAATACTATTTTTATTTTTTCTTTCATTTATTGACTCTTTTAACTTGTTCTTCTAATTCCAAAACCACCTGTACTACACTGTGTTTCTATAGAAACAGTGTCAAGGTCAATAGTTGCATTAGACTTTCCAGAAGCTTCTACCAAAATTCCATTAAAAAAGTATGTACCATTTCTAGTAAACCCATTGTTACCGCCACATTTTTTAAAATTATTATCACTATCCAATTTTACATTTCCTTGACCTCCGCTAACTTGAGTAACAAAATAAAAAGTTTGTACTGTAGAATTGGGCTGACCATCTTCATAAATGTTAAGATAATTTGAACTTCTTACTCCTGCTCGTTTTATTGAAGTAAAACATCTAACTTGATAAGACACTTTTTCATATGTATTTTCAAGAGCGTCATAATCTGTGTTTGTTCTTAATGTAATCTGAGCGCCAGTCGTTACATTAAATTCAGCCACCCCATTAGGTTCTATTGACTTTTTAACACCACCAACATCTACTGACCTCTCTACACTTCCAAGGTTTTTTATTTCAATAGTCATATCAGTTGCAATACTAACTTGTCTATTTTTAGTACCTATTCTCAATTCAGTTCTATCGTTATTTTCTTTATCGTTTGCCTTTAAGACATCACCACAGTTTATTTTTATAAATTTGGCAATTTCAGGAGGTCTTGGATTTATTAAATCTTCTGGCTCATCATCTATTACTCTATAAATATCTAAAGCTCCTGCTCGTAACCAATTTGGTAGACTTGCGTCTAAATTTAAATATAATTTTTCTCCATCTCTAAAAACAGAACTTACAGACTGTAAGTAACTTTTTGGTCTAAAATCTTCAGTAGGAAGTGAATATTTATCATTTATATCTGAACTCATCATAAAATCTCCCCATCCTTCAGATTGAACTCTTCCCCAACCTTCAGGTTTTAGCCAATAAGAAAACCCAGCCTCAACCCTTTGATATTGCTCTCCATTTTTTACTTCATAATTTGCTTCAGTTCCAAAATTGCCTTGGTGATAATAAGGTCTAAAACCGTTAGACCATTCATCATCCCACCTTGAATTGTTTTCATATTTATAAATTCTATATCTAGTTACTACAGTTCCAAATCTATTAAACAAAAATTCGTTTGAATCCAAACCTATCATTGTAGCGTATCCATGACCTACATTGTCGTCTTCGCCTTCATATATAAATAAGCCTGGCATATCTCCATCTTGGAATCTAGGCTGAAGTTTTATATTATAATTTTTTCCTTCAGAATTTTTTGGTTGTGATGGTATGCTATATTTGTTTGGATAGTTTATTGTCCAAGGTCTTTCGTATGGAAATTGATTTAAGGAACTTTCTGGTGGTTGACCTGTTGCATCTTCCTTTCCTGAACCTGGTCCTCTATTTATGTCAAAGTGACTAGCCTTTTGTTGAAGGGCAGTCTGTTGTGTAATTTCTTTTCTTAAGAATCCTGTAGCTCTATAAAGAGGAGTTTCAACATCTCCTCCAAAAAGCATTTTCATCTCATAAGCAGAAAGCCAAACTCCCTTTCTGCTTGACAGTCCATTTCTTGCAGAATCTTTAGAGGCGTAACCTTCAGGGTCATATAAGTTTGCGGGAAGCCTAAAAGCTTTCCATCCATCCCCTCTAAATTGAGCTTGATATTTTGTTGTTTGAACTTGATTAAACCACCCAGTCTTTTGTGCTTCATCTCTACTATATATATCTAAAACCTCTACCATTTCATTTACTAGTGGATAACCTTCTTTTGTCATGTCTTTTACAAGAACATTTAAGGAGTCAAAATTTCCTGATGCTAGTAATTCTGATAAGTTTTTACCATCATTTGCTATTGGAGAGACATAATATGTACTCCACTTTCTCATATCTATACTTGCAGTTATATCAATTTGTGTATAGCCAGTACTAAAAGTTCCCCAAGAAGGTCTTACCCCAACTGGTATTTGTCTAAAATAAAAATGAGGAACAGCATCAACATTTGGGCCTGAAGATGTTGGGTAAGGAAAAAAGTTAAATTGAACCTCATCTTTTGTCATACCTTGTTTTAACAAATCAACTTCAAACATTAATATTTGATTTCCAACAGGAACATTTTCTATTATAAATTCTCCATTTTCATCTGTAACAGTAGAGTACAAATATTGTTCTGGTACATTTATTGAGTTTTTATTTTTTAGTATAGGATTTACATTTTCTAATCCTTGCTTTAGTTTTCTACCTAATTTTTTCCTTGCATTTTCAGAGCCAAAATCTGTAACAAAAGAAAATTCATCTGCATAATCTTGAATGTTAGAATTTTCTATAAAATTAAGAGTAATTCTATCTCCTTCTTCATCTAAAGAGGCTACAGTTGGAAATTGGTCAGACGGATTAAATATTATAACAGGAACATTTTGTAAGGGTATCTTAACTCTTTCTCCGCTTTCATCTGATATTTTTTGTCTAGCATATAAAGTTCCCATAACAACTCCTGTATCTGAGTTTTGCTCTGGAAATGATGCTAATGGATTGTTTTTTACACTTAACGTATCTAATGTATCATAACTTCTTATTAAAGATATGTCTACATTATAATCTTCTTGCTTTTCTCTTTGAAAGAAAACTCCTGTATAGCCACTATCTCCAGAAATTATTTGAGCTTCGTTATTGAATGCGGATTTTGCATTTATTTGATTTACATCTGCTATTACATCATTGTATTTTACAGAATATTTTTTTCCTTTTATAACACTCTTAACTTCTTGTTTGTCTAAAAATTCATATTCTGTAGTTAAAGGTTTTCTTCTAAAATAAGAAGTGTCTATTTTATCTAAAAGTTCAACTACTTGATTGTCATTTCCTATTACTGCATAAGCTTCTTGACCTTCTTCAAAAATTTGTTTCCAAGGTCCTGTTATAGGTGTATTGGTATATCCTCTTGATTTAAAAAGTCTTCTTAAAAGTCTAGGGTCAATATCTACATTTGTAAAATATGTTCCTACAAGAATGTCTCTATTAACCGTTATTTTCTTTATACTTTCTGACATAAAACTTAAAAAACTCTATAATTAATTTATAAACAAAATTTATAAAAAGTCAACTTTAATCTATTGAAATAGCAAAATAAACACTTTCATTTAAAACCTTTTTTGTGCCTAATTCATTAACTCTAAGTTCTATTTGATAATTTTGATTATCCATTAACCAAGAAGTGTCCACATCAATAAAAAATTGAGAGCAATTTTCTGACACTATTGTATTAAATTCTGACCACGGTATAACTTCAGTTATTTGATTTTCTACTAATCTGTATTCTAGTCCATAATATTCATTAGGAGTTCTTGTGCTATAATTAACTCTAGTGTCTGCATACAATCTCATCACTTCCCCTTTCTTTATTATAGCATTATTAGGTATTCCATATAAACTTACAACATAATCATTTGTTTTCTTTGGATAGTTAGTGTAATAACTGCCTAAAATTTGAAATGTTTGTTCAAAATTTTGTTTATCTACTCCCGGATTAAATGTTACGTCACTCCACACATCTTTGTATCTTTGAGACTTGGTAGCTGCACTCATTAAAACATCTACATAGTAAAAACCTTTTGTTAATAATGTTGGAGTTAAACCAGTATACACATCAACATTAGACATTGTTTTTATAGAAACAGTACCTGCAGAAAAATAATTTGCAGATGTATTTCCACTATAAACACTTAAAAATAATCTTGAAGTTCTATCGTTAGCCACCCTAACTCTATCATCTCTAATTATTTGATTGTCATAGACTACTTCTATAAAAGGCTTAAAAGTACTATTTGTTTTTTCTGTGTAAAATCTAGACAAATATCTAGTATCTCCACTGTCTAATTCATACTCTCTAGCATAAGCTACAGCAAATCCATTATTTTGAGAACCTCCACTCAACCAATCTTTAACTATGTCTGTAACATCCATATCTAAATCTTCATCTCCTTTATCGAAATGTTGAGTAGAATAGTGAGTTACTGAGCCTGTTGGATTTGTAAAAACTCCTGGTTCATCCCATAAAGTTGTACTTGTTGCATAGTTCCAATTAGAATATCCAGTTAAATTTGTATCTCCTCTTGAAGTTTTTATAAATTCACTACCTAACAAATCATAACCTCTTCCTTGGTCCCAATATTTATTTATAGGAAAAGCTATCAAATCAAAAGAAGTTGCTATTTTTTTTGCTCTTTTTGCAAATTCAAAATCAGATTCTAATAATTCGTCATCTGGAACTACATTTGTCATTCTAAGCCTGTAAGAAGAAACGAAGTCTGGATTTATTTCTTTTGAGTTTATTTTAGATTGCAATTCATCTAAATCAAATTGTACTAAATATCTTGAAATACTAGCTCTAGTAGAGTTGCCTCCGTACCAAAGAATGCTCCCTGGGTTATAGCCTGCATTAAAGGCTTCATAAAATCCACTAGCTATTGTATTGCTTTTGCTAGGATATATTCGAAATCTTCCCATTTTATTTTATTTAAAAAAACATATTTATTATATATATCTAAATAGTGCTCGAAAAAAGTCTTTATTTTTTTTGCTTTTACTATTTATTTATATAATAAATAAAAATATGGCAAGAGGCATAAACATAAAATTTCCTTTTAAAGACACAGTACAAGGTGGAGTATTTGATGTAAACAAAACCACAAATGAAGCTTTAAAGGATGACTTAATTTCTTTGCTAACCACAAAAAGAGGTCATAGGGTCATGAGAAACAATTTATACTCTCCTGTTTATGACTATTTAATGGAGCCATTAGATGATTTTTCTAAAAAGCAACTTAAATTAGAAATAGAAGAAAAAGTAGAAGAGTTTATACCTCAAGTTACAATAGAAAATATAACCTTTTCTGAAGATACTTCAGAAACTGATAGAAATTTTTTATCAATAAAAATATTTTTTAAGATACAAAGTTTTTACGAACTAAAAGATTCAATAACACTAAATATTCCAAGAGATAATAATATATCAGAATAATTAAAAAAATAATAAAGATATGCCAGAAATAAAGAAACAAAATTATTTGAATAGAGATTTTGATACTATATCAGCAGATATAGAAAAAATACTAAAAGTATATTTCCCAGAAGAGTGGCAAGACTTTAATGTAAGTAGTGCTGGTATGGCTTTAGTTGATTTACTAGCATATGTTTCTGATTTATTATCTTATTATACAGACAAAAGGTTTAATGAACTTTTCTTAGATGGAGTAAGTGAACCAAGCTCTGCATATAGGTTAGCAAAAACTTTAGGATATAAAGTTCCTGGAAGAAAAGGTGCTTCCACCCTAGTAGATGTAGTTGTTAGAGTTCCTGCCATAAGTACAGGTCCTGACGAACAGTATTTACCTCTTTATAGACCTGGTATGCGTATTGAAGGTGGAGGTCAAAGTTTTGAGACAGAATTTGAAATAGATTTTTCTTCAGACTTTTCACAAACTGGTGTTGCAAACAGAACTGTTGAGCCAGTTTTTGATGCTTCTCAAAATATATTAGAATATAAAATTACTAAAAGAGAATTTTGTGTTGCTGGTACTACAACTATTCTTAGAAAAGTTATAACAGAAGAAGATTCTAATACTGCTTTTTTAGAAGTAAATTTACCAGAAACTAATGTAATAGAAGTTGTAGATGTAATTGCATACCCTACAACTGATTCAACTTTTAATCCTACATACACTGATTATCAAGATTTTGATATTAAATATTATGAAGTAGAACATTTAGCAGATAATAAAATATTTACTGATGAAAACTCTTTAAATTCTTTTGCTAGTTGGATTGAAGTTAATAGAAGGTTTACTAAAGATTTCGCTCCAGATGGAAGTTGTACACTAACTTTTGGCTCAGGAACTCCTAATGTTGATGCTTATGCTGAGTATTTGCAAAATTTAACTGTTACAAATGCAGGAGAAATAAATTATAAAAAAATGTTTAACAATACTTCTTTAGGCTCTAAACTACCAGCTGACCATACTTTATTTGTAAAATATAGAATTGGAGGTGGAGAGTCAACAAATATAGGAAGTAGAGTTTTAGGTTCTGTATCAAATATAGACGCTTTAATATTAGGTGTAGATGCACAAAAAAATGATGCTGTTTTATCTTCTACTAGAGCCACTAATATAATACCAGCCTTAGGAGGTAAAGGACTTCCTAGCGTTCAAGAAATAAGATATGGAGCATCAAGTAATTTTGCAGCTCAAGAGAGATGTATAACATTAGAAGATTATATGTCTAGAGTTAAACAAATGCCTGGTAAATATGGAGTTCCATTTAGAGTTGGTGGAAGAGTGAATGATAACAAAATCCAATTATACATAATATCTAAAGATGCTAATGGTAAATTGACTGAAGATTCTACCAGCGTTCTTAAAAATAACATTGTTGAATATCTTTCTAGGTATAGGTCAATAAATGACTTTGTTGAAATTAATGGAGCAAAAGTTATTAACTTAATGTTTGAAATAGATTTGTTAACAGATAAAAGTTATAATGCAAACGAAATTAGATTAGAAGCTTTAGAAAGTATGAAAAAGTACTTTAATGTTGATGATTGGGAGATGAACCAACCTATTTATATATCTCAATTAACAGATAATATTAGAGAAATACCTGGTGTAATAAACGTTGTAGATATTAAAGCTTATAATGTAGATGGTGGAAGATACTCTTCTACTTTAATTTCTCAAGCGAATGGTCCTACTGAGTTTTTAAATAATAATGCAGCTTTAAATGGTAATACAAATAACTCTGGGGCTAGGAGAACTTTAATAAACTATATAGATAACTCTATATTGTCAACTCCTTTGTCTATGTTTGAAATTAGATATCCTGATACAGATATATTAGTTAGAACTAGTTAGTCCTAACAGAATTCGAAAGTATTTCAGCCATTTTACTAGGTTCTTGATAAGCTTTTAAATCAGCTACATAATCTACTTCATCAAATTCAGGAGATACAGGGTTTTGAGGCTGATGTATATGGTTTAGGCAAAATCTTATTATTATTTGTAATAACTTTTCTAACTCGTCTCCCAAGACTAAAGGGTGTAATTTTTTTGCTTGTTCTCCATAAACTTCTAGTCTGGTATTTGTGTCAATCTCTATGTTTTTAAAGACAGAATTATTTTCTAAATTTCCATTTTCATCTAATCTTCTATTTTTAGCTGCTTGAACATCTGAAGATATTAAATTTATATTAGAAGCAACAATATTAGTTTGAGAAAAATTTTGTACATTATCTGCTAAATCAAAAGGTGAACCTGGCAAAACTGTACTACCTTGTCTTAACTGAATAAAACATTTAGTTTCCTCATTTCTTTCAAAAGTAGAAGAACCTTCTTGTATAGAACCAGCTCTTATTAAGACTTCTCTAGATTTAAATATAATATCAGAATCTTCTTTTCCTTTTATGTATATATACTTTTCATTATTGTCTACAATAGAAGAATTTCCAGCCTGAGCTTTATTTTTTTCTAAAAAACTTAATTTGTTAAATAATTTTATTGCAGAAGATGGTGTTTCGCTTTTTGTTGTTGGGTTTTTAACGCTTCTTATTGGCCCTATATAGTATCTATCATTATCTGGTTTTGACGGATTTGCAAATAATATATATACCATTTCTCCTGGTTCTGGTACTGAACTAAAAAAGTCTGGTATAAGTGGGAAAGCAACTATTCCTCTTCCACTTGTTGCTTCTGGATTGTCTTTGTCTTTTCCTCCGTCTATTATATTTCCATTTTCGTCTTTATCTATTATTTTTACAGTAATTCTTCCCATTTTTGAGGCGTCAGAATTGTCCAAAACTTCTGCATAGTATATTATTTTATTCTTTGTAGTTTGAGAATCACTTGCAGTTGCAACTTGTTGTTGTACGGAATGTGTTATATATTTCGATAGAGCGTCAGGTAACATATTACTTATTGTCTTTTATTTCACTAACTAATTGATAATATTTTTTTTCTAGTAAATCTATTTCATCTAAAATAGAATCTACATATTTCTTTTTTTCATTAAATTCATCAACTACATTTTGTAACTCTCTTAATAGCTGAGTCTTTGATTTTTTGACCGTTTCTTCCATAATAAATTAATTAAGTAGCAACTGCGTTTCCGCCTTGAGGCAAAGGATTAGAGCCTACTGATGCTACTGGCCCTCCTGCATTTCCTCCATTAGATTGTACAATCATACCTGAATTAACTGCTATATCTATTCTCATATCAGATTGTATTGAGTCAACTATTTCTTCTGTCATTATTTTAGTATACTCTTCCATAACGTTTGTACCACCCCCAGGAAGAGGTCCGCTTGGTATTCCTGCCTTTTGAAATCTAGATATTATGTTGGAAGATATAGAATCACTGTCTAGTCCAGGTCTAGCATCTGATAAAAGTATTTCAAACAAGCTTAATTTAGGTATTCTAACTCTATCAAATTCAAAAAGAAATAATACAAAGTTAGCAAGAGCTTCAGATTTTTGTAATTTTTTATTTGGCTTAATACATCCCATATTTATAAATATATCTTAATATTTTTTAATTAGTTCTATTCTGATTTGCTAAATTAAATATATCTTGAATTCCACTAGAATTAAAGGCATTTTGAAATGCAACAGCTTTTGAAGCCGAACTAGCCGCTCCTTCAACAAATTCTAAAGCTTTAAATCTTTCTAAAAGTCTCTTTCTTAATTTTAATATTTTTTCTTGAGCTTTTTGTTGTATTATTCTTTTAATTTTAATTTTTAATTCAGCTAAAAGCCTTTCTAATATCATTGATAAAACTAAAGCATAAAGAGAGTCTATTAAACTTTGAGAAAATGCAGACTTCTTTTTAAACTCTTCTTCATCTCCACTTTTACAAGCATTATTTATATCACAAGGACTAGACAAAAATTCAGAAGGATTAGTTATGGCATCTTGACCAGTTTTAGAAAGCTCTACATTAATAATATTAAATACAGTTTCTATTTCAGGACTTACAGAAAATGCAACGCTAACATATTGTAGTATTTTTTCTATTAATATTTGAAAGAAACTTCTTTTAACTTGATTTCCGTCTTGAGCGTTTCTCTGAGCTTGAACTTCGTTTTGTATAAAATTTGAAAGCAAAGTGAAAGAGGTTGCTGGGTTTGGTCTGTCTGCTTCTGATACTCCTAATACTTCTGCAGATTCTAAATCAAATTCCTCTATAAAGTTTTCTGGTAAAGATATTTCTACTTTTTGACAAGATATTATTAATTCAATTTTTCCTTTTTTTAACTGTTCTTTTAACTCTATTCTATTAAATTCTAAATCTTTATCAGTTTGACTAGGATTGTTTGTTACAGAAAACATAGCTTCTCCACAAGCTGCAGAATTTAATAGTTTATCTTGTATTTCTGGGTCTTCGCTCATTAGTTCTTTAGGTCCAAATAACATAGTTGTTATTTGTCTAACCAATTCTCTTTTTCCTATAATTAATTCTGGTAAAAGATATTTGTTTAAGTATTGAATATTAGTTAAACCTATATCTGCAGGATTAAAACTAAGGTCTACTATTGCATCTAATGAATTTTGTAAATCTGCTACTATACTTGAAGTTATTGCACTAAACTGAAATCCTGAAGGAACGTCTAAACTACCAACTGGTATGTTATCTAGAGAATCTGACTCTTCATTAGTAGGCTCTCCTATTACTGGAATCTGTACTTCGTTACCATTTTCATCTACTATTGTCTGTTGAGTTATAGTACTTCCTTCTGCTGGGTATTGTATTCCATTTTTTTCAAAACCAACACTATGACTAAATCGTAAGCTGTTGTAAGCTTCGGCAACAGTTGCACTATCAGATGTTGTGCTTGCTGTAAATGATGGTAAGCCTACATTGTTATCTACTTTAAATATAACACTTTTGGCAGATGCAGGATATTGTTTTGTTAAACCAGTATTTTCATCTATAATAATATTTGCACCATTTGAAACTAAATTTTCTTCAAAACTATCTACCTCGGATTCTATGTCTGACAAATAATACACGGCATCGTCTGGATTTATAGTGAACAATTTTTCAAATGTAGGTAAGTTAGGATTGTTATTTTCAACTTTAAGGTTTACAGTTAAACTCTCGTCATTTTCGTTAGACTCAATAGCATTAAAATAAATGTCTGCTTGTTCTTCAGTGTTAATTACTTTAGGAACTAATGTATTTCCTCCTATTTCTCTTGTAAAAAAATATTCTAAAGGCTCTCCTACTACAGTATAAGTGTAAGCCACTGTATCCGTTTTTGGATATACTATTCCATTGTCTGGTGTGAATCCTTTTTGTTGTGCTTCTTCTTGAAGTTGAGATTCAAATTGTGGTATGGTTCTGTATCCTAAAGGACCTTCTAAAGTTGTGTATCTAGTAAATGGAGGATAATCATCTGATTCTTCTCCGTTTACTAATGGAAAAACATAAGTTTCTATCTCTAAACCAAGCGGACCATCTACAATGTCTGAGTTGTAGCTATAAGTAAATACAGTAGAAGCAGAAACAGTACCTCCAGACATTAAATTATCAACGTCTTCATTTGTTTTTTCTTGTTCTTCAGGATTTGTTTCTACCCCTTCTGTTGAGCTTGTTGAGCCTGTTGACCCTGTTGCTTCAAATATAATTTTTTCTTCTAGTTCAAAATTTAATAGATTGTCTTTACCTCCTACTACTGTAAATAAAGGTTTTAAACTATCTTCATAAGCTTCTCCAAAATAAGATGCAGAAA
>Ga0181575_10000045_pt1 | contig 92783 bp, 88 predicted proteins | sample 101ome_23_FD_145599 | JGI IMG/M metagenome (GOLD analysis project Ga0181575, IMG submission 145599) | Coastal salt marsh microbial communities from the Groves Creek Marsh, Skidaway Island, Georgia - 101411CT metaG (spades assembly) | ecosystem: Environmental > Aquatic > Marine > Intertidal zone... | reverse complement strand
ATCATTACTCTTCACCCCCCATATCCCAAATTAAATTCACCAACCTTTCATCCCGAACAAGGTATGAAGATCCTACCATTGCCATAGCTAGTAAAGCTCCTAGGATTACTGTCGCAATTGCCCATTCATCACCATATAATGAAAGTGCAAAATCTAAGGTTGAAGGAGGATTAGGTACGGAAGTACCCCACATTGAATGTGACATGACTTCATTAAGCATAACCAAAATGAATGCAAATAGACCGAGTTTTGTAATTGCAGAAAGGGCTTTCACTGAATATCACCCTCTTGAATTTGACGACGTGTTAGCATAACTCCGAATTGAACAACAAGCATTACAGAACCAAGATAAACTAGAATCTGTATTGCTGCAAGCATTTCAGCAGAAGCCATGACCATTACTCCAGCTACTGCTAAGAAAGTTAGCATTAATGAGAGAAGTGAATGAGCCACTCTTCTAGCATAAACACATCCTAAAGCACCAATAATTGCTGCTGCTGAAAGAATTACGAAAACAATCGCTTCAAAATCTATTTCCATTGAAATCATGCCTCCGATTTAGCAGCAGCAGCCGCTTTGGCTGCCTTCTTTTCGCGCTTAGCTTTCTCTTTCTGAGCTCTCTTAGCTAATTCCATATCTACTCTTTCCTGATGAACTACAGGGAGTAACCTAGTACGATCTGCATCAAACCAAAGATCTTCTCTAGTATACCCTGTCATTCCATCATATTCATTCGACATGAAGAAGGATTCGAAAGGACAGGCTTCTGCACACAAACCACAGAACATGCACCTTCCAATATCGATTCTTCCTGAAACAATGTCAACCTCAGCAGGTTTAAGCGACGACATCTCAACTGATTCAATACCAGATCCATCTTGCCAGCGCACAGTCGCTTTATCACCAGTGATATCGATGACTTCTGCAAAGTCATATTGTTGAGGTGGCGCTTTGTGTTCATGTACTAAATCGAAACTCTCAATTTCATCGAAATCTTCTTTTCTTCTAGCAGCCAAACCCCCGGATTCAATTTCACTTCCAAATCCGTGCCACTCATCTCCTTCATCAGTTGTATCTAGAACATTTACTCTGGTCTCAGAGGTCATATGAAGGCAGTCATTAGGACAGGCCTTAACACATGCCTTACATGCAGTGCAGGTCTCCCAAACAATTCCTATTCTACCATTATAATTTCCTGGAACGAAAAGCCAAGGTTCCATATCCTCGAGTCTTTCATACGGATACATGATTGTTACAGGTCTTTCAAGGAAAGGAAGTGCCGGTGAAGATTCTCTATCAGCTGCATAAACTTGGCCTGATGATGGATGATTTTCTCCTATTCTCTCCAAGGTATATTCATCGGTCAGATTAGCCTGCTGACCATGATAATTATTTTTCAGGAACTTGGCTTTACCAATATATGGCACTGTCCTGAGGGCGGTCTTCAAAGTGATCCACATAGGTTTAATCACTAAGTTTCTAAAATTTGGTGTTGCATGAGGGTGTCCTGTGTTGTAATCCATTTTTTCACCTCCTAATCTCTTCTACTTCCTGGATATGCTTTATCCAATGTTTGAGTATTATATGGCCTTCTAGAATACTCTAATGCGTCTTTATCTTCATCAATTGCGTATACAACAAACAATACTATTGCAAGAATCGTAATTACAGGAGGTACCCAAATTGGCCAACTTGTACCAGTCCAAACTTCCAAACGAAGATACATTGCAATAGCTAAATTTAGAATTGATAATGGAAGTAAATATCTCCATCCGAATTCTAATATTTGATCAGTTCTTATCCTATGTAATGACGCTCTCACCCATACAAAGAAAGCGAATAGTAACCATGCTTTGAGTAAAACAACTACTAAGCCTGGAATCAAATCAACCACTACACCGATTACCGGGATACTTGACAATGTATCTTGGAATGGGAATTCCCATCCTCCAAGGAAAAACATTGCAAACAAGATACAAGCAGCATAGGCCCTCATCATTTCAACAGCGAACATTAATCCCCATCGAATTCCACCATACTCTGTCCACCAACCTTCTACAAGTTCTGCTTCAGCCTCTGGCATATCGAATGGAATCCTTTCTACTTCAGCAATCATTGTAATCAAGAAAAGTGCTGCGCCCAATGGAAGAATAAAGAAGTTCCATGTATCAGAAGTTTCAATTTGGAAATCTACAATTTCAATGATATTGAACGAACCACTGACAACAGCGATTGAAAGAACTGTGATTAAAAGAGGAATCTCATATGCAGTCAGTTGAGCAGCAGAACGCATTCCTCCGATTAACGTGTATTTATTATTTGATGCCCAACCAGCAAAGAATACCCCCAATGGAGCAACACCAAAAATTGCCATTAAGAATAACAATGAGAGTTCAGGATTAGCAGCCCATATATGAGGGCCGAACGGGATAAATGCATAACACATTATTGTAGTTGCAATAATAATCACGGGGGCTACCTCGAAAACTAATTTATCTGCCTTTTCCGGTATCAAGTGCTCTTTTGTAGCGAACTTTAGGAAATCTGCTAATGCCTGGAAGAAACCTGGAAACAGAAACCAAATACCATGATAACCACGGTTACCAACTCTATCAATTGTCTCCAAATGATGGTCATTTCCTAAAACAGAATTCAAACTCTTGTTAACCATACCAATTGGTGCCCCCATACCCATTGGCAACTTATTCCACCAATCTCCTGCAGTTGAAGGGCCTTCTCCAATCCATAAACTTCTAAGTGATGTTGTAGCACCAATTCTATCCATTAATCGTCCTATGAATTTTCTCTCAATGTACGGAACTACCATTAAAGTTAACATCATTGTTGCAAAAACTATAGTACACATTATAGTGGATACAAAGAATGCTTCCAAGGAAGGTTGGATATCAGCAAAGCCTGATTGAAGATTTATTTCAGAACCAATTACTATTGGTTCTTCAAGGAACCATCTAGGTCTCGTAATAGAAAACTCCAGATCTATGTCGTTAGAAGGCAGAATGTCATGAGTTTTATCCATTGACCAACCAATAAGGGATTCTGTCCATCCTCGGACATCTAACCAATCGCTACTTGCCATATTAACTACCTCATCTATCCGTCTCACCAATACAAGGATCGAATGAACCCATTATCGCGGGAATATCTGCCACCTTATATCCAATCATACACTTTGAAGCATAGGGTATAGTAATGAACATTGGAGAACGAATTGACACACGATATGGCATCTTTCCTCTACCTTCTCCTCCGCCTGCAATGTAGAACATAGATTCACCCCGACTATCTTCAAAATGATGCGAGCCAGATGTTCCTTCGGGAGCACGTGTTGGAGCTTTTCCGAGAATTTTAGGGTCGCCTGGTTCATGATATGTTTCTGCTCCACCAGGCATTTTGTCTAATGCTTGCAGTACTAAATTCGCACTCTGGCGCATTTCCTCGACTCTAATCCTGTACCTATCATAACAATCTGCTCCCTTGATAGATGATCTTTCTACTGCTGGTTCCCAATCTAACTCGGAATAAACAGAGTACGGATGAGATGAACGTATGTCATGATTTACTCCTGCAGCACGGATATTAGGCCCTGAAACGCCATGATTAATCATTTCTTCAGGCTTAGCATAGCCAACACCTTGACTACGAATCAGGAAAACAGTCGATTCATCGAAAAGAGATTCATATTCTTGAATACGGTCTAAGAATAGCTTCAATTTATGTCTTGCCCTGAGAGCAAAACCATGTGGTAAATCTCTTTTTACACCTCCAATACGTGGGAAATTATAGTGCATCCTAGAACCTCCTAATTCTTGTAGAAGGTCCATCATCATCTCTCTTTCACGCAAACACCAAACCATCACGCTAAGATTTCCTATGTCTGGGCCATAGGCACCGAGCCACATCAAGTGACTAGCTATTCTTTGAATCTCAACAGCCACTAAACGAATGTATTCAGCTCTCTCTGGGACTTCGACTCCCAGTAAATCTTCTGCAGCGTAAATGTAAGCATGTGACCAAGTATTAGCAGATGCATAGCAAAGTCTATCACAGTAAGTTGTGATTTGAGTAAAATCACGTGATTCACATATTTTTTCAACACCCCTATGGATATAACCCAAATCAGGTTCCGTATCTACTACAGTTTCTCCATCGACTTTCACTTTCAAAGTCCAAAGACCGTGAGTCATTGGATGCTGAGGCCCCATTGAAATCCACATTTCTGCCATTTTTACACCTACTTTACCCTACTAGAATCAACTGGTTTACGCATAAAACCTTGAGCATCATCATACATCTCTTCAAATCCATGATATCTTAATTTGTGCTGTTTTTGAAGAGGATGGAAACCAACTGGAGATTCATGCGGATTCAGTACTCTTCTCATTCCATCATGCCCATCAAAGTCTATACCGACTAGATCCCAAGTTTCTTTTTCATTCCAATCAGCACCGACCCAAAGATCCTGAACACTGGAGACCGAAGGTGTACGAGTGTCCCCTATTTTGACACTAATCTGAATCTCTAAAGGAACATTTTTCCCTTTAACTTTTGAAAAATCTACAATATTTGGGACTACCAACCCATCTTCAATTACTGGATTAGTTATACCGGTTCTCAAAAAATGGTAGACTACTTCCCATTTCTTATCTGAAGATTCTGGCCAATGAATACCCGTAATCATAGAACAATGATCAACAGAGTGCTTATTCTTCAATTCTTCAGCAACTTTTCTCCAGTTTTCTGGAGAAACTATTGCAGTAACAATTGGTCTATTTTGAGTTCCACTTGTACGTATGTCAACTGTCGACTCGACCCCTTCCATCTTTTCTAAAGAAGATGACAACTTCTCAGCCGCCTCTTGTTGTATTTTTTCAGAAACTACTCTCATGATTATCCCTCATGCATCTCCAATGATTACCGGCGCTTCACTTTCGAGTCTTGTATGACTTGGCATAGCTCCAATACGAATGATTTTCTCTCTTAATTTACCAAAACCATCGATTAAAGCCTCAGGCCTTGGTGGGCAACCTGGGATATATATGTCAACAGGGATAATGGTGTCAACGCCTTCTAAAATATTGTATGATTGGAAGTAAGGCCCTCCTGAAATTGCACATTCGCCCATAGCAATGCACCATTTTGGCTCAGGCATTTGTTCCCACAAACGAACTATAGGGTCTGCAAATTTCTTACTAATAGGACCATTTACCAATAAAACATCACATTGTCTAGGACTTGAACGGAAGAAAACTCCGAAACGTTCTGCATCAAAACGGCTCGCTCCCGCTGCAGCCATCTCAAGTGCACAGCATTTTATTCCAAGATGCAACGGGAATAATGACTTCCTTTGCCCCCAATTGAAAAGACGTCCTGCCAGTACTCCAATGACATCTTTCAATCTACTGGCTTTCAACGCTTCATCAGTAACGTCCCCCACAGTGTCAACTAGCAATCTACTGCTAAACATAGCATAATTTTGTGTGTCGTCCGCCATATATCCACCTCAGATGTATATTCTTCCTCTTTTCCTAAATACGTGCCAAACTCCAAGACTCATTAGTAAAATGAAAATTGACATTGTTGTCAAAGCACCCATAATCTCGGCCCTAGATGTAACATCAACATCTTGAATAGAGATAATGCCACCAAATGCGAGGAACATAAAAGCAATATCAAAAACTAGGAATATTATAGCATACCAATAATACTGGAAATGGAAGTTAATATGTGCTTCACCGATTGGAGCTGCTCCACATTCATAGGTACTCTCACGACGAACATATAGCGATTGATCTACCTCATAACCCGGCAGCAACCAAGAGCGAGTTTTAGTAGGATTATTTGGGTCTACAACAGGCCTTAGAAGTCTCGACGCAATGAAACTTCCAACTGGAAATCCAATGCCGACCAAAGTCATTACTGCTAGTGCAAGATAGGCTTCAGAGACTGATGTCATAGGGCTCACAACCCGGTCCCTTAGGGACCGTTAGTGCTGCCCACTAAAATTAGGGCAATAAGTGTAACCTAACAGTGGGTTTCAAGTTGTTAGTTAACGTTCAGATTCAAGTTCAAGAACTTTCATTATTCTTTGGCTCTCTTTTCTAGATCTTACAAAGAGAATAATGACTAGCAATCCACCGATTATAATTCCAGCCCATCCAAGAATTTGTACCATATCATCAGAAAGGAAAGATATCCCTATGGGAATCTCAGCGGTTACAGATAGGTCAAGAGGTTGCCCTGCCACTGGAAGTCCTTTTGGCATTACAATTATTGTAAAATCATAGGTATCATCTTGGAATAAATCGTTCGGAGGAGTCACCCGAATTTCTACTTCTCTTGTTTCTCCAGGAGATAACTCAAACTCATCCTCGACAGCATTTACAGACCAAAATCTCAACGCTTCTGAAGATTCTATTACCACTGTTTCTTCAACATTTCCGTGATTGGTTACATAGAGTGTAAAAATTGCCTTCTCTGGATATGTCACTGTCTTAGAAATCTCATCTTCGATGGTGAATCGTAAATCATGTATAGTAATTACATCAACTAAGAGATCGACATGCGTGCTTTCAATTGCATTAAGTTCTGAAGATGCGGATACCTTGATCATTCCAGATGCTCCACTCTCTACACCCTCTAATACTTCGAAATCGAGAGTAAGCATTACACGATTTTCCGGACCTACATCAACATGGAACGGTTCATCTGTTACAACCCCGCTGACCTTCAAAGTCCTCAATACTGTTGATTCCATTCCAGTAACCGTAATTACTGCATTATCTCCGTTAGGGAAGTCGCCCGTATTTTCAACCCAGAATGAAACAGAACCAGTTCCGCCGGGAGGTAACTGAACTTGTAATTCATCAGAGATTTCTCCTGGCTCTACAGGAGTTATACTCATTGCATAATTAAAGTTGGATACTGATATTGTAAATTCATGAGATGATGTTTTATCTGTTCCAAAGATGGTAATTACTGCAGAAACTGAAGCCCTATCTCCGTTCTCTTCACCCTCAATTGTCACATCTAGATAGACTGTCTTAGTAACTCCTGAATCAATGTTAATCTGATTAATTGTGGAACCTTGAGAATTAGAAAATGATGATTCCCAAAGCGGATCATTACAACCCGTCTCATCACTTGGGTCGCATGCTTGTAACTTGAAATTATCATCAACATTCCCCGTATTAGTAATTTCAATTGGGAAACTAATTACCTGCTGAGATTTACCCTTCTGTGAATCTGAAATAATCGATGTGGTTAAATCGTGAACTTGTGCAACTGATACTGTCAGAGTTTTCGTATCAAAAGGTGTCGATCCTCCTCCATGTCCTACATTGAAAGTGATGCTATTTGAACCTGCATCTGCCCCCTCTGGAACTGAAACATCAATTGTCAAACTTCCTTGATTCCCGCTAGCTAAGGTAACAGATGATTGAGAAAATGAGACTTGCCATCCGGAAGGAACATTGGCTGCACTAACTTGGATTGTATCGACACCATTGCCATCATTTGTAATAGTCATAGTTACAGATCTAGAAGTTCCGGGTTCAACATTAGATAGAGAAGATTTACTCAGAGATGCTGAAGCATCATATGATTGTCCGACGTTTAGTGTCATAATCTTCTCACAACCTACATCGTTACCCGACCTTCCTTGTATTTTTATTGGAACTTGAGTACTTGCTTCTACTGAGTCATCAGGAGTTACTTGGAATTCGAAAGTATGACGGTCATCCGCTGTGTTCTTTTCTCCAAGCAATGCATTAGAAGGCGGAGAGAACTCAACCCATTCTGAAACATCAAAATTATCTGCAATTGCTTTGGCAGATACTGTCCATTCAGTATTGCCAATATTTTCAACTGTAAACCTGTTATTTCCTGTCTCTCCTGGATTGAGGCTCATCGAAGTGAATTGTAATGACGGATCACATTCTCTTACTTCTGGAATATTTAGTGTCAGTGTTAAGTTGTCTTCAGCTGGATCTGCAGCATTAGGATCGTTGGTCACAGTTGCCTTAATTATGAAGCAATGAATACCTGCTTCAGTAGATGAACCATCGGGTAAATCTACAGTTACGTCCACTGTTTCGGAGTCTCCAGAATCTAACTGGATAGTAGATGGGCTAACTGTAGCATCTAAATCATCAGATTCACAGTCGTTATCTGATGTCATTTCAAGTTGAATATTTTCTTGTTGCTCACCTGTATTTTCAACATCGACTTCCCAAACAACTTCATCATCTTCACCATCATATCTTACCGTTTGTTCGTCAACTGTCAGAGTAACAGAATATAATCCACCATCTCCAGCTGTCGTAGTAACTTTGACATCATCGGTTTTTGGTTGACCAGGGGTCGCTCCAGTTGCAGATACTGTCACCGTTGTTTCACATTCACCACTAGCTTGTTCAGTTACAGACACTGTTAGAGTAACTGTTTCACTAGATCCTGCCTCTATAGTTCCGCTTACCTGTTCAACATTGGAAGTAAAACCACTACAATCCGCTGCTTGTGATGTAGTAAGTGTTACTGTGATATCATCATCTCCTGTGTTTGTCACTGTGATGTCATATTCTGCAGGGTTATCCGCATCCGCTTCTTGAGAGGTTGGAGATGCTGAAATAGATACGTCAACTGCTGCGGTTACAGCAGGAGGTATCATCGAAATTAGAAGTAAAATAAGAACCAAACGAGTTGAATCGGCTTTCTTCATGACCGTCCGGGAACAATCTTCCCTCTAAGGGCTTCGTGCGTTTTGTGTAGTAAAATATGCTAATTTCTAGACTTCTGTTAATTGTTCTATTCCCGCATCACAATGTAAACAATTACCCCTTTCTATGATACTACAGCCAGACACCTGTCCATCCATGTGATATCTAGCACCACATTCTAAACATGCCCATGCCTGACCAATTATGATATCAGCACTGCATATCCAGCATGGAACTCCACTTGATTCCTCATCTTCCTCTTTAGGAGCAATTGATTGTGCCACTTTTTCAGGAATTAAAGATTGTACATCCCCTCCTTTACGTACAAATATCGCTAATCCAAGGCCACAAGCTAATAATATAACAATTAGAATAATCAATAGAATATTTGTCAAATCAATTTCCTCAGATTTACCATTTGATAATACATCAATTTCAACTTCTATTGTCGAATCTTCGATTTGATCAGAGTTGGAAAGTGAAACTGTAATCATTCCATCAGAACTCTTTGAAGGATTATATCCGATTAAGACTGATCTAGTCTCTCCTGGCCTCAGATTAACAAACTGAGAATCTAGAATTAATTCATTCCATCCATTTGGAGCATCAATTTGTAATATCTCAGATATGTCAGAGTTTCCAATATTCTGCAATTCCAGTTGTAGCTGACTATCAAAGCCCTGAGGAGAGGCATATTGACCTACAATAGTCCAACTAACTTTTGAAACGGTTTCAACATAGAGAGATATGGTATTCTCAGAAGTAATACCTCCTCCTTCTAGAATCAATGAAATAGACGGCTCAGATCCAGCCTCAGCTGTTAAGGGAATTACTACATTACAAATTACTGTAACCGTAGAATCTACCATAATTGTTGGATCACTTGAGCAAGAATATTGCCAATCCTCATCTGGTAAGTCCATTGATACATTAGGACGCCAAGTCATTGTTCCAGAATTAGAAACTCTCCACAGTAAATCAAATCCAATTCCACCAACAGGATGGGAATCTACACCTAAAGGAGTACTTGCAGATGTACCATCAGGTAATGCGACTTGAAAGAAATTGATTGAAGGGATTGCACCCGAAATAACATCGATTGTCCTCTTCCAATCAATTATAAATCCATCATCTGTAACAAATCTAATTTGTAATTCACCACTCTTAGCAAGTCCATTACCATTCAACGATATTGGTAGAATGAATTGTTCACCTGCTATTACGGTAAATGAATTCTGAGTGCCTGTAATAGACCACCCATTAGGAGTAGATAAAACATAAGCTGTTAACTCTAAATCTCTATTACCTTGATTGTTGAAGTTGATATCCCATTCTAATGTATCATCAGCTGAGACCTCACGTTCTATTCCATCTGAGGTCGGAGTTAGAGTGACAACATCGACATTCTCTACGACCAGAGTCAAATCTTCAAACCAAGAGTCAGAACTTACCCTAGAGTGAATAGAAACTGCTCCAGAAAATATAGTACCTGCCGGGATCATAGCACCAGGGGGATTTATACTGATATCAATTATCCTAGTTTCTCCTTTATCAAGAGATCCTGTTGAACCATGAGAGGAACCAGCAAAAGATCCCATTGTATCAAGACCAAGACTCCAACCAGAGGGAGATACTAACTCAATATCGTATGTTTGAGGTCCATTTCCTTCATTCTTCACTTGTATCTGTAATGGAGTTGAAACCAGAGGATTTACCTTTATTTGACCGGGAGGAATTAGGATATCCGCATTAGAAAGGAGAGGTACTTCCAGATATATTTCAAATTCTGATTGAATCTGATTTTCAATATCGGTTCCTGTTACAATCATTCGATAAAGCCCAGGTTCTGGAGGAGCAGGGTGAATTACTGATAAATCGACTTCTGCAGATTCAGCAGGCATCAAATTGAATGTATTATTTGAAAATGAAGAAAACCAGTCAAATTCTACTCCATCTTGCATTCTAACAGGTTCTGAAACTACAATACTAGCATTGGTTTCGAAAAGTGCTGTATTCGTCAAATCGAGCGACCAAGTAGTAGAACTATCAGTTGTACCTTCTATGAACATTGTTGGATTTTCACTTGTTACTCTCACTCCGGGTACACTGACAATTACAGTTTCAATATACTGATTATTTGATTCTGAAACCTCTTCAACATCATCATTCGGATCGATGTAAAATGAGATAATATTATCTCCATCTTGAGTGGGAGTCCAGTTCCAAGTCAATTCAGCATACTCACCAGGTGAAAGGCTGAGTGTTTTTGTGCTAATTGTGATGCTATTAACTGCTGCCAAAACTGAGAGTTCAGGAATACTTCCAGCTCCTTGATTGATTAGAGAGATTGAAAATTCTACTTCTTCATTTACTTGAGGAATAGGGACAGATAAATCAAATGAGTCTGATACGAAAGTAGGATCTGGATCTAGGTCATTAACATTCACTCCTCTAACAGCAAGAGAATAGGATTGATAGAAACTACTACCGCCATGAGTTGTATCTTTGACCTTAACGTTCCAAGTACCGACCATTGCATTATCTATAAGCACTACCTCAACATTATTTTTTGAATCTCTTTGACCATTGGTAACAGACTGCCCATTAGTAAATACATTCCCTTTGTATATGAGACCGTTTGGGTTAGTAATTTCTAAGTCTAAATCATTTCTTAATTGGGTTGAAGAGGAAGAAGAGCCCGGATAATCAGACCAAGCAAGAACTGCCTTGAGAGGCTCCCCTGCTCTGGTAATCTCAAATGAATAATCGCTTACCTGTCCAGATGATAATCTAGACCTATCATCGACGAAGATGCCTACATCACTATCAGGCACTAGGGTGTTAACAAGATTGACTCGCCCCCATCCTTCATCATTATTTGGAATATTTCTCACACCCATATCTTCAGCACCTAGAATCAACAGTGCCTTGATCAAAGCCGCCTGCGGAGCGGGACGTGCTGCTACTTCCATCAGATATTCTCTCACCAGTACCGCTGCTCCAGCTGCTGCAGGAGTTGCCATAGATGTACCACTATATTCGAGATACCAATTGTTGCTCCAAGAACCTGAAGCACTACTCGCCTCTTGAGATTTACAGGAGCGGACATAATCTCCAGGTGCTACAAGATCAGGTTTGATTCTACCATCGTCTGTAGGGCCTCTACTGCTCCAATAATACATATCATCCGGAGCTCCATTATACCTGTTGACATGACCACCAACTGTAATAACATTTTTTGCAGTACCTGGAGATGAAATTCCGTCATTTCTCTCATTTCCAGCTGCAAATAATACAGTCATACCTTGATACTGCCAGTATTGATCCCAAGTTGAAACACGATCATCCGCGTCCTCTGATGAAGTAGTATAATCACCACCAGTAGGAGAACCCCAGCTGTTAGTATGTAATCGTGCACCCGCGTTATACGCTTCATTCAACATACTATTAATTCCGATAGAATACAATGCTCCAGTATCATCATCTTCCATTGCTTGGAAATAAAGATCCGCCTCTGGAGCTATTCCTTGATAGGTTCCACCACTTCTCATTCCGGAACCAAGTACAGTACATGCTACGTGAGTTCCATGTCCATCAGAAGGATCGGCAGTTGATGAATCACCGGGAGTTACAGAATCTAGGCCTGCAATTCTACCTGTAAAATCTCCATGATCATCGTCTAAACCAGAATCACCAACTGCAATTTTCTGTCCAGAACCATTTAATCCGGTAATAAAGAAACTCTCTACAGTATCAATTCCCATGTGCCCTCTAGCTTCATTATTCATCAACTTAAGAACGGGGACAGGTGCAATGTAAGATACTGATGAATGTTGGATTATTTCTGAAATATCATTTGTCCCAATTTCTCCCCAGAACGTACCTAAATCAGGCGACCAAGAGTCTGACAGCCATGAATCTGTAACTTGTTCTAGATTATCTCCTAGAACGTTTAATTGACGTTCTAAATCTGAATTTTTCCATCCAGTAATTTCAACAACTAGGCTTTGATCTTCGGGAGCATCATAAAGCGACGGGTGTACTAATAACCCTGCAGGGACCTCATGAATTGAATGAATTGACTCAATATTTTTCAATTCGTTCAATTGTTTATCAGTACCTTGAACTAAATAACCAGATGGAGGTATAGTTGAACGAATCTCTATACCATTAATTTCCATTATTTCCATTCTAGCATCCCAAAGGCCTGTTTCACCATCAATAATTACTAATGCGAGATCTTCTCTAATAGATGAAAGATCTTCAGAAAAATATACACTAGGGATAAGCCCTGAATGAGTAAAAACTCCAATACTAGATTCTGCAATCTCTGAACGTGTAATTTCGTAACCATCTGAAATTACAGGTGAGCCCAAATCAGTAATACTATTTGGATTGGGAGATATTTCTACTCTCTCAATTTTGTCTCCCATAGCAGTATCAAATGATTCCTCAGGTTCTTCGAAAAAATTAGTTGCAGGTATGTATGAAAGAAGGAAGAGTCCTAGAATTATGCATACAGTACGCTTGGACATGAAGTTCGCCCTACTAAAGGTAGTTTTGAGTATATGGGTTAATTGAACCCTCTAGGGTTCAAACATCGTATCCAAACTAGGTTAGAAAAAATCTATACCTGTGCCATGACTAAATTGTTCCATCTTCCATTCGCCAACTACATACTCCAATTCTATTTTAGAAAAGTCTTTATTGCTCTTCTTATACTCTAAATCAATATCTATTGTGTATTCTTCCCAAACTGATGGCCCTATGACAATTAACTCCATATTATCACCTGAAACTGAACTATGAGCCGGTAGTGAAGATTTGTTAAATGAAAATCTATCAATCTCAATATTATTAGAGTCAATAAATCGGACAATCAAGCTTATTTCTGAAATATCCCTACTTCCATCATTGTCTATTTCAGTTAAAATAACATGTCCTGCACTGCTCTGGATATATACTACATCAACTGTAACCTTATCATAAGGAACAATCCATGTCACTGCAAGTATAGTGGCAGAGAAAATCATTAACGCGACTATTGAAACAACAACAACTCTGAATGGGGAAATATAGCTCATTTTATCTTCAATTCTGACCAAAACTTCGTGAGCATATTCTTCTTCAGGAGTTTCTTCAGGTTGAATATTCTTAGATTTCTCAAGTAATCCCATCTAGTCACCTCCAGCAGATAATGTAGCAACTACTGTCAATATTGCAGAAGTAAATGGTTCTGGTACTAACAAATGGTGTGTAGAGCCTCCCAATCCAGGTACTAAATTCAGTATTGAAAGATCTGAAGACAGGCCATTGACACCAAGAGTTGTTCCTGTAGGGACTCCTCCTGTAGTTTGGGCGTCTATAAGTACCCCTCTAACATTAATTTCTTGTCCGGCAAATTCTGTTCTTGCTTTTGCTGAAACAATAATTTTACCACCATCGACATCATCAACTTCAATCACACTATATGGTCCAACTAATTCTCTGATATGCAGTGTGGCACTTCTTAGATTTTCACCCATAGCCTCCATTTCTTCAAGATACACCGGAGGAGTGCCTACCTGACTCGTACCGGTTGGAACATCATTTACTCTAACATATATCCTTTCGACCCCACTGCCGCCAGAACGTATTTCTAAACCAAAATCATTTGTTGGTTTAATTATCATTCTATCCGTCATACCTTCTGCTAATAGAATGATATCTCCACGAGAATTTATAGCTCTACCAAACGCTTCGATATACAAAGACATTCCTTCATTGGAGGATGTAAAATCAAGATTTGGCAATCCTTGGAAAGCGAGATTCTTAGTAATATCATAATTCATCTCAGGTGCAGTGGTGAGATTGATATATCCTGGAACATCTTTCAAAAATACTGTTGCAGGCCACCAAAATCCATCCATCCATTGCATCTGCTGCAACATCAAAGAACCAACTGCAAAACCTTGAATTCTTTCTTGCTCCGGTACGCTCATATCAATAGAAATTGCAGTTCCAAGACTGGCTTGTAGAGCAATTGATTTTGGAATTTCATTGATTAACATTTCAGTTCTGCTCTGAGAATCACGATTAACTAGAATCATATGTATCCAATCTAATCTTTCAGAAATACTAAATTGCGTTCCTGTTGAAACTTCAGCTATACCTCCTGAATCTCTAATTTCGAAAATTGAATCTATGTATATACTTGTATATTCACCTGGCTTTAAGCCCTGCATTGTCATCAACAAATCTTGACCGTTGACTCCATATGCATGAATCATAAATTCTTCTCTTGCAGGAGTCCAACCATCCATTGAAACTTGGATGTACCAATCTTCACCATTTTGTAGTGTATTTCTGACGATTGTCATATCAATTAATGGAGGTAATCCGGGTAGCCATGTTTTGATATGGAAACCATTGGATAACCCTTCAGGTGCAGATTGGAAAGATATTCCATGAACCCATGGTGGTTCAGAAATTACATCTTTACCGTACGTTGCTTCAACAGTCAGATCGAATGCGGTATCAGATTCTAACTGCAAGGCGTATGAAAATGATTCATCCACTTCTTCAGTACCTGTGGAAATATCACTAGTCAAACCTGCTAATACTGAATTAACAGATCTTCCTAAATCAGAAAATCCACCTATGAAAAAAGCAACCCCTGAAAGCCCTTGTGTGGAATTAAAATCTGGTATCACCAAATCAGAACCTGAACTCTCACCGACAGGAACCTCAACTGATAGATAAGAAGGTAAAGGCTCAATCAAAGCTAGAGCAGATAGACCTGAAGAATCAGCAGTAGGTGCGTTATCCACGTTAATACTCATTGGCCTATCTCCAGCAGACCTAAGGAATGCTTTACCTCTTCCAGACGGGCCGACAGAGCCCTCCTCAACCGGAGGAATCCAGCCTAACTCCTGTATACCAGTTAATCTAGTGGAAATCGTGGATGTTTCATTATATGAATCGTGATGGAATAAGAAATGATCTCCAGTCATCGTTACAGGATCTGAAGAATTACTAATCTGAACTTCGACCGTAGAAATCGGTGTTTTAGCTGTAAAACTGGTCTGTTCAGCAAATTCGAAAGTAAATTCAGAAGGCATATCATGAATATTTGCTGCCTGCCTTTGATTACCATCTAAACCAACATATGAAATTAATTCAATTCCTTCATTAGCAACGTAATCAAGGGACTCTCCTTTCAATTCAATAGAAATATTATTTGGTATATCTGATAAATATAGACTTTGAAAAGAAAAATCTTCCAAAGTATTCTCATTATGTTCAATGAAAGAGAATCTAAATGATTCTGGAGAATTTGTTTTTATTCCTAATGATTGGATGTTAGTATTATTATCATCACTAAATGTGAATTCTGATAACCCGCTAAATCTGACACTTGAAGCAACTGGAACTATTGGATCTCTAAGGCCAAACTCACCCATCACTTGATCTAAATCTCTATCTTTAGAAATTATGATATGATCATCTTGGGCTATTGGATGTGGACTTGATCCTATCTGTAGAGAAAGAGTAGTTATCTCCATACTTTGTCTACTGGGAAGTAAATTATCCGTCATCAATAAATTAACATCTCTACCAGCGAATGAGTTAATTCCTCCGCCTCCGACATCCCCAGTTAGTACAGAAATTGCTTCTCCAGGGACAGAATTAATTATATCTCCAACATCTAAGAAGAGATTAACTAAGTTAATTAATACAGAATCTAGAATCTTTGACATGAAATCTAAATTATCTGCATCATCAAAATCTGTCTCGCTTGATTCTGTACTACCCAATTCGAATGAGCCAAAAATCGCTATTGAAGTTGGTAGGTCTTTCAGTTCAAGACTAAGTTTACTGTGATCTGTGGCAATACCTCCTCTCATATGCCAAGAATCATATTCGATTGATTGGATACTTTGAGTTGAGCGAATCAATAACAATGTCTTCGGAGGATATGCTGGATTAATTGGGAGTGTTGGGTCGTCCACATTTTGAGTATTATCTCTTGAAAAATTCTTAATTGCAATAATCATCCCTAATCTCTCAGGCTGACCTCCTGGTAATTCAGGAGAAGATTTCGAACCCAACATAGTGAATACCCTGTCAATCTCATCTGAAGATAGACTGCCAGCAGGCATTCCTCTCAGCCAACCCAATGTATCTGTTGAATTACCACTATAGTCCTCAGAATTATCTGTAGGATTTTCGGCTTTATTTTCATGGAAGTGGATGTGTAGATCTGCCCTTCTATCTGCATAATATTCAATTGTATCAAGAGCATTCTCACCAGCCCCTCCTGCACCTTGTGCAAGGGTTGTGTCAGTTCTAATAACTAGATTAACTTCTGATGGAAGCCTTGTAGAAACTCCATTAGGATGAACCGTAGCTTCGATGTAAGCTACTTCCCAAACGTCTCTATCTCCATTACTATTTTCGGGAGAAAAATGGACATAGCCAAATCCTGCTACCACGCCACAAGAGATTTCAGCCGAAGGCAAGGTTGTTAATTCAATCTGAGTATATCGTGCAGGACAATTTGTCTGTCCATTATTATTTATCAAAATTGCATATGGAGATGAAAGAGATGATACTACAATATTTGATTCGTCAAACCCGGGTAAGAGTACTCCTAGACTTAGGAAAGAAAGTAAACTAGTGACCAAACTAGAACCTGCATTAGAAATATCAAAGTATAATCTCTCGATACCCACATCCAAAGAAAAATCAATTGGTGGGGTCGTGAAAGCAGAGTCAATGATCCAAACATAACTTTCACCTCCGTTCAATATACCGTCTGAATAAGCAAATGCCTTCAAAAGAGAAACTTGCAGATTCTGTAGTTCATCCCAAACAACATCATCTTCACTAGACTCTAGAACTTTGACTGTGAAAGAAATAGTAGGCTTGATCCAAAGAGTGTCACCAGCTAATCCCCATTCATCACCCAAATCAAATGATATTTCTAAACCTACTTGAATATCATTATTTCCGTCATTGTCAACATCGATTGCATGAAGAAATGTATCTGTTTCCGGATCGAAGAAAGAGAATAAGCTAGCAGTAAAAGTTACGACTTCGAATTTTTCAACTTGATTCCCCTCTAAATCGGTATACTTAGTCCAAATTAGATAGTCTGTCAAATTGAATATTGTTTGCCATACAGTGCTTACGGCTCCGGGAGGAGAACTTTCGGGATTAATCAATAAATCATAAGGCCCAGGATGAATAACTTCGGGTGGTGTAGTATCTACCATTGTTGAGTCTGAGAATAAATCATTGATGCCATAAAGTGGATCATCTTGATTTGTTGGAGTAACAGAATTCTCAACACCTTCTAGAGAAGGGCCTGCAATATTCTTAACTAATTCAGAAGAAATTACATCTTCTCTCTGTGAAAGTACATCGGTCATTTCTTCAAGAATTTGAAAATCATCAGCACTCACTCTTGTATCTGCTGATACATTCGTGACTGGCGAATAAATTGGCATTAGAAATATCAAAACAAGTAGAATTGTTTGAGAATGATTGATTGCAGGGGCTCTGCGTATAACACGTACAGCACCTCCTTGCATGAACTCACCTCTCATTGATATGGTAAAGGTTATTCCCCTTCTTGATACAATAAAAAATAGATTTACAACTATATTATGTCTGGTCGGTGTTTCACTCAGATAAGGTGGATGATTCGGAAGAATACTTAGCTATAATCAGACAAATTATTATCAACATAACTTGTATTATCGCCCTCATGATATGCCATTCTGTTCCAAATTTAGAACCCCCTATTGCAATATCATTTATCCACATATTGAAATTAGCCCAATACAGAACTAATAGCATCAATGCTACACCATATGCGGAAATTCTACGAGTCTTTTGAAACATCAATCCTAATCCTAAAATTATTTCAAAAAAACCGCTAGCATATACCCAGAATGTTGGGAAACCAATGATTTCAGGCACTATTGGTTCATACCAAGATGGATCTATAAAATGATCAACGCCGATAAGAACAAAAGGAATACCAAAAATAATTGACCCTACAGAAAGTATCCAATTCCTTATCATAGACTCACTCAAAACGAATAGTCTCAATGGAACCACAGTGTGGACATGAGGTACGGGCTACATCAACACCAACTGGCATATCAACTTCGAATAACTTTTCACAGCTTGAACATGACTTTCTAACTGTACGTTCTGAAGATGTCGGTTCCTGTATTGATTGAGTTTCTGGCTCAGGCACTGACTCAGGTTCAGATTCAAATTCTGGTGCTTCTACAACTTCACTAACCGGAGCAGATACTCCTAACAAAGGATCTTCAGAAGGTTTCCATACATTTTCAGAATTTTCTACGGAATCAAAATCATGTTGAACCTCATCCCTAGGGACTGCGTCATCTTCTTCGAAAGCTGCCAATAATTCGTCTGCTGGACTACTAATCGTAGCAGAAGTTGGAGGTGGAGATGACGAAAGTAATTCTGATAATTCGGGATCCATTTCAATCTGAGAAGAAGGAGCACCGGAAGGAGGCGGTGTTGGTAATCCAGACATACCTGAAGAATAAGACCCATATTGAGAATCCAAATTTGGTTGTGAAAGTGGAGTTACTTGATTCACACCAGCACCTCCCCACATTGCTTTCTGTTCTTCGACTGAAGGAGGGGCGACATTTTCTTCAACTTCTTTTTCTTCTTGTTCTGCTAACATTGCAGCAATCTTTCTATTTTCAAGGACTCTCAAAGTTACTAAACCAATAATTGCCATTGCTATAATTAGAACTGCTAAAATTACAATTATGTTTAGCCAATCGATTCCATCGGAACCTGAATCAGCAGAAATTACTGTTACCAATATTTCTGCTTCTGTTGTCAAACCTTCATCATTTTCAATTGTACAAACAACCCAGTATATACCTGGTGAAGAAAATGGGCGATTAACTTCTGGTCCAACACCTTCTACATCATTGGAAGATATTCCATCATTATCCGAATCAAAATCCCTATCAAAATCCCATTTATAGATTAAATTAGTAGACTCAGGATCACTAACTTCAACTGAAAATGGATATGGTTGATTTACAACAACCTGTAATTCAGAAACAAATCCTGAACCTATCACTGGAGGGGTGGGATCATACAAATTTATATTGGCAACATCGTCAGATACTAAACCTGATTTATCTGTCACTCTAAGAGTAATAGTATGAAGTCCGGAAGTGTAGGTAGAGTCGAAATTATGAGTAAAGGAAGTTGCAGAAGAGTCACTCCCTGAGTATGACTCAATAACTGAGTCATCAACTAACCATTCAACCGTCGATACTTCCCAATTATCAGAAAATTGTCCACTCAAGACTATATTTTCACCATAACCTCGAGTAATATCTGAATTAATATCTATCTCCGCTATCGGGTTTGAGATATCTCGTACTTCAATATCTTTGAAGACTGTTGAACTTCTGAAATCGGTAGAAATTGCGGTGACTTTTAATGTGAAATTGGTTGGAGTTGCCCAAGAAACTTCTATTGAATTACCTGTGTAATCGTCAAATCCATCACCATCAGTATCCCAATTAATACTGGATATTTGATTAGATAAATTTGGTGTATTGCTAGCATCCAATGTTATGGTTGCTCCTACATCAACTACGGTTAATGAGTCTGGATCGGTGAGTTTTACTTCAACAATCGGTGTAAGATATGAGACAACTGTAGTAGCTACTTCACTTGTTCCTGCACCTCCTGCTCCTGCACGATTATCTACCATTAAGTATAGTGGAATTCCAGAATAAACAGATGATGCTGACCAAACTGTACTCCCTGAGCTAGTTACTGCGAGTAAATCTGCTTGATTTATTCTGGATGCTGCGACAGAACCATTTGCTGCTGCAGATTCGTAAGAGTCCTTTTGTTCTTCAGTCATTAGGAAAATATCGGGAGCACCCTCCATAGTAGTTACGTCAATTGATAATTGGCTTCCTTCATCTAAATAGAATGGCCCAGCAACAATTTCATGACTATTTGTTTCCATACGAACAATTGTGTCTATCAAAGAAAACGCAGGAGTTACCACCTGCTGTACATTCATTGCTACATTAGCCACACTACCTCCTTGGGCACCTTGGCCATTGTCTTGGGGATGAGCTAAATTATCGATAACCATGTACCATCGGGTTGACTGCCCCTCATCAGGAACTGTCCAATGCCATGAACCCTGTCCTGAAAACGATTCAAAGACCGAATCTTCTTCCCAGATAAGATCCGTTCTGTAATTTTGCTCATTCTGGTAAGTCGTTCTTGCATTTGCAGTAAATAGCAATATATCAATTTCGGCATCTGAATCAATATCAAATGAAAACGTTGTACCAGGAGTCAATACTTCCTGAAAATCTATAGTCACACAAGATTGGTCGGTAATAGCCCAGCTTGCTGGCATCATATCTAGATCTGCACTTGTACAACCAATAATTCCCTTTGAGTCTGCAGACGCGAAAGGAGCTGCTAGAGAGAGGAGAAGAACAATCAAAATGGCTGACGAGACTCTACGCATTGCCTTAGCGTGAACTTTCCCTTTTTGAATCGTATTGTGAATACGTGTATTGTTGCATCATCAAAAATTAAGGTTTTTTCGGTATTGGAGTCTGAGGAAACCATCGTAATACAACAACATCTCCAATTGATCTGACCCAGTTCCAAGGGATTGCCACATGTATTCTACCTTCAACTAAACTAGCGGGAGGATCTGAAACAAATAAATGAGTACATGACCACGAATCTGACTCAGCAGAAATCACTGTATCATGAACCGTCCCTAACACCCTTCCGTCAGGAATAATCACTGGAAGACCACGAACAGAACTCATGTCTAACTCGACCATTGAATGCAAGCCGCAGACTCAAGTGAAATCAACCTTCGGCTGAAACTTACTTATTTACCACGGTTTTTGTTAGCATTTAGGCTAGGACGGAGTTTCTCTGCACCCTTACCCTTGTTGTACAAACCACGACCACGCTTTCCAGCACTTGTCATACCACGCATTGCACGACCTTTCTGATGATTCTCAGTAATCCAGGACCATTGACTATCTGCCTTAACAACTGGATGATTTGGATCGAGGAGGATAACTTCGAAGAACTTGTTCTTACCATCTTCTCCAACCCAGTATGAGTTAAGAACTCTAAGATTTGGATATCTGCGAGAAACACGCTCTTCAGCGATTCTCTGGATTGACTTAGCCATAGTAATTTTTGTTACACCAGCTTTTGATGGTTTACGCTTCATGTTTACTACACCTTTTCGAAGTCCACCACGACGAACACGAGTTCTACAGATTACAACGCCCTGCTTAGCACGGTATCCAACACGACGAGCTGCATCTATACGAGTAGGTTTGTCGATTCTCTGGAAGACAGGTTGATGACGCCATTCGGCCATTCTACCTGTTCTGTGACGGGGTTCCATGCTTTGCTTTGGATTCTTCCAAGCCGAACGTACGTACTTTGTCACTCCCATCTCTATCCCTCGTAGCGAGTCGCCGACTTGCCTTCCCTTTATGAGTGTATATCTAAGACCTTGAACATGAAAATACATCAAAATCTATCAATTATACCTCAAGATATCCAATTTGATGATTTTTTGGTCCACGCTCCCGGACTTGAACCGAAGTCCGGTACCGGATGAGGCGTTCGTGCTCCTGAGGGAGTTGTCGCGACAGTGCCTGGAGGATATTCGTGAAGGTAAAAATGGTACTGTAAAGCAGTTACTAACTCTGCTTTCAGGGGTGAAACAATGACATTACTCAGTTTCATTTGTATCATTTAGAACCCATTCAAAAAATGTCTCTAAACTAGGAAGAAGAGATGTTCCGGAATCAGTCAATTTATACACAACAGTGGGAGGAACGGTCTCATAATCAATTCTTTCTACTAAATTATGGTCCTCTAATTCGCCCAATCTTCTTGTTAGTGTGGTAGAGGAAGTATCAACTCTATTTTTTAATTCTGTAAATCTAATTGGATTTTCTTCTGAATGCAATGCATGAATAATTTGAACCATTTTTGATCTAGAAAGAAGTGACAATAATTCATCTGCTTCAATTTCATTTTCCATTATTACGGAATCTAATCGTGACTTGGGAGATCTTACCGCAGCTGTACCGACTAGAACCAATACCAGGGTGAACAATATCATTGCTCCAAAGAATGTACTGCTTTGACCTAAAATAACTGAAGGTCCGCTACCATCAACGTTGGAGTCATCATCCTGTAAAGGAATATCATCGACTGGAGTTTCTATGGTTGTATCTACTGGTTCTTCCACAGGCTCCTCTACTGGTTCTTCCACAGGCTCATCTATTGGTTCTTCCACAGGCTCCTCCACAGGTTCTTCCACAGGCTCCTCCACAGGTTCTTCGACAGGCTCCTCTACAGGTTCTTCTTCTATCGGCATCAGTATTTGATCGATGACGATAATAACCCCATTTTCTACTCCTTGGGAATAGAGAACCTTTGCTTCATTGACGAAGATATTACCTTCACAATCATTTGAAATGGTTACCGAAAATGAATCTGTAGTTTCCATGTCAAACTCTGTGGGTGTACATTCATCAGGGAATGATAATACCCAGTCAAATGAGATATGATTAAGAAGGATTTCAGACAAACCTTCGAGTTTCTGGAGACTATCATAATCGTCAAGATTAATTCCAGCCGCAGCAAATGCCTCATCTGTTGGAGCGAATATCGTCATTCCCATTTGAGGGCTATTCTCGATAGTAATGTCGTCCATCAACATAGTCATTCCCAATGCATCCATTAAGTCTCCAAACTCTCCATCATTCTCTAAGTTGGACGGAATATCAAATCTAGGATTGAATCTTGGCTCGTCATTATTCGGTGGTGTGAAATTGAAGCTTGACGGAAATAGAACTTGATCGATTACCTGAATCATCCCATTATCCTCAGCAATTTCCCAGCCATGTGGAAGTTGATTGTTGAAAGGGTAGCCATCGACTCCGTTGTATTCATAACCATAGACTTGATTATCTGCATGAATGATATTGGCCTGGTTAACTGTAAGATTTCCCTGGCAGTCATTCGAAATTGTTACATTCTCAGTCCAAGAGCTGTAATCGAATGGATCAGCATATTCTCCATTTAGCATTGGCATCCAGTCAACAGTGTAAGGTTGGCAATGAGGTTCGTATTCGCCACTCGAACTGTTGTAGGCCATACTTGAGTTCAGAGCATATGGCCCTGCAAAAGTAACATGATAGAGTAAGATTTCAGTCAAAAATTCTATTTCTTCTGAACTATCAAAATCATCTAAATCTATGCCTGCGGAAGCAAAGGCATCATTAGTCGGAGCAAAGATTGTCCACCCCATCTGAGGTGTGTTATTAGAACTAAAATTATTAGTTAATCCTGTTATGTTGAGTGCCTCTATTAGAGTGGAAAAATCATCAAAACTTTCCAAATTTTCTAATACAGTCAAATCTTCATTGAACTGATAAAGACTGTCATCGATAATTTCCTCTACCTCAGATTCATTGTCGCCTTCATCATTGCCGTCTTCATCAAGTACATACCATAGATCATACGGCCATTCTCTTTCATACATAGTATAACTCAGACAATCATTGGGATCAAAGTCTGCTTGTCGAGTTTCGAACTCCCCATCGGGTAACATGACTGTATAGGTCGCATTCCCGATGCATACCTCAGGGCTGTTGGATTGATACAAAATAGATGTGAGAGTATCATTACTACCTGAGGGGATCCAGGCACCTCCCTGAGCGCCATAATAGTATCCTGTTGTCAAACACCCAGCATAAAGGACGCTGACATACAAGTTATATTCTTCAGAGAGTCCACCGGATGCTGAGATGCCACAATAAACAGCACCAGTCTCCCAAGCCAATGTTACTTGGTATACATACACATCTACAGAGGTATCCATGGTGAATACCATGGTATCATTGGTAACATTGCCAAACCCAATAGTTACCTCTGGACTTGAATTCGTTTCATCAACATCAGCAGATACCTGAGATGCGGGAATAGCCATCATCATTAAGCAGATTAATAGTACTTTCAATCGAGACATATACTAATTGCATCTACTTACTACATATAAAGACCCGTTTTGATAGTAACAGACTCGTTACTGTCCTAGTAACATACCCGTAACCATTAAAATTTTATCATAAAGGCACATTCTAGAAAAATATTACAACTTCATGGAAATAACTAGTCTCTTGGTATGTGTTTATTTTTCGGCAAAATTATCTGCTCGGTTGAGCACCCATTCAAACATCGATTCAAGACTGGGCTGAAGTGAAATCGCATCTTTAGTCAGTGCATATTCGACTGTAGCTGGGACGGTTGCATAAGCAGTACGGGTGACTAACCCCTTGTCTTCAAGTTCTGCCAATCGTCTTGCAACTGTTGTTGAGGATGAGTCAACTCTCTTCTTGATTTCAGAGAAACGCATTGGAGAGGGATCACAATTCATTACGTAAAGAATGCTGAGCATTTTCGATTTTGATAGTAAAAGCAATAGGTCGTCAACATGACTTCGAGCTGATTCACACATTGATTGCATACGCTGTGATTGTATCTGAGACATAAGGTGGCTAAGTATCATTTTGTTATTAGGATACAGGTTACAACATTGTTACAAAAGGACACTATTGACACTTTTTTATTTATTTATACATATACGTTCCCGTGATTATGAATACACATCCAAGTGGCAAAACAATGAACATAATCGGTTTCTCAAAATATGGTAAACCTTCCCAATTGAAAAAAACAAATGTGGCTTACCCTCATGGTTTTGATGCCTCAAACAATATCGTAATCAAAGTTCACGCATCTTCCATCAATCCAGTTGACAAAGCACTACTATCGGGCGATTTGAAGATGGTTCGACCCGTTGCATCCTTCCCTCATATCATTTGTTACGATGTTGCAGGAGTTGTTGAAGAAGCAGATCTTGAAGGGAAATTCTCTGTTGGTCAACCTGTATTTACTCGTCTTTTTGGAAACGAAAATGATGGAAAGAAAACACCATGGTATAGAGGTGCAATGGCAGAGTACTGTGTTGCAGATACTGCCAATGTTGTGATGAAGCCTGATAATCTAACATTTGAGGAAGCCGCATCGATTCCTCTCGTTGGTATGACTGCGCTCCAGGCTCTCAAATCTTCTGGACTCAAAGAAGGTGACCGGATCTTCATATCAGGTGGAGCCGGAGGAGTTGGTACAATTGCTATTCAATTAGCAAAGAACGTGTTTAAAGCAGGTCTTGTTGTCACTACCGCATCTAAGGGAGAGAAAGAAAATCTGTGTAAAAGTCTCGGAGCAGATGTAGTAATTGACGCATCCGGAGTATCTAATTACAAAAACACTCGATTCGATGAAGTCTATGGAGGGAACAATGATGAAAAATTTGATGTGTGTTTCGATACAACAGCCGAAAGTCATGAGATGTCTAAGATTGTCAAAGAAGGTGGAAAAATCGTCACCATTGCGGGTATGCCAACCCTTGAAGAAATACGTCGAATAGGTGGGACTGCTTGGATACTCAAGCTTTTCTTGAAGAGGAAAGAAAGGAGGAAGGAGTTCAAATCTGCTAGGTCTGTGGGTGCAAACTGGGAGTATCTTTTCCTTTCACCAAGTCATGAAGATCTCTCGACACTTGCAGGGTATCTAGAAAGTGGAGAAATTAAGCCGGTGCTCGACGGTATTTGGAACTTCAATTCAGAAGATACCGAAGAAGGATGGCAAGGAGCGTTCAATCGCTCTTTTTCTGGTCGTGCTAAAGGTAAATGTGTGGTGCAAATTACATCTTAAGTTACCTAATCTGATGATATTATGGTCCGCGCTCCCGGACTTGAACCGAAGTCCTGCAGTAAGGAGATTTTTCCCTTACTGAAGGAGATATCTATACAGTTTTTTAGGATATTCGTAAAGGTAAAACTGGAATTATAAAGCAGCTACTGACTTTACTTTCAGGGGTTAAACAATGAGTGTTAATCCAAAATTGATAATTTAAGTATAAATAACTGGATATCCATCTGATTTCCATCCATTGATACCTGTTTTCAATTCAATGATATTACTGTACCCCATATCTATTAAAGTCTGAGCCGCATTTTCAGATCTATTCCCACTTCGACAATAGAGTAGAATTAACTCATCCTTATCCTCAGGAAGATTTTCTTCGTTATTTTCTAATTCATTATGAGGTATTAATGTAGCATTATCTATGTAACCATCTTCATTCCATTCTGAAAGTGTTCTCACATCTAATATAAAGGCAGATTCATTGTCTATAATCTCTTGATTGAAAGTATCTGCATCTACTCGGTCCCAAGTTGATGTATCAGATAAACAACCTGAAAGTAAAAATACTAATAAAATTGCATAAATTTTTCCCTTCAACATATTTCACCTTTAACATGATTTCAATTTGTTCCTGAGCTTGTGTCTGCAAATATATTCGCAGGAATAGCGGTTTTTATTTTTGTAACTTCACCAAGATTTTCCCATTGCTTCTTTTGCCATGACAAATATTCTTCAAAATTATTAAAATTTAATACTGGATTGTTCAATCTGTTCCAACCCAAACTTTTCATCTCTGTATTAGGAGGGTCGTGCCCTGAATAAACCATAAGATTATCAGAAAAATTATCCAATAATCTTAACGAATCCCAATGTACTTTAGGACGACCACTAGGTAGATCATCTCTACCTACCCCTGCTTCACCGGTAAATAGGAAATCTCCAGTGAATAAATTATCTCCCGCCCTAATTACCATTGAATCATTTGTGTGCCCAGGAGCAAAATAAAATGTTAAAACAGAATTTCCTAAAATCAAACTTTCACCGTTCTGAACATATTTACTAACTCCCAATGAAACAGTATTATTATACATCACATATTCACATCCTGTTTTTTCTCGTAAATCAAAACACGCAGTCACATGATCGGCATGAGTGTGCGTTGCTATTGCGTAGATTAGATCCAAATTATTCTGTTGAATAAAATCTAAATCTTGTTCGTGTCGACCAAAAACTGAGTCAATAATAGCAGCTTTTTTTGAGGATTTATCTATTAATAAATAGGTTTTAGCCCAAGAATCATTATGCAGAGTTTCAACTATCATAATCTCACTTTACTAGCAAATTTCTAACTGGTTTTTCCCCCAGATTTTTTCCACGAATTAAATCCTCCTCTAAGGTTGAAAAGACGTTCGGAATTATATCCTTCAGACTTAAGTTTCTGAATAGCGATTTTTGATCTCGTTCCACCCATACAAGAGACTAAGACATCAACATTTTCCGGAATCTTATTTTTGACACTAATTATACTAGAATGTGGGTGTATTAGTTTAGTTCCTTTTATTTTTCCAAACTTTTTAACCTCAGCCAAAGACCGGACATCTACAATAAAAGGAGACCAACCTTCTTCCATACGAGCTTTTACTTCTGCTGCTGAAATATCATTACTGTTACGAAATATATTCCATACCATGATATTGCGAAAAGGTTTCAATATTTAAATATGTATATATTTATATATAGATAATTATATAATAACATGCTCAGTACCAAATTTATGACTGTAGTGTTGCGGAATGATTTTCTATTGGAAGTTTGCGATAAAATCAAAGTTTTAGGCCACCCTTTAAGGATTAAAATCGTTGAATATTTAGAGAAAGGTGACGCATCCGTATCTGAGATAATGAAATCTGTAGACGTATCTCAGCCAATTGCTAGTCAGCATTTACTTCTAATGAAAAGTAAAGGGATACTCTGTTCAAGACGAGATGGCAATGTAATTATTTATTCAATAAAGGATACCATGATTTTAGGTTTACTTTCTTGCTTACGAAAGAGTCAACAAAATTTCTAAATGGGTTAGGATCTAATGGTTTTAAGACAAAATCTTCTCATTTTACTCTTGGTTTTATTGTTATCTTCGAGTACACTGGCTGATAATGATAGTGATGAAGAAGACGAAGATGATTCGAAAATTCTCGGAATTGACGCAGAAGATCTAGGGAATATTTCATTATACCTTATGGTAGGTACATTAATCATTATTTTATGGAAACCTACATTTATTTGGTTAAGAAAAAATGGACCCGAACTTTTAGGTAAGGAACCAAGAGATTTCAAACGTAAATTGGGCGTATTCAATAGAAGATTTATGAAAGTACACATCTGGTTAGGATTTGGTAGTGCAACGATGGGAACTATTCATGGGTTTCTACTTGAATGGCACTGGACATTATGGCTTGGCATGGCCTGTGTTTGGATTCTTGTGTTCAGTGGATCAATGATGCAATGGAAATGGCCATCAAAAGAATTTAGAAAAGGAGCGCGTCTTCTACATCTCCAGAGGACATTATCGACCATTGCAATCATACTATTATTCTTGGGACATAATATCTTGGATTAGTATGTTTGTTTCAAGATTTTATGTTGTAGTTGATGATATTATGGTCCGCGCTCCCGGACTTGAACCGGGGACCCCCTGATGGCTGCCTACAACCATGTGTTTCCAGTCTACAGTCAGGTGCTCTAGCCAACTGAGCTAAGCGCGGGACGAGCCTTCGAGTGACCTTTTACTTATGTCAATTTCCGGTCGAACCTCGGAAAATCAGAAAAAAATAATTATGAAAAAAAATCATTTTGGTTCTGATAATCTACTGCGATAATCGGCCTCTAGACCCTCAAGTTATCCTCAACTGTTAATAATGCTAAGAATACCAATGAACAATTGTAAGGCAGTAATGCCGGGATGCGCGGGGGATGTTATGACAGGAGTGCCTCATAGTTCAGTGGGCGTAAATGAACGTCCTCCATCATCCGGAAGAATACAAACTGCACTACGTGATAGAGAGTTAGAATCCTTTGGAACTCCGGATCCAAGAATACTTGTTTGTGGATGTGGGGGTTCTGGAAATAATACCATGAATAGAATTACTCATATCGGAGTAGATGGTGCAATAACTGTAGCAATAAACACCGATAAACAACATTTAGATCATACAAGAGCAATGCAAAAATTGCTTGTAGGGAGGCATATTACACGCGGACTTGGAGCTGGAGGCGACCCAATAATGGGTAGAAGATGTGCCGAAGCAGGACGTGATGTAATATCGAAAATTGTTAGTGGAGCTGACTTAGTTTTCGTTACTGCCGGATTAGGAGGGGGAACCGGCACAGGAATTGCTCCGATTGTGGCAGAGGAAGCAAGGCGTGCAGGGGCCTTGGTTGTCGCAATCGTGACAACTCCTTTTGATGTAGAAAGAAAACAAAGAATGAACAGAGCTCTAGAAGGACTTCAACTACTTGAGAAAGAAACTGATGCAGTTCTTGTCTTGGATAACAATAGACTGTTACATTTCGTACCAAACATGCCTCTTACTGAGGCATTTAGTATAATGGATCAATTAATTGCAGAAATTGTAAAGGGGGTTGTAGAAACAATTACACTACCAAGTCTGATAAATCTTGATTTCGCTGATGTTAGAACAATAATGAAAGGTGGAGGAGTTACAATGATGCTTTACGGTGAGTCTGACCAAGGGCCTGAAGAAGTTGTTCATGAATCTCTAAATCATCCATTATTGGATATTGATATTGAAGGTGCAACTGGTGCATTGATTCATGTAACTGGAGGGCCGTACATGACTCTAGAACAAGCAAATCAAGTCTGTGATTTAATGACTTCAAAACTTTCACCAACAGCTCAAGTAATATTTGGAGCAAGACATGATCCTGCATTTGGAGACACTATCAAAGTGATGTCGATTATCACAGGAGTAGCAAATAAGAGATTGGATGGGCAATTAATTAGTGCAGATATGCTCGGAGATGCCCTAAATATCGCTAGAAAAGCCACAAATAGAGAAAATAGAGGGCTTCAAAGATTCGATTAATTGCCAATCGAGTGTCGGTAAGTTTCAAACCATACGGGTATCGACGGTAATGCATGGCAACCAACCTTAGGTTACAATCTGCGGCGTTAGTCGCCTTACTTCTTTTGAGCTATATTGGTGCACCAGCATCTGCTCAAGAAGTCCAAGAAGATCCTAAACAACCTTCTGTCGATAATCCTCACATGCACATATATGGAACGGATGACTTCTCATCCTGTTTCAGTCATTTTGACGGCGAAGATTCAACGGGTTCTGCTGAAGAAGGCAAGGGTATGAGAACTTGGGGGCAAGGACAACAGGTTGATGTCGACTTCATGTGTTCAATGAATGAAAGATTCAGAGATGATATGTATCTTGATGAGAATGGGACAATTGAATTAAAAATGACTTTCAATGTTCGTTCTGCAGATTGTAACGATAATGCAGATTGTACAAATCTTACGCTGACACTAAAGAAAGGGACCTTTACGGTTGCAACAAAAGAGTTTCCAGAATTGAATAACGATGGAAATGATCAGACGATTAACTGGAACATCGATGTTGATAGAAACATGACTCGTTGGAATAAGAGCGGTGGAGAAGAGCCAGTAATTCAAATTGAATTTTCTAAACCTGGAATTCAGGGATTCGGATGCGGATTATTTTTAAATTGTGATGGAGAGTTCTCAATTTATTACTCTAACCAAAATAATTCTGACGTAGAAGTTCTATTCCCCATAGTTAACAAAACAATGCCAATTATTGATGACGATGATGGTGGTATCGGAGGAGCTGTCGGTGACGCATTACCAGGATTCGGATTAATGGCAGGTATGGCAGCACTTGCAATGGCTGCTGTAGCTGGTTCAAGAGTTAAGAAAGAAGAATGATTGTCTTATTCTTCAGTTCCTGACCACCACTCATCGGTCTTTTCAGTAAACTTACTTTCATCTGGAGGAATCATGAATTTCTCAATCTCTTCTGTCAATAGGTAACCATCACCATCTAAATCACAATCATTGAAATGTGCTCTGATTTTTTCTAATTCAGAGTCACCATTATTCCAAATCGATTCAATTAATTGGTCTTTACTAATCATCCCATCATTATCGGTGTCAATCATATCGAATTTAGCTTTATCTTCAGAATCAGTATACACACAATAGTCATCAAATGAGATAGGATACTCACCAGGAGGTAAATCAAACTCTTCAGAAATATACTTGTAAGCCTCTTTGAAATCAGGAACTAAAAATTTTAGAGGGACAGGAGGATTTTCTCGACCTTCAAAATAAATTGTTGCTGCTTCATCGAATGATATTTTTCCGTCATAATTTCTGTCTAAGAATCCCATCATAATTGAATTAGGATTCGAACCAACTCTCCTGATAGTACTGGAATTTCCAGAAGTCATTACCATTACAGCTTTACCTGTTGCTACCAAGAAAGCTTGGTACCATACTAATATCAGTCCAATTACAAAGCATCCACTAAAGATATATCCAATAGCTACAGAAAATGGATCTCCCATTTCTCCTTCCTGACAATCAATACCACTAGGGTCACAATTTTCAGTGAAAGCCGTGCCGTTTGCCATTGGAATAAAGAAAACGAAAAGGAAAAGCAGAATAACACCATTAGCTAGCAAAAATCCTTTTAATTTCTCAATGAATGTTGCCTCTCTTTCTCCATGTAATAGTTTTATTTTTGGCATAGTTATACCTCTAATTTCTATCAAAGAGATTCAATGAAGACTTCTTCTTCTTCACCAGTCTCTAAATCTTTAATCTTGACTTTGCCATCTTTCCATTCTTCGGGCATGACCATGACAAGACGTTCGGCTCCAGATCTTTCTGCATGTTTAAACGCCCACTTAAGCCTCTTATCTTCCAGTACCAAATCAACAGATCTACCCGTTTCCCTTAGTGATGATGCGACAGACATTGCTGCATTTCTCAGTTCTGGACTTAATGAAATTACAACATCGTCAATTCCACTAAATAATTCGGGAACTAATCCTTTTTCAGCCAATAATTCCATAATTACCATATCTCCAAAACCAAATCCTGTAGCTGGTAAATCCTTACCTCCCAATGTTGAAAGTAATTTATCGTATCTTCCTCCACCACAAATTGCCCTTAATTCTCCAGCTCTATCATGCGCCTCAAAGACTGGCCCGGTATAGTAAGCTAGACCTCTGACTATTGATGCATCGAATTCTATCCATTCTGAAATCCCGTAAGCATCCAAAGCAGAAAATAATAATGTTAATTCGTTAACTGCTTCACTATCTTTGCCGAGTATTTTTTCTAGAGATGCCATATCTTTGATTACGAGTGTATCCTGAATTGTTTGAACTGCTTTTTCTTCTAACCCTAAATCGGACAATTGTTCACTAACTACATCAACTGGTAATTTATCCATCTTATCTACAATGATACAAGTCTTGGCAAATGTATCACCTTGAATGCCAAGAGAACCCAAGACCTCTTCCAATACCTTACGACTACTCATTTTGATTACTAAGTCCTCTTCAGTAAGTCCGACACCTCTGAAAAAGGTTACAAGTACGGAAATTAATTCAGCATCTGCAGAGATTTCGTCAGTACCCCAAATATCTACATTCCACTGATAATGTTCTCTCCCACGGCCTCGTTGAGTCCTTTCATATCTCCAACATTGAGGTATTGAATACCACTTAATTGGCATAGGAAGAGCACCAGCTCTTGACATAACCATTCGAGCGAGTGAAGGGGTCATTTCTGGTCTCAAAGCTACTTTACGGTCACCCTTATCTTGGAAATTGTATAATTGCTGAGTTATTTCTTCTCCTTGTTTCCTAGTGTAGAGTTCTTCATGCTCTAATACTGGGGCATCATATTCTTGAAAACCGTGTAATAGAGCCGCATTATCGAAATTATCAAACAGCCAATTTCGAAGTCTCATATCCTCTGGATAAAAGTCTCGAGTACCTCGAACGCCTTGTGCCATGGTTATTCCAACAAACAAAGCCACTTCAAGCCTTACGTCGTTCTCGGAAATTTTCTAGCCTTTCTTTACGTGTAACGCGTCCGTCAGAAAGTGGAAATGCATAAAATCTGAGACCTAAGAAAGTAAAGAAACCAAATGCGGTTGTATTGATTGCCCAAGATATCAATTCACCCAATTCGATAATCTCAACTAAGACATAGAAAGTACCAGTAGAAACTATCCAAAGAACGGTATATACGATCATCATTTTTGTAAAACTGGCACGTACATCCGAGTCTGATTCAAAAGTTAACCAACGATGTAAAACGAAAGCCTGTGCGGAACTTATAGCGAACGAAACAGCCCATCCAAAGGTTTCAGGTGAGCTAGTGAATGTGAGATGATTGGAAAAAAACCAATATAGAGCTGCAAATATTCCGACGTTAATACAACCAACTGCACAGTACATTACGTACTCTCGTAGTAACTTAGACCAAGGGTATTCGTCACTTACAATCTTAGACATTTCATTCACAAATTTTACGATTGAAGATGAAGAGTATGTGTTTGTGTCTCTCCATAATCATTTACGAACGTCTCAGGCAATGAATTACCAACTTCTACAATAAACGGATCTTCTCCGCCAGGTAATGTGTCAATTGATACATCAGCGCCTTCAGGTACATTTCTGTACAGAGGACGTGGTTCTAAGTCCCAGCTAGGTGGCCAAATTGAACCATTCATTGAAAGAACGCGATTAACTAAGATGTACTTATTCATACTAATGAATAATCCAGCTGTAATTCCCCAGAATAATAGGATAATTGTAATTCCATCAGCATTTGTAGGGTCCCATGGATTAGCAACATTGAATATTAAATCACTGAAGTATGATAAAATTAGAACGCTAAACATGATTGGGAATCCTAGATACATGATATAATCCCACCATTTTCCAATCCACCAGTCATTATCTCCAGTATTGATGAAGTCATCTCGGAATGAAGAAACTCCGTTATCCAAATAATCTCTGAAATCAAAACCAGTAATATCATTCTCAATCTGCCATGCTCTGTATCGGTTCCATCCATATTTCCAGATTGAATATGCGATAAACAGCCCGCTAAACATTAATCCATATCCCCAGATATGGTCTTGTACTTCTAAGAACTGTGGAAATGCTACACCTGTATCAGGATCTACCAATATCCAAAGCGCAGCACTCGGTAAGCCAAACAGGAAAATTGCTAGAGTTGTGAAACCAACTGCCTTTTGTCTTTCAATTCCATGGTCGACAAAGTTTCTAACACAGAGTTCTACTGTTGAAATCATGGAAGTCAGAGCAGCAAATGAAAGTGCTAAGAAGAACATTGTAACCATTAATAATTGAACTATTGGACCCCCAGGTGCTTGAGCAAAAACTTCTGGTAGAACTAAGAAAGTGATTGCACTACTTCCGCCACTAACCGCTCCTAATGGATCATCACTGACCGAGAATACTGCCATCATTACAGTGAGACCTGCAATAATGGAAATGCTATTGTTAGCAAGACACATTGTTGCAGCATTCAATGTAGTGTCCTCATCTTTACGCATGTAAACTGAGTAGGTGATTGCCATACCCATACCTGCAGAACATGACCATGCGGATTGTGATAAACCGTTGATCCATGTTTCGGGTTGAGTAAGATATTCAGGTTGAATACTGAACATGTAAACAAATCCATCCAATGTCCCATCATCTAAATCCATAACAAAAGATAGGAATAAAGCAGCAAATAATAGTATAAACAAAGATACCATCAATGTCACATTTACTTTTTCAATGGCCTTTGCACCCTTCCAAATAGCAGCCATTGTAATCAAAACAGATAATGATTGAAAGAAGATTACTTGCGTAGGATCTTGTAAGAAATCATTCCATACTTGGACTGTGTCAACTTCTGAACCAAGACCTCCACGAATTGCAGTTTGGAAGTAATTTATACACCAGCCAGTTACAACTGCATAATAGAATCCTATTGCAGTTGAAATCCAAGCAGTCCACAATCCCATCCAAGCAAAGCGGTTTCCAGCAAATATTCTGAACGTTCCAACTGTACCTGTTCTACTTCTTTTACCCAAAGCGAATTCCGCAATTATTAGAGGTACCGACCATAGGAAAAGAAAGATAAGCCATGGAACTAAGAAAGACCCTCCGCCATTCGCTCCTACCATCCTAGGAAATCGCCAAATATTTCCTGTACCGATTGCCGCACCAATTGTAGCGAAGATTAGTCCAAGCCTTCCACTGAATTCATCTGAAGAAGACATTAAATTTCCTCCGAATTACGCATTTCGGGAGGTAAACCAAGAACATCTCTTTCATCATTGAACATTTCTTTGAGTGTGTATCCAAGCCCTCCCCAAACCATAGTTGCAATGAATGCAAACATCAGAAGAGCAAGAACAGATGAGCCGAAAGACGCCCTATACGGGATAGATAATTCGTAATAATTCGCACCCTCTGCTACAGTTGGATAAGAAAATGGGAATGCACCATTTGTTGTACCAAGCATAGCCTTGTAGTGTATCTTTCCAACAGAACTGTCCGGGACAGGAATGTTTGCCTGTAAAACAGTACCATTACTACCATCTAACAACTCACAAGAACTCCCCACTTCTTCAAAGCCTGACATTTCCCAAGGTACAGTAATCCATTCAGTAGGGCCGAAATCATCCTGTTGTCTAGTTGGTTCAACCAATCTCCACATCAAATGAGTATACGTCATGTTAGTTGTGTATGGGAAGGTGCTATCAAGGCAGAAATCAATTGGTATCTTACCCTTAGATGGTACAGAAACTTGGTCTGGTGGAGATAGCCACTGAGATGCTGTAGTATTTTCAATTCCAACCACTGCTCTATATCTTGGATCATCTGCAATTTCTATCATGTAAAACGGTATTCCTAAATTACGTACAGAAATATGTGCTATATCTTCAGGATATTCGTGGAATGCAATTCCTATTTCCATAGTGTAACAATATGAACCATGTACACCATAATGCCAATCACAAAAATCACCAGTTGTAGGGTACAAATCAGAAGATTGCATTGGAGCGTAAGCAGTCATCTCACCCATTAAATTTCCATGATATTCAAGATATTCTTGATCTGGGTTATCACAGTTCTGACAGTGGCCCCACGGCCATAATACTAATTCAGAAAATGAATGCCAAGTCAAAGTAGACTTGAATTCTGAAGCACCATCGCCATCATCATCATTCATCTCTGTCATATCTTGAATAAACTTAGTCTCAGGCTCGCTATTTCCACCCAACCAATCTTCATCTACAAGACCGTCGGAATCGTCATCTTTTCCATCTACATGATCCTCGTTGAGTCTACCGTCCTCATCTTGGTCAACAGTATCAACTGGACCATTGTATACATCATTATTCGGCCCTGCCTCACCTGCATAACACATTCCCGGAATCAGAGGTCCTGTTGCCCCTAATGGAGCACCCCATTCATACTGATAGTTACGATTTAGATCTACACCGTCACAAGATGGATCTACTTGTTCATCAATATCTGGAAGCGGAGTCACACCTGTAACTGTGTTGTCTCTCAAATTTTTCCTCCAACCACTACGATAACAAGTTTCCCAAGCTGATTCACCACAATACTCTTCTCTGTCGTATCGATTGCCATCAACATTCAACATTGGAATTAGATATATCTCCCTTGTATTGACCATATTAGTGATAAATTGCTCTGAGAAGTCTTCATCCACTCCCAAATCACCAGGCCCACAAGGTATTCCATCTCCATTACTGTCTTGATAGCTGGAATTGAGTCTTAAACAATCTCCATCATTGTCAATTCCATCCCAACCATCCTCATCAATGAGTCCGTCACCATCATTGTCAATTCCAGCCATTCCGTAGTAATAGGCTACAGTTTCTAAGAAAAACATTGGAACTTCATAGGACATCCATTCTCTAGCATGATGATTTCCTACTAACATTACATCAGGTATTTCTTCGTAATTTCCGCAATCACCTACAAAGTCGTTACAATCACCTCCAGAAACTCCCTCTAGATCTTCACCGCCGCCAGTCATTTTTATCCATGGGCTTGCATGACCGTAGTACCATCCTTCGTAATTATCAGCACTCATCTCTTGCCCTCTAGCATTAACGCCACCAAGAAGACCTTCGTGATAGCTCATGAAGTCACTATTTTGATCTGCTAACTGTTGCATCCTATCTTTCATACTAAAATAATCATGGTATTCTCGGAATTGTAGCCTATCATTGCCTCCCCATGGGAAAATCTGATTTGTATATTCTTCAGACCAAATATCTTCTGGAGCAAGACCACTATCTGATTCTTGTGCGCCCACTGGAGCAATCAGTGAAACTGGAGCTAAAACTGAAAGCATTAGAGGCATTAAAAGTGCCAATGCTGGAATTCTTCTTGGATTAGAAAGAAATTTTTGACTGGTTTTCATGTTCCTGCCCGCCATAGTATCAACCCTTCGAGTAGTGTTAAGGTCTTGAAAGCCTCGGATTTATGGTACGAAGTACCGGAGAGGGATTCATAAGTGGTAGTCCGAGCGGCCAATCATGGGAAGATTAGATGACTTCATGGATGGAAAGGTAGTTTTCGAAGGTTTTTCACAAGGAACAATGATTATTTTTCTAATAATTGTTTCACTTTCAATTATTCTTGGAGTCCTGGCTAGGAGATTTGTTTTTCCAGCCTTGATGAATCTTTTTTCTAAGACAGAAAGAATCGATGGAAAAACACTGTTCGCCCCACGCTCACTTGGTTGGATGATTGGAACTCTATTTTTCACACAATGTATAGATTATGTTACTGAGAATTATAACCCTATTTGGAATCAAGATATGGTTTCTAATCTAAATGAAATTGTATTTACAGGTTTCATAATTATGATGCTGATAGCAGCTTACAGATTAGTAGACTATCTTGATGCTTTTATTGTTGTTGAAGGTGACGACAATATTGCTTCCAGACGTTCTCTAGCCAGTGTTGCTGAATCTGTTGGAAGGGTCGCAGTAGTTGTAATCGGTGCATTCGTGATTGCAGGATATGCAGGAGTTGATCTGAATGGATTAATTGCAGGTTTAGGTATTACAGGTTTAGCATTGGCACTTGCTGCCAAAGATTCAGTATCAAATATATTTGGAGCAGTATCAATTCTTGTAGATCAACCATTCAATGTAGGTGATTGGATTATTGTAGATGGAGTAGAAGGTGAAGTCGTAAATATTGGCCTCAGAACTACTCTAATTAGAACTTCTGCTGATACAATGATTACCGTCCCTAATTCAAATATGGTTAATTCACCTGTAGAAAATTTTAGTAAGAGAAGATTTAGGAGAATACTACCAAAATTTGAATTTGAAGAAGATAGTAATCCAGCGAAATTGAAACAATTCTGCGAAGTTTTGTTGAACAGAGTATCTGAAGATGCTAGATCAATAAAGGAAGAGGATTCGTGGGTTAGAGTTCAGTCATTTGGAACCGCCATGGTTGTAGTTGCTGGTAATTTCTACTGTGTTTCATCAGCTTCAACACAAAGAGAATTGAATGAAGATATATTGATGATGGCTAGAGAAACTGCTGAGGAATTAGAACTTATTTTCTTTGAACCAAGATTAAGAAATAACAAGTGAGGTGTGATTTTGACAACTCTTGTATTAATTAGACATGGACAATCACTTTGGAACGCCGAAAATAAATTCACAGGGTGGACAGATATTGGACTTTCTGAAAAGGGAATTGAAGAAGCAGAAGATGCGGGGAAAAAATTAGAGAATGTTCCATTTGATGTTGTTCATACTAGCGCATTGATTAGAGCACAAAAAACAGCTGAAATCATAATTAAGAAAAACAAAAAATCAAGAAAAATACCTGTTTACAAAGATAAAAGGTTGAATGAAAGACATTATGGTTCTTTACAGGGCCTCAATAAGAAAGAAACTGCCGAAAAATATGGAGCAGAACAGGTACATATCTGGAGACGATCTTTTGATGTCCCTCCTCCTGATGGCGAAAGTCTCAAGATGAATGCTGAAAGAACTATTCCTTACTTTAAAGAAAATATCATTCAGGATTTGAAGAAGGGCAAGAATGTGTTAGTTTCAGCACATGGTAATTCGTTAAGATCTATTGTCATGTATATTGAAAATATCTCTAAAGAAGATGTTGTAAAATTAGAAATTGAAACTGGAGTTCCACGAACTTACGTTTTTGAAGAAGATAACTTTACTAGAGTTCTAGACTAAAGATACTCTAAATTTCATTCCATATTCTTAGGATTGATAATTCGGGTTCAGGGGCTAATTTTCTGTATGAATAATAAATAAATGCCGTAATTGGAGCAAAAATTAATGATAATGTTACATCATCAGAATTACCAATCAAGTATTGATATATTCCATTTACAGTGAAAAAGCCAGTCATGAAAGAAAATGCGGCGTAAATTCTATGATTGTACATAGTTCTCTGGATACTTGGAACTTCTCTGAGCATCGCTACAGCAGGTTCGGGTTTACCTGACTGATGAGAAACTGCTTCAATAACATCGAGTAAACACTGCTCATATTCCCAAAAAAATACTCCACCACGAGGGGTGTAAAATGATTTTTCAGATGACCATTTTTCTGGAGCAGTTGATCTCCATCCATCAATCATAGCTTTTCTTAACTCTTTGATTGAAAGTTTTGTATCACATGAATAGTATACTCGATTTAAGTCGTGAAGTAATGAAGAAAAATCTCTCATTGCTGGAAACTCACAATCGGGCTTTGCAATACTGTCCGCTAAACGTGGTCTTGGCAGATATATTCCATACTCTCCAGATTCAGAATCAATCATATCGGAAAATCTAACATCTCCGATATTGATTATACAGACAGTATCTTTTGTGTGTGGTGCTCGCCAAATTGTATTTGCGCGTAATAGGGCTTCAAGAGATTCAACTCTTTTATTCCATTTTTTAGCATCTCGAGGTGTTACTCTAGCCGTTGCTGCATTTTTGTGAAATCTACCTATCGCAGCGGCAGAATTGAAAATAATCTCCTTGGATTTTTCTAGATCGTTGGAATTAATTGATGAATTAAGATTCAACTCAACTAAGGGAGTCCTATCTTCCCATTTTCTTAATGTAATCATATCATTATTCATCCATATGAATCCACCAATTGGAACATCACATTTTTCTGAGGCCAAACTAATTCTAGCTCTTAATCTACCATCGGTACCCCATGGATAAAACTCTGCTAACCAAAAAGTTTCATTATCTTTTAATTTGAGATTAATACCTCTATCTGTATGAATTATTTCCTCTACAGAGGAATCGTTTGAAGGTACTTCTCCCCATGATTCTAATTCAGAAATTATTTCTTTCCAATTTTCTGAATTAATTGGTTCCATCATTGTGGACTTCAAACCAATGCCAACAAAAACAAGTCTTTGGAATCCTTTCGGTACTTCATCAGTAGATTCAACCCTTGACATTGCCGCAGGTTTCCAAGCAATCGTATCCTCCGGCATACTAGTCACTCAGTATCTACGAGGGAGTTGTTTACTTCATGCAATCGGTCAGGGAATCTTTGATATGGTGTTGGTCAAGGCAGTGTCATGGGAGAGGTATCGGACATACCACTGGCTGTCGATATGGATGGTACATTAATTCTAAGTGATATGAGTTATATCAGTATCAAAAAGGTGCTACTAAGAAAGCCATGGATGATTTTAGGAGTTCTTACAAAAGAATTTACCAATAGAAGAGCACAGTGGAAAAGAGATCTAGCAAAAAAGCTAGTTTTTGACCCGTCTAAACTTGAATATCATGAAGTCTTTCTTGATTGGTTAACTGGAGAACATGCACGTGGAAGGACCCTAATTTTGGCAACTGCTTCAGATAGAATTGTTGCCGAGCAAGTTGCGGCTCATGTAGGTCTATTCTCAGACGTAATGGCATCGGATGCAACGCATAATCTTCGAGGAAAAAAGAAAGCAGAAGCATTGATTGCTAGATACGGAAATATGAAATTTGGGTATGCTGGAAATAGTCATCACGATTTACCAGTATGGGAGCATTCAGGTCAAATAATCGTTGTTAATCCTGAAAATAATCTATTAGAAAAGATAAATGATAGGGCAGATATTGTATTTGAATGAGGGAATATCAATCCAACTACTATTAGATACAGAATATATCCGCTATTACATGGGTCGTATACGGAGAGCCACTGGCAGACGTATTGATTCATTAGCAAAATGGCTTCTTAATTTTAGAATAATCTCTATTCCAGCAAGATTCATTGCAAGTTCTAGTGTAGCTTGGAGCTTTGTGTCTAGAACTGATAGGATTAGAGCAAATAGATTGAAAGATAGGATAAAAAAAGGGATTATCCCAAATCATGTATCAATTATAATGGATGGAAATAGAAGATTTGCATGGAACTCAAAAATTGATACTAACATTGGTCATGAAAAAGGTAAAGAGAAACTGAAAGAAGTGATGGATTGGATACTAGATTTGGGAGTACCTTATCTCTCCGTATATGCCCTCTCCACTGAAAATATTAATGAAAGAAGCGAAGAAGAACTTAATACGTTATACGAACTATACTACAATGGATTAAATGAAATGGCATCGGACCCTAAAATTCATAATAGAAAAGTCAAAGTTCAAGCCGTTGGAAGATTAGAAATGCTACCAGATAATGTTCGTGAAGCAATAAATAATGTTGAAGAAAAAACTGCTGATTACTCTGATTTTCTATTCACGGTATGTCTAGCATACGGAGGTAGGGAAGAAATTGTTGATGCTGTTCGTAAAGTCTCTCAAGAGTATGCTACCGGCTCAATCAAGTTAGAAGAGATAAATACTGAAAAGATTTCTAACAACTTATATTCTTCAGATTTACCTGATCCTGATTTAGTAATTAGGACCAGTGGAGAAGAGAGAATTTCAAATTTTCTGCTTTGGCAAATCGCATACTCTGAATTACATTTTACAGATGTTCATTGGCCATCATTCAACAAAAAAGATCTCTATGAAGCAATAGAGTCATATCAGAACAGGAGGAGGAGATTTGGTGGCTAAAAGATGTGATGAGTGTGGAAGAGACGATTATCAAAATCCATCTGTTACAGTAGATGCTGTTGCAACAAGAGAAGGTCCCAGTGGATTAGAATTATTGATGATTAAAAGAGGTAAAGATCCTATTGAATGGGAAGGAAAGTGGGCATTCCCAGGAGGATTTGTCGATTATGGAGAAGATCCAGAAGATGCAGTTATCAGGGAGTTGTTAGAAGAAACCGGAGTTGTGGGAAAATATCCTTTATCACTAACAATATTGGGTAAACCTAACAGAGATCCTAGAAAACATTGTATTGGACTTTTTTACTTAGTTGAAGTAAACGATGATTCGGAACCGGTAGGTGGAGATGATGCAATTGATGCTCAGTGGGTACCAATAAATGAACTAACAAAAGCAAATGTTGCTGGTGACCATTCAGAAGTAATTGAATTACTTCGTGAATAAACATATCAGCAAGAACACCCTGCGAACTTCATGACTCGCAAGATAAAGATTGACAATGGTGGGAAGGTTTGGGCGCCCTACAGTCCTGGAATTACTGTGAAAGATCATATCTGGTTAGCTGGACAAATTGGAATTGAAGGTGGAGAAGATATTGGTTCTCAAACCCTAGAGGCCTTGAAGAAAATTGATAATTTACTAGAGATTGCTAATAGTTCACGAGATGACTTAGTTATGGTAACAATCCTACTGACTGACATAGGTAATTACTCAGAAGTGAATGAAATTTATGGAAAATGGTTAGGTGACTCAATGCCGCCTGCCAGAGCCGCATATGAAGTTAGTAAATTGCCTGGAAACGCATTGATTGAGATAATATGTGAAGCATTTAGAGGCTCAGGGAATTAATGTTGAGGTGTTACAATGAGTGTTTTCAAGGCTTATGATATTCGTGGCCTTGCTGGTTCTCAATTAGATGGAAATTTTGCTGAAAGGTTGGGTAAATCACTTGCCGCTCATCTAGATGTAAAGACTATTGCAGTAGCTCGTGACATCAGAGAATCTGGGCCGGAGTTACATGATTCATTCCTGAAAGGTTTAACCTCATCAGGAGTAGATGTTTTGGATTTGGGTATCACAACAACAGGTGTTCTTTACAGAGCAACTGTAGACCTGCCTGTAGATGCTGGCGTGGTAATCACTGCTAGCCATAATCCTCCTGAATATAATGGATTTAAAATTTGTAATGGTCAACTACCAATGGCTGGAAAAGAATTACAAGATTTGAAGGAAACTTTTGATAAAAAAGAGTTTAGAGAGGGTAACGGAATTGTAAAGGATTGTTCAGATTTTGAAAAACTGTATTTAGAAACAATTGTTTCAAATGCAGGAAAACCAAAAAGAAAAATGAAAATTGCAATCGATTGTGGAAATGCAGTCCCTGGACCTCTTACTATCAGATTGATGGAGAAGTTAGGAGTCGAATTAATTCCAGTACACTGTAATTGGGATAATAAATTCCCAAATCATCCCCCCGACCCTACAAGGCCTGAAAATATGACTGATCTTTCCAAAGCTGTGATTGAGAACAACGCTGAATTTGGGATTGGAATGGATGGGGATGGAGATAGAATTGGAGTTGTAGATGAGAAGGGTAATTTCATTCATCCTGACAGATTAATGTCTATTTTTGTTAAAGACATATTAGGTGAAAGAGAAGGAGGAACTGAATCTGAAAGAACTGTTTTCTTTGATGTCAAGTGTAGCATGGCACTAGAAGAGACCATTTATTCATCGGGAGGAATACCAATAATGGTAAGAACTGGACACTCATTCATGAAAAAAGAACTAAGAGAAAACCCCGATTCTCCTCTCGCAGGCGAAATGTCTGGGCATTTCTTCTTGAATGATAGGTGGCCAGGATTTGATGATTCTTTATACAATACTGCCAGGCTCTTGGAAATAATTGCCAGAGAACCATCTCCTAGTGATGGAGGGCCTTCATTCTCAGATTGGTTTACGGATTTACCAAATTATGCATCAACTGGTGAAGCGAAAGTGCCACTACCTCTTGATCGTGAAAAAACAATGAAATCTGTAAAACAAATATTTTCGGATATGAAATTTTCAACAGTTGACGGAATCAGAGTAAGATACTCCGACGGATGGTTCCTATGCAGACCCAGTAATACAGAACCAATCTTGGTAATGAGAGCCGAAGCAAAAGACATCGAGGGATTATCTAAAATAAAAAAAGATGTTGAAAAAAGGCTTGGTTCACTTATAGATCTACAAAAATTCCATCAAGCCTAAGATACAACTTGTAATCATTTCTATTCCAAACCACTGTTAGCCATGAATAAAGGAATACATACGATTATTCCACAAATTGCTACACAAAATATTCCACATACTCCTTGGAAGGCCGCATCTATACCAGCCTCTCCTGTGCCCACATAATCCGATGTTAAAGCGGAGTTAACAATACTAATAATCCAGCCAGTAAATATAGCACCCAGTGTTATCCATATTCCCAGTTTTTTATATTGGAAGATTCTGAAACCTCCAAAGATCCCAATAACTGCAGGAACTAGAGTAAGTAAAATCACAACTAGAAGTAGAAGTGGTGGTAATGTATCCATTTGTCCTGTTTCATCAATATCAGATAAAAATTCTAAACTGAAATAACCGATTATTCCTAAGAAAGTAGTAATGACATAATATATCATCACTAATATTCCAATTACTTGTGGGGCTGAACTTCTTTGTACCATATACATTGGCGTCGATGAAGAAACATTCACCATCTGAGGTTGAGATGTTACGGAACCAGAAAATACATCATTGTCTTCTTCGTTCATAATACACCCTGTACATCTTTGTTGATAATACTTGAGACGGCAAAAACTTAGTCTTAAAGATCAATTGAAGATAAAATTGAACGATATTTTTGGCTAGATTTTTCTAATGAGTCAACCACTGGCATAGCCCCACCAGATAGCATTGTCAAACAAGCTCCACCACCCGTGCTATTGTGTGTGACTAAATCTACAACTCCTCTATTACTGACTAATGAACTTGTATGACCCCCACCAACAATAGTAACTGCAGGAGACTCAGTACACATGTTGAGAATCTCGATGGTTCCGAAAGCAAAGCCAGGCAATTCAAAGTAGGATGCTGGACCATTCCATAAGATACAACCTGCATTCATCATTAATGGCCTGATTTCTTGAAGTGTACTAATTCCTATATCATAGATTGGATATTTAGTAGGCAGTTCTGAGATATTCATTGCAACTCTATTTCCATCTACTTCAACAGCTACATCACTCGGTAAAAGAAAGAATTCTTTATGATTATGATACAAAAATTCAGCCATATCCCAAGTTTCTCCAAAGGCATCTCCTAGAGCATTTTTTATGAATAATTTATTTCCTTCACCAATGTCAACTCCACTAGCCCACAGCATCATATTCCCTACAACTCCTACTACTGGAATTGTATCAATGATACCCTTATCTATGAGATTTTTCGCTACCTTCAATGAATCATCACATTTTGTACCTCCGAGTATTGCAATGTAGGGGCGTGGTGGATCAGAAACTGCAATCTGAAGATTATCTATTTCTTTCGACATTAAATGCCCAGCAATACAAGGGACTGAATCAAAAAATCCAGTTAATGAAGGAGAGTTTCTATGAGATGCTGCGAAAGCATCAGTAACATACACATCTATTACAGATGATAATTTACTAACTATTTCAGATTTTGCTGTTTCCTCAAGAGATGATTTTTTCATAGAATTTTCATCATCATGCATACGGATATTATCTAAGAAAATTATTTCACCAACTTTCATTTCTTTGATGGATGAGAGTGCTTTTTCTCCACAAATATCAGGTATGAATTTAACATTTTTTCCAATCAATCTAGAGATTCTATCTGCATGCTGTCCCATATTTGTAAAGTCAATTTTCCCAGGTCGTGACTGATGACCAATAATTACAACCTTAGAATTCTGTAAAGTTCGAAGAGTAGGAACAATTGCCCTAAGTCGACTATCGTCAAGAAAAGCCCCAGAAGACGGTTCTAAGGGAGAATTTACGTCTACACGGTAGAGAACTACTTTGCCGCCGAGGCGGACATCGTCCAGTGTAAGGACGTCACTCACGTTATGGCCCAAAGGCTAACACTCTTTGACCGTAATGGTAGAATTGGTCAAACATCTCATACACAACACCTTTGTTATTAACATCTCTACGCATTAACATGGCGTGGGATAAGGAGAGTTTAACCGGACCCAATGGAGTTGATTGGAGAGTACCAGTGTCTGAGTTAGAAAATCGAAGAAAATTACTCTCAGAATTATTAGCAGAATTACAAATTGAATCTGTTTTGATAGATGACCCGGTAGAACTTTACTGGTTAACTGGTGGAAGACAGAATGGTATGATTTTGATTGGCTCAAGGGATTCAGATGTTGAGACCACGCATTGGGTAAAGAGATCTTTAGAGAGAGCAAAATTCGAATCAGGAGGAGATAACTGTCCTGACCCGGTCATTTCACAGCCAAAAATGTCTGAACTTGCAGAAAAAATAATACAAAAGGGAGGGACTGAGAAACCAGCAATGCTCGAAGGAAAAATACCCTATGATCGCTGGAAATTTATTAACGGAAAATTAAGCTCTCTGGAAGGAAAATCGAAAGATTGTACCAAAGTATTGTATCAATTAAGAGAAACTAAATCTGATTGGGAAATAAAAATGTTGAGAGAAAGTGGAGAAATTAATAAAAAAATGTTTGAGGCTGTCAAAGAAAAAGGAGGATTAGGAAAAACCGAATTAGAAATGGCTTCTGTTGCAGATGAAGTCAGTAGGAAGGCTGGTTTTGGAGGAAGAATAAGAATGAGGAAATGGCCTATGGACTGCGATAGAGTGGTGATTGTCGCTGGGAAGTCTGCATCTGTGCCTTCATATTTTGATTCAGCAATTGGAGGTATTGGAGCAAGTCCAATTTCATCATTAGGATCGGGGCATGCAAAAGTGGAGGCTAATTCACCAGTTACTGTCGATATTGTACATTTACACAGAGGATATGTTTCAGATTGTACACGTATGTTTAGCGCAGGTAAACTAAGTAATAAATGGATGGAGAGGCTTGACGATATGATAGAAATTCGAGATAAAGTTGTATCAAGCTTAAGCTCAGGAGATTACTGTTCAACAACTTGGGAAATAGGAAGTGAGTTGGCAAAAGAAATGGGATATGAAAATAATTTGATGGGGATGAGTCCGGATAAATCTAGTTTCTTAGGTCATTCTGTAGGATTAGAGCTAGATGAAACTCCAGTAATTGCAAAAGGTTTCGATAGACCACTAAATTATGGTGGAACTATGGCGATAGAACCAAAGGTAATTTATGATAATGGTTGTATAGGTACTGAAGATACATTTGTTAGAACAAGAAATGGAATGGAATACATTACTATGGGAGATAAATTCCCTTTTATTACAGATTGGAACTAAGTTCAAGCAACATACTAATTCACTGGTCTCTTGCGCTATTTGTGTCTCAGTCCTCCGGCGCGATTGAAAGAAGATTGGCTAAGATACTAAGAGAGAGAAAAGAACCCCATGGGAAATTAATGAAAAATAAAGATATTCTAAAAGGAGTTGAAGTAAGTGACTCAGGAATTATTGAGCTTTGGATAACTCCTACTCACCCGTATTGCCCCTGTTGTTTAAACGACTTAATCGAGCTACGGAATGATGTTAAAAAAATTAAAGGAGTTCTTGCATGCCACATTGAAATCGTAGAAATACCGCAAGCAAAAAGATGGACTGCAGCCATTAATGAATAATTTTTAGTCTTCTTCTCTTTTCCATCTCTTGAATTGTCTCTCATTAACTTCCAATATTTTTGATTTCACTCTCCGAGACAGCCACCAAAGTGCAAATGATAGGGCTAGAACATCAAATATTAAAAGAAAAATTAACTCATTACTCCAATCAACCATTTTTATTCCTCATATAGGGGGGATGATATCTATATCACAAGAACCTTGAGGAATCATACAACATGAAAGAACTCCACAATCTTCAATTAAGAACTCATCCAAACCAGGAGGTAAGGGTTCGGGATATTCAATATCTCCAGAAATCAACCTCACAAGACAGGTTCCACAATTACCAGAGGTACAATTACGAGGGATCTCAATTCCAATCCTGTCTGCAACATCTACAATGAAGTCTCCTTCTTCAACTTCAGCAGAACCCAATGGGAGCCCACCGCGAAAGAAACGAATGATTGCCATGATTGACCCAACAAGATGAATTTATTCAAACCATCTAAAAAAAGATGCAAAAATGAAAGAACTAACGGTCTTCCCAACGTGTCCAGCGACCCGTTTGTTTGTTGAAATATAGGCCTGCTTTCTTCATCCATTTGTTAAATTTAGTAGCACCTGCACCAGTTGCTAGAATGAATTCTTCTCTATGTTCTTGAGCTTGTATATAGCCCTTAGCAGCAATAGTCTGATCTATCCAATCTTCAATACTCATCAATCCGCCAGACAATTTACTTGCCTCGACCGCAGCCTCAAGTTCTGCTACAGAAGCACCAGTGGATTCTAAATCTCTCTTAATCAAATCATCGACACTGAGACTTTCTGATTTTTTCGGTGGTTGATAGACTTTCAACCTTGGACCTTTTTTTGGATCAATTTGAATTCTTTCACCATTTTCTAATTTATCTTCTACAAATTGTGCCATCGGTGCCCTAAATTCATTTTCACAATCCCAACAAATTAACATGAAATCAGACATATCATCTAGTACATTACCTCCTCGAGGGTCCATTTCTTCACCACAATCTGGACAAGCATGCATACATAGCACAGGTGCAATTTTACGGCGGAAATCAACAATATCTTGTGGAGTTCCTGAAAGATCCAATAATTCATGATCTCTAGCTGCTTCGAGACCACGAGTCTCTAATTGGTCTCTGAGCTTGGTTCTCTGCTCATCTTTTCCTTCTTCATCAAATGTATTCTCCAGTTTGACGATTAATTCTACAGTCTTGCCCAATCTATTCATTACTAGTTTCTTTTCACGGAATTGTTCAACCTTGGCAATCCTTAACTGTTCTTTCTTCTCTAATAATTCAGCATGGAGATCTTTCTGTTCTCTTCTAAATCTCTGCTCCTCAATTTTGTCGACTTTCTTCTTATCACCACTATCTGAAAGTACATCAGCAAGATACCTTTGTTTTGCTGATGAACGAGGACCAGATTTAACAGAGTCAAGTACGGACTTTGCTATTTCTTTTTTCAATCCATAATTATTGACCAAAGTTTCAACATCTAGAGTTTTCAAATCGCCGACTTTAATACCACCGTCAGATAGAATCTGAGCCGTCTTCTCATCTATACCGCGACGCAATAGTGCGAGATAGGTGTCTTTTTTTGCCATAACAAAACCTCTCATGCGAATCTTGCCATTGGCTTCGCAGTAACCCGCCGAATCATGCGTATGCTATCAAGTCACGGTCAGAGTTGTCTCAATTATGTCTCAAAAGAAGATATTCTATTTGCTATAATTGCCCATTCTTCAGGTTCTAACATGTCAGGTCTGTTATCAAACCAATTCTCAGTAAAGCCATTTGGAGGATTTTTAATTAAATCTTCAATTGCCGATTTCCATCGGGATTTATGCCAACCATTGATTCTACTTATTCTGCGGGGAGTTTGCGATAACAAAGTTCTAATTTTTTTTCTTCGACTTGAAAAACAATGCTGAGTAATAATTCTGAACATCTTACGATTAATCTTATCGTCCCCCAATAAACGGTTTACTGGGATCAATGTAACTAATCTAGAATTGACTCTAGGAGCCGGACTGAAAGCCCCCCCTGGGACTTTCTTGTCTAATTTTACATTAAAATCGAGCCATAATGAAAGACCTAGGGGACTTAATGAACCAAAATGATCCATTGACATTCTTTCTGCAAACTCATCTTGAACTAATATAACAATAATCTTAAGCGGATTTCTATGATGATACTGTTGAATTAAATCAAGTACTGGACTGGATATCTGATAGGGTAAATTTGCAATAATATGAGATAAATCACTTGGCCATTTCTGTTTCAAAACATCTCCATGGATGATCCTTAGTTTTCCATCAGCATCACCAAAAATCCTTTCTAAATGCGATATTGCTTCACTATCAATTTCAATTCCAGTTACTTTGGAATCACTTCTTAGTAATGATAAAGTTAGAGAACCTGGACCAGGGCCAATTTCAAGAACTTCTGATTCAGAATTAAGTGGAAAACCTTCTTCTTTACAGATTTCTATGGAGCGAGAAATCACTTCTTGATCAAGAAGAAAATGTTGTCCTAAGGATTTATCTGGAACAATATGATCTCTAAGTAAGTCGACCAATAATCTAGGTTCTAAATCATCCATAGTAATTCCAAATCAATTAGATGAGCGGATAAGATGATCCAAAATACTTCGATTATTTAATGGGTCTTCAATCTCTATGAGATACCTTTCAGCTAATAATTTTACAGAGTTTATTTCACAGGCTTCATCTACCTCTGAAAAATCCATCCATCCAGCCATACCCCTAGATTGAACCATCTTCTGTGCCTTGGATTTACCAATACCTGGTAATAATTGGAAAGCATGTACCTTCAAAGAAATATTATTCGCTCGATTATAGAAACCGAGATGGATTTCGGAGTTGTCTTTTATCGCGCCGATTAATTCATCGAGGATTATATCTTCGCTATTTGAAGATAAATCTCGATAACGAAGCATCGATAGAGGGCCTACCTTATTTTCGTCTGTAGTTAATCGTGAACCGCTTGTAATTCCTTCCTTATCCAAAACCCTAGCACGAACTAAATACAATGATGGTTCTGTTAGCGCATGTACTTCATGACCTACAGGTCTCCTTTCTGAAATATCTAAAATTCTCAAATATGTCTCACCTGAGAAGACAGAAGATGGTCCGTCACCGGAATCTGAAGGGGTGTCCGCATACATATTTTACAACCACCCGAGAAAGGTCTTTATTCAAGAATTAATTCATTTAAAGTACTATTTTTAACATCAGAGCACGTGTTGTCTGATAGTTGTGATAATTTCCTCAACCTCAGAAGTATCCATAGCAATTCTCTTACTGGAAATAATCACTCTAACTCCTTTGACGTTTAGAGGAGTTAATTCAGCAATCTTTGAACAGATTTCTGGATATTGGGACAATTTCTCATTTTCTAGTAGCGCAGTGTAGAGCGCAGCGAAAACTTTCGGATCTGTTTTTGTTCCTCCTCTGTTTGCAGAAGCTGCCCATTCTGCATGTTGTAAAGCCATAATTTGTTCATATGACAAATCTCCACGTCTCTCTCTTGCGTCTGACAGAAGTTCACGTACTGTAGCAAAATCTACAAATTCTTTCTCGGTCATAAATATCATTCCTTAATTGGTTTAAGATGCTCTGGACGAGCAACCACTGTTTTCTTCATATTGCCATCTTTAAAGTTAACAATATAGGCACGCCCTTGCTTACCAGCAATTTTTCCTGTACGTCCCTGGAACCTACGGTGAGGCATACCTTTGTGCTGAGCCCCATCTAAGACAATAGCAACTCTATCTCCTTCTGCATAAGGATGCATAACTCTGTTAATGAAAACTCGTCCTTTGTCACGCTTACTTTTCTTAAGTATTGAACGTGTTCCTTGACGTTGTCCATGTGTTCTTGTCACCATGATATCACCTTACAGACCATAGGTCTTGGAAGCCGTCGACCTGCCTCGTATTCTTAAGGACTCGGATTTAGTTAATTGGTCATTCGTAGTGAATTTCTTCAACATCAAGCCAAATTACTGTACATTCTTTGTCACCCAATACACTACTTACAGAAGGCACAGTTCTACCTTCATCAGAGTGAACCAATTCCTTAACGTAGGTTCCAGCCTCACATCTAACAAAGAATTGTACTTCATCGTCTTCAATAACAATATCTGAAAGTTGTATGACTTTTCTCTTTCGAACCTTTGCTGCTCTGCGATGAGACACTCTTTGAGGTGTTTCTTGTGCTAATTCGACTCCGGAAAGTGAAGAGATTGCTTCAATAACTGTTTCTTGATCAGGAATTTCATCTACTCTAAATCTGATTGTATATGATTTCTCTGAGCGACTTTCTTTCACCTTAACTACTTCCGAACGATTTGACCATCTGAGGCTATTAATCTCAACTTTTCCTTTAGCATTTTCATTCACAATATCTTGTATTTCTTCAAGATTTATTATTCTTGTACCTGGTTTTTTGATTTCAATAACGAATGGTCTGCCCTGCCCTAAGCATCTAACATCAATATCTTCTCTACCCATTCCGTGAAATGATGTATCTTCTGCAAGTAATGCAATTCGAATAGGTTCACCAATTAAGTCCTGAACCGACTCTAAATACTGTAAGCCAGTATTGTTACAAGATTCACAACCCCCCTCACGACCACGACAAGCTCTACAGGGCCACCTAGTTTGAGGTAGCTCTCGGACTAGTTTACGATATCTACCATAAACGAATACTGGCCTAATATCAACTTCTACATTCAAGGTCAAACCATCTACCAATATCATTAGATCAGGCCTTTCTTTGACAAAAGAAATATTATTAACTTGTAAGGATAATTTTTCTTGTATTTCTTTCACAAAGGATGGTTTCAAAGGAGGAGAACCTGGAGACCCATGTCTCGACCTAATGTTTTCTTCTTCCTCAACTAAATCTTTAGGTAAATGTACACCAAGTTGTATTGTAGTGTGTTCTACTTCGCCAATTTTAGAAATTATTCTTTTGACAATATTATCTACATCATCAAATAAATCTTCACACATTGGACATAACTCATTTTTTAGTGAGGATTCTAAGTCGGGATTGTTTTGAAAAGCCTCCTTACGAATTTCTTTTCCTCCTTCTTCCCCCTTAGCAACTGTACGCCTTCCTGCCAATCTTTGAACACAAAAGTCACAACAACCTATGCGAATGATATGCTCTATTCCAAGAGGTGCGGGACAAGGTGGGGCATCCCAGTTAATTGTGGTCCCTTCAAACTCAAAATCATCACCATCAAACCATTCTTCATTTTCTGTAGATTCTGATTCTACACTTTCATCTGATTCTACTTCTGATACCCCATATCCAGCATCTGCATAAAGTGCCCAGGAATCATCGTCAACATCATCTTCATGACTTTCTTCGCTCATAACAATCACAGCCGTAAAACGGGGACGACCCGTACATTCGACAGTATCCGGAGATAAGGATAGCATTTCAGGACTTCGGAAAGTAGGTTCTAATCTATTTGTTTACCGAGTTCCTCTGAAATTTTCCTCAAATGGGAAAACGAATGTATGCCAGAAGAGCACCCCGTTGGCCATTCAAACCTAATTCCATATCTTCCAACAAGCTCTACCTTAGGTTTCTCTAGCATTAAACGAGATATTTCTTCTTCTAACTCTATGATCCTCTGTTCATTTTCTTGTCTAGGTTTACATTTAGCACATTGACATCTAGATCTAATAGACAAATAACTCAATTTGAATGAGGCTCCATCACCAAACCTTAGAATGCAATCTTCATCACCGCGCTCTAAATCTGTGAGTTTTTCCCCATCACTCATGGTTCTGCGGAAGAGGTTTCGTGCTTCAATATAGGGGTGAAAATTTAGATTTTCTGAGTGCTTAGAAAACACTCCTTCATAATCTATGTACATTTCAGAGTGACATGGTTTTGTTCAGCAAGGAGAAGGTTGATACGAAAATTTCTATCGCTGAAGCATACCAAATCTGTGAAGATATGACTCGAAATGCTTCAACTTCATTCCTTAGATCTTTCAAATCTTTACCTAACGAAAAAAGGTCATCAGTTCATGCATTGTATGCATTTTGCAGGAAAGTAGATGATATTGTGGATGGTGACTGGTTGCCAAATCTGTCGGTTTTGAATAAGGAAGAAATGCATGACCTTAATGAGAGAGCAGAATACAGAGCAATAGCTCTCGGAATTGAAAGAATGTGTGAACCATCCAATGATGATAAAAATCACTTACAGAGAGTAAGAGCTTTGCTTTGGTTCAGAGATAATCTTGATCTTATCGAATCGGGCAAAGAAGTTCAACATCCTATATTCATCGCTCTAAAAGATACACTAGAAAGATTTCCAATCAGAATTTCTGACTTAAGATTGCTAATCGAAGGTATGGAAGATGACTTATTTCCAACAAATTATCAGAGTTTTGAGGATTTGCGAAGTTACTGTTTCAAAGTTGCATCTACTGTCGGTTTAAGTTTGATTGAAATATATGGTTATTCCAATCCTGATGCTAGAGAGTATGCAGAAGAAATGGGAATATTCTTACAGATGGTTAATGTTCTAAGAGATATTCAAGAAGATAGAGAAAGAGGAAGATTATACTTACCAAAAGGTGAATTAGAGATGTTTGATATTCTTCCTGAAGAAATAGAAAATGCAAACTTAGCAAATAGTAAAAAATGGAAAAAATTCATGAAACATTACATTAACAGAACTAAAACGCATAGAAATATTGCATTAAATTTGATTCCACTGATTGAAAAAGATTCTAGAAGGAACCCTCAAATGATGTGTGCCGTTTATTCAAGTATTCTTTCTGAAGCAGAAAGGAGAAATGGAGATATTTTATCCAAAAGGTTACAATTGGGATTCATTAAAAAATTAGGATTTGCTCTATCTGCCCTTGGTTTATGGTCTATTTCTACAAGGAAATAAATCTATTTTCTAACGAAGATTACTGACAAAACTAAACCAATTGGCATCAGCATAACTCCAAAAAATACTGAGAGAGATAATTTCCATTTCTCACATTCAGATTCAATTCCTCTTTTCCATATCCATCTGGTAACAAATATGTCACCAGCTACCATGTGTGACCAGGCAGCGGATGCTCCAGCCTTAGTTCCAAGTAGATCTGCTAGATTTTGTAATACTAAGTTTGGATTCGACATGTCAATAAATAAATTAATTAATCCTGAAATATCGGAAAGTGAAACTAAATACCAAACTAAAATTGGCCCTAAGAAAAACCAAGGCCCTTTCATTAACTGTTGAGTTTTCTCATGATTTGGATAAAACAGCATTGCTATCCAAAAAGGACCAACCCACATTGTAGAAAAAAAGAAAGAAAAATCATACAAATCCATATTCTCATCTCAATTAATTAAAAATTTGATTTCTTCTAGTACATCTGCTGAAGGCCAATATGTCTTAGATGACCAGATTATTTTTCCATCAACATCCATGACTTGAAGTGTTGGTGTAGAGGGATTACCAAACGATTGATAAAAACCAAAATTACTTTCAACTCCTGTATCCAAATCAATTACAACTGTTTCTTCTGAAGGAAGGATAAGGGGCCAATTAACAGGGTTAGTAGAATTATTAGTTCCATACACTTCCTCCACATATGATTCAGATTCGAAAGATGAGTATCTGTGTATACTGAGTAAAGATGAGTTACTAATATTTCCACTATTAACTTCTTCAACAAGCATATCGGTCCAAGAATGACACCCCATACAACCTGCAGCAACCCAAAGCATCAAGACTGGCCCCTCTGAGACATATTCTTCGAGAACAAAATTAGTTAGGTTAGAAGAACCATTCATTATCGGAGCAGAAAATGACAATCTTTCAGGAAACTCTTGTGATGATTCCTCAGGAATTATTTGTTCATCGGAAACACAACCAGAAAGTGCAGTAAAAAGTAAAATCAAAAAAATAAATACTGATGCCCTCATCTTTATACCACTAATTTATTCACTACTTTTGGCTTCTTCAAGTCTCCAAACCAAATATCGATTCCGTTCCAGTCTGGTTCTATACCTAAATCCGACAATATGAGTTTACTAGTAATTCTACCACTTTCAAATATAGTAGGTAAACCGCTTCCAGGATGAGTTCCTCCTCCTACGAGGAATAAATTATTAAATTCTTCAAATCTATTTTGTGGACGACGCCACAGCATTTGATCTAGAGAATGTGCTAGATTGAAAACGGCTCCTCGATAAATATCAGAGGAGTTCCAATCATCTGGAGTAACAATAGTCTTGGAAACAATTGATCCCCTAACATTTTCAAAGCCTAATTTTTCTTCCATCATATCAAGAATAACTTCGCTGTAATCGTCCTTGATTTCATCCCAGTTAATGCTATCATCGGTATTTGGAACTGGCACTAAGACATACAATGTTGATTGTCCGGATGGAGCTAAACTTGGATCCGTAATACATGCATTTTGAACGTACAAAGAAGGATCTTTCCAAGTAATCTTATGATTAGTAATGTCTTTCAAGTTTTCTTCATATCTCTTGGACGCATAAATCTGATGATGGGGTTGATCGTATAATTTATCGATACCTAAGTAGAGCATGAAAGTAGAACATGAATATCCTTTTTTCTTCAGATTCTTATCAGACCATTTTTTCCTTTTCTGGTTGGGAATTAATGTTGACATAGCGTGAGCAAAATCTGCGTTTAATATTACTTTTTTAGCCATGTAATCACCATTATTTGTCTTAACACCAACAACGGTTTTATTATCAAAAATTAATTCTTCAACCTCTGTATTTAGTTTGATTTCAACTCCTAATTCTAATGCAATTTCAGACATTCTTTGTGATATCGAACCCAAACCACCTTTAGCATGGAAAATACCATGTTCATATTCCAAGAAAGCGAGAATTGTGAACAAAGATGGAGCATGGAATGGACTCATTCCAAGATATTTTGTCTGAAATGACATTGCTAGTCTTACCCGTTCATCGTCAAAAAGCCTGGATAAATCACTGGCCACAGATGCCCATGGTTTCAGTATCGTTGCTACCTTTAATGCTCTCTTTGTTAATAAATCTGAGGGGCCTTTCCATGGTGTCTGTAAGCAAACTCTGGAGTAATCTAATTTTTTCCTATTTTCTAAAACATATCTTTCAAAACCCTCAGCATTTTTGTCGCCAGATAATGCTCTAATTCTCTCGGTCATTTCTTGTAGATTAGATGTTGCATCTATTGAACCGCCCGCTCCGAATGTCAATCTGTAAGATGGATCTAAAGGCATTAAACCCAATTCTTTGTGAGCATCTCTGCCAATTGCCTGAAAGATTTCTTCAATAACTTCCGGATAATGGAAAAAAGTGGGCCCTCTGTCGAATTTAAACCCATCCATTTCTACAATTTTTGTTCGACCTCCGACGGATGAAGATTTTTCTAACATTGTTACTTTGACACCTGAGTGTGCCAGCAATAGGGCAGAAACAAGTCCTCCGGGTCCTGCTCCTACAATCAAGACTTCTTGCGAATCGTGTACACCCATGTTACATGCTACACAATGGTAGATATAAAAAAGCGTTTTTCAGAAATTGAAATTTTTAGTTATTTTATACAACTATTAATATAAGTAAAAAAAAATTGTATTTCCATTTTATACATCTATTAAATAGCAGAATTAAAATCGCCGCGTTTATGCAAAAGAAGAATGCATTAATTGCCCTACTAATGACTGCCTGTCTGTTTTCAATGCCTGTTGCTATGGCTGATTCAAATGACGACATACCAACAAATGCTGCTGCAACTGGAGTTCACGACTCACTGGTAGCTGCTCTGTCACATGCTGATTTGGTAACTACACTGCAAGGTAATGGACCCTTCACAGTGTTCGCACCTACTGATCAAGCATTCGCAGATGCTGGAATAGATCTATCAACATTTGACACAGAAGAAGAAAATGCTACTCTAGTAGACATATTGTTGTATCACGTATACTCTGGTTCTGTGTATGCTGCTGATGTGACAGATGGCCTAACAGTTGCAATGGTTAATGGAGACGATGCTTCATTCACTGTAAGTGATGGAACTGTAATGATTGGAGATGCTACTGTGACAACAGCGGATGTTGCAGCATCAAATGGAGTAATTCATGTAATTGACAAAGTACTAATGCCGCCAGCAGATTTAGTCGATATTGCTGCTGTAGCATCATCTACTGGAATTCATGATTCACTGGTTGCAGCACTGGTAAAGGCTGATTTAGTGAGTACCATGCAAAGCGCTGGACCATTCACTGTTTTCGCACCTACTAACCAGGCATTTACGGATGCTGGTATAGATTTAGATGCATTCACAACTGATGAGGACATTACTACATTAACTAACATTCTACTATACCACGTATATTCTGGAGCAGTATATGCTGCTGATGTAACAGATGGTCTAGCGGTAGAGATGGTTAACGGTGATTACGCTCAGTTCACTGTAACAAATGGAACAGTAATGATTGAAGGTTCTACAGTAATTTCAGCTGATGTAATGGCATCAAATGGAATAATCCATGTAATTGACAAGGTATTGATGCCTCCTGCGCCATACACAGGCATTGGAATTTGTTACAATACCGCTACACACACTATTGTTGCAGGAGCTTCAATGGAAGAGTGTGGATCTTACATGTATGTTGAAAATTACAGCATGGATGGTCAAGAACTCACCGGATGCTACAATACCGCTACTCATGTATTAGCAGACACAACTCAGGCTATCTGTGAATCATACATGTGGACTCCTCCGGTAGACATAGCACTCACAGCAATGTCAACAGGTATTCACAATTCATTGGTAGCAGCACTATCTGCATCTAACTTGGTAAGCACACTACAAGGTGATGGACCATTCACAGTCTTCGCACCTACAGATCAAGCATTTGCTGACGCAGGAATTGATTTAGCAGCTTTCACAACTGATGAAGACATTGCTACTTTAACCGATATACTACTGTATCACGTATACTCTGGTGCTGTAAATGCTGCTGATGTGACAGATGGTCTAACAGTTGCAATGGTTAACGGAGACGATGCATCATTCACTGTAAGTAATGGAACTGTAATGGTTGGGGATGCAACTGTAACATTGGCTGATGTACCAGCTTCTAATGGTGTAATCCATGTAATTGACAAGGTCTTGATGCCACCAGCTGATGAACCAGTTATACCTGAGGGATGTGACTATGTTATCGGACTAACCGAAGATGGAATGGCTTTCGATAATGAAGATCTAAGCATTGATGTCGGTCAGACTGTTTGCTGGATTTGGACTGATGCTGCTATGGCTCACAACGTTGCTGAAATTAGAGCAGAAGGCGATACTACAAGAGATGTCGCTGGTGAGTACAGTGGTGCTGCAGTTACAACAATTGATTATCGAATTACATTTGATAAGGATGAAACTTTCTATTACATCTGTGAACCACATGCTGGAATGGGAATGGATGGAAAGGTAATTGTTGGAACTGGAATCAGTGAAACTACAACAACGGTAGTAGATTCAGATGATAATACCCCTGGTTTCACAGCCGGTATTGCTGCAATAGCACTGATCAGTGCATTGGTTGTAGCGGGCTCACGCCGTAGATAATCGGACTTCGACCCACCCGTCGAGCTCTCTCGCCTCATGGACGGCGAGGGGGCTCGGCCTCCTTAGGGAGCCAACTATTCGTCCATATAATGGGAAAAGAGGAAATGGAGACCACTCCTTGACTTCTCCTTTCTCTAAACTGTAACGTGTCTGATGTAAAGGACAAGTAATACAATCATCACTTATCTTGCCGCCGTAGGCTAGGGGCCAAGCCATGTGTCTGCAAAGAGCATCTGTTACATGAATTTTGGAGTCGTCTCTGTATAACATCACACTTTTGAGACCAATATTTCTCATCTTTTTTTTACCCAATTTTAGTTTTTCACTTCTAATGACTCTATGCCATGTTTCATCATCAATTGGTAATTTCATAACAATTCATGTTACGTAATCACATTTGAATGTCTGTAATTTGAAAAAATCTACTTTAGGTTAGTTAATCCGCCGTCGACTGAAATAATATCTCCAGTCATCCACTCGGGAGCACTGGTGACCAACCACTCTGCAACAGAGGCAATATCATCAGGATTACCTATTTTACCGACAGGATGCATTTCTTCACTAATCTTTCTGCTTTGTTCGCTTACTAGCAAATGAGAAGATAACGGAGTTTCAACTAACCCTGGAGATACTACATTAACACTGATACCACGTTTTGCATAATCAGACGCGGCGGCTCTAGCAAGACCTTCAACTCCCGCCTTAGCCGCAGAAATTGCAGCATGATTTGGCATACCTAATGATGCAGCTGCTGATGAAAATAGTACTATTCGACCACCATTTCCTCTCATCATTATCTTTGCAGTAGCTCTAATTACATTGAATGATGTAACTAAATTTTGATTTATCGTTTCTATAAATTGGTCTGGACTAGTGGCATGAAGTGGTCGAAGAAATATTGAACCAACAGAGTTGACTACTGCATCCAATGAGCCATATTTCTCATTAATTTTTTTGGCTATTTCCTGTACCTGATCTGCATCTGTAGCATCGACGATTAAACTCTCAATCGTATTTTGATTTGATACTAAATCTAGTTTTTCTTGATTTCTAGCGCTGATAACAACATTCCAACCTTCATCTGACATACGTTTAGCAAGGTTTGACCCTATTCCTCCAGAACCACCAATAATCCAAATAACCTTTTTTTCCATTTCAGACATAATTTATACCTCTACATTTTTAATTTTATTTTCTAAGTCAAGACCAAGACGAAATTCTTCAAGATAAGGTCCCATTGATTCGATTAACTTCACATCGGGATGTGTTCGAAGTACTAATCCATCTAGATACATCAATGCTCGAATAATTGGAAATGCTTCCTCGCCAAAGTCGGCTCCTGCCTTCTCTACTGCGGCCTGGACAGTTTGCATCATTATTCTAGTAAGGCTCTTCTCTCCAACAGTTTGATTCTGAAAGCCATCATATATTTTGTTCATTTCTTTATAGTAAGCATCTAAGTTGGTGGATTTTAAAGGAGAGTCTGATAACCCTAGCAATGAATCGAAGGCTGAATCAAAATCATTTGAAGATAAATTTTCAAAGAATTGGAAAAGTGATAAATTAACTTTAGATGGTGCATGACATATAGCCCCATTATCGATGAATACAAATTTCCCATTATCATCTATAATACAATTACCAGGATGTAAATCGCCATGGAATGTTCCAATACCAAATAAGTAAGCTCCGTGTATTCTGAATAATCGTAATAGAGTATCCCATGACAGAGATTTTTCTTCAATTCCTTCTTCCAATGATTTACCTTCAATAAATTCAGAAACTAAGACATCTTGATTTGACAACTCTGACCAATATTTCGGGAATCTTAGTTCATCCATCGGGAAACTTTTGGAAATCTCATTCTTAATTTCTTCTAATTCTTCAGCCCCTTTAATTTCATTTCGCAAATCAAGTTCTCTGGTAGTATAGTCTGCAACATGGTTCAATAAAGCAACTGGATTACCTACTCTTCGAAGTTTTCTATTGAAGAATAAGAAAATCCTCAACCATCTCCTCATTCTTTCAACATCTCTTCTAAATGTTTTAGAATTCTGATTTTTAATTATCTTAACAACTACTTCTTCACCTGTTTTCAGTTTCCCTCTATGTACTTGACCGACCGATGCTGCTGCTAGAGGTACTTTTTCGATATTCTCAAATGCGTCGAAAAAACCCTCAGGAGCCCTGGACTCGAGGTTTGCAAAAACATCTTCTGTTGGTATACTTGCTGCATGCTGATACAATTGCTGTAATTGTCTACATTTTTCAACTCCAATCAAATCAGATCTAAGTGCAAAAATTTGGGCTAATTTAACTGACAGTAAACCTTGCTTTTGAATCCAATCTAAATCAGCAGGCTTTTTCTTCAAAATCTCACGCATGAAGAACAAGAATGTCAGTAATCTCACATTACCAAGTAGGCACTTGAGGATATAATGGGTCGTATCTGTCCATAATTTAAACTTTAATTTATTTTAACAACAGTTGTCATCACTACAGCAACTTGTATCCTTACTTTCTTGAGCACAGAAGCATGTCCTAGTTGGAATGATATCTGCACGAGAACTTCTCTCTTTGAAAAGAGCAGTGACTTTTTCCAGCTCTCCAGAATCATCTCCTCTCGCTTCTAAGCACAGCTTGAGACCCAATAGTCCCCACATATTGTCTTTCCAAAGTTCGATATCTGCCCTGTAAACTTCTTCGGCTTCTTCAACCTCACCTTGTTCAAGAAGAAGAGCACCCAAAATATGACGTACAGGTTGCATTTGCCCCCAAGGTTCATTATATGCAAGATTCAAAGAAAGATTTACCCCACGACGAAGATGATTGAATGCAACAGTAAAATCAGCATTTTCTCCCCTTTCTTTGGCAAGATACTGTCTTCTATATTCAATTTCTCCATCTAGAATCGCATCATTAACAAGAAGTATACATGGCCCATCGCTAGGATCTTGATACATCAGATTATTGTGAAGGACCCTGCCAGCTAAAGCAGGATTTTGTAACGCTTGCTTGAATAATTTTTGCTCTGCCTCGGCCTCTTGAATCATTCCTAAAGATGCATAAGCTACTCCTCTTGCATAATGTTGTGTAGCAATAGCTGCTGGGAATACGTCTTTGTCAGAATGTAATGGCTCGTTAAGAATTTCATCCCATTTTCCAAATCTAATCATCACATGCCATGGCATAGTAACATAAGACTCTAGGAAAATTGCCCCCATTGGTATTACACCTGCTAACATAAACTGCACCCCTGAATTTGCGTCCCCTGCAGGAAGTGTATCCACTGCTTTGCGAGCATACTTCAGAGCTGTTTCATACTGACCGTCAAACATCGCGCACCAAACTACGAAATGATGATTATGCATTCTATAAAATTTATAAAATTGTGATTCGTTTCCTGTTATCTGGACATAGCGATCGTCTGCTTCAACTGCAGCAATATTACAGTCTATAGCTTCTTTCCATTGTCCTACCCAAGCATCGATATGAGAAGGCATGTGAACTAAGTGCCCCAAACCAGGCATTCTTGTTCTCAAAACGTCTGCTGCTGGAAGTGCTCTTTCAGGGAAAGGAGAGAGTTCCAAAGCATGACAGTACAAATGACAAAGGGCAGGATGAACTTTTGCTTCATCGCTACTTTCAAATGCATCTTCCAAAACTTTGACTAAAAGAAGAGTGTTATCATCTGCAGGAGTTATTTCACCCGTTTCAGTATTTTTCTCCCAAAGTTGCCATGCCTTCAAATTCATTAAGGCTTCAACATAAATTGCTGTCACATCTAGATTACCGTTGTATTTTTCATAAAGTGGTTCCATAGCCTCAGCGAAAGCAATATTTAATTCCACGCTGTTGCCCATATTCAATACAGATGGATCTGCTGCATCACGTGCTTCAGCTGAGTGTCTTTTTGATAATGCATTGATTAAATCCTGCTCCAATTCAGTGCATTCATCTTTGAGCGTCATAGCCTGCTGAATTGGGTCGTGACCAGATCCTAATCCAGGAGTCCAGTTGTAATTAGAAGATAGGCAATACGCGATACCCCACCACGCCATTGCACATTTTGGATCTAATTCAGTACATTTCTGAAAACAGGCTATTGCCTCTTCGTGATTGTAATTTAGCATGTGCCCATATGCAAGTATGAACATTTTTCTAGTTTCATCATTTTCACAAGTAATCAAATCTACAAATGAGTAGTTCGAAGCGTCTCCAAAATCATAGTCGTCGGGTTTTAGTACCATATATATTCGAAATTCAGATTAGGTATAACTTATCTCCATAGAAGTTATATTGAATGAGAGAAATTAATTCTCCATCATGATTTCATATCTGCTATGGAAATGATTTGATTCATCTCCTACTATTCTATTTACTTCAATACCGTCTCTTGATTCATATCTAGATAATATAGCGCCCTCGATTATCCCATCGTCTAAGGCCCATAAAGGTAGAGTGTCTGCAGAGGATTTCTGATTTAGATGTACTTCAATATGGAATACTGGATCTATGTCATAAGTCAGTTTACCTAAACCTGAATATTCCCACCAATCCATTATCTCGTTTAGATACTCAACATCTCCTTTAATATCCTTCATTGAAAATGACAATTCTTCCCCTATTCTCAATCCAACTTGTCTCAATAATGTTTCAATGTCAATACCGAAAGCAGCTAAACTTTGCACCCCTCCCGTTTCTAATTTCTTTCTTGCTTGATTAATTTCCATTCCAGCATTTAGAATTGATTCAGGATCGAAGGGAGTATCTTCAGTGGGTAAATCATCATTTACATTCAATATCTCTCTTATTCTCTCTAAGAATGAGCCACCTTCGAATGTCAATTTTAGAGGGTCAACAATTCTGTTTTCAGTATATCTCTTAGATGCAGAATCAAAAGGAATACCTTCTGACCATATTGATTCAACAAGGTTTGCCCAAGAATTGGAAAAATCAGGGGATTCAATTACTAGTGCTGCATCTTCCTTACCTCTTCCAACAGGATTCTCTTCCATATTTAGATATTGAATTGTTTCGAGATTATCCATTAAAGCCCCCTGTGCATCTAAATTGTCGGTGTGTCTAACTTCAATAGCGTCATGTAACTCACCATAGAACCTTAATGTACGACGATCTAATTGACCAATTACTCGAATTTTAATTCCTCGATTTGCTGCATTATTAACTGCAGAAATTGCTGGGCTTCTGCAAAGATGTAAGATACCAAATTTACCCAACAGAAGAATTAAATTTTCTGTCGAATCATCAGCCATTTTTTCAATTCTTTTCATAATATGAGTTCTTTCTTTCAACACAGCGAATTTTGGATTGATTTCATTGCCTTCTTCTAACGATTCATTAAATTTCAGGGTATTCGGATTGACTCTAACTTCTTCATATGCTTGTTCTATTCTCTGTAACTGAACTTTCCTAATTCCGATTAAATGCTCAACGGCTTCGGTAATAGGTGGACATGAAAATCTCATTGGTCTATCTGCAGTTGTTTTTACTAAGCCGATTGATTGTAGTTTTTCCAGAGAATTATAAGCATCTAGTCGAGTTGTTTCTAACTCCTTGGCCAGCTCACTTGCTTTCAGATTTGATTTAGAAGATAAGACCAAAACCGCTTTTATTTCTCTTTCATTCAATCCTGCATCACTTAGAATAATTTCCCAACTCATTGGAAATCTCTCCGTTCTGTAACATCACTCATAGCTGCTAAAATCTTAGCTACGTGATTTCGAGGGCGGAAAAGCCAATCATAAACATAATGAATTTTTCTATCTGGTCCTATTACAAACGAAGACTTGGCTGGAAATTGACCAAGATAAACTGGGACTCCATACAAATCTGCTACTCTTCTTTCAGGATCAGAAAGTAAAGGAAAAGGAAGTTGTAGTTCTTCTTTGAATTCTTTATGTTCAGAGGCAGAATCTTCGCTAATACCTATTATTTCAACTGGAGGAGAAAGTGAACGGAACAAATCATATTGTTCTTTGAAGCTTAGACAACCTCTCTTACATGTTGGAGAACCATCTTTTGCATAAAAGAATATTACCTTCCATTCCCCATCTAAATCTGAGAAATTAAATTCATTGGAATCACTATCCAGCAAGGTAAAATCTGGTGCTTCCTCTCCTACAGACATTGTCACAGTTCCATCTCCTATGATATTTATACTTACTCAAGGTCAATTAGATGACCCATTCTAGAACTCTTTGTCTTCAGATATTCTTTATTTTCATCAGAGAGTCCTGTTATGTGAGAAATTCTATCTGAAACTTCTATGCCGTTATCTACTAAACCTTTGATTTTCAGAGGATTATTCGTCATTAAACGGACGTTCTTAATTCCTTTTTTCTTCAACATTTTTGCTGCAATCGAGTAATCCCTCGCATCTGCTGGATGACCTAATGCAAGATTGGCATCGAGTGTATCATATCCTTTATCTTGTAAAGCATAGGCCTGAATCTTTGATTCGAGACCAATTCCTCTACCTTCTTGTCTCAAGTAAACAATAGCCCCTGCACCCTCTTGCTGAATTAATTTCATAGATTTTTTAAGTTGGGGGCCACAGTCACATTTCATTGATCCAAAAGCATCACCAGTTAAGCATTCAGAATGAATACGTATCAAAGGATTCTCAGATTCTTCAAAACCATCAACATACAACAAAGCGTGTTCCATACCATTTTCATCCGGAGTAACTGATACTCTGAAATTACCACTTTCGGTTGGTAAATATGCATCAGATTCAATCTTACCTATCTTGGTATTCTGTGACTTTCTAGTTTGGATTGTCATAGGCACGCCTTGCTATATTCACTTATGAAGTAATGTTTGTTTAGGTTATTTTTTCAAAACACTTGATTATATGCTATTAAGAAAGTGAAAGGTGTGATGTATCAGATGTACTCTTCATCAAAACTCACGGATTCTCGTGTCAGAACGATGAATGAGCATCCTCTAAATGAAAATGGAGACTACATTCTTTACTGGATGACTGCTTGCAGAAGATTTGCATTCAATGGATCCTTGCAACACGCAATTAATTTATCTGCTGAGACGAAAAAACCCATTCTCGTTGTAGAAGCAGTTTCTATTACACACAAGTTTGCTAATAACAGAATCTTATCTTTCATGGTACAAGGAATGATGGATAATATTAACGATTTTAAAGAAAACTCGATTTCGTACATTCCTTGGGTCGAAATAAAACAGAAAGCGGGAAGTAAGATGCTTTCATCATTATCTAAAAAATCAGTTTGTGTCATTTTAGATGATTACCCCACATATACCCCTAGCAAGATTAGAGATGCGGCTGGTAAACATTTGAACGTGCGTGTTGATGCAGTGGATTCGAATGGTATATTCCCAATGAAATGGCCAGAAAAAGAATTTTCAACTGCTTATTCTTTCAGGAAATATGTTCAGAAGAATCTAATTGATGCTCTACAAACAATTCCAAAGAAGAATCCTACAGAGGGGAAACAGAGCTTTTTAGTTGACAAAAAAATTATTCAGAATCTAAAGAAAGATTTCCACTTTGAGGCAACGCCTTTAGAATGGTTATGGAGAGTTTCTGAAGGAGGAGATGTAGGTAGACAGGCAATCGAAGAGTTTCCGGTTGATCATAGTGTTCCTACAGTTGAAAATACACGAGGGGGAGTTAATGAGGCAAGGATTCGTTTACAGAAATTCTTAACTTACAGATTGAACAAGTACAGCCAAGATAGAAACAATCCTGATAATCCAGCCGTAAGTGGGCTTTCACCATGGATTCATTTTGGACATATCTCAACTTTTGAAATTATTGAAAGTCTCTTAAACAAAGAAAATTGGACTCCAAATTCGTTGAATCATGAAGACACCGGTAAAGGTACAAGAACAGGTTGGTGGGGCGTATCAGATTCTTCATCATCGTTTTTAGATCAAATTATTACTTGGAGAGAATTAGGATTTAATTTCGCATATAATAGAGAAGATCATGCAACTGTTGAAACTATACCAAATTGGGCAAAATTGTCTATGAAGGAACATATTGATGATGAAAGAATAATTTACTCACTTGAACAACTGGAGAGGGCAGAAACTCATGATGAAATCTGGAATGCAGCACAAAGAGAGCTACTAAGAACCGGCCAAATGCATAACTACATGAGGATGTTATGGGGTAAGAAAATTCTAGAATGGTCGCCAAGTCCTGAGATTGCTGCTGAAAATATGATTTATATCAATGATAAATGGGCACTAGATGGCAGAGATCCCAACTCTTACACAGGAATATTTTGGGTTTTGGGCAGGCATGATAGAGCTTGGGGCCCAGAGAGGCCTATATTCGGCAAGGTAAGATACATGTCATCAGAATCAGCCTATCGAAAATTAAAGCTAAAAAATTATCTTGAGAAGTATGCAAAACATGAGCATACAACCTTAGCAAAATATGGGTGATTAAATGACAAATTACAAACATGAGACTGTGGTAAATGCAGATATTGAATCTACCTTCGATTGGTTTGAGCATGAAGGGTCATTCAGAAGATTAATGCCTCCTTGGGAAGTTGCTGAAGAAGTTCGTGCCGATGATTCACTTGAAATCGGTTCACAAAGAGTCTTCAAGTTCCCTGCACCAGGTATGCCTCTTGTAAACATGACATGGGTTGCTGAACACACTGGTTATGAAAAACCAAATTATTTTGCAGACACAATGGTTAAAGGACCGTTTTGGAAATGGGATCATGATCATTATCTAACTGAGAAAGATGGAGTAACAACTGTTATTGATGACGTGACATATACTGTTCCATTTGGTCCATTAGGTATGTTTGTTGATAAAATTCTAGGAGGAGCATTGGTAACAGGAAGAATTTCATCTATGTTCAAAGCGAGAGAACTTCGATTACAAAGAGATATGCGAGAACACCAAAAATACTCAAATTTGGATAGGAAAAAAATTCTAATTGCTGGCTCATCTGGATTGATAGGAACACAACTGGTTGCATTCTTAGATACTGGTGGACATGATGTTTGGAGACTTGTTAGAAGACCTGTGAAAGAAGGGGCAAAAGAGATAACTTGGATGCCAGATAAAGGAGTTCTGAATCCCGATGAAATCGAAGGTTTTGATGTGGTCATACATTTGGGAGGAGCTGGTATTGGAGACAAAAGATGGAGTAAAAAAAGAAAGGCTCTAATTATAGATTCAAGAAAGGACAGTACAATTCTACTTTCGGATACCATTAGTCAACTTGAAAATAAACCAGAAGCTTTTATTGTTGCTAGTGCTATTGGATACTATGGAAATAGAGGAGATGAAGAGCTTACGGAAGAAAGTCAGCCTGGAAAGGGTTTCTTGACAGATACTGTCATTCAATGGGAGTCATATGCTGATTCTGCAAGAAATGCAGGAATCAGAGTTGTAAATACGAGGAATGGTATTGTTTTATCTGCAACTGGAGGAGCTTTAGGAAGGATGTTACTGCCTTGGAAATTAGGTGGAGGTGGACCACTGGCTGGAGGGAAACAATGGATGTCTTGGATATCACTCGATGATGAGATTTATGCTATTCATCACCTAATGATGAATAATCAATGTGAGGGGGCATACAATCTAACTGCACCAAACCCTTCTAGACAGAAAACTTTCTCAAAAACACTCGGAAAAGTTCTGAGACGTCCAGCAATAGCTCCTATTCCTGGCTTTACTATGAGAATACTATTCGGAGAACTTGCTAAACCACTCCTGATTGAGGGGCAAAAAGTCTTACCAAAGAGACTGAAAGAATCTGGTTATGAGTTCACTCATAACACTCTTGAAGAAGCTTTGAGGGATTCTTTAGGCAAATGGAGATGATGATGAATAAAACTCATGAATATTTAGTGAATACTAGATTTCCGGAGTTCAGTTTACTCAATGATAATGGTAAGATCGTTTCTAATGCTCAATTAGACGGTAAATGGAATGTGATATTCTTCTATCCAAAAGATGAGTCCCCAGGTTGTACAATACAATCATGTTCATTCAGAGATAAAATTCCAGAATTTGATGCTCTCGGAGTACAAATATTTGGTATTTCTTCCGACTCAGTTTCTTCACATAAAAATTTCAAAAAAAAATATAATCTTCAATATTCTCTGTTAAGTGATAAAGGTGGAAAATTAGTTAAAAGTCTGAAACTGAAAAAAAATTTTGGATTATTACGTGCAAGAGTGACAATGATAGTAAACCCTGAAGGAGATATCACATTTGTCCATACAAGCCAATTAGGTGTCACTGGACATGTCAAAAAGGCTCTAGAAGAAATTAGATCCAAAAAATAGATTCTGAAACTTCTTCTAGCATTAGATATTGAGATTTTTTCCTAACTTTGATTACACTACTTGAAGTACTATGGTCACAGCGTGGGTGCATGGCTCAAGGTACGGTCAAGTGGTATAACAAGAAAAAAGGATATGGATTTATCGAACAAGAGGATGGAGAGGACTTGTTTGTCCATTTTACTCAAGTTGAAGGTGAAATCAAGGATGGAGATTCTGTCGAGTTCGAGGTCGGTGAAGGGCCTAAAGGCCCTAATGCTGTGAATGTCTCAAAAATAGAATGATTATCATACTTCAGAATAATAATCGAGCACTGCTTCTTCGATTTCTCTACATGCATTAGATTCATCTATAGTTATGGTTTTACCATTTCGACGTAGGGCTTCACCACCCACAAAAACGTCCAAAACATCACCTCCAGAATAAATAACATTTGCAAGAATTCTACGGTTATTTCTACCAATAGGCCTCATACGAATATCATCAAGATCCCATGTTATCCAATCTGTTGAGCCTTTAGTCGCTAATTTCCAAGTTTCAATGGGATCTAAAATTCTAGCATCCCAGTGATCGTGACGTTGTACCAAACTAGCGGCTTTAGATTCTGAACGCATATCAAGGCCATTGTTGCTGGCTGCACCATCAGTACCTAGACGAACATCAACTCCTGCTTCAATCATTGCTGGATATGAAAGAGTACCACCACATGCCAATTTCTGATTAGAAGTCGGACAGTGAACTGCGTGAACTCCATGCTTTGATAAAATCCTCATTTCCTTCTTTGTTACCCAACCACAATGAGCACAAACAGTGCCTCCTTGTTCTGAGTCTTGAAAATAGTCAATAGAATCGAGATATTCAATTGGATACATTCCATGTTCGGCATGACAATCGGCAACTTCCTTACGAGTTTCAGAAGTGTGGATATGTAACATAGCTCCAGTTTTCTTTGCCAATTCGGAACCCTTAATCAATGTCTCTTTATCACACACATAAACTGAATGAGTACCTATTCCATATTCAATTCGACCTGGTCTAGGAGAGGGCCCCTTAATCAGATTCTCCATATGACGCAGTGCATCTCCAGATCCGGGCTTGAAGTTAGGAGTAAGACCATCTGTTATTGGGCCACACAAAGCTGCTCTGACTCCTGTTTCTGCTAATGTTTCCCCTATAGTCTGAGTATGGAAGTACATATCACAAGCAAATGTTGTCCCTGTTGCTATCATCTCTGCTGCAGCTGCACGAGTCCCAATTTCAACAAATTCAGGTGTTAAAAACTTTTCAACAGGAAATATTGACTTCTCTAACCATTCCATCAATGGTAAACCTTCTCCCATTCCTCTATTCAAAATCATGGGAAGATGAGTGTGCCAATTTTGGAATGATCTAGTGATAAGACGAGTTGAACCATCAATTTCTTCAATTACGTCTTCATCATCATTACTTTCGGAATAACTACCATCTTCATGAAGAAGAAAATTACCATGTTTAACTAAACCATCATGATCAATTAAGCGGGTATTTGTTATTCTTCTAACACCGACCTCGGATACCGCCATGATACTCCCAAGAGGTCATTTATCGTCAATCTTTGCTTGGAAGAAAGAAACAATGAGAATAATATGAATACTCTTGTCAATACATCTTTATTTACAACATGCAAGAGATAATTATGGTTGAGTTCGGAGATATCGGCTTCTCCGGGAAATTACGACCTTCACAAGTTGCCTCATCAGAGATAATTCGAGAACAATTGATGGCGGGAGAAAAGAATCTACATATTGTAGCCCCACCCGGATCAGGGAAAACCGTTCTTGGACTTTACACATGGTCTGATTTGGTTAGGCTACCAACCTTAGTGCTAAGTCCAAACTCTGCAATACAAGCACAATGGGTCGCAAGAGCCAAAGAATTATTTAATTTGGATGGGAAGGATAAGCAAATCCTAACGAATACAGAAACTCCAGGGCTACTGACTTCACTAACTTATCAGTCGGTTACTTTACCAAAGCGTGATGATAAAAATTTAGATGATGCTGCAATGGAAATATGGATTGATAAACTAATTTCAGAAAACGAAGCAGATAGCACAGAAACTGCTAAAGCTTGGATTGAAGATTTGAAAGATAATAATAAAGAATATTATTCGGAAAGATTTAGTACATACAGGAAGCAAGTCAGAGATGATTTTGCCTCGCATGGTAATGCTCTGTGGATATTACATGAATCTGCAAAAAAGAATTTAGAAAATCTCGCAAAAACAGGTATTGGAATGATTATTCTTGATGAATGTCATCACTTACTAGGGCACTGGGGGAGGGTTCTCAGTGAGATTAGGGAATATTTTGGAAATCCAATTGTTCTAGGCCTTACTGCTACACCACCAGATATTAATTCATACAGTTTAGAAGATGCCGAAAGATATACTGAATTTTTCGGAGAAGTAGATTACGAGGTACCTGTTCCTGCTTTGGTTAGAGATTCTAATTTATCTCCCTATCAGGATTTAGCTTATTTTGTAAGACCCAATCCTGATGAGTTAGAATACATTGCTAATGTTGACAAAGAGTTTGAGGAACTGATTGAAGAAATAAGTAATGGACCTGAAGAAACTGAAAATCGTACACCTAGACTAGATATCTGGTTGTCTGATATTCTTAGTACATTATCACTTCCTAGCGGTTCAGTAAAAGATTGGAATGCTTTCACGAGAAGAGATGAATCTTTAGCTGATTCAGCTAGATTATATCTCTTATACAAGGGGATTGAACTTCCAGAAAATGTACCATATCCAGAACAAAAATTAATTGATGCTGATTTAACAAAAAATCATGTTATGATTACTCTACTGGATCGTTACATTAGACACGGCCTTCTTCGTTCAAGTAACAAAGAAGATCATGTGTTAGCAGAAGTTGCCATTCAAAGACTAAGATTACTAGGCCATCAGATTACTGAGACTGGAATGAGGCCTTGCGCATCACCTGTTGGACGAGTTATGGCATATGCTTCTGCGAAATATGATGCGCTCAGAGATATCTTAACTGCGGAAATGCAAGCCTTAGGTCCAGATATTAGAGCAGTGATTGTTACTGACTTTGAAAAAACGTCTGCAACTGCCTTGGTTGAAGGAGTTCTCGATAAGAATGCAGGAGGGGCCATTGCAGCGTTTCGTTCACTTCTAGTCGATGAAGCAACAGATCGACTTAATCCAGTATTAATGACTGGGTCTACGGTATTAGTTGATGATGATCTTTGTGAAATTATTGTGCCTAGATTTAAATCTTGGATTGAAGAAAATGAATTAGAAATAGATATTGAACAGGAAAAGAAAGATGGATTTAACGAAATTAAAGGAAGAGGGAATCAATGGAAGCCAAGATACTATACTGAAATGATTACAGAATTATTCCAAGAAGGAGTCACAAAATGTCTAGTAGGTACAAGAGGATTATTAGGTGAAGGATGGGATGCTAGCCGAATTAATGTCCTTATTGATATGACAACTGTGACTACCAGTATGAGTATTAATCAACTTCGGGGACGGTCATTCAGACTTGATAAAAATAATCCGAATAAAGTAGCGAATAATTGGGATATTGTCTGCTTGGCAGAAGAATTTAGTAAAGGATTTGATGATTATTATAGATTCGAGAGGAAGCATTCGAGATTGTATGGAGTTTGTGATGATGGTGCTATCGAAAAGGGAGTCGGACATGTACATGCTGCATTTACTGAAGTTCGTCCAGAAGGAATCTCTGAAACATTAGATGTCTTCAATAATGAAATGATTCGGAGAGCGAGAAATAGGGAAAGAACCAGAGAACTATGGAGAATTGGAGAGCCCTTCAATGCAAAGCCAAAAGAAGCAATAGAAATGAAAATGGAAGAAGGGTTTTCAGGAGGTTGGCCTATACTAAGTGTAGCATTTCAGAGACCAGAATGGAATGATGAGTCTCTAATTTTAGCAATAGCAACAGCTGTTTCTGGTGCACTAAGAGAAACTGGAAATCTGAAATCAAATGTCACAATTGCATCAGGAGATAGGGGTGGCGGTTGGATGAGAGCATATCTTGAAGATGCATCAGAAGAAGACTCGAAAATATTCACGGAAGCAATGGAACAGGTTCTCGGCCCACTAGATAATCCAAGATATATGATTCCGAGAGAAGTGAGAATGGTTACTGACAATTGGATTAGTAGTCTGCTACCGGAAGTTATAGCGAAATATTTCAGAACAAAGAAAAATAGATTGATGATGTTCCATACTGTGCCTAAGAAGCTGGCTCAGAATAAGGAAGATGCTGCTATTTTCCAGAAATATTGGAATTTTGAAGTGAGCCCAGGAGAAGTAGTCTATGGCTACAGTCAAGACGGAAGAGAACAAGTACGTTGGGCTGTAGAGATGAATCTTTCTCCAAGAGGTAATTTCCATAGTAAAAACGTATTTACTTAGCCAAAGTTTCACAAGATTTACAATCAATTCCGGTACCTTTGTGTACATCACAGAATCTTTTCCTACAAGTGAAGCATCTGAAATCGAATGCAGTTACACTTCTTGAACAATTAACATCGGCACAAACATCTACACTCTTAGGTATTGGAACTGACGATAACGGAGTTGTGGAATTATCTTCAGATTTAACATCCCACCAATTAACTGCTTCAGATTGTGTTTCAGATTGTAAAACAGGCTCTAGGTTTAATGCTCTAACTACATGTGGATGATTAAAGAAATTCTTTGCATGCTCCGGGTGAATATAGACGAGATGTTTATGAAATTGGTTAATTCCTTCTTCGATAGTTGAGAATGGTTCTAAATATGCAATTAATCGATTATATGAAAGTTCCAATCTCTTGGTTAATTTACGATTAGGGTCTCTACGAGGATAATCTTTTGGATCACGAAAATTAGATGAATTCCAATTTATTTCACCGGGCTCGGAATCACTGGGATTCGAACTACCTGTAAATGCCTTTATGATTTTATCAAAAAAGCCCATTATTTCACCTATTTGTTTTGGTCATGGCGCTGTCCCGGCGCCATGACCTTTGGGTTCATTGGCTCTTGTTGCCGTAGGCAACCACAGTCATTGCCGCTAGGCTCCTTCATTGGGACAGAACTTCGTGTTATGATTGACAGATAAACTCAACGCCGGATTACGACTCTAATTGGTACTTTATCACTACCTGAGATTTCGCCTTGGAGTTCTCTGATTGGTAGCCCCAAGCGTGAACATATCTCAAGGTGAGGGGCAGACCATGGATGTAAACAGTTTTCAGAGTAATCATACCCAAGTACTGATATTGGTTCAATTTCGCTCTCCCAATCTTCTCCAACTAGTTTACCCGAAATTCTTGTCCAACTATGTTCCATGTGGCGTGTTTCATAAACAAAATTCTTGAATTCTTTTTGAGAAAATTTACTTAACAGAAAATCTTTTGGTATCGCTCTCGGAATGATTGCTAGTACTCTTTCATTATCGTGAAAATATGCAACTGGACCTAGTTTGAGATGAGAAAATAGCTCTTGTGATTTCTCTATAGACGTGCGAATATCTCCCCATTTTCTAGGTAACCATGATACAAAAGCAGAACGATCTTTGGTCCCAGAAACATGACTACTTAACTCCAAACTAGTATGTTGTGGAGCACTTTCAAACTTATTATCTGTCATTTTAAATTTTATCTGTGGGATAGGTAACTTAGGAATTCTTATCGGTGGCCATTTTGGAATTTTTAAAGCGGTTTCATGTCTTGGAATCTTATTTATCCATTCTTTAACAGGGGTATTTATCCATTCTTCATTAATTATAGTGCAAACCCATCCCGTCTTACCATGGACTGTTCCAGGTAGGCGAATAATTCTCCTAGTGTCTGCCGTTACAACATTATCAACAGGGTGACCCGCTTCAATTACCCTATCTAAGAGTCGCTTACGTTGTGACCTAACTTTATCCTCCCTTAATCTTGGATCCGGCTCAGAAAATGGTTCTCTATCTGGATCTTCTGCAATAATGTGAAAACCTTTACTTCCTGAAAATGTAATATGTCTAATCTTAATTTCAGAATTTTCAATTAGCCAGTTCTTAAGATGTAAAGTAGCCTTTCTTGCCTCTTCCAGTCTAAGAAGACAAAATGGTCTAATATCAATATCAAAAACAACAAGATGATCTAATAAAATTGGTGAAGGTTTTTTTATTTCTTTAATTCTAGGAAGATTTACTGGGTTGAGCCATGAGGATGTGGAAACGTAAACATCTGTTGGCATTGAATCAGAAAATAATTCGAATAATTTCTTTGACGATGATATTCTTCTATCTGAGGTAACCCAAGGCCCCTTAATTGTCTTCCATCGAAATTGGTGCTGAGAAGACTTTTTCAACCAAGAAAGATCTACTTCATTACTCGAATAATATGATGAAAGATCTTCTTCAGACCATCTTATAACATCAGTCACAATACAAGCGATAAGTATGCAGTCTTTGATTCATTTGTTATTGTTCTCTATTCACTATTGGAGAAACCTCTTTTCCGATTATTCCTATTGTATCCATTAATTGCTCATGTGTAAGGCCTGCATTGTCTAACTGGAATGAGAAACGAGATATTCCCCCCAATGCCTCACTATGTCTGATGATTTTTTCTGCCACTTCTTCAGGATCACCAATGACATAAGCACCCAATGGACCTGTTTGTTCGTCAAATCTATGTCTTGTAACCGGAGGCCATCCTCTTTCACGTCCTATTTTTGTGAAGGCTTTAGCATATCCAGGGAAATAAATGTCTCTTGCTTCTTGTGAATCATTAGCAACAAATCCTAACGAATGTAGCCCTACCTTCAGTTGACTGGGATCATGCCCAGCACGTTCACCAGCTTCCCTATACAAATCAACCAATGGTCGAAATCTATGCGTCTCTCCACCAATTACTGCAATCATTAAGGGCAATCCAAGTAATCCAGCTCTTACAAATGACTGAGGAGTTCCTCCAACTCCTAACCAAATTGGTAACTTTTCTTGAAGAGGTCTGGGATATATTTCTTGATTGTGTAATGCAGGCCTGTAATTTCCGGACCAACTGACTTTCTCATTATCTCTAATCTTCAATAATAAATCTAATTTTTCAGAAAAAATATCATCATATTCATTTAAATTCAATCCAAATAAAGGATAAGATTCTGTAAATGAACCTCTGCCAACTACCATTTCAGCACGCCCAGAAGATACTAAATCTAGAGTAGCAAAATTCTGGAATGCCCTTACAGGATCTGCTGCACTCAATACTGTTACTGCACTAGTCAATCGGATGCTCTTTGTTTTAGAAGCAGCAGCAGATAAAATAACTGAATTTGCAGAATCTAGAAATTCTCTGCGATAGTGCTCACCTATTCCGAAAACATCTAACCCCACTTTGTCTGCATGTTCAATTCTATCAAGAAGTTCCGATATAGATTGGGCACTATTTTCCGAATAAGTTCTGCCATTATTCTGTTTTGCCTCAGCGAAACTATCTATGCCAATCTCCATAATGTTTCCACGATTCAATGGCTATTATAATTACTAGTTTTAATAATGATACTAATATTATGAGTTGATGTTATTACTACATAAGGGAGGATTCATTCGTTAAAGCAATTCCCAGCAATTATGCGAGGGGGGAGTAGGATAGCATTAACTGGTACCCCTGGAACTGGCAAAACAACAATTTCAGATATTCTTAGGATGGAGGGGTTCAAGATATTGTCCCTAGAAAAATTGGCTGAAAAATTTAATTGTTTAGGAGAATTAGATTATTCAGATAATTCTAAACCAGTAGATATAGAGTTACTTAATACAAAATTGGAACATGAATGGGAAAATGCGCCCAACAATATTACATTTATTGATGGGCATCTTTCACACCTATTACCATGCGATCAGATTATAATTTTACGTTGTAAACCAGATGTATTAGAAAAAAGACTGACAAAAAGAAACTATTCCAAAGAAAAAATTCAAAGTAATGTTGAATGGGAATTAATCGGTGGGCCATGGAACGATAAGGAAAATGATAATGGATGGCTAGAATTAGATACTACCGAAATGAATCAAAATGTTGTTAAAGAGCAAATTGTAAAATGGATAGTAGATGACTTCAAACCAACTGCTATTGACACAGATGTAGACTGGATTGCAGCTATGGAGAGATAAAATGTTAGAAAAAATGAGAGAAAGATGGACAAAAGCAATACAACCAATTGTCCTAAAAATGGGAGATTTAGATCCTTCAGTTCTTACTTGGACTTCTTTACTAATTTCAATAATTGGATTCTACATCTTATCCATGGCAGAAATGAATACTAACGGTTCAATCATTATAATTATCACCGTGATTTTAGTTTTAGTTGCGGGTGTATTGGATGCACTTGATGGAGCACTTGCAAGGCACCAAGGAACAGATGGGCCATATGGGGATTTTCTTGATCACACCATTGATAGAATTGTAGATGTTGGATTACTAGTTGCAATAGGGATGAATGCAGCCTTTGTTAGTAACATGAGTGCAGGTCTAACTGCGGGTCTACTAACACTCCTAGGTTCATACATGGGTACGCAAGCTCAATCTGTAGGATTGGATAGGATATATGGAGGGTTTTCTCGGGCTGACCGTATGATAATCACTTTACTAGGATTATTGATTGCTGCAATGCAAGCATACACTGGCGGTTCAGGAATAGATGTTACTAATTATCATGAGATGTTCAAATATATTCTACTTGGAAATAATGAACTCAACGGTATGACAGGGGCTTTGGCAGTCTCCGCATGGGGAGGAATTTACACATTTATTGTGCGTTTTAATAGTACAAGAAGACAGTTATTAGAATCATGATTCGTCATCTGAATAATATCAAGAAACTGTTACTAAAGATGTTACAACAAGGGTAATGGTTATCCTCTGTACAATCCGCCTGAGAGTCGTGAAGAGTATCATCGACCGTGTATTGGAACTTCAAGAGGATGAAGGAATACCCTCTGCACCTATAGATACTGAGAGCGATTCCGAACTAGTTCAATTACTGTCATCACTGCAACCAAGAATACGTGTATTTGGTTGTGGAGGTTGTGGCTCTAACACAGTAGCAAGGTTAGAACAAGAAGGTCTATTTGATGACACTTATGTTAGAGGTATGGCAATAAATACAGATGCTCAACATTTGCTTAGAGTTGGTGTAGATAATAAAATCCTAATCGGTAGAACTGCACGTGGAAGAGGAGCTGGTGGAGACCCAGAAAAAGGAGAGCAGGCGGCATATGAATCTGAGATTTCACTCAAAAAAGAAGTAGATGAATGTGATTTAGCTTTCATTACTGCTGGACTAGGTGGAGGCACTGGAACTGGATCTGCTCATGTTGTCGCGAGACTGGCAAAAAATGCAGGAGCATTAACCATAGCAGTTGTATCATACCCATTTCTTTCTGAGGGTGCGCTAAGAAGGCAAAATGCAGAATGGGGGCTTGAAAGATTAAGAGAAGTTTGTGATACAGTAGTAGTATTACCAAATGAAAGATTGTTAGAAGTCGAAGGAGTTCGAGATTTACCTCTCGATGCTGCTTTCAGAGTTGCAGATGAATTACTAATGAGATCTATTTCAGGAGTATCTGAAATGATAGCTAAAGAAGGTATAGTGAATCTTGATTTCCAGGACTTACGTTCGGTAATGGAAAACGGCGGAGGAGTTGCAATGATAGGTTTGGGAGAGGCAAATGGACCTGATCGTGCAGAAAAAGCAACTCATGAAGCATTGCATTCTCCGTTACTAGATATAGATATCTCTGATGCTAGAGGGGCGTTAATTAATGTTGTAGGAGGCCCTGGTTTATCGCTGGGAGATACTGAGAAATGTGCTAAAATCATTAGAGACAGGATTAATCCTTATGCTAGAATAATTCTAGGTGCTACTACCGATGAAGATATGGGCGATGAAATTCGTGTACTACTGGTATTAACTGGTGTTAAATCAGAACAAATACATGGTGCCGCCTTACACACACAAATGCGTAATTTAAAGACAAGAACTGTAGAATTTATTAATTGATTTTATCCAATGTTGATAAGATATCTTCCAATTGTCCTCCCGACGTGCTTAAATGAGGTCGGTCGGTCGCCGAGGCACTTCTGAGGGAAAGTCATGGCTGTAGAGAACTCAAACGTTGGCGTAGTCGAGGAGAAAGTCCAAGACTGGCAAGATGAGATTGAAAGCAGAGTTCGTAGTCTTCAAACTGGCTCTTACGCTAGGATTCTGAAGATGGCAAGGAAACCTTCCAAAGAGGAATTCCGTCAGACAGTAATTGTTTGCGGAATCGGAATGTTTGTTCTTGGAGGAATTGGATTCCTTATGTTATATCTAATGGATAATCTACTTCCTTCATTTTTTGATTGGTTAACAAATTAAATTGAGAGTGATAATATGTCTGATGCATTTACAGTATTTGTCCGTCATGAAGAAAAAGTTCTGCTTATGCAAAGAGCAGATGAAGTTGCTGATTTACCCGGTGCCTGGGATGGAGTCTACGGTTATGGAGATCATAATAATCTAGATACTGTAATCTCAAGAATTGTAGAATCTACTGGAATTCCTGCTGACAAGTTACAACACGTTAGGACTGGAGAATCTAGAGGAATTGCAATGGGGAATACACTTCTAGAAGTTACGCCTATTCTTTTTGTTTCAGAAAGTAATGTTGTTACTCCTAAAACATTGTACAAAAATTCAGAATGGGTAGATCCTGGAATGATAGGTAAGAAGGAGTACAGTACACCAAGCCTAAGAGACATGTACGGAGATATTGCTTCATTCCTGTATATTCTGAAAACAAGTATTGGTCAAGAGCAGAATGTTGCAAAGGAAATACAAGCTAGACTATCTGGAAGTGGTTCTCTTATGGATATTCAAGATGAGATATATGGGGTATTGAGTCCAAACTACATGAAAGGATATATTTTCGTAGAAGCATCTGCATTCCATCATGTTGAGAAATTAATTGGAAGAGCAGGAGTATCAACAACTCCAATCAAGAATTGCAGAAAGGTATTGGACGGAGAATCACCTCTTGAAGATGTCTTACCATATCTAGAGCCAAAAGCAGCGACAACAGGGATTGAAGAAGGATGTATTGTTGAAATCCATGGAGGAGCGTTTAGAGGTCAATCTGCTCGTGTTATTCGTGTTACTGAATCAAAGGAAGAAGTTACTGTCGAGTTGTTTGAAGCCGCAGTTCCTGTGGCTCTAACAGTTAGAGCAGACCAAGTAAGAGTCACACAACGTGTGGAATAATCAAAACATAGGAGATCGAATACCAACGCAACATACTCAAATAGTGAAGGTAGGTCGGCGAGACACAATTACAGGAGGTAAACACATGTCAGCACGTAACGAAACACCACACAAGGTCGTTCAAGCGTTGGGCAAAAAGAAGTGTAATGGCTCTTGGGATGAGGCGTCAGAAAATCTGACAATGGATCAAATAAAGAAAATTGCTAACGAGCAAGAAGAGCGCTTAACAGGCTCCAATCTTTATGCACGATGTAGAGAGGTAATGGGTACATGTGTAGCAATGAGAGTGAAAGTTGAAGGCTACGCACCTAAGGAAGCACTTGAAAGAATGACTAAGGGGGAATTCAGCGAACATTTTAGCTGAGTTATCACGAATTGTGGGAGAGGGAAACCTCGCTGACCACAGAGGTGAAGAAAATGCAAGAAAATATTCAAAACGCCATACAACAAGCAATGGAGAGTGCCCCAGAACGTAAGTTCGTAGAATCTTTTGAGATGGCAATTACACTCAAAGATGTTGATTTAAAGAATCCAGTAAATCGTATTCAAGAAGAAGTTCGTTTACCCTCTGGAAGAGGAAAAGAGGTTCGTATCGCAATGTTTGCAGGTAGTGAGATGGCTTCCAAAGCGCGTGCTGCTGGAATTAGTGTGATTGATCCTGCGACAATAGAAGACTTGGGCGGAAACAGGCAACAAGCACGTAAAATGGCTAAACAATACGATTTCTTCTTGTCTGAAATACCTCACATGGGAACTGTTGGAAGATATCTCGGTGTAGTATTAGGTCCTCGTGGAAAAATGCCTAGACCAGTTCCCCCTACTTTGGACCCAGCAATGATTGCAAATGGTTTACAGAGCACTACAATTGTTAGATCAAGAGATAAAGTAACATTTCACACTGCTTTTGGCTCTAGAGAACAGGGTATGGAAGAATTAACTGCAAATGCTATGGCAATTTGGAATAGAGTAACCGGAAAGCTAGAGCGTGGAGCAGGAAATATTCGTTCTTGTTACGTTAAGACTTCAATGGGGCCAGCGATTAAAGTAGAGGTGATTGAATGATTACTCCTAAGATTGCACCTTGGAAAAAAGACCGGGTCCAAGAACTAACAGATATTCTTAATTCAGACGGAGTTGTTGGTATTGTTGACGTAGGAGGAGTACCTGCTGGTAATATGCTAGATATGAGAAGTAATCTCAGAGATTCGATGAAGATTACCATGGCTAAAAAAACTCTAATTAGACTAGCTTGGGAAAATTCTGGTAGAGATATCGAAGAGTTAGAATCGCTCCTAGAAAATGCTGTACAACCATGTGTAGTTCAAACCGATAAATTAAATCCATTCGAGTTATTCTTAGAATTAGAAAAAACACGTCAAGGACGTGCAGCTAAAGAAGGAGAATTAGCACCAAGCGATATTGTCGTTGAGAAAGGTCCTACATCCTTTGGACCGGGTCCAATTGTTGGAGAATTCAATGCTGTTGGTATCCCTGCAAAAATTGACAAGGGTAAAGTTGCGATTCAAAAAACTACAACAGTAGTTGAAGAAGGGCAACCGATTTCGGCTGATTTAGGTATAATGTTAGCGAAATTAGATATTTTCCCTATAGAGATTGGAATTATTTTGACCGGTGCTATTGAAGACGGTTTCTTATTCCCTGCATCTTCACTAGATATCGATATAGATCAGGTTCGTTCTGATATTATTACTGCAACATCTGGAGCATTTAATCTTGCATGTAATGTGCAATGGTTTGCTAAAGAAACAATGCCTACCCTGCTTTCAAAAGCAAGTTCAGAAGCATTATCTGTTGCTGTTGAAGCAGGAGTTGCTAACGATACAACGGCTCCTCTGTTCATTTCACGTGCAAATGCACGTGCACTGGCCTTAGCAGGTCAGTTAGATTCCTCTGCATTGGATGAAGAATTGTCTGCAGCACTTGGTGCTGCAGCTTCAGCAACCAATGTATCTGCTGTAGCCTCTGATACAGTAGAAGAAACAACAGAAGTTGTTGAAGAGGAAGAAGAGGAAGAAGAAGATCAAGGGTTCGGTGGACTCGGAGATCTCTTCGGATAAACAAAAAAAGGTGAGAAAAAATGGAATATGTATATGCTGCAATGTTACTGCACTCTGCTGAAAAGGAAATTGATGATAAGGCTGTCACAGCAGTTCTAACTGCTGCTGGCGTAGATGTTGATGGTGCTCGAGTCAAAGCTCTAGTATCATCTCTAGGATCAGTCGACATCGGTGAAGCAATGGCTACTGCTGTTGCTGCTCCTGTTGCTGCTGCACCAGCAGCTGCTGGTGGCGGTTCGTCCGCTGCTGAAGCAGCTCCTGCTGAAGCAGTAGTTGAGGAAGAGGAAGAAGACGACGCTGGAGGCTTCGAAGGCCTTGGTTCACTCTTCGGATAAGACTGTAAACGAAGCGAGATAATTTGTACTTCGGTTTCCGAAGTCGCTTGTGCGGATGCTTGACCCTAGAAAATGAGAATACAGTTTTTCACCTATCTTTTTTCTATTCAGGTATAATAATGATAAAATAAATGTGTGATTACTTTTTAGCATTGATACTAATTACATCACCGTTCTGAATCTCATAATCTGCACCTATCACACGTCCATTTTTTGCGTCTGTAGCCCTGATAAAACCATCTCCTAGATCTGAATGTACCGCATAAGCAAGTCCTTTGGCTGTAGTTCCTTCGGGTACCAATATTGCATCAGGAAGAATATTCCCATCACCATCAACCCAGTGAGAATCATCTTGTACAGGATATGCAACACGTCGATTTAATCTTTCGAAAACTACTGAAGATAGTAAACCTAACAACCCATCACCTGGTAAATTAGAGAGAGTTTGAGAGATATTTTCTAGTGCATTACGCTGTTCAATAGATAACTTATTTTCACCAGCATCTGTAATTACAAAATCCGAATTTTCAGGATTCAAATCAATTAGACCGGCTAAAGATGCTCTGCGCAGAGCGAGTTCTGCTTCCGCACTAGTGAGAACTAATTTCCCTCCTTGAGTCTCTACAATAGTAGTTAAATCTGATATAGAATTGCCAGTCTTATCTGCTTTATTCGCTGCAACAGATATTGGAAAGAGATGTGACCGGATCGTTCCTGCAATAGTCATTAATTCTTCATTACCCCAAGACCATGGGACACCGGATTCAGGATGTTTCTCATTAACCGAATTTATCGCAGCATTAACATGAAAATCGGTGACGCCAATTCCTGATAATTGATCTATCAAATATCTGGATAACGCTTTATCGCCTTCTGATTGAACTCTTCTAGCACCTCTTGACCAACTTGATTGGATAATTCCAACTATCCAAGCATCAATCTCATTCAGTAAGAAATTGTATTCTTCAATTGGTTCTGAACCATGCTGTCCAACTGGATTCCCTTCAATATCTGTTGAACCTGAAATATCAATTACTTGAATTAAAGCATCACAACGCGCTAGATCAGAAAGAAATTGATTTCCCCTTCCACGGCCTTCATGGGCTCCTGGAACTAAACCTGCAACATCAACTAAAGTGACTGGCACCAGTCTTTGAAATCCCTTACATGAGCCAGATTTTGGGTTACAAATACTTCCTCTTAGAGGATCTTTATCCAATATACCGGGTAATCTTCCTTGTTCTTCTTTTCTTTTACGAAGAATTTTACAGGCACAATCTTCTCTTAACGGTAACCAAGCGATTCCAACATTTGGGTCAATTGTTGTAAATGGGTAATTAGCTATCTCTACAGGTATTGCAGTAAGTGCGGAAAAAGTAGTCGATTTACCAACATTTGGTTTTCCAACTAGTCCTATGCGCATATTATCCTCAAACAAAATTGCAATTCAGAGTTTTGTAGCACTGCCTTTCTCATCATTCTCGCTAGTAGGAATCACTTCTGTATCAAGATTCGCTCCACTAGCAAGAATCTTTCTAACAGTGGTTGGGGAAACTAGTGAATAAGATTCAACAGAAATGGATGAAGATTTTACTGATTCAGCAGATATAATTTTTCCACGGAAGATTCCAGTAACCATATTCAACGAATGAAGTATTGCACCAATGACTACCCCATAGAACATCACAGAGCCAATCTTTCGTAATTCTTCTGAGAGAGAGCTTGGATCTTCAACCATCATCTCTACAAGAGCCATGTCCATAAAATCAGCAATCATCGTAATAAATAATCCAGAAATTGCACCTCCTGTCATCATCAAGAAAGCCGTTCTTGCTCTATTATTGGAGAACAAATGTCTCCCAGTTAGTTCTGGATAAAGACTGAGAGCAGCCCCCAAAGAAAGTGGGATGAGTATTAACCATAATGACATCATCGAAAGCGAATCTGCTATACCAACTAATTCATTAGTACCGCTAACTGTATCGGTCTGGACAAAAAGTGAACCAAGTGCAATTGGAACAATTAACCATGCACCTAGATTCAGCTCTGCATTACCAGGATAATCAGGTGAGTCTATGAAGGCATCGGAACCTCTCATTGTTACTAACATGTTGCTAGCAAAAGCAAGAACCGGGATAAATGCTAGTGCCATTAAGAAACTAGCAACCAACATATCTTGATTTGAGAACTCTACAACCATATTTCCGGCTAATGGTCCGAATACTTCCATCACCATCTGGCCATGGGTATCTCCAAATGGATTGATTGTTAGAATACTACCAAATAGGGTTGCAGCAACGAGCGATTTAGACCAAAGTGGGTTTCCTGATGCTACCGATGATGCATAAAGAGCTACTCCGGTTACTCCAGCGAAAAAGAATGCTCCTCCGAATAAATGGTATGATAACCATTGACCGACACTATCATCTACAGCACCGGAAATTATCGAAATTCCACTTATTATAGGGTTACTTAGTAATCCAACCAATATTAACCATCCCGGAAGAGCAAGGCTTCTCGTTCTGTTAGAAACAGTCAATAATTGGTTAAGAATTACTGCTAGGAGAGCAACGAAATTAATTGCGGTTCCTAGAGGAATTATCTCAATCCCTAGAATCGTATTATTTTGTGTTCCTACAACTACTACTAGTACTGAAATTGTCCAAACAAATGATACTAAATTTGCATTTGTCTCACTCGCTAATTCAGTCCCTGCTAACTTGGGTATTATATGAAAACCAGAGCCTATCACTAGCATTGATACAGATCCATATAATGCAGCATATACCCCTGCTGAAGCTAACTCATCTGCATTTGCAGTGTATCCCCATGAAGCCAAAGAATGTAGGGCATTAGGATCATGACTTAGCCACATACTGGTGAACGTGAACATAGAAGCTAATATCAGCCAAAATGTTCCTTGTAATATCCAAGACCTAGCTCCAGACCCAGAACGACCCTCGACTAAATCTGCTCCAGGACCGAGTGCTTTCTCAAGCATAAAATGTACAGTGCCTTTTGCCACATCTGAAAATATCCATAATCCTCTTTGGACTAAGAAATATACTAGGAATAATGATATCCAAAAATAAAACATTGTTGTTAATACTGTATCCATAATAATCACCTCATTCGCTAGTTGCCTCTAATAATAATCGACCCAAGATTGCAAAAATGCCTATCATTGTACCTAAGATAAAGAACCAAATTCCTGAATCAAATACTCCACTAAATACTGGTACTAAATCAGAAATAACGGGTAGGTCTTGCCCTGGATAAAGTATGCTATAGAGTACCAAAAAAGAAAGAGAAAATACAACTCCCACGACAATGAATACCCATGACCCCGATGGTTCTTTTTCACCTTGGAGAAAAACGTCTACTGAATCTGTTGTATTAATTGACATGACTGCACCTCTATATTTCCCGTTAAGGATATCATTACCAACGGATATTCAGCCTTAAGTATTAGCCGAGAAGACAGTCAATTTGACATCAAGGTGCACGAACTATATCCACTCGGGATAACCTTCTATCTCTACCTTGACCCATGGGTACTGGTAATGATAAATCATTTTCGATTTCGGTTTTCCAAACCTTCCTACAATCACAATCAAGTCCCTTAAATTCTCTTAAATCTCTCGAAACTGAATACCTTTCTATTGCTGCAACCACTTCTAAATCACATTCTTTACAATTATGAGCTCCTCTTATCCTACCACCAGCAGTTGGATGAACAATGGTTCGGCAACCTGAATCTACAATTTTATCATGCGTCCTTTCAATCATCTCAACTAAAGACCAAAGCCATGGTGGACGATATTCTCTATTTCGAAAAATTCTGTCTACTACAGTATTTTTTTGAATGTTCATTGGATTAATTGAAACCTCATCGGAAAGAGGTGCAACCTGTTCCAACCACTCACAAGTTCGGTTTAGAGCATCTCCTTCCGACATAAAAGGTGGCTTGAATAATAAATACGTTTTAACGCGCAATCCCGCGTCTCTCAAATTTTGAACAGATTTTCTCCATGTCTTGGTGGAAAAACCTTTGTTACAATGGAAGCGTAGTACTGTATCATCATACGCCTCAAGACCGATAGCAACAGTGCAACCCGGATGTCTTTCAGCAACCCAAGATAATTTATCAGGGCTGCATAAGTGTGCTTGAGCTTCAACAACTAATTCTAACCCTCTTTCATGAGTTTCCTTCAAAACCTTCTCCTGCCATTCAGGAGGATTTTCTCGATCTTCAAAAAATGTTCCAGAAGTATAAACTTTTACCATTTTGCATCCTTCAAAATCATTTGTCAATCTCTTCGCTTCCTCCCATTGAGCAAATAAATCGTTAGCTGTGACATCATCTCTGACGTCATTAAAATACCCGCAAAATGTACAACCTGATTTCCACCACCATACACATCCCTTAGTTCTCAAAATTACTGTGGCTGCTGTACAACTTGTACCATCCTGTAACATTTCAGGAGTTTTGTAAACAGTAGCAGGTTTGGTTGCGTCCCAAGATTCTCTTCTAGAAATAGATTGAGGAGTATTCTCTGGCGCTTTGACTAAATGATGGATTTTAACAGCTTTCTTGCCATCTCCTAATATCCCGGAAGCACCTTCCATAACCCTTCGGTTGGACTCCATCTATTGATACTGCCGTCGTCAAAAACATCTTTTTATGACTGCCTTACGGGTAAACATCGGTGATGCTATGAAGTCTTTCAGAATTGTCCAAAATGTACTAACTGCATCACTAATTCCTTTTTTAGCAATTATAGTAGGTGTGGCTGCAACACCTGGAGTTTACGTTTTTTACAAGATTTTAGAATTGACCAGTACCGATCCAAGTTTATTCATGATGATCGATCTTGATTCAATTGCCATTGGAAAATTTGCATTCATGGGAATTGCTACAGGCATGGCTATGATGACATGGGGCATTAGTTTAGTGATAATTTGTGGAACTATTGGAGGATTATTTAGACCTAGAATAGATCCTGGGAGATATCCACTACAATCATTCGTAACCATTCAATGGGCTTGGTCTATGGTTTTTCATAGAATTGCACTATTTTTCTTACCATTCATAGTACCATCATTTATTGGTAACATATACTACATGTTATCTGGAGCAAAATTAGGTCAAGGTGTACAGATAAATACAGCCTATCTAAATGATGCTGGCTCCGTAACATTAGGTGATAGGGTAGTAATTGGAGGTAAAGCGATTATCAATGCTCACCTAACAGAAAGTGGAGAGTTAGTAATGGCGCCTGTTGTTATTGGTAACGATGCATTAATTGGAATGGGTTCGGTGATACAACCGGGGTGTGTTATTGGCGAGAATGCAGTTGTAGCATCTAGAGCAGTAGTACCAAAATGGACTAATATTCCCGATAGAGAGGTTTGGGCAGGAATCCCTGCAAAATGCATTAAGCGAGCTGATGGAACAAAGCCGGAATGATCAGTCTTCAGATTCTTCAGGAAGTTCTTCTTCCATCTCTTTTGCATGGGCTACTGCTTCTTCAGCAGCGTCCAAAGCTTCATCCATCCTTGATTTGAAAGTTTCTTGCTTCTTAGCGAATTCAGCACTCTTCTCAATTGCAGAATCAATCATCTCATACCTAGTCTGTATAGCTTGATTTAAATTCTCGAATAATTGCATATGTTGAACATACCAATCATCTCTCGCAGTTAATTCAACTTGAGCGGTCTGAAGTGCTTCGTCGAGCTCCTCTGCTACTTCGAAAACTCGTCCTAATCTAGCCTTTTCACGGGTATACATTTCCTCTGTTTTTTCTAATTTAGGTTCAAGATGTTTAATTCTCGTAGATGCCTTTGCACCTTCCATTTCCATCTCATGGATTCTATTATCCTTATCTGAAAGTAGAGTCTCCATACCTTCTCTTTCAATTTCTTTATCAATTGCTTCTTTTTCTAAAACATCAATTATCGCATTTTTCTCTTCAAGTTCTTGCTCAACTTTACGATAAGCAACGTATAATTTCTCTAGTCTATCTGATTCTTCAACCAATCTTTCCTCTAATTGTTTGATACGAATTTCTGGCGTAATTGACTCGCCTTCATTATTAGTCATTGGACTCCCTCACCTTACTCGAATCATATCCTCGCTTTAACTTCGGCGGATTCTTTGTCTAAGAATTGGCTATTTCTAATATTTTATTCAGATAGTGCTGCAATAGTCGCAGATAAAACTGCAGTCAGTCTTTTTGATGATGGAATATGTAACTTTTCATCGGGTCCATGAGCATTATTACCAGGGCCACCGGTACCAGTACAGAAAAATTGTGCTTTAGGATATTTTTTCTGCATCATTGACATGAATGGGATGGTGCCTCCAACCCAGGTTGCCATTGGAGGTAATCCTGTAATATGCATCGATGCTTCTGAAAGCGCTGTTGCAATTTTCCCATCCATCGGTGGAGCATGGAAACCATCCGCCGCAGCATCTGGAATATACTCTACTCTACTGCCATAAGGCGGGTCTCGTTCAAAAGTTTCTTTCAATATAATATCAATATTTTCGGAATTAACACCTGGAGGAATCCTGAAACTTAATTTGAGATCTGTGTTCGTTCTCAAAACATTACCTGCAGACTGGGTTGAAGGCATACCATCTGCTCCAATGACTGCCATAGCTGGTCTCCAATTCATATCAAGAAGAATCTCTGAAGCACCTTCAGTTTGTGGTCTCAAGGTATCTAAAACAGGGAGTTGTGACCATAGTTCATCTCCTAAAAGGTCTCCAAGATCTTTAGCCTCTTTTCGGACCTTGTCAGAAATATCTACATGCATTTCAGGGATTAAGATTTTACCGGATTTTGAATCTTCAACTCTGTCTAAAAGCATTCTTTGTATCCTAAATGATGATGGGATAACTCCGCCAGACATTCCAGAGTGAACGCCCTCATTTGATACCTGAACTGATAAATTACCCGCTACTAAACCCCTCAAAGCCTCTGTAACCCATATATGTTCATAATCAGGACCTCCGCTATCAAGGACTACAATCAAGTCAGGATTACCTAAGTCTTCGGTTAATAAATCTAAATAAGGTGGTAAATCATAAGATCCTGATTCCTCACAGGTTTCGATTAAAAAGTGAGAACGAGGGTATGGAATCCCTTGTTCTTGGAGCATTTTTAGAGCTGTTACACATACATAGCCTCCATATCCATCGTCTAAAGCACCTCTCCCATACAGCCAAGGCTCTCTTCGTACTGCTTCCAAAGGATGCAATCCTTCAGACCAAAGATTAGCTCTAGACGGTTGTTTATCTAAGTGAGAATAGAATATTACTTCACCCGGACCTGTTCCTTCAACTGTAACCAACAATACCGGAGTTCTCTCCTCTATTTGATGGACCTTGTATGACATTCCTTTCAATTTTTGTTCTACTAACCATTTTGTGAACAAGTCAATTGTCGCAGTAAGTTCCCCCTTACTTTTCCACTCAGGCTCAAAGCTTGGTGAAAGAGCCTCAATACTGATAAATTCTGTTAAACTGGGAATTATTGATTCTTCCCATAGCTCATCTGCTCTTGTCATCAGTCTGTCTAAGTCCACGGACATACCACTATCTTGAAAGGTACAGTCTTTGAATCTTTAATTCATAGTTCCTGCTTTATTGGCCCACAAATCGGTATTTTACCTTTAGAAAAAGGACAATAATCACAGGGTTCTGATGATGATATATCTAAAGGAGGATGTTTGGAAAGATCTTCTTGTGGATTAAGTTCAATTGAAGCAACTTTCATTAGTATCTCATCCAACTCTTTCTGTGCTTTGGAGAATAACTCTTCAGGATATTCAACTAATCTCCCAGTTACTCCAACCCAAATTGCAGGACGTAAGACCTTGCGAGAATGCTCCTTTTTGCTTTCGATTCTTTCTAATGCTCTGTAATACAGTGCTAACTGCATTCTATGGTGATTTAACATTGATAATTCCGCTTCACAAGCTGGCTCATAAGATTCATCTCCTAAAGACTCCAATAATCCATTCAATTCTCCTGAGGATAGTTTTGATGCTTCTTCGGTCTTTAAATCGATAGGGCGGACAGAGGGCCCTAATTCGCTATTAGTGCATAATACAAGATCTATTATCCCATCCATTTGAACCAATACATCATTAATCAAAGAGAGTTGATCTAAACCATTTGGAGTCCAACGTCCTCTTTTCAGTCCATTAACAGGGATTTTGAAACTAATATTAAACGGTAGTTCAGTTCTTAGTCCTTCAACTTTTTCACCATCAACAATTTCTCCAGAGACCAACCTTCCAAGTTTACTTCTGGATAATCTTGTGGTCATTTCTAATACTAAATCATTAAATTTTAGTATGTCCGATTCATCAGTAAGTAATTCATCATAAATTTTCTTATGAGTTTCATAATTTGTGAGATTATTCGGATTCTTTTGGAGCCAAGATTTCGGTAAGGAGGGGGAATTCTCAGATAAATTTCCAGGATTCGGTAT
>Ga0181575_10000041_pt1 | contig 96205 bp, 55 predicted proteins | sample 101ome_23_FD_145599 | JGI IMG/M metagenome (GOLD analysis project Ga0181575, IMG submission 145599) | Coastal salt marsh microbial communities from the Groves Creek Marsh, Skidaway Island, Georgia - 101411CT metaG (spades assembly) | ecosystem: Environmental > Aquatic > Marine > Intertidal zone... | reverse complement strand
CATTCGTCGTCGTCCCGGACGCGAGCGACCCGTCGCCTCCGTCGTCGTCCGTCCTCGCGCCTCTGTCGTCGTCGTCGTCAACCGTCAACCGACGGACGCCTTCGTCGTTCAAACCGTTGTTAAAACTCGTACGCACTTGGAGTACGAGTGCGGATATTACGCATCTAATACACGTACTGTGAGTACACTAGAGACGAGTACACTAGGTGCGTACACGTGTGTGTTTTGAAAAGGATACACCTGATGGGGTAGAAATGACGGTTCACGACTCGACTTTCTTTTTCAATTTTTACCATCATCATCACATCATCACCACATCGCAGCTGTCTGAACGACGGAGCGGGCGCGGCGGTGTGTGTCGCGACGACGGGAGTGTCGCGCGCTCGGACCGGGACCGGGACGACGACGGACGACGGACGACGACGACGACGACGAGCATGCGCGCGATGAAGGCGACGACGAGCTCGAGGTGGGTAGCGCGCGATGCGAACGGCGTGGACGGATGGATTCGATTCGCGATTTGATTTGATTTGATTTGATTTCGGGCGACGCGGCGTGGTGCCGCGCTGTCGGCTATTTTTTTTAAAAAAAGATGGATCTGCGCCCGCGCGAAGACGAAATCGTTCGCGTGCCGTGAACGACGAGCGGTCGGTGGATGGGGCGAGATGTGTTTTTTCGCGCGCGCGCGCGCGTCGAGGTGGAAGGACGCGACGACGGACGAGTGGACTGACGACGCTGGATGATCTTTTTTTTGAAAAAAACGCGACCACGCAGGGCGACGCTGCGAGGACCGACGTCTCTTCGAACGACGAAAAAGTCTGTGAACGCGCGAGCGCAGAGATGCGTGACGACGCAGGCGTCGATGAACGCGGCGACGATTAAGGTTGTGGGCGTTGGTGGCGGTGGATCGAACGCCGTGAACCGAATGGTGGACGCGGATATCAACGGCGTGGAGTTTTGGATCGTCAACACCGACGCGCAAGCGTTGGAAACGGCCAAGGCTGATCCGCGCAACCACTTGCAAATCGGGGCGGAACTCACGCGCGGTCTCGGTGCGGGAGGAAACCCGGAAATTGGACAAAAAGCGGCGGAAGAGAGCCGATCTGCGATTGAGCAATCGCTCTCTGGGGCAGATATGGTGTTTGTCACGGCGGGCATGGGTGGCGGTACCGGTTCTGGTGCCGCTCCGGTTGTCGCGCAAGTCGCCAAGAGCGCTGGTATTTTAACTGTCGGTATCGTGACTATGCCGTTCAAGTTTGAAGGTCGCCAACGCTACAACCAAGCCATGGAGGCCGTTGAACGTTTGCGTCAAAACGTCGACACCCTCATCGTCATTCCGAATGACCGTCTTCTCGCCGCGGTTGACGCTTCTTTGCCCGTGCAAGACGCCTTCCTTCTCGCTGATGACATTCTTCGTCAAGGTGTCCGTGGTATCACTGATATTATTACCCTCCCGGGTCTCATCAACGTGGATTTCGCCGATGTCCGCGCCGTCATGGCGGACGCGGGCTCCTCTCTCATGGGTATCGGTCGTGCAAGCGGCAAGAACCGCGCCAGAGAGGCGGCGGAAGCCGCCATTTCTTCCCCGCTCCTCGATCTCGGCATCGACCGCGCGACTGGTATCGTCTGGAACATTACCGGCGGCAGCGATTTGACTTTGCACGAAGTCAACGAAGCTGCTGAAGTCATCTACGATCTCGTCGACCCGTCTGCGCTCATCATCTTTGGCGCCGTCGTCAAGGATGGTAACAGAGCGACGGATGGTGAAGTTTCCATCACGCTCATTGCGACTGGTTTCTCTCCCTCTGCCGGCATGAACCAAGGTACCGGCGCCGCTCCGCGCCAAGTGGCTCAAAACAGTTCCGCGAACGGCTCCAACGGCGGTCGCCAACCCATCATGGGTTGGAACGACTCGAACGGCGCCGCCTCGAGCAGTGGGCGCACTCCACCGGCGGAGGAAGCCGCCCCGCGCGGTGGCATCCCTTCGTTCTTGCGCCGCAGAATGGGTCGTTAAATGGTCATCAAGAAGAAATTTTTGTACACAACGTAGAGAATCATTTTAATTACCATGCATCCTAATTCTCAATCTCCAGCTGTCAGACGAAATCGAGAGGCGTCCATCTACAATCATCAACGCGACAGGTACTCGAGCGTGTTTACGAATTCAATTCCGAGAGCTGGCTTGAACTCGCGCCGCTTCAGCCGGATCTCCTCCACGAACTCATCTACAGATTTTGACATGCCCTTTCGCGAGTTTGACGTCTCTAAAAGACGGATGAGCACGACGGCAAAGTCTCGACTGTACGGCGGACCAGCGATTTCGAGCACTTCGTTGGCGAAGTATCGCATTTGCGAAGCTTCGAGCGAAAAGCTCCACGAATGACTCGCCGCCGCGAGCGTGGGCAAAACGTGGCCCGCCGCGATGAGATCGCAGCCGAGATCGAGCAAAGATATCACCAGCTCGTCTCCGTGCGAGCGACCGCAGGTGTAGATGATGGCACTCAGGGCTTCGAGCACCGTCGCCTGCAAAGCGACGTGCTTGCGAGCAATGTCTCCTAACATTTCGATGAATAACGCGTTCGTGTTGCCGACTTGCACGATGCGATGATACTCGTCGTTCGTCAACGCCGTACGCACAGTGGCGATGATTCCAGCCGCGGCAGACGGCACCTCGATCGCCTGGGCGAAGCTAGACTTGTCGGGCGATTCGCCGCGTTTTGCGACTTCAACCACTTCTACGGCTTGGTTGAGCGCCTTCTTCACGCTCTCGACGCTGATAGTCTCGTCACTCACGGCGAGCGCGATGAGGTCAAAACATGCGTCGCGTTGCCTATTTGCGCTCAGGTTCCATTTGAAGGCTTCGGTTATGAGATTGTACAGCACATCTGGGTGACGAAGTGGCGCCACCGACGGCTTGCTCTCATCGCTGAAGTACAAGTTACGCAGCTTCTTCAGATCACCCGCAGCCATGGCACTGGGCGTGACGTCCGACGCGCTTCCGCCAACCGGTCGCGCTTGGAGTAAATCAGACGTAGCACGCTTCGCGTTCGCATCTTCAGACGTTGCCGAGAGCCAAGGAGCGAGTCGTCGCACTGCCGCCGCTCCGTGAAGCCCAGCCGCGGCTTCCTCAATCTCTTGCGACAACCTCGTCGCCAATGCACGCGCCGACTCCGATGCGGTGTCTTCAACTTCTCCGCGAGCCAATGACGCGAGCATCATCTGCCCAAAGGCGTATGTACCGATGGATTGACAGCACATGCTCTTGACGCGCGCCTCGGCATCTGAACGCCGAACTACGTCGTCTCCAGCCAAGACGATATTCTTCACGTGATCCGCGAGGAGCTCGTGGAAAATGCTAAAGTAGGCCGCCGCGGCGGGTCCGAGCGCACGAACCTCGTGCCGCATCCCCCTCTGCCACGCGTGCTGAATCGCGCAAGAAATCAACAAACAATTCGGGTTGGATTCTGCGAGCGAAAACAAGAGCGCTCGTCCTCGCTCGCTCTTAAAAATTCCATCCAACCACGCCGGAGGACGCCCTTCGAACACGCGATCCGCCATTGTCGCGTCAAACTTCTCCCTCACGAGCGTTTCCAAAAAGTACATCTCGTCAAACGTCGTGTTTCCACCCGTCGCATTCGCCGAAGCGTCTCCTTCCACCTTTTCGCACGAAGTCGGTTCGTTCGCGGCTGAAATCCCCCCCGTCGGAGTGCTTTCGTTTGCATCCCCGTTTCTTTGCCCCGCCATCGTCGCGCTCACCTTTATCGGACTCGTGTTCGCACCACGCTTCGGCGGTGCCGTCAGTTTCAACCAATGCGCCGCCAGAGACGTCATCGCCGCGTACCCGCGGTAATTTTCACTCAACAATTCGATCGCCGTACTCGGCGCCCCTCCGCTCGCAATGTACCGCTTCACGTGATCCAAACACTCAGGTTCCATGATGAAATCCTTACTCGAGAGTTTTCGTTCGAGATCTTCGAGTTCGCTCGACGTCGTCGTCGTTCTCGTCCGTCGTTCGACGTGCTTTTCATCTTCATCAACACTCGCAGTATCACCCACTCTACGTCCTAAAACGTCGTCGTCTTCCTCGTCGTCGTTCGCGCCCTTCGTCTTCCCGGCTTCGTCCTCCGCGCCGCACACTTCTTCGTCCGACATGATCGTCTTTGCGCGCGCGTCGACGGGAACGAAGTGGGATTCGTACGCCCGTGGGCTTCGTGTGGCTTCTTCTGACGACTCTGGGTCGTAGACTCGCGCGTGACTCATGGGCGCGCGACGACGACGGGCGCACCGCGAACTCGTCGGTTTAGAGCGTGGGACGCCCGCGGACGAAGAGTTTGCGTCGCTTGAACGGGGAAAACGGTCGGCAAACTTGGCGGCGCGATCGAGGGCAACGAGTAGAGAGTCACAGAGAGAACTCGCGGTGCTCGTAGCGTTGGGTGCGTTCGTCGTGCTCGCGGTGCTCTTCTTTCTCGGTGGACGACTCGAAGGGTGATTGGATTCGCTCGAACCTATCGGTTGTGCTCGTCGTTGTCGTCTTCGTCGACGTTCGAGATGGGTGGCGGGGACGCGAGTCCAGCGATTGCGAGGACGCTGCGAAAAGAGGAACGCACGGCGCTGACGAGGTTGGGTTGGTACACGGCGTCGCTCGTCGGCGCGCCGGTTTTCGTGTACAAAACGACGCTGCGGACCGTGTGTCCAGCGGCGTATGAAGTGTATGGAACGTCCTTCTTGGCGACGGAGAGCGGTCGAGCGACGTGCGCAGGCATGTTTGCCATCATCGCGGTCAACGTCGTCTTATTCGCGTACGTGTTGAGCGCTTTGAGCGGTGTGAGGGAATCGGGCGTTCGCGACAAACGAGATTGAAGTGTACTGTACGTACACCTCCATTCGGTGTAATAAACTAATGCTAATGATGATTTACAATCTAACGACGAATGCGTTTCACCGGTTATCGCACGGTTGTGGCTAGTCCAAAATGGACGTTACTGTGTCTTGGACTTTGATTTTGTTGATGAGAATGTCGCTAAACGTTTCGTTCCAAATGAGAACGGTTTGTATCGTGGCGACTGGCAGTAAGGATAATAGCGTCAATAACGTGAAAATCATGAAACCCATGAGTTTGTCGAGTTCTTTGAACCAAAAGTCAGCAACACTGCGCGCGTGCGACAAGAGCGCCCGCGATCTGTAGACAAATGAGCGTCGCCAAAACGATGACTCTTCTCCATTTGTCAACATAGACTCTCCAAAGGATGTGACCGTTTTGTCGCTGAGAAGCGACAAGGCTTCGATGGCGATGGAAATGGCGCAGCACGCGCTGAGAGTTGTCATGAACCAAGTTCGTTCCGGCGTGTTACTTCCGCCTTCTTGATGCAAGGCGAAGAAGTACAACCCGTTCCAAACCATAAAAGTTCCAAAGCGCACGAGACCTCGATAGACGCTAATCTTCCACAGCTGATTCGGAAATTCGAGCCAGCGTTCGCGAGAGAATACCTCTGAAGATAACGCCATGCCGTAAAGAGTACAAGTGAACGTCATGAGACCAGTCGCGAACGTAATTCGATGGACATTCACCTGAAATTGTTCAAGCTGCGAGAGTCCGTCGTAAAGCGCGCTTCCGTGCAACGAACCGACGATGACGAGGAACAAAATGAGACGACCGAAACCGCTCATCCATAGAATACCCAACTTGGAGAAACTACCGATCCGGTTGCGGTAATTTGCATTCATGGCTTTGTGCCACGCGGACCACGAGCCGTGTGCCACTTTCGGTTTATCGAACGTGCCGTCGAGCCAGCTGCGCCAGTCTGACCAACTGTTTTGCATCCAGTACAAGTTGGTGCTCTGGGGAGAAAACCACCAGGGTGCGATGACGACGCAAACTCCGAAAAACCACACCGACCAAGAGTACAAGAGTGCCTTAGGCAGCACCGTGTTCACGTGAAACAAAATCAGTAGGAATAACACTTCCATACCAAAATAGAGGTGCGATTTTGCGTACAAGCCGTAGAGCACCACCATGTTTGCATTTTGCAAAACATAGCCTCGTTCAGTAGCGATGTACTGCGCTTGTCCGAATAATAGACCAACCATATAATTGTAGCCCTTTGTAGTCATGGCGAAAATATTGAAAGCCCATGAACCGCGCAACAAAGAGTTGATGGTATAATCAATGCCGTCTCTAAAACCTCTATCCATGATCATTTTCAAGAAGAGCGGTAGAACGGTGAGCAAACCAAGTTGAATGGCGTAAATAGAGTTGTAGTAACCACCTTCCTCTTTCGACAGAGAAAGAGTCGTCTGAGTTTCTGTCATCTTGAAATAACGGTAGACACGATAAATTTCAAGGTCTGCGATGGCGAGGCTTGCGTGCACGAGAATGTAAAGATAGACACACCAAGCAGTTTGCATCACGCTGATGAAGAAACCCGGACCGGAGAAGTACATGGACATTATTCTGAAAAAGTCCATAGAACGATGAAGCCGGTAAATGTCTCGCGACATTGATATCGTACCGGCGGAACCTGAAATCTTCTGCTCGAAACCATTCACAGAAGTAAAACCCATATCCCGACCCTTGCCGACTTCAATGAATTCTTCGAACAACACCCGGCCGCCTCTCACGATGGCATTCACGCCACCAAAGAAATCTTCGGCGACGTGAATAATTTTCGACGCCTTTGACACTCCCCCGTTCGTCATCGTGAATGCTTTATCCCACACGTCTGGATGGCCGTAGTGGAATCTAACCATCAACGGCCAAGTCATGAAACGCTGGAAAGTTTGAAAAATGAACTCGGAAATGGCGGCGAACTGCGCAACCGCGCCTGTGGTTTCGCTGAAAATCACCTCAGGGAAACCTACGAGTACGACATCTTCGACAAACACGTCGAGCAAGTTGCGCATTTTGAGCGCTTCGCCTAAGTATCCATCTTGATTCATGTCCAATGTCTGCAAGTACGCGCCTCGGCTGAAAATGACGGCGTGATTCTGATTCTCGGGCTTGCCTTCTCCAATAATCGGATTTCCTGGCAGTTCCACTTTGCAAGCAATCGATAGAGTCTTGGAGGCGTCATCGTAGGACACTAAACAAGAAGCATACGAGTCGGCTTTTTCTGACGGCATCTGAACAAAGCACACTTTGAGTTCGGGATGTCGAAGAATGAGCTGATTGATGTCTTCAGCTTTTTGCCGATCAGGCGATCTCTCCGGTGCGCTGAGCATCCGACCGTAGACTTGACAAGAAACCAGATATTCGAATTTCTCACGAACAATCACCTCAACTTGATCTTCGTCGTACCCCTCTGCACGAGCCAAGAATCGCAAGGCCGTGCCGTAATGACATATGCCTCTGATGCAACGACTCAGTGATTGCGTGTGATCGCTCGTCCACACGCGCAGTTCTTCCCAGTGTTTCTCCAGTATACTAGAATCGTCTTCGCCTATAGCCCCAACTCTTTCCTTGAAATTTTCATACTCATCAGGATACGTTGCCTGGATGAGAGACAACAGAGTTTTCTGATCTTCGAGCGGTCTGGTCAGTTCCTGTTTGCTGTAAGAAACTTCTTCCGCGTAGTATGGCGTAAAAGCTGTCCAAGATCTCATATTCTTCAATTTGCAAGGTGCCTTCAAATTCCTGAAGTTGAGAGAATTCGAAAAGAACATGAGTTGTCGCCGCGCCTCGGGGTTGCGCGGCTCGCCTCCGGGGTTCATGTTGTTCATTGAACCCAAAAGGCTGTCCACAATCTTCCGGTTTGTTGGAAGAGTCGCAGAGGCAGAAACAACACGTACATGCTCGTGGTCCCGCAATGCGTCTATCCGAACCATTTCAAGAAGCTGTGAATAGAGCTGAGACACTCGATACTTCCGCTTATTATGCGAACTGCTCCACTTCTTATCGTGTTCCATAGCGAAGGAGCACAGTTTTCTAACAGCCAAGAGAATTTCATGGAGTGCTTCCGCGAGTGTGATCGACTGAGCCTCAATGTCCGCATCGGTCTGGATGCTGGACCATTTGATAAGTTTCCTGCGACCTATCTTCCACCGCTTGCGCGTCTCGACAGCACTAGCGTCTCCTCCTTCTTCCGGTTGATCATCCCAGTTCTCTTGCACTACGAAGCATCCTCGCATGATGCCACTCTTTTCTTTGAGTTTTTTCCTAGTCTGCTTTGGAATGAATCCTGTGCAACCAAATTTCATTTCAAGGTTTATCGCCTCGACCATCTGCTGGTGCCGTTGCTTCTCCTTATCTCGCATGGCTTTCGCTTCGCGACGCTTTTGTCTTTGCTCTCTCCTTACCTTCGCGCGTTCTGCACCGGCAGTATCTCCAAGGAGACGAAGTTGAGCTTCTTCTTCATCGCTATCACCCTCTGATGCCGCATCATCTTGACCATCTTCATCTTCGATGATGGGCGTAGCTTCCGTCGAGGAGCCCATCGCCTGAAGAGTGAGTAGCAACTTGACGATCGCATCTCTCAGCTGCACATAACCCTGGACATCGTCGCGGCGGCGGTGCTGCATATGCTCGCCTTCTATCGCTGCAATATCTGTGATTACGCGCATCAACAAGCGCATGTCTCCTGGAGATACAACTCGCAGCACCTCGGTCATGAGAACACAGAGCAAATCTTTCGTTTGTATCAGCGTCGTCTCGAAAAACGGATATTGAGACATGCTACCAGTGTCAAAGTTTGCCCTTGAGAATACTGAAGAAGTGAGCATTGGCGGGAAAATGATGTACTCAGGTGCATCAAATATTTGCTCAACATCTCGGCCCTTCAAGAAAACGAACTTCAAGTCGTTTGATTCCTTGTTTGTAATGTGATCTCGAACTCTCAACGAGTCAACGATTTCATTCCATCCTCTGGACAAGTGTTGCCACTTAATATCCAACGCCTGAACCGAAAAGTCGACAGGGTCAATGGTCATGTCTTTGACGCTGACATCTGCTGAATACGGCACATCTTCAACAGTCAACGCGACTGCATCATCGAGAAGACGCTCTCTCATAACCTTGTCCGCGTCACTGCCATCCAGTGCAAAGTCATTGCTCATTTCGAGCGAATCAGCATCGCCGACCGATGCTCTCATAACTGTTGGTTTAGGCCAGCTTCGGTTGATTATCTTCTTGCAGAAAGACTCTGGAATTGACTTGAAGTCTCGCAAAAAGGTTGACCACACTTGTGCGTGCGAAACTCTACCATTCCACTGAAGGAAAATCGTAAAAAGCGACGAGTAGCATGTGTACCAAAGGAAAGTGTCGCAGAAATATGTAGCCACCGTTGGAAGCATCCGCGTGACGACAAGCACAGACATCAAAAACTGTGACGCATGCACATCATAGTAAGCTTCGGGTAGTTGACCTTCAATCTCTTCACCAATGTAACCGAGAGCTGGCAGGCGAAGTTTTTCTGTTCCGCTCGCGCGTCTGACAAAACTAGAAGCGCTCTTGAAGACATCTGATACGAGAGGAGAAAGTGGTGTGCCCAAGTCGGATGTAGGTGGTGCTGCGGCATGTGTTTGACGGTAACGTCCGTTGTAAGGATCAAACTCTTTTGGGTCAGCGTAATAATGATGACTTGCATGGGACTCGAGAAGACTTCGCCGACGTTCAGGTATCGGCTCATAGTAAGATAATTGTAGATCATCTTCATAGTCATCTGCATCCTTCTTCACCTGCGTAAAGTATGTCTCTTTCGGTTCAAATTTCAGCGCTTGAACGAGAGCGTCGCCTTCCAAGTTGATGCACGACGTATACTCATCGCTTTCCTTGTTCCAGCAGAGATCACCCTTCTTGAGCGCGTTTACTGCCTCGCGTAAGGGTAGGATGAGAAGATAGTATCCGAACGTCATCTTGGTTCCAAGTACAACGATCCAAAACAACGTGTAAACAAGCCGTTCTCGTATCGGAGTCGCCATTTGAGTGGCCGATCCGATGTACGGAGATTGATTGAGCATTGAACTCATCATTCCACTGTTCGCGAGGGCGTAAACAGCAGCCAGACCTTCGTAGTATGACGCGTTGCCATCACCGCGGATTGAAATTTCGAGAGCGTAAAAGACCGGTACAGTCAGGTACATACCAGCGCGAGTCATCGTCACCAACCAATCTCCCAATGATTCCTGCTGCAAATTGCGGAACTTGAGAATGGAGATTTCACAAACAAACTTGAGCAATGCGTGTGTCAACATTGATGTACTTATGTAAGACCAGTCCCATCCATGCGCGAACACGATTGCTGTGGTGACGTGAAACGCCACCGCGTGGAAAACGATGATCGAGTTGAAGTTCACGTACATACTGAGCCATCCCGAAGATTCTCGATGCGTTTTGAAGAAAATCGACCTCAATCCACCGGCAGGTCCTTCTGGATGTTTTGAAGCACGCTGTAAGACAGATCGCAAATGTTCATACATCCTGGATTCTCTTGGCAGGTTAGCCATAGTCTCAGGAACGCCGACAAAATCAGCCTCATCTTCAGGACGCTCACCTTGTACATCCGGTGGTAAAACACGAGACATTCGTTCGTAACGCCAGAAGAACTCATTCACGTCGTCATACATGACACGTTCAGAGACAGGTGCTTCCACACGCCCGGCAATCTCATGCTCCAAAAACAGGTAGATCGGAGTGACAACCGAGCGCAAGAAATCTTTTTCTCCATATGGCATCACCTCGTCAGAGACTGGCTTGACGAGTATCTGCTCATCCTCTGAAGGAGCCCGATGTTCGAGCATCACCGCACATGAAGTCGCATGGAATAGGAAACAAAGAGCCTCGCTCATGTGGCGTAGATTCGCGCTTTCACCGTAAAGAAGGAACCACAAACACAAGTGGTGAAGGCGAGCGTTGAGCGCAACTTCTTCCAGCTCCTCGCGTCGACCGCGCGTCCAAAGCTCTTCATTGGAGCTCATGAATGCACTCAGAGGAAGCGAATCACTACCAGCGTCTTTGTTCTTCTTCGCAACGAGTGCAACCGCGTCACCCATGCCGGTGAACGCGGCCCAATTGTTGTAGTTCTGAAACAAGTGCGAGTGCAGTTCACCGACGACATCTTTCCAGTGACGATCTATGTAATCAACCGAGTAGTCGAAGACATCGCTCTTCTGAGAGATGAGATTACTGAGCCATCGTGTGAGCGCTTCGAGGCTATTCCACAAATTCGAAGGGACTTCAACTGGTGATTCGGTGAATGTGGAATCCGTCGCACTCTTCTGGAAACCAAACAAGTCGGCTAGATGTGTCGCAATTGGCTCGAGTCGGCGCTTGATCTCAGTCTCTCGCGCATTCTCTGAGACGATCTCGCTGACATGTGACAGTTTCTCCCCTAAATCTGGGATTGTGCTCGGCGCAGGCCTAGCGAACTTTGTAACGTTGTTATGCAGTCCAAGTACTTTTCGAATGAATATGCGTGAAGAGTGGAGCCATGTTTGTATCGTAGATGTAGATACAGCATGGTTCATGTTTGTGACGAGCGTTTTCCTTCGCATCTCTACCGCCAGCACCGATGCATACGCTCTGTTGAAGAGCAATTTTGCATGAATATAAGAAATCGGGGCGAGCGAGCAGATGCTGACCGCGCAGTGCAACAAGATTCCAATCATCTCGTCGATATCTTTGTAGACGAAGTCACTGAAACCTCGCAGTACACGCAACATCTGTCGAAAAAATCTCGGCGCGTTGTCGCTGATGACGCCAGTGACACCAACAACAAAGACAATCATGAAATACGCCGTCATCGCAAAGGCTACTTTGTTAACCCGTAGGTTCACGTCAAGCGTCGACTTAAATAATCGCGCGCACAACGTCTGATGGAACATGAAGAGCGACACTCGTACGGACATTTTGTAAACCAGTACGAGTACATGCTCCTGTATTTCAGTCTTGACGAGACGCATCCTTGAGGCGACTGCGACGATCCTTTGTGGCCACATAAACGTTTGCGATGCGCTCATGTAGTACACCACGGCGAGAAGTACGCCAGCAACGCCCGACGTGATGACTACCACACTGCGCACGACGGGTAAGCCATTCATTTCATCGACTCGGAGTGTCGCCGTGCTCGCTACGAGCACAACGAGCGGCATCGGCAGGACCCTAAACATGACGTAATTCGATTTGAGTCGCCGCGATAAACCACGATTAGGTTTCATCCGGAGAGAATGCCAATCCCACCAGTTACCCTGTGCGGGTCTAGATGAATGGTTTTCCGTATTGAGCAAGCCGAGCCAAAACACCCACGACATGAAATTCAAAGTAGGAACGCCATCCTTGAACGTCTGCGGATGGAAGAACCAAGGGGAGAAAATCCAAAACAAACATGCCAGCCACACGTGCCATGTTGTCATGACGAAGACGTACTGTGAACCGAACGATGAGAGTTCAGTGAGGAGAAGTGTTTGAACTATGATGCTCGCTGCCGGAAGGATGTGTGAATCTGCATACTGCGTGTACAGATCAACAAATGACGCATTCATGCTCATTGTTCGCTTTGTTCCTCTATACGAAGCTTGGCCAGACGAGACAGATGAATCGATCGCAGCGCCTCGAGACTTGGCAATAAACATGTGGTACACGAACGCTCCAGATGTGCAATCATGGTAAAAGCGTTTGATCATATTGACCAAGCCCCCGGAAACAAAACCATACAGTAATCCAGGCCACGCCATCACGAGACTCGCTTGAAGCATCCACTGCGACGGATACAAAACTTCGAGACCGACTTCCTGGTGGAATCCAACGTTATCGAAAGCATCGCCTTGGTTGAAATAGGTCTCGATGCTGAGAAGTGCAATCATAAGTTTACACACCACGAAAGCCCCCATTGATGTGAACAGCATGAACTCAGAAAAGAAGAGACCAACAGATGATGAGAAGAAGCTAAGACATCTAAAAATGTCCATACTCTTTGCCATTCTGTGGAAATCTCTCGATAGTAATTGCATACCATTCCCGGTCGAAATTTTACGGTTAAACTGGATGTTTCCATCGAATGATATCTCGCGCCCTTTGCCGCATGCGATGAAGTTTGCGAAGGAGATCACTCCCCCTCTCTGCATGACGTTTGTCGCGCCAAAGACGTCTTCAGAAAGATGAAGCCGTTTCGACGCTTTTGATAGCCCACCGCTGGTTCGAACAAAAGTGCCATCCCACAGATCAGGATGACCATAATGTAGGCGAACGGCAAGCGGTGACGCCATATACCGTTGCAAGAATGTCCCGAAGACCGTCTCGGACAAGGCTGCAAAATGCGCCACAGATCCTTGCTTGCCCGATATGAGTTGTTCGGCGAAGCCGACTATCGTCGTCTCTTCGCTAATGTTGAACAATCCGAGCAGGTTTCTGAGTTTGAGACCCTCAGCCAGATGTGCATCTTGGTTCATATCAATTGTTTGTATATAATCGCCTTGCAACCAGATGACGCCATTGTTCTGATTTTCCGGTTTCCCTTCACCGATGATGGGATTACCGGGAAGAGCAACTCTGTGAGTGACGTGACACTTTCCGTCGATACTTCTCTCCATCAAGACGTTCTCAAACCCTGGACTTTCAGCGCTAGGGTGCTTCACGTAGTTGACTTTCACGTGCGGGTACTGCTCTACCAATTTTTCAATGTCGTCGCGCATAGTGTAACCTGGCACCCCGTAAATCTGGGCGCAAATGACGTGTTCGTACTTCATTCGCACAAGAACTTCAATCTCGTCTTCAGGTTCACCTTCAAGACGAGCGAGCAAGCGCAGTGCATCCGCGTATGAAGAGAAGCCCCTGACGGTTCTGTACAGAGTTTGTCCTTCACAACTGGCCCAAGTGATTGCTTCCTCGCAAAGACTCTCCTCTTCGGATGTAAAAGTGGAGAGAGCTGTGTTTTTGTTTAGCAGCGCTCTATCGAAAAAGTGTTCATAGTCGGAGTTGTCCACGTGCACTCTAGTGCGTTCGAGCATGTTGTCCCAGGAAAATGGCGACATACTGACCAAGAATCGGAAACCCGTCACCGATTCACCGTCGACCGCGCTCGTGAGCGTATCGAGAGTTGTGCGAACTTCTTCACCATACACGGGCGTCATCGTGGACACCATGGGCATCTCGCGCACACTAACCGCGTTTGGCATCTTGACATCTGAAAGACTGGCAATGAAAAAACGCAGGACGTCCTTGGCGTCGTCAGAAGAAGGTTCGCCAGCGGGGTTCGCCGTTGTGAGATTCAGGTGCAACTGCTGCAGCAGCTGTGAGCCGTCTCTTGAAGTAGCGGCAGCGTGAGCGGCGGCCGGGTTGTCCAATCTGTCCAATTTAAGAATCTTTTTGAGGTTGTCGCACGTTCGGACAATCAACGAATTTGTTCGCATCTGTGCGGTAGCCTCACGCTCTCTATCCTTTGCGATATCTGTCGCGATGTACTCAACGAGATCTTCGATATGCGCACGAACCTGACGCGTGTCGCTCGTTTGTCCCGACTTCTTCGCTTGATCAAACGCGCTGGTTATCTTTAACATGGCTTGGCGAATGTAACTTAACCATGTGATGGCCCGCGAGTGTTCACTGACGCTCAACGAAATGAGATCGGTGAGCGACTGTATCAACTCTGTGAACTTGACCCGATCTTTCGCGTCGACAACTCCGAGGATAGCCACAAATACATAGCAAATCATGTCGTGCGCCTGGGCAACGATGGCGGGCGAAAAGTCGAGCCGCATCTTCTCATTTCTTTGAACACCAATATTACTGAAAAGCGATCCCGAAAGCATGACTGGAAAGACGATGTACTCGCCATCAAAGAAACTTTGTGATGTTTCCCCTGAAAGTGTGCGAAAGAGCAGAAGCTCAGTTTCAGCATCGTTCATGAGATCCCGCTTTCTGATTGACTTGACGATTTCATTCCAGGCGTTTGCAAAGGTACGCCAGGTTGGTGACACTGCTTGAGTGCAGAGCGCTGTTGCCTTGTTCGGCTCACGCTCCTTTGGCATTTCCGAAGCGATCAACTTTCGACCAAAGGATGCTACACCAGCCGGCAGTTTTAAAACGGTTGCAGACCAGTCTTCAACTCTAGATACACTACGTCGGTGTTGCAACGCACTTCCTGTCCCAACCATGAGTAAAAAGTAAAAGAATGTATTACTCAAGTACAGCATGACGTTCGGAAGCCAACGCTCGACAACCATGAGCGTCTTGAAGCCGAATCGTCGCGACAATCGAATAATCTCCACGATGGACTCTGGCAATAGTTCATTATAATCGTAAGTGTCGCAGTCGACACCGGAAAAGTTATAATTCCAGCAATATAAATCAAGCTGCAAAATTGCCTTTGTCGGTGCGACCAAGGAATGTACCATAAGCACGTAATCCAGAGAGAGTTTGAGAGCCAAGGTGAAAAGCCATATTAGAACATATGTTCTCTTCTGCGAAAAGTTTACGGTGCTGTTCACTTTCTCCGTGAAGTAGTGATCGAAAACGTTCGCTCGAGTGATCTGATAGCCGAAAATGTTTCCCACCATCAAGACAATGTAAGGCCACCCCATGGCGGCGAAAGTTGACCATTCAACCATTCCATTGTAAAGCGCAACATTCGACACCAATATAATCATCGCGAGCAAAAGCCTACCCATAGACTCGATTCGACTGTGAAATAGTTCAAACCTGTCGAAGAACAGACATCTGACCTCGATAAAGATGTCGATAAAAGCGCATGAGACAGCCGCTGAAGAGAACTTCAACATATCTTTAATGCCAAAGAAGGCGATGACAACCAAAGCATGCAAGAGCAGTACGAGCAGCGTGAACAGCCGATTGAAGTTCAGAAAAACCGTACCCCAACCGAGATGTTCGCGATAAGTCTTCTTGAAAATATTTTTGAGACTTTGAACAGAATCCTTGTCGGAAGAAGCGGTCCGCATGAAAGCTCGAAATCGCGCGTACTGCGACGAACCACGGTCAGCTTTTGGTTCTAGCATGATACGAACCTTGTTCATGTCCAAAAACGTCTCGTTAATATCGTCGTAACCCAAACGAAGGTGAAGTGGGGCTGTACTTCTCAAGTGAAGCACGATCAAATCGTACAGCGGTTTGATGATGATGTCGACGAAATCGCCCGGTTCAAACGACAAGCCAGCGTCTGAGACTGGTTTCACAGACGATCCGTTCAACGTGACAGCACTCGCCATGAGATTGAAAACAAATGCCATGAATTCAGGAGCGAACCTGAGGTTCGCGCTCTCTGCGTGAATGAGCTCGAACAACACGAGCTGCGCCAGCTTGGCATCGCTATTTGCTCTGTCCATATTCGAAGCCAAAGTATTAGCGCCACGAGGAGAAGCGTCGAAACCAGTGTACCTGACATACCGCTGGTACGTTTTGAACATCTTACGATGGAGTTGATCGATCGCCCAGTCATCTACGTTGTTTTTTGGAGCGTTTTGCCTCGATGAATAGTTCCAAAGCTGCTTTGAAATCTTTCGAGCACAGTTCTCACGACTGCCGCCAACTTCTGACGATTGCTGAAAGCCGAACAGCTCTCCAAAGGTGTCAATGACGGGAGAAATACGTCCACGCCACCTTTCAACATTGCGCTCAATAGATGTGCTTCCTGATGGTTCTGGTCCCCGTCGTGTCAGCGAAGGTTTCTCTGCATTTCTGTCATGCCTCGGCTCTGATTCAAGACTGAGTCGCAAGGATCTCGAGTCTTTTGCAGGCGAAGTGAGAATTCGTTCGACCCGACTGTGCGTCGCTGAAACGTCTCGCGAATCTCTAACAAACAGTTTCACAATAAGAAAGTTTGAACGAGATAGCGCCAGAAGAGCATCTCGCAAATACCTAGATGTGAGTTTCCAACGTAGCGCGAGCGACACCGCGAGATACAGAACGAATGCCGCTTTCACGACCGTCATGAGTTCAACTTCCAACTTCAGCGCGTCGACTGCTTCTTTTTGCGGACAGCTCGTATCACCAGGTTGTTGGAATTTTCTCGTCTCGATCGCGATGAAGTTTTCTACGTCGGTGAACACTTCGGGTGCACCCGGACACAGATCTGAGTTTTTCCTGTTGATTTGAGACATGTGATGGCACGTGAGGAAAGTACTCTGCAGTGCTGTAGACACTGGGTTGATGACGCCTTTTGGATGCGTCAAGATAGCGCTAAAGTTCTCAAAGTGAGCGAATATCGGAGTTTGCTGATTCGGCGTCAGCTGTATCCCATGAAAAGCTTCAGCTTCAGCACGCATAAAGAGGTGCATCGTTCTATTGTGGTAATTCTTCATAGACATGGAACAGTCTGGATAGACATCAGGATCGTACGCGCGCGGCAACGCTCGATCATGGAAGACTGTACAGCTTCCACCTGCCTTCCATAATAGCTTGAGCATGAAAAACGCCGCTCTAGGACGCAACAAATCGACCTTGTTTATGCTACATTTCTTTTTCACTGCCATGAGCCCAAACCACTCTTCCGATACGTACAAATCAGGCTGCGTCGGAGACATGTAACCGCATGGCGAGTGCAAATATTCTTTCAGAGAAGGACAGACACGGGTGATGGTTGGTATTCTCTCATCGTCCGTCGGAACCGGGGTCACTGCCTTACCTTTCCAATATTCGTCAACCCACGCCATAATGGCACCACCCGAGGTAAATCGGATTCCGCAACCCGCTTTGCATGACGTCGCATGACGCTCGATGTCTTCCACCATCGTACCTAACCAATCTGCCTGAGAAACTTCGTCTTCAGTTCCCATCGTTTCGTAGCCATTTAAGCCTTCAAGCTGCGGATTTAAGCTATATGCGTCCACTCCGTACTCTGTGATCAAAAATGGACGCTTGCTGACAATGTGGAATCTCTGAAATATTCCCATGGGCGAAAAATAGCGACGGGTGTACAAGTTGACCCCCCAAAAGTCTAGTTGATCCATGTAGCGATCCGCCAATTTGATCCAGCTTAGTCCTCCCCATAGCTGTCCGCCGACCAAGTGCTGCTTTGTCTGCGGCAGGTTCACGTTGGCGAGAGCCGTGCCGCATAGCATGTTCTCCGATCGCACGACGCCACATAACATATTCACCGACTTCATCAACTTTTCAACGGAATCGCCAAATTGACAGCCGCCGACGCCAAAGTTTTCAGCGAGTTCGCTATCGCACACGTACAGGTTCCAAGGCCCGTTCAACTCATTCCCAACAATCCAGCCGACCACCGCAGGGTGTTTTGCCGACCGCACCAGTTTGCGCAGCTTATTCTGCGCAATCATCATGGTTTCCTCAGTGTTGAAGAAGTCCTTCGTCCCATCCTCGAAGTCGTAGCCTACCATGACTGAAATGTTATGTGCGTGCGCCAAGTCAAAAAACTGACGATGACGTTTTGAGAACTTCAACGTGTAGATACGCACAGTGTTGACTCCAGCTGCAGCCATCAAGGGCAAGTCTCTTTCAAAGATGCCGGCGTAATCGTTCGTGAAAAAGTCACCGTACGGTTCGAACCAGTCCGGATCCCAGCCGACAGGAACGGGAGAGTAACACACCGCGCGCATGAGCCAAGGCTTCCCATCCAGGTAGAGCGTACGACCGAGTCGACGCAAGCGCCCGGTGTCCCACGTCGAATTCAGCAGCGGTGGATCTAAAAACCTCTTTATGAGCTCGCGGCCCGATCTTCTTCCGTTCTCGTACTCGTCATCGACGAACGCGGGGTCGTAAATCTGATCATCGCTCAACGCCAACCCGCTCTGAACTGTGCCAGTCTTTGACGACGACGACGACGACGACGACCGAACGCCCACGTCGCCGTCTCTTGAAGCGCCCTTCGATCTCGATTCTCCCTCAGCCACGTCTGATTTCCCATCCGAGCGTCTCGACGACGACGTCTGTCCCAAAGCAGGCAACGGCTGCGCCGCGCGCCGCGCGTCGCCTCCCTTCTCCTTCGACTTCCCAATCGTCGCAAACGGGCTCGCATCGTTGAAATCCCACACCGAACCCGACAATTGTTCATTCAACATTTCTAAATCGATCCCATTCTCTCCTCCGGGATCCCCTCCTCGTCGCTCTTTCAGACGTTCATCCTCCCACGGCTCTGCGATAACACCCTTTCGGGACTGCGAACGAGGCAACCTCTCAGACGGCGCGCTCGGCGCCCATCCTCCACCAACGCCCTCGAACGCGTTCAGCGTTCCTCGTTCTCCATTTCGCCGTCCCATCACCGCCAAAACCACCCCGAGGAGCGCGATCAACGCCGCCAACCACCTTCGCTCCATCGTCTTCGCTCGGCCTTCTCGTGCACGACTCCAACCTTCCCCAACATCGGCGCCAGAACATTCGCCGTATCCCCGATGTGCTGCATCCCCTCGTCCGGGGCCTCGTCCACCGGCGACGAGCGGTGCGCGTTCGCTCGCGCTGCGCATCGCGTGCACTCACCGCCTCGCGCCGCGACCGCGTGTGCCGATTCGATCGGTGGTAAACCGTGGACGAAGTGCGAACGATGTGATGACAGGGCGCGAGGACTGACTGACGCCTCAGTGGGCGTTTGATACGCCGTATCGTGTCTCTTTCTAACCCCTTTAGTCTTCGTTTTTGACACATTTGAAACGAGGTGAACATAATTTCTATACAGACATTGAACGTCTAAAGTATTACATGCGAGAGCCGTGATCGGACATGTGACTCGGGGTGAGGGCCCCAACACTAAAACCAACGTCCGCGACCACCGCTCGAGACAACGCGACGGACGACGCGGTTGACGCCGACGCAGGGACCGAGATGAACGCCCTCAAACGATCGCGCGCGTCTGGGGCGACGACAGCATCGACACGCGGATCTCGACGGACTCGACGAACGGTGACGCCGGCAACGGTGACGCTCGGAACGGTGTTGACGATCTTGACGTTCGCCCATTGCGGACCGCGCGTGGGAGCGTGCGCGCCGGTGACGCTGGACGAAGGGGAGAACGCCGTGGGTACGCAGAGGTTAGGGGCGATTGAGGAGATGCGGTGGGGCGCGGAGAGGGGGATGGCGAGCTTGAACACGAAGAGGAGTCGATTCTTCGAGGAGGAGCGCAGACGCGAGGCGTCGCTCGGCGCAGTGCAGCGGTTGGACGCAGCAAACTTTGTGAGCGAGACTGAGTTTGAGCATTACATGCATCTGCACGGGAAGACGAAGCAGACTTATTGTCAGAGAAGACACGAGGATGTCAAGGGGTGTCGAGCGGCGTTGAGTCGAGCCGAGCAAAGCTTTCATAGAAACTCTCGCGTTGTGGCGCAACACAATCAGGCATCTGACTCGACGTACAAGTTGCGCGTGAACAAGTTCGCGGACATTGATACGGATGACTTCATGAAGTCTCGGTACAATTACAAGGCGAGACCGATGTCGCGCTTTGCTATGCACCACCAGACGGCTCGACTTGCCGTGAATCGGCTCGTGGACAAGTTGAAGCTCGGTGCGCGTGCACCGTCGAACCGTTTCCCAAAGCATTTCGACTGGAATGACTACCCGAACGTCCTGGGTCAAGTGCATGACCAGCACCCAGAGTGCGCATCTTGCTGGGCTTTCGTATCGACGGACATCTTAGAAGCCCTCAATGTGATCAACAATGTCACCAAGTCGCATGAGGAACTGGCGGTGGAAGAGCTCATCAACTGCGACACATTTGACAATGGCTGCGACACGGGGAACATGTTTACCGCGTTTGAGTGGATCAGCTCGAAAAATGGGCTCTTGACGAAGAAGGACTTTGAAAAGGACGTCGCTGCCGTCGAAAGACTCTCATATGACGACTCGCGGGCGAAGAGCGCATCGGCGCAGGCGCGTGTAGACATGAGATTCCGACCGGAGCCTCACTTTGAGACAGAGATGCACTTTCAGGATGGCGTCACCATGGATGACTTCCAGACGAACGTATGCGTGAAGTCGAGCACTGACGCAAAACGAGTGTCTCCCGTCCACGGTTACTGCGAGCTCTCACTCGCTGGTGGCGAAAAGGAACTCATGCGAGCCCTACAAAAAACCCCGATTGCCATCGGACTCAACGCGAACAGAAAGTTTCAACTCTATGATTCTGGTATTCTTCGCATGAAGGATTGCCCTCCGGCACCGCATACGCGAGACACCATGTATACTGCCATCAACCACGCGGCTTTGCTCACGGGCTGGGGAGAAGAGACGATGCCGAATGGCGAAGTGATCAAGTACTGGGTGTTGAAGAATAGTTTTGGATCAGAGTGGGGCGAGAACGGTTACTTCCGTCTTGAACGCGGACCGGTGACTTCTGAGGGTATGGGTACTTGCGGCATGTACTTTGAGAGCGTCTACCCGGTCCTTCCGGACGCTCACGGTCACGTTGACGATTGCGTCGAAGGGGCGGTGTTTTGCAGCGATTGCTATCGCGCCTCCCTCGCCTCTTCGGCGCAGACGGGAGCGGCGGAGCGTAACGTGTCAACCGTAGAAAACAGCGAAAACGCATCGAAGCTTAGGTACATCACGGCAATCGCCCTAAGCGCTGTGCTCAGCGCCGCGCTGGTTAGTCGTACGTTTAGAAGAATCGCCAAGAGAAGCGCGAGAGAGGAGGAGAAGGCTTCGCTCTTGGAAACACGAGCAAACGCAGTTTGATCATTATCGCGAGATCGGCGCCGTCACCATACGTAACGTAACAGCACTAGTACTTGTTGGTTTCTTTGTATTCTGTCAAATCGGAAATCATTTTACAATTACGTGTTTTCACATCTTCCTTATTCTGTTTTGCGTGTCTAAAGTATATTGAGTAGCGCGTGTGAGATGTCTTCGCGGCTAGTTTTGAGAAGGCTAGGATTCTTGAGGATCGCTCGCTGGCGCAGACGCCGTTTCTTCGGCGACGGCTTTAGCAGCCAATTTACCAACGTAGCTCGCGCTCAAAATCGCAAGCGATACGCCAAAGAGCGTGGATAAGATGGCGTCGCTTCCGATGGCGCCCTCAGCGATTTGTCGAGACGCGCTCCCCGCAGAAACATAGGCAAACGTTCCGGGCATCATTCCGAAAAACGAGCCAATGGTGTACGGCTTGAACTTGACCGAAGTGAGTCCGTACAAGTAATTGCTCAACGCAAAGGGCATCAACGGAGACAGACGCATGATGGCCACGACTCGAAGGCTGTCTTCACCCAGAGCGCGATCAATCGCCTTGAACTTGGGGTAGTTCTCCGCCATCTCTGCAATCTTATCCCTCGCAATGTATCGCGCGATGAGAAACGAAATCCCCGCCGCGATGGTCGCCGCCGAGGTCACGAGCAGCGTCCCGGCGGCGTTGCCAAACAACGCGCCGGCGGACATTGTCAGCGGAAAAGCCGGGACAGCCAGTACTTCCAACACGACGTAACCGACTAGGAACAACGCGTATCCAAGCGGACCCAACCCTTCGACATAGCTCATGAAACTTTGCATCAAAAAGCCAATGTCTTCGCGAAACAACAATCCGGCGCACCCCAACGCAACCACCACGGCGACGCCCAACGCGAACCCGACGCTATTATTTGTCTCCTTCGCCGTCGCCGCCTCCTCTATGACCACCGCACCGCCGACATCCACCGAATCAGACCTCACCACCGGCGCAACAGAAACATCATCCACCACTGAAGCCGTAGCCGTAGCCGTGGCTTTATCCACCGCGGCGTCCGCGAGCTCGGCGAGCTCGGCTTCGTCCACATCCGTCACCGCCCGCGTCTTCTTCACCATCGCAATCGCCGCCCGCCCCAACCTTCCCCGCGCGCGCTGATGAACATCACACGCGTGTCTTCGCATCAACCACCACCCACGCGTCGCACACGCGCCTCCTCTTCCAGCCCGCGCCTCCGCGCTTCGTCGGCAACTCCCCGAGCCAGTCTCCCCGAGCCATCGTTCGCCCGGCGCGTTCCCTCGCTCCGCGCGTCTCCCCCCGAACCTCGTCGCTCTGTTCGTCGTCCCTCGCGTCGTCGTCGTCGTCGATCCGGGCGTCGGAACCGGACGCATCGTCACTCACGCGCTTCCGTTGGACACCGGTGGACGGATGGGTGCGTGCCGTTCGCGATAAGACACAAAGGAATATTTCCTTCGTCGGAACCGGACGCCTTTCGGTCGTCTCGCGCCTCGGTTCGACGCACCGAGCGCGTCGGAGCCGGAGTCGAAGTCGGAGTCGAAACGGTGTGCGCTCGCGCGCTTTACACGAGACCGCGTCCCGTCGTCCCGTCGTCCCGTCGACGTGTGCGGTGCGCTCGAGCGCTTCGCTCCAGCGTTGGCGGCGTGCGTGCGATGGGCGTTCAATCACACACACACATATAAAAAAGTCGACGGTTCGTAAACCTCAAAACTGGTGGGAGGGTCCGATTCAAACCCGGGAGCGCCGAGTCAGCAGTTTTAGTTGACCCATTGGGTCGGTTTCTGGTTTGTGAACCGTCGTCGTCGTTTTTTTGCCAGTGGGTGCGTCGCCCCACCTCGGGTTCGTTCCATCTTGTTTTCTTGAACATCCACGAGCGACGCGCGTCGGTTCGTTCGTTCGTTCGTTCGACGCGTGAGACCGTGACGACGACGGCTCTGAGGAAGATGGCGACGGCGATGAATGATTCGCGCGGCGCGCTGCGAAGACGCGCGTTGGAGTGCGCGTTCGGTGTCATCGGGGTCTTTGCCGCGTTTTCATACTTTGCCTTGGCGCAAGAGGATGTGTATAAACGAACGTACGGTGGACGACGGTTCACGGCGACGTTTTTCGTGCTCGCGTGCGAGCGAGGGGTGAACGTCGTATTTGCGAGCGTCGGGTTGGTGGTGACGAGGACTGCGGTGAGGGGAGCGAAGGCGATCCGCACGCCAAAGGGGGAGATATTTAAGAGCGGAGCGTCGCAGACGTTCGCCATGGCGGCGAGCAACGAGGCGCTGCGTTACGTGTCGTATCCGACGCAGGTTTTGGGTAAATCGTGTAAAATGGTGCCGGTGATGATTGGTGGGTTAGTGCTCGGCGGAAGACGGTTTACGGTGGCGCAGTACGCGCAGGTGTTCTTCGTGACGCTCGGCGTGGCGATTTTTAATCTCGCCGCAGACGCGAAGAAGAGTGGTAGCGGGAACGATAGCGCGTACGGATTGGCGCTGATATTTTTATCGCTCGTCATGGATGCCGTCACCGGTGGGTTGCAAGATCGGGTGAAGCGGACGACAAAGGCGCTCAATCCAAAGACGCCCAACGCGAAACCGAGCATGTACGAGAGCATGTTTTACACCAATCTGAGCGGTATGCTCGTCGCCCTCGGCTTTGCGATCGCGACGGGTCAGCTCATCAGTGGTGTCGCGGCGTGCGGGGTGCACAAGGAGCTCTCGCGGGCGGTGCTCGTATACTCGTTCGCGAGTGCCGTGGGACAAAATTTCATTTATTACCTGATTACAAAGTTTGACGTGCTCGTGCTCACCACGGTGACGACGACTCGAAAGATTTTCTCGACGGTGTACTCGGTATTTAGAGATCCTAGAAACTCTTTGAACGCGGCGCAGTGGTTTGGCTGCGCGCTCGTGTTTTTCTTTCTCACCGTGGACGCGGCTTCGTCGGTGATGAAACACAAGGCGCGCGTCACCGTTTCTGGTGGGAGGCAACCACGCGTGACTACCCGATCGCGATCAAAGAAACAAAATTAGCTTTCGTTGCGTACGTCCGTACGAGAATGAATGTGATTCGAAGCGATTCATAATTATTGATACAATGCTAACTGAGACCCCACGATGATTTAAGGTACGCCATGACGCCTCCGACGTAGGCGTCGCGCTGTTGCTTTGACCACGACTTGGGACACCTCGCAGAAATTGAAGATGAAAACTTATCGAGTCGGGAAGTTCCATCTCTCCAGTGTTCGGTCAGCGATAACGGTGTGACGTTCGTGTCGATCGGCGCGAGTGGTTGCGGTGTCTCGTTGTCGTCTTTCGACCCATTCCCGGACGTGAGTCTGAAGCGATCGGCGAGAATTTTTATCTCGCGAAGCGCGTGCGGAGGAACTTCGGTGCATCCCGCCGTTTCAACCTTGAGTTCGTACGGTTCGGGCTCATCGTCAACCTGCACGCAATGAAACATGCGCAAATCGCTCGTTTTTGAGTCGTTTCGCACGTCGTAAGGTCCGACGATGGCGCCCACAAAGGGCGCGGCGTAATCGCCATCGCCGTCGTCAAACATCGCTTGATAATTGACTTGGTTTTCAATGTCGCGAAGACTCGGATGCGTCGCAAAGACTGGGTGCGAGTGATACCAGCCGACGATGCGTTCGCCACTCTCTGTGAGCGTCTCGACGATATCCGGAACGCTCTCCGGGTCGAGTTCAACTTCGACACCCGCGTTGTCTTGCTTCAACTGCCGCGCCGGCAACGCGCGAGTGACGCGCAGCGTCTTCTCATCTGTGTCGTACACGCCCCCAAGGAATCCGATGATTTCGTCGCTGCACAAGTGCGCGTGGAAGTCCATCACGAGCTCAGCGGCAGAGGTGATGGTCACCTTGAACGGCTGCGTAGCGCGAGACGCGTACTTTTCGCACGTCACCATTTGCAAATCGCCACCTCCATTCAAAACGTCGGCGAAAACTAAAGATTTTGACGCGTTTCGACTGGCGCGCTTCTCCCGCGCCGGAAGCACCGTACCGATGGACGTGGCAAACATGCGGTCGTCGTCATTCATCTTCTTTCTGCGTTTCTTCGGCGTCGGCACTTTCGGTTGTCGCGGTTGTCGCGGCGGCTTGGGCGCCGGCTTGGGCTCCGGAGGCAGTTTCTTCTTATAATCGCCGAGCTTTACGCCTTCAAACTTGACCCAATCCCAACCGTTGTCCACCTTGCGCTCCGGGTTGGCGACGCGCGAGACGGCGAGCCTGAATTCACTCACTGTGTTGAAAGTCAGCGTCTCGACGACGACGTCTCGTTCCTCATCCGTGAGCGGCGTGGAAGTTGGCGCCGGCGTCGGCGCGGTTTCGCCCTCCTCCCTGGCGTCACCCGCCTCGTTTTCCTCGCGCTCCCGAGGCTTTCGCTGCTGCCTCTTCTCCGGAGCCCCGGCAGAAAGCAGTGACGCGACGTCGCCCTTTGTCTTTTTCCAAACGATTCGTCCGTCCTCCTCGAGATCTGCGCGAACGACAGCTTTACGAAGCGTCGTAGTCAACGCCCCTTTGCCCGCGCGCACGTGTCCCAGCTCCATCAATCGAACCATGATTGCCCGTCCATCGCGCGTTCCTCGCGCTCGTTTCGAATCGTCGTCGCCGTTACCACCGTTGCCGTTTCCTTTACACGCGACAACCTCCCCTCGCGGCGCGCTTATCCTCGTTGAACTCCTCTGGCGCGCTTCGTCTTCATCTTCCTCGTCTTCGTCGTCATCTTCTTCATCTTCATCGGACGAAGACGCGTCCCCGCTCCACGTCCGTCGTCCACCGTTACCACCACCGGCGTATTCCTCCTCTTGCGCTTGAAGCGCCAGCGCCAGCGCCAAATCTTCATCCATCGGGAGCGGGGCGGTGGGTCTTCTCTCCAGTTGAAAATCTGAAAATCCAACACACCTTGGAACCCCGAGGCGGGTTTCGTCAGAGGTCAGACCCACCCGGTACGATCAATCCGCGTTCGTCGCGTATCCGCACACACACACGGGGGGGCGGGAGGACGACGACGGGTGGTAGGTGCGTTCTCGCGCGACGAACTCGGTCGCGCTTTGACGACGACGACGACGCCAGTCATCATCACGCCCGTCATCACGCCCGTCGTCCCACCCACGCACCCACTGACAGAGAGACAGAAGTGACAGAAGTGACAGACGCTCGCGGGTTTGAAAAAAACAGACACGACTGGACGAAATTCACACCACTCTACTGGTGTATCTGTTACATATTATATGATGTTTGTGTATTTACATTAATACATAATATTACTAAGTAGTATCACTCTACACCCGGTACTTGTCGCGTCGAGCGTCAACACCCTCCCGCATTGCGCGACTTGGTCGTCGACGAGAGACGGCGCCGTCGACGAGAGACGGGGAACGAACGACGCGGGTGGGTGTTTCGTTGAGGATATTCGTTCGACGACGACGACGATGAGTGGTGGTGGTGATGGTGGCGGTCAGTCGCGACGGCGGCGACGACGACGACAGGGTGACGACGTCGGTGAAGATGCCGAGCGATGCGGTGTGTTGAGACGAGGACGACGGTCGACCGCGTCGACGCCGGCGACGGTGCGAATGGCATCCCTGGTGGGGATGCTGACGCTGGCGGGAGGAGTGGTGACGGCGAATGGGGTGGATGCTGGAAGGCGCGGGACGAGACGGGACGTCGGGGACGCGCGAACGCCGTTGGTTGGGGTGCGACACGAAGTCGAGTTTCAAGCCTTCGTCGAACGCTTTGGGAAGCGGTACTGCTCGGGAGAAGACGCAAAGGCGGCGTGCGAAACGAGCCTGAGGAGACAGACGGTGTATTACGCGAATATGATGCGGGCCAACGCGCACAACTTGGACCCGACGAAGAAGTTCCAAAAGACGGAGACCAAGTTTGCCGATCTCACCGAGCGCGAGTTTGAGACGACGACGCTGACGTACAGGTCGAAAAAATCGGCGTCGGCGTTCCTGGGGGTTGGGGAAGCCGACGAGAACGCGTCGGAAGACGAAGTGAATATGGCAGTCGCAAAGGTAGGCGTCGATGCGGCGGCGTTTAAATCCAAGCAGGAGATGATGCCGAGCGACTCCACGGGGCTGTTGGGCGGCGGCGCCGAGTATCCGGCGGAGTTTTCGTGGAGAACCCCGCCAAAGGGGTACGGTAACGTCGTGGGTAAAGTGCACGATCAGGATGATGTGTGTGCATCGTGTTGGGCCTTTGTCACCGTCGACTCGATCGCGAGCCGAATCGCGGTGATTAACAAGGGTGAAGATTCCCCCGAGTTGAGCGTCAAGCAACTCATGGCGTGCGACGGCATCGATCACGGGTGCGCGACGGGCAACATGTACACGGCGTATGAATGGATCGGAACCAACCGAGGGATTAGCACAAGAAGCGATTACGACGCCGCATCCCCGGGACGCAGAGAAGATGACCCAGATGCGCAGTGCATCGCGTCAGTGCCAAAAAAGTACGACACCCCAGCGATGTGCGACTTGGCTCAAATCGGCGGCGAAGAACCGCTCTACCGCGCCCTCTACGAACGCGGCCCGGTTGCCGTGGGCATCAACGCCAACCAGCTCCAGGCTTACGGCAGCGGCGTCATCATGCTCGATGATTGTCATCCTCTCGGACGAGGCATCGAGGCGATCAATCACGCCGCCTTGGTTGTCGGATGGGGAGAGACGAAAGACGGCGTTAAGTATTGGGAACTCAAAAATTCGTACGGTCCCGAGTGGGGAGAACAAGGCTTCTTTAAGATTGAGCGCGGTCGCATCGGTGATCACGGTTTCGGCACCTGCGGTTTGCTCTTCGAGTCGGTGTACCCAATCGTGACGGAACCGTCGGAATCACCATCCGCCGATGCGCCTTGCGTCCAAGGATCCGTCATGAAGACGGCGTACTACCGCAACGAGACGCTCAACCCGGGCCAATCCGCCGCAGTGGGCGAAGAGGGCGAATCTCACGGTGTCGGGAAGAACCATCACCGCGACCACCACGGTTCGCATATCCTCTCCAAACGCGCCTCGCGTCGCGTCGCGAACCGCGCGCGACTCGGCGCCCCGGCGGACGCGCGTCGCCGATTCGGCGGCCAATCCTCGGGTTTCGTCGCCCTCGGCTTATCCTGCGGTCTCCTCGTCGTCTTCGCGCGACGAAACCGACGAAACGTTGACGACGTCCCGCAAGAGCGCTCTTCGCTCCTCGTTCCGAGCGTGAACAACGCGTAATAGACTCACGCGGTGGGTTCCATGTAGCACCGCCCACAGTTGTAAGAGGTGGGCACGAACCGCTTTACGAGAGAACGCGCCCGCGCGAAACACACGCACCATGGATGCCCTTCGACGCGTCGCGGATTCCATCGAACGAATCGTCCTCGGTAACGCGTCGTCGTCGTCGTCGTCGTCGTCCTTTGCGTTGCCGCAGACGGATGTCGACGTCGTGAGCGACGCCGTGCGCGAGTACGGTGAAACGATGAGCGCACACAAGAACGGTCGAGCGACGGACGAAGACGTGCGCGCGGCGAGGTTTAGGATGGTTTGGGCGCTCGCGCACGCGAAAGAAAAGAGGTACAACGCGCGGGCGGTGCAAATTTTGACGGCGTGCGTGGAGGCGGAGAGAGAGGATGGGTGGAAGGAGGCGTTCGGGGAGAGCGCGACGCAAAGAGACGGGTACTTTTTGTTGGCGTGCGCGAAGTTCAACCTGAAGGATTTTGAAGGGGCGAGAGAGAGCGCGTTCGCGGCGTTGAGAGAGGACCCGGAGTGTCGACAGGCAGCTGCGTTGAGGGAGGCGGCGGAGAACGCGTTGATGCGAGATGGGTTGATTGGGGCTGGGGCGCTCGCGGCGACTGGACTCGCCGTCATCGGAGCGGCGGCGTTGGCGAGCAAGCGATGACGACGATTGTAATGGGCCGTGTAGTCCCTGCTGCTGCTACTCCTTCTACTACTAGGTACTACAATTACTACTGTGTAAATCATCAAAAGACGTTTGTTTTCTATCTTCTGACTAGATTAACTGGTGCCGGGCGATATCATCTGGAACCGCCGTGGCGCTGTGCGGCAGCCTTGGCGAGATGTTTCTTGTACGCTCGAATGTCATCCTTCCACACCGACACGCCCTTGTTTTCGCAAACCCAAATCTCCTTTGCGACGCGATCTATTAACCTAAAGTCGTGCGACACGAGCACGAGACCTCCTTGGTAACCGTTGATTGCGTCGGCCAACGCGTCGATGGCGTCGTGGTCCAAGTGGTTCGTAGGCTCGTCGAGCAACAGCATGTTTGGACTACCGAGGCAAATCATCGCAAATACTAGACGCGACTTTTGTCCATCTGAAAGTTCGGCGATCGGACGCGTCTGCAGGCGCCCAGTGATGCCAAACTTGCCGAGATAGGATCTCCACTCGTCCGTCGGCTTGTGCATCTCGTAGTACGTTCCGGCGAAGAATTCTACGGGCGTCGCTCGAGGATCGAGCACGTCGATGGAGTGTTGATGGTACCGTCCGATGCTCAGATGATGGTGGCGTCCAACCTCGCCCTCGACCGCGTCGATGTCTCCAGTCATGAGCTTGAGGATGGTTGATTTCCCCGCACCATTCGGACCGACGAGCGCGATGCGAGAATCGCAATCCACTCCGAATTCCAAGTGCTCGAGAAGCATCCCGAGCTCGGGCGCGGCGCTCGGATATCTAAACGAGACATTTTTAAAGGGAAGAACGGGCGGTGCGAGCTTTGCACACTCTGGGAACTCCAACTGGAACGTTTTCTCCGCCTTTGGAGACGGAGTCAATCCTGCGGCTTCCATCTTGTCGAGAATCTTTTGCTTTGAGTTGGCTTGTTTCATCTTGTCGGCGTACGTTCCGCACGAAGCGATGAATTCCTTCAAGTGTTTGATGTCGGCTTGTTCCTTTTCGTACTGCTTCGTCTGTATGATTTCTTCCTCTGTGAGGGTTCGTCGGAACGTGTCGTAGTCTCCCGTATAGTACTTGAGCGTCTTGTTCGTCACGCGAATGATGTGTGAGCACACGCCGTTGAGAAAATCTTGCGAGTGCGAAACGACAATGAGACACTTCTTGTACTGAGATAGGTGCTCCTCCAACCAAACGCACGCCGATAAATCCAAATGATTCGTGGGTTCGTCCAGAAGCAGCAACGCCGGCGACGCCAAGAGCGCACGCGCGAGGGACACGCGCATCCTCCATCCACCGGAGAGCGCCTTTGTCTGACGCTGCATCATCACCTTGTCGAACCCAAGGTTATGAAGCAGCTCTGCCGCTTCGACTTCAAACTTTGCCGGATCCAGCTCTTCTAAGCGCTCGTAGATACCCTGTAGGCGCTCATCGCCCGGGCCGTTGCTCGTCAATATATCGCCCTCAATCTTTTGCAGCCGCTGCACTTCTTCTCGAATGTGGTTCACCACGGCTTCCAGCGCTGTATGATCGCTCGGTTCCGCTTCCTCTCGCAAATGGTAAATATCCACGTGAGACGGGACCTCAATCTCCCGCCGGGCGATGGCTTCGAGGAGCATCGATTTCCCGCAACCGTTTGGCCCGAGAAGGCCGTAACGCCTACCGATGTTGAGCTCCATGGTGCAATCTTTGATTAGCTCTGCGCCGTTCACCGACATGGACACTCGCTCGAAACGTAAATCGAGCGCAGTCTTACGGCTGGTCAGTACGGCTGTGACGCTTCTCTCGACATCATCTTTCCCGACATTCGTCGTTATCGTAGCGTTCGTATCGTCGGCGTCTTCGGTGTCCTTCTCCGCATCCTGTTTGACCGCCCGTCGTCTTCGCGCGCCGCCCTTTCTGCTCGCTCCTACTCCTCTCGCTTCATCCTCGCTCGAGGTCACCTTGCCTTGGTACACGCGCCAGGTATCCGTACACACGTCGCCCACGAAAGCGGCGTTGTGACTGATCGTCAACACACCACCCTTGAACCTTTTCAAAGCTGACGTCAGCGCCGCGAGCGTCTCGTTGTCTAGATAGTTTGTCGGCTCGTCGAGCGCGATGATGTGCGGCTTGACCCACATCGCCGCGGCGAGAACTAGACGAGACTTTTGACCTCCGGACATGCGTTTGATTTTCCCATCGGCGAGTTCTTGAGAAATCCCGAAGTCCGTCAGGTGTGCGTACACCTCATCGCTCGTCAACGGGCGAATGTCCATGCCACTCTGCATCGCCTTCATCATTTCGTCGTAATTCTTGCACATCTTGACGACGTAAGACGCCTTTAAGAAGCGCTTCGGCTCCCAGTGAGTCACCCCGGGTCGATCACCGACTTTTTTCACCTCATAGCAGAGCTCACCACCCTTCACCGCGCGACCTAGGATTTCGCTCACACTTCCTCTCGACTGCTGCTCAACCTTTTCTTCATCCGTGAGCGCCATGGTGGACATTTTCGCCAGCTCCTTGTCTCTACCTTGGTAAAACCGCGTTTGAATGTACTCCTTCGGCGACATGTCCATGTGCTCTTGAAGGTGATGCATCGAGTGCTGCGCAATGTACGCGATGCGCAAGTTGTGGTGTTTCCATACGCTCCCACCCGTCGGTTCGAGTTCGCCGACGATGTTCTTCATCAATGTCGTCTTTCCCGCGCCATTGGCGCCGACAACGGCGACTCGACTGCCGAGGTACAGGCGAACAAAAACCCCACTGAGAACCTGATTGTTCGGATACGCAAAGCTTAAATCTTGCAAACGCGCGACGACTTGCGTCTTGCTCTTGATACCGTCGAGCGGTCCGGGTTCGGGAAACACAATCGTTGCCGAGCTCAGCTGCTCTCGAGCGGCGCGAGCCGAACTCATCCGACCGTTCGCGCCTCCTGCGAGCGCTGTTGACGTGCTGTTTCCACGCATCGCATTGACGAGCCCCGCGGTGTTTTCCAACCGGTTCGCTTCGCTCGCTGCGCGACGGCGTCGTCCACCATTCTCTGTCGACTGTCCAGCATCCACCGTCGTGCCGGTTTCGTTGGCGCGCGAAACGATTTCATCCACCAAATCCTTCTTCATCCTCGGTAACACCAAATTCGGTCGCTGCGCCCTAAAATTGTCAAATCCGCCGTCAAAAGTCGCGAGTTGTTGCTTATCAAACTGTATGATGTGCGTGGATATCTCGCGAAGAAAATCATAGTCGTGCGACACGCACAAAACTGTCGTGTCTTTGCGCAACGACGTGAGATACTTTGCCAACCACTCCACCGCGCTCACGTCCAAGTGATTCGTCGGTTCATCCAAAAGCAAGAGATCCGCCTTTTGTAACATTGCTCGTGCGATCGACAATCGCATCCGCCAACCGCCGGAGAGCTCCGTGACGGATTTTTTCATCATGTCGTCGTCAAAGCCGACGGATCGCAGGCTCGTTTCGATAGCTGTTGCGCCGGCGCCTCCAAACCCATCCGCCTCCTCCTCCATGAACTTCACCACGCTCACGCTCATGTTCACCAACACCTCGTGACGAACAAAGACACACTTGACATCGCTCGGAAATCCGGCAATATCACCCGCCGCGATTCTATTCAACAACGTCGTCTTACCCGCACCGTTATGACCGACGACACCGTAACGCGCACCTTTACGCAACGCCAGATTCGTCGGTCGTAATAGCACTTTAGCCGCGTACGCCAAGATGATTCCACGCAAATCTAACAGAAGCGAAGATGATGACGACGTCAAAGGAACGGCATCGTCGTCGTGCCCATTGGTCCTTCCCGCGGCGTACTTCGCGTCGGCGTCTCCCCCGCCTGACCCAGAACCAGACCCAGATACCAACGACGCACACATCGCCCGCACCGCCTCCTCCCCGACCCCGTGTTCCTCGAGTATCGGCGTCAACGCGCTCGTCGCATCCTCGACAAACTCCGAGGCGTTTTCCCCGGCTTCCTCCAGCGCGTCTTCGAGCAACGAACACGCGTAGTCCACAACCTCGTCATCCACACCCGCATCCGCGAGCGTTCGTCGAGCGATGCGTCGCACGCGACCCGGGATGTCTCCGGTCTCGTCAGTCATCGTCATCGCCCGTCGTCGACGGTCGTCGTCGCGCTCTGCCGTCGATCGGCGACGTCGCAGACTGAGGTACCGTCGCGTCGGTTTTTTCTCATTTTGATGACCTTTGACTCGCGTGTGCACTTTATTCGACAGTTTGCGACGCCGACGACACTGTCGACTCGAGCGCCCTTGGACGATGCGTTCAGCGACGACGAAAACGACGACGAAAACGACGACGGGTGCGTCGTCTTCGCGGTTCGACAATGGGTGTCGTCGTCATCGTCGTCGTCGTCGTCGTTGTCGAGGATACCGGGCAAGTGGAAGAAGACGTGATGACGTTTCAGTTTTCAGCGACAGTGTATTCGATCTCGGACAAGCGATCGGGGAACGCGTGCGCGGGGAATCGAGATTGACGCTCCCGCCTGGACGGGTGGGTCTGTTTGGCGTACGAGAGACGCTCGAGTACCTCGGCGACGCGAATGGGTTCATCGAGCGAAGACGCCAAAAGTACGGCGACGTGTTCAAGACAGCGTTGTTTTTCAAACCGGCGGTGGTTTTCGGCTCGAAAGAGTCAGTTCGGGAGTTTATGACGTTTGAGGGTGATCTTCCTGCGGATGAAGCGTTGCCCGAAACGTTTCGAGAGCTGCACACGAATTACGGCGCGTTGCGAATGTCGGGAGCGCAACATCAAGCGACGCGTGCAAATTTCGGTCGAGTGCTTGGCCGTGCAGCTCTCGAGGCGTACGCGCCCGTCATCGGCGCGCGCACGCGTGAATTCGTGCGTTCTATTACCAAAGGAAAACAGTCTACGTTTGCGCCCGGACGCGCGTGCGTCGATTTCTCGCTCGATTTGCTCTTTGAATTGTTCTGCGGACACGTGCCGGAGGCAAAGTACAAGCGAGCGATGCTCGCGTACAACGGCGGATTGCTCTCGCTCGGAAAGTGGACGCCAGAGTTCAAGGCTGGGAAAAGGGCGCTGGAAGAATTGACGACGTACGTGCGAGACGATTACCGCAGGGTGAAATCGGCGGGACTGCTCGAGGAAGAGCGGTACTATTTTTACAAGCGGTACTCGGAAGCGACAGATGAGTTTGGTCAGCCGTTTGACGACGGACGCATCGCGACGACGTGCGTGCTCATGGTTTGGGGATCGTACATCGAAGCCGCCGCGTTGATGGGCCACTCGTTACTTTTGCTCGGTGACGATGAGGACGCGAGACGCGCGGTGCTCGAAGAGTTTAATCAGACGTGCTGCGACGAGCACGGATGTCGACGCGTGGGATCGCTCTCGGACATCATGGCGATGCAGTACACAGCGGCGGTGGCGAAAGAAAGCCTGCGCGTGATGCCTCAGACGGCGGGTGGTTTGCGCGTCAATCCAAGCGAGCGCGTCTTTGCCGGATACGACGTTCCGTCTGGGTACGTTTTAACGGCGGATCCGCGAATTCCGTTTCGCGAAGAGGCGAATTTCCCAGACGCTCAGGCGTTCAAACCTGAACGTTTCGTTCCGGGAACCGCCGAAGCGGCAAAGAATGTCGTAAACGCCGAAACGTTTTTTCCGGGGGGCATGGGTCAGCACCAATGCCCAGGGATTTCGCTCGCCGTCGTCATGACGCAGATTTTTCTCTCTGAAATGGCTTCAGCGTTTCCAAACGGCTGGCGTGGTCGCGGTTCGCCATTGTACGTTCAAGTTCCCATCGTCATACTCGATCCAAAGTACGAGATTGAGTTTGTCTAGGTAAATTGCTGCTGCTTTTGTATTACTACACACGCGCACACACATACACACACACACACATTCAACTAACTGTTCAACTTTTTCAACTCAATTTTTTGGCGTCAGAAATTCGACACGATAAAATCCGCCGGCGTCGGCGTCTCTCGCACCCGCTGCCGCACCAGATCGTCACTGCCGTCACAAATCTCAAAGTAATGACAATCGCGCCCGCGTCCGACGGCGTAAGGCGGCGTCTGGACCTCAAATATCGCGCACGGACTCAACGCCGTGAGACTGTGCACGTTTCCGCCCGAATCCGGGTGTAACACGTGCGCCGGCGGCCAGGATGACGACGACTGGACGTCCAGTGCCGACGCTTTCAAAACCTTATCGCACGCCAAACGCACACCGTACGACGCACCACCACCATTACCACGAAGAAGACGAAGACGATCGTCGAAATCGTCGTCTTCAAAGTCGTACCCGACGACGCGACACGCTCCAAACAAACAACGCATGACGACGGACATTCCCGGGTGATCGTGCAACGGAATGCACGCCCCGGCATCCATGACGAACGCTCCGACGCTAAAATCTTCCTCGGCGTGCACCCGCAGGAACCGCACGCGAGGACGAGGACGACGATGACCGGCGGCGTCAGAGTCGCCGTCGTCACCGGCGGCGTATCGACGCAGCTCGACTGGAAAGTCAACCAACGCGACGCGTTCAACCGCTTTGACGACGTCCCGAAGCGCCTTGACCGACGCCGGGTCGCGTCCACACAACGGCGACGACGACGAAGAAGAAGAAGAAGCCGATGATGTTCGTCCTCGAAGCGCTCGCGCGCACGTCGCGATGAGCGCTTCGAGCGTCGACATTGGATTCGTTGATTCGGATTCGGTGCGACGCGGCGCTCTGACGGTGCTGACGACGTCGACACTTTTACGTCACTCATCGACACCGCTTTCACGAGTCGGTCGGTCGAGTTTGGACGGAAGGAAACGAGGAGACGCGTGGTACGCACGCGAGATGCGACGTCCCGATGGTGGACGCGGCGGCGGACGCGGCGGCGGACGAGGCGGCGGTCGATTTCATCACGGACGTGGACGTGGACGTGGACGTGGCGGCGGCGGACGAGGAGGAACACCCGGCGGACCGTCGTCGAACGGGGGCATATGGAAGAGTAAACTGACGTGCTTCGGATGTCGAGGAACCGGACACACGATACGGGACTGTCGTAAAGTCAAAGGCGGGGCGGCGACGATGCACAGAGGGGAAAAGTCATGTTATAATTGTGGGGCGAAGGATCACTCGGCGAACGACTGCGATAAAGCGTGGACGAATTACGCGCACGCCAAGTGCTTTGTGTGCGGGGAGACGGGACACTTGAGCCGATCGTGTCCGAGAAACGAAAAAGGGGTGTATGTCAATGGTGGGTGTTGTAAGATTTGCAAGGCGAAGGACCACTTGGTGAAGGATTGTCCGCACAAGGATGATACGTGTATTCGATGCGGCGGCAAGGGACACTTTGCGGCGGGCTGTACGGCGCCGTTCAAGGCGATAAGCGGTGGTGGTGGTGAGAAGAAGGCTGTTGTTGGAGTACATTCATCGTTGGATTCTGAAAAACGTCGTCCTCAGTCTGGTGGTGACGATTTGGATGACGATTTCGTCGCCGAAGGTGAAGATGAAGAAGATGATGATGATGAAGAAGAAGAAGATCCACCAGGGAAAAAGAAGAAGAAGAGCGAAAATCGTGGTAAAAACAAAGAGGTTGTATTTTAAAGAGGCAGAATAGTTGTTCTCAACATCTCTCATTCATTCATCATTCGATCCGTGCGTGATACTTTTTTATTAAAAAATCGATGACACGTCTACGGTGTACCGAAAAAGAAATTGTTCGCTGCGTTGACTCGCGGTAAAAAACGAGTGAGGAGAAGAAGCGTTGATCACGATGATCTCTCAACAGAACAGGCTTCATCATCCTGTGAAATGATTTGAATTTTGATGGTGGTACAGAAGTATACGTCGTCATTCGTCGAAGAAAGACTTTTAGACGCAAAATTTACTTGGACGCCATCATGCGATCAAACTTCTTGGACAAACCGTCGAGAGCGGACGGCTTGAATCCGACGAGTTCGGTGGAGATGTCAAAGACTTCTTGAGCCTTGGCCATGTCTCTACCCTCGCGGCTCGGCTTGTTGTTGAACGCAATCGTTCTCGTCGAGTCGTCGTTATTGTTGTAGTTGTCCCAGAGTTGGTCGCCTCCACCCTTCCACGCCCAGTACGCGCCTTGTTCGTTGTAACGCGGATCGTACACAATGGACGCGAGACGCTCTCCCGCCTCGGCTTCGCTCACGTAACCCTTGGTGACATTCTTTTGAATAATCGGGAATAACCAGCGGAAGAACGGGGTGTGGTTGCGGAAGAGGTTACTGTCGGCGATGCAACCCGGGTACATCGTGCTAAACTTGATACCCGTCGACTCGCCGTAGCGCTCGGCGAACGCCTTGATGTCAAGCATGTTGCAAAGCTTGGAATCCTTGTACGCCTTGGCGCCGATGAAACGAGTGCCATCGATCAGCGCCCCTTGGTTGCGATCGCTATTCTTGAAGCCGTTCTTCAAGCCAGACATGTCGCCAAGACCCGCGCGCGGGGGCACTTGACCCGCCAACGTGTTGGTGTTGCCCGTCACCGACCCGACGATGATGAGGCGCTTCATGTTTTGATCCGGCGCCTTGGCGAGGTCATCGAGCAAGAGAAGAGACAACAAGTGGTGACCGAGGTGGTTGACCCCGACGCACTCCTCAAACCCATCCTTGGTGTACGACGGCACGGTGGCGTTGGGCAAGTAGAGGGCGGCGTTGCACACGAGCGCTTGGAAGTTCTTCACGTACTTGGACCTGCGGAACGACTGCGCGAAATCACGCACGCTTTGCAAATCTCCGAGTTCAATGTTCATCACCGCGTACGAATCCTTCGGGAAACCGAGCTCGTTCGCCTTGAGCAAGCCCTTTTCGTTGGAGCGCACCGCCATGACGGCAAAGTAGCCCTTATCGATCAACGCCTTGCACGTCCACAAGCCGAGACCAGAGGACGCGCCCGTGACGATGGCCACCGGCTTGTCACCGACGTTTTCATTCATAATGTTACCCGCCGCGGCGCGAGCGACGACCGAGTCTCGACGAACCCCGGTGAGTCTCGGGGCGGCGGCGGCACGAACGCCAGTCTTCTTGTTCATCTTTCCGCAGATAACGTTTTTCTTTAAGGTGGACGCGTTCGCGGCGACGGCGATACAGGAGGCGCTGCTGCTCATCACGACGATGTGTATACGCGGTGCGTGTTCTCGGTGGTGTTCGGCTTCTTCTTCTTCCTCTTCTTATTCGTCGACGCACTCCCCGACGGACGTGAGACGGCGCGATCCAGATTGTGTCGTCGCCCGTCGTTAACCTCACGTCAACCTCGACATCCATCGATGATCGATCCACATCCACATCCAGGCTGTCTGTCTGTCGTTCGCGTGCGCATTATTTTGTCCCGTAAGTTTTGTAAATTCAACGCTTCGATACGGGGAACTGGGAGTTTTTCGGCACCGTATTCCAACCAGCTATCCACGAGTAACATCGTGATAGGAGACGATCACACGTATATCACACGTGCGAATGTCTGTCCGCGATAGTATAACGGTCAGTATGCGACGCTGTCATTCCATGACGACGCGTCTATCCGAACACGGATAAAAACGGCGCCAGTACAGGCCCGTCGAGATCGGGGTTCGATTCCCCGTCGCGGAATCACTTAACCTTTTGCAGCAAGGGTACTTTTTTTGTTTAAGTATGAGTCAAATGTCCGTTATCAAATATTTCAAATTTTTGGCTCGTGTTCGTCGTCACCGTTTAGTGCCATCTACAACAACTACGAGAGGTAGTTCCTAGTGCTAATTTGCTCGCCTTTGCTCGCCTTGCGTTTGTGCTCATCGACCATCTTCTCGTGACAGCCCCTCTTCCTGCTCAACGCCGTATCACGCGCCGCGCCTGTCGTAGGAATCGCAACCAGGTTCGACGCGCCGCTCACGCCATCGCCGTCCGTTTTGCTATTCTTGGACATGCTTGGAGACGCCTCTCCGTATGTCTTCAAGTTGTGCGACGGATCGTATCGCATCGAATCGTCGTCCTCGGGGGCTCTTTTATTTTTTTAGATGGGCTGTGTCGGGACTTTATACGGACAGGAAAAGATACTTCGATGATTGTGTCAACGACCCGCGACGCGTTTTGCAAAACGCGTCCCGCAATCAGCGACGCGCGTCCGGACGACGAGACGAAGGGCGAAAGACGAACGATGAGCGCTGATAAACGCGCGGTGCGAAGGCGCGTGGGCGCGAAGGCGCGAACGGCGTCGATGGCGCTCGCGTGCGTCGGTGTTCTCGCGAACGTAATCGCGGTGGTGCGGGCGGACAGTGTCATCGACTCTGCCGCGTCAGCGGCATCCATCGCGTCGCTCGGTGGTGACTGCAGCTTTGGCTCGGCGCCCTCGGGATGCTTGGTCGCGGAAAGCGGAGCGCCGGATTCGTGCTCGTATGAAACGTCGTGCACGCTGAGTCCGATTTGCGGCACGTTGAGCGGCGGGCTCTCCGTCAACTCTGGCCCGGCGACCGTGTGCGACTCGACGACGGCGTGTACGCCGGCGATTCCCAAAAAGTGCACTGGTGGTGGCCAGAAATGCACCGGAGGAGGGGTATGCTACTCGTGGAACTGGAAAGGCAAGTGTAAAAAGAAGACGTCACCCGTGTGCACGTCGATCCCGGAAGTGTGCACGCCGGCGGTACCGGAAAAATGCGTCACGACGCCGACAAAGTGGAAGAAGACGTGTACAAAGTTACATCCGAATCCTCCGACGGGTAAGTGCACCGCGTGTGCGCCAGGCTGTAAGCGCTCTTCTGACCGCAAGAGCTGCGATTGCGAGTTCTATGAGAAGGCTTGGGACCAGACAAGCTCGGCTATGCAAAACGCCTGGAGCGAAACGTCGGGCTGGAGCGAGGGCGCCTTGGACACTTTGGAGACTGAGGTAGAAAAGCTCTCTGAAGATATTGAATCCACCGTGAATATGATTGTGGAATTTTTCAAGGGTTTAAATTGCGACGTTGGCCTCGGTACCATGAAGGACTTCATCAGTATTTTCACCAAGTCGATGACTGACACAAAAGCCGCGGCGTTTGTCAGCAGCGTCAAGGCAAATCCGTCACAGTGGGGCGACTCAATGTCTGGCGCGACGGTTGATGGGGCGTGGAACGATCTTGTTGGTGATGTTGGTAGTGTGTTTGATGCAGTCAAACAGATTATCGCAAAGTTCAAAGATGATTGTCCCGCAGTCAACTTCGATGCAAGCAAGGCGCCCGTCGTGACGCTCGGCTTCTTTATTGAAATCGCTGCGTACGTTGGTGTTTCGCAAGCGAGATCAGGGGAATTCGGCATTGGAATGACATTGGCCGGCGATCGATTTACTTACGGCGCGGCTTGTGCTGAAAGCGGCATTGTTTTCGATGCACCAGGTGCATCTGGCGCCGTTGGAATGGCGCTCACCGGTTACAGAAGCATCTACGACGTTCCAGGCGTATCGAAGTATCTAACCATTGGTCTCGGCATTGACGTGCCCGTGGTTCCTCCGATCCCGAAGTTTGGGGTTGACGGCGGCGTCACACTTGTTTTCGACAGCGATCTCAACAGCAAGAATGGCGGATTTGGTGGAGACAACATCATCGGGTTCTCTGTCACCGTCGGACCGAGCATCAGCTCTCCAGGCATTCCGTTGATTTCCGCTTCGTTCGGCGTTGGCTTCTGCTGGACGATGCACTGCAAGCTCGCAGACGGTAAAGATTGCGGTGATTACGCTGCTTCCCGAGCTCTTCTCGGCGAGGCGTCATTACATCGCGGTGTTCGCACCATTCAAAGGCATCTCGCCGAGCACAAATATGCATTCGCCCCCGTCGCCGCCGCCGCTCTTTTACTCGGCGTCGTCGCGCTCGCCCCGTCTCGCCGTGCAAACGCTGACGACGTGCGCCGCGCGCTCGCGGCGAAATCGACGCCATCGTACGGCGCGATTAACCTCTAAGCACGCACGCGCAGCTGTTTTACTTTTTCCTTTTTGCTTTTTACGGTGCTGCACTGTTGCACGTGTTGCAGTTTTGTCATCAAATAAACAACTCTTTTATTTTCACTCCTTCTCCGTTTTGACCCTTCCTGAACCGTGACTTTGACCATAGGGTCGCGCACGAAGCGTCAGGTGTTTTTACTATCGTAAAAGTTTTTTCATCATCATTACAATTCATCATCATTTCAAATAGAGTACCGTAGCGCGTAATCAATAATCAATCCCATCAGGGCATGCCGTAGGGCAATTTAACCCTATTCGCGTGAACCCACACGCGCACAATCCACTTGTCCTCGAAAGCCTCGGTGCCTTCGTGCTCGACGCGCTCGTCAAAGACGCCGGCGGCGTTGGCTGGGAAAAACACGAGCGCTCGCCCCTTCGCCGGTTGCACGGCTAAACCACCACCAGCGAGTCGACCGAACACAGTCTTACCACCCCCGGAAACCTCGTTGACGTCGTTGAGATAGACTAGAATCGTCGCGAGCGTTTGACCGCCGCGATCGGTATCCTCGACGTCGGCGCCTCGATTGGCGTCGAAATGCGGCGCCAACTTTTGGCCCGTTTCATACCGAATCACCGTCGGCGCCTCGTACTGGAGCCGGGACGTCCCCGGAAGCAACGCTTCGACAGCTTTAATCAGCGCGCTCTCCCCTGTCCCCGTGCCATCGAGCGTCGTGCTCGTGCTCGTTCGCAAGCCTCGAAGCTCGGCTTCCTTGCGTCGCACGTACACCAAGCTCGCCGCGTACGCCGCGCCAACCGCCGCCAGGTAACCGACCACACCCTCGCCCAGTAAGCCGAGCCCGGACTGCCCGAACCCCGCCGAGCCGACGAGCATGGTAAACGCTCCGATCCACACCGCGGGTCCGCTCGACGCCGTCGACGTCCACGTCTCCACGTCTCGCGTCCACCCAGCGTACACCACCGGGCTCCGTCGCATGTCGCCCTTTGCCCGCGCCCTGGCGACGATGTCCTCGCACTCGGCATCGGTGAGAAAATCATCCACGACGAAAACGTCGGGCGAGGCGTGGAGCTGACGCAACCCGTCGTAGTAGCGGTCGATCGTCAGGTGTTTATCCAGCACCGCAGCGGTTGGACGGTCGTCGCTGCCACCTTTTTGTCGAGTGAAGACGCGACAGACGGTTGACGAAGATGGATGACGACGACGAAGACGACGAAGACGATCGTGATGACGAGACGCCGAGGTGGAGGCGTACCGACCCGAGTCGTTTCGTCGTCGTCGCGAGTCGCTTCCTCCTTTCGGGGCGCACAAGGCGGGTGGTGCGCGAGCCTCGACGAGGGGCGTCATGATGTGCCGACGAGTGATGACTCGAGAAAATGATGATGTCGCGCGCGCCGTTCACGTGATGTGTTTTGTTTGTATCTTCGTCATGTGATCACAACAACCTAATCTCCTAGCGAGTTAAATCGTCTTTCAGCATCATGTACATTGCGCGACAGACTATTTTTTCATTCGTGTTCGTTCGTGTACCACCTTGCGTCGTGGCGTACTAGTAGTAAATAATGTGTAAACGCGGCGGTTCGCGCGCGTCCGGTCCGACCCCCTCGGAAACCGACGACGATTTGCGCGATTACGCCTTGACAACCTTGGTGACGAGGAATCGCGTCATCGGCTGGCGGTGGCCGTTCTTTCTGCGGTAGTGCTTCTTCGGTCTGTACTTGAAAACGATAACCTTCTTCGCGTCGTAGTTCTCCAAAACCGTCGCCTCGACGCGCGCGCCCTGCACGTACGGCTTGCCCCAGTTCGGAGCGCTACCGTCGTGAGTTCCGAGAACGCGCTCGAACGCAATCTTCGAGCCCGGCTCGACACCCTTCAAACTGTGGCACTCGTAGTATCGGCCTTCGGACACGAACTGTTGAGAGCCACCAACCTCGATGATGGCGTCCCACTTCGGCGCCGCGCCGGTGGACGGCGGCGTGTTGAAGCCCACCTGGTTGATGGAGCTCTCCGCCGTGGCTGCGCGTACGAAACGAAATTCACCGCTCGTCAGTCTCCGCGCGTGGTGCGTAACGATCGATCGTCTTTATCGTCGTCGATTCAGATCCAGAAGTCTGATTCCAGAACCGAACCGGTGCGTCTTCAAACTGAATGAGTGAACGACGTTGATTTGAGCGAATGAACCCTCAAGCACTCTAGGTTTTTCACCACCCAAAGCCTCCTTCCCACACCGAGCTCGCGGGGCGCGTCCCGAGCCGCCGCGCGGCGCGATCGAACGAGTCTACGTACCTTGCGCGCGAACTTCGCGTCGCACGACACGAGTCGGAAGCGTAACCTTGGTACCGTTACGCGCCGCGGACGCGCGCGAGCTCACGCTCGTCGTCGCGACGCCGCTCGTCGTCATCATCATCATCCTAGCGCTTCGTGTGCGTGTCGAAGCGTGCGCGAGAGAAAGTCTCGCGTGCGTCGGTGTCGGTGTGTACGCGTCCGAGAGTTCGCGTGCGTCGAATGAATGAAAATTAATTCAATCCGTCCGTGCGTCCGTGCGTCCGTCCGTGCGTCCGTCGCGCGCGTGCGTGTGCGGCGTCGACGACGACGTTCGCGCAAAGCGACGTCGCCCCGCGTTTGGGGCGGCGGGCGACGTCCGAGGGGTGCGGGGATATCATCGACGAGTCATGACTCAAAAACGACAGCAGCGGACAGGGGGGTGAGGGGTCATTCGGCGAGTCGTGACTCAAAAGAAATGAAAAGGTCAAAAAACTCGAGAGTCCAACGAACGACAGACACGACGACACAACGAGGAATGTACGCCGCGACGACGACGATGGCGATGGCGACGACGATGGCGACGACGGCGACGGCGACGACGCGATGGAACTTGACGACGACGAGTGATTGCGGAAATCGTCGTCGCATTCGACGATGCGCGCGTTCGTCGACGTCGCGAACAGGAGTGCGAGCGGCGAGCGGTATCGAAGAGGAGAGCAACTTTGCACCCATCGAAGCGGACTCTGAGTCGGCGCCGGGAGGGGTGGCGGAGGCGAGGTTTGGTCCGGAGGCGACGCTCTTAGTAGGGTTTACGTCGGAGGAAACGAAGGAGTGGCGACGGACGCTCGATGAGATTGGGGCGGATTTCGTGGAGATTAAGACGCTGACGGCGGCGATGCAAAGAGGGACGCTGGGAGAGGCGTTGGAGGTGAAACAAGCGGATGCGAGCGCGGAAAAGCCCGCGTTCGGGGTGCCCCGCGTGATGTTTTTGAGTGGGATGAGTGGAAGCGAGGTGATGGAGATTATCGACGAGTACGATGGCAAAGAATGGGCGCCGTGCGTTTTTGCGTGCGCCGTGCCAAAAAATTGGAACTCAGATATCGCGTCGCTCATAGCGGAAATCATGGATGATCACCTACGTCTCACCGGAGGAGACGCGTGCGAGACGTGAGGTGAAAATGTGAATGAATTTGTGTAATCGGCTTACATACTACTCCGAACGCTGTACAAACAAACAAACAAACAAACAAACAAACAAACAACGAAATGTTCATCGTCGCGCCTTTTGCTTCTTCTTTCGATTGCCCAACTCTTCCGATCCCGGTCCGACGGAAACCTTGCGCGAACCGGGCGCCACGTAGACGATATCGCCTTTTCGCGTCTTTGTGAAAACTTTTCCGCGACCACCCTTGTCGTTGTTCCACCACCCAGCTCGGCTCTTAGTCAACTTTTGAGCGGCGTCGCCGTCATCCTCCTCGTCCTCGTCCTCCTCAGGTTCGGGTTCGTCGACGTTGCCTTCATCCCCGGCGCCACCACTACCGATGTCGTCTTCATCGTCGTCGCGCTCGAGTTCGCCCTGTTCGTCCGCCGGCTCGTCGTATCGATCCGCGTTCATGACTTGCTTGCCGCTGGGCTTTGGAAGCGCCGCGGCAACCTTGGCTAAAATTTGCAAGTTTGGATCGACAAAGTGTCCACCCTTTTTCAAGAGGGCGATGAGGTCCTCGGCGAGCGGCGTGAACTTGCGCGTGAAGAAGGAGAGCGCGGCACCCTTCTTACCCTGACGTCCCGCGCGTCCGACGCGGTGACGATACTGCTCTATGCTTCCCGGGAAATCCCAATTGACAACGTACTCCAGTCCCGCAATGTCGAGACCTCGACCAGCGACATCGGTGGCGATGAGCACGGGCGTTTTTCCCGCTTTGAAGTCTTTTAAAGCCTGGTCTCGTCGCTCTTGTTTCATCGTCCCGTAAAGCGTGCTCACCTTTTCGTTGTGGCGTTTACACAAATCCGCGATGAATTGCACCGTCTTGATTCTATTAGCAAACACGAGCACTCGACTGCGCGCGCGTCCGTCGGCGGCTCGGAGCTTGGTGATGTATTTCATGAGCTTTCGGCTCTTTTTGTGCTCTGCGCACACGTGCACAGTCTGCTCCACCGTAGCCATGTGCGCCTGTTGCTGCTCATCTCCCTCTGGTAAAGCAGCCTTTTCCGAGTCAATCTTCACCGTCTCGTATCCGTCGCCGAGCCACGTCTTCCCGATGGCCCGCACCGCTTTTGGAAACGTGGCGCTGAAGAGCAAGGTTTGTCGACCACCGCCGTCGGCGTTGCTCGGCAGAGCACTTCGAATAGCCTTGAGTTGTTCCTCGAAACCGAGCGCGAGCATTCGATCCGCCTCGTCGAGCACCAACATTTTACACCTATCCAATTGCAGCGCGCCCGACTCGAGGACGGCGAGCAGACGCCCCGGAGTACCGATCACCACCAAGGCGTGCAAAGTACTCTGAGTGAGCGCTTCCTCTTGCTCTTCCTGAGACGCCCCGCCGTACACGGGCACTGCTCGCACGGGCACCGCTTTTTTGAGCTTGTTGCACACTCCGGCGATTTGCAAAGTCAACTCTCTCGTCGGCGCCACGACGAGCACCGCGGGCGCCCCTGGTCGCTTCTTCCCCGCCTTGGGGTTCTCCCGCTGGTCTTGCAGCGCGGTTTCGATCGCGGGTAAGAGAAATGCGAGCGTCTTACCGCTTCCCGGAGGCGCGATCGCGAGAAGATCGCTCCCCGAGCACGCCGCTGGCCAACACCGCCTTTGCACGGGCGTCGTTCTCCTGTGCCCGATGCTCTTCATCGCGTCCATGAAATAATCAGGAACCGAAGAAGTCGACGACGGCCCAGACGGCGCGCCGTCGTCTCCACCGTCACCACCGTCGTCAGCGCCCCCGTTTTCTTCATCATCCTCATCCACGCTCTCCCCTCTCGCCTTGGCTTTAAGTTTCTTCCTCAACGCCTTGGCCGCCGTCCGCTCGCGCTCCGCCTTGCGTTTCGCGCTCTTCCTCGCCGCCTCTTCCCGTTCATCCTCCTCCCTCAGCGACGGCGGCAACGGCGGCGCGCTCGAACACATCCCTCTCAACTGTCGTTTCACCCCTCTCTTCGTCCGTATCCGTTTCCCATCCGCGTCTTTACGGCTCAACGCTCGCGTCTTTTTCGCTTCCCGTTTGCTTCGTTTTCTCTGGATGAAATCAACCGTCATGTCGTCGTCGACTCACTCGCGTCGCGTCTCCCCGGTGTCGCTCACCGCGTTCGTATCTCGCGTCTCGGTGGGAGGCGCGCGCGTCGGTGTTTTCGCCCGCGCGTTTTACCGTCGGCGACGCGTGCGCGCGTCACGCTCTGGACGACGCGTGTGATTTCACGCGCCGCCGCCGCTCCTCCTCTTTCAGTGCACTTTTTCACGCCGCGCGGCGCGTCAGAAGACGACGACGGTCGTCATGGCGACGGTAAAACCGATGGGACGCGCGCTTCACGTCGCGCGCGTCGGTCGTCGACGTCGGACGCCGTCGACGACGACGCGCGCGGTCGGGATCGCGAGACCGACGACGACGAAGACCGACGAGAGCGGTGGTGGTGGCGTCGGTGACAGCGATAGGCTGCGATTGGACGACGCGTTGAGCGACCGGTTCATCGCGCTCGATCCCGCGGGTTACTTTTTGGTGTGGACGAACGATGACGAAGGAACGATTGGGGCGTCGCACTTCGATAACGTCGTCGGTGAGGATGGGTTGGCGAGGGATCCCGAAACCGGGGAGGTGATTCCGTGCGACGGGAGTTACAAGCCGAAACCGACGGAGACGTACGAAGGAAGGACGGCGAAGGAAATTTCGGTGGAGGTTTTTGAGAGTGAAAAGGGAAAAGGAAAGTGTTCGATGATGACGCACGCGAATTATCTCGGGCGGGAGTTTCAAAGGGCGGAGGAATGCTTGAGGACTGGGAAGAAGTACGTGCAGGATTGAAGACTGGCGTCTCTCTCTCTTTCTTTTTTTGTTTGTTTGTTTGCGTATTTCTAAAGTAGCCTAGGCAGTTGTAGCGTAGTAATGACACATCGGTATCGATCGATACGTTAGAGGAAGTAATCTGGACAGCGTTTTGCCGCCTGTTGTTCCTCGCCGCGGCGCGGTGCCGGATCAAACTGTAGAAACTCTGTCTCCATGTTGTCGTTCACCTCCATGATGCTCGCCTGGTTACCGCATCTGTAGCAGTAGTTGGGCGCGCTGAAAATGGTCACGAGCGACTGCTCGTGATGCCACAGGTACCCCTCCATGACCAATTGGTGCGCGCGCGCGATAAGCTTCAAACCGTTGTTGTGGTTGAACTGTTCCGTGATGTCCTGGCCAAACGTGTAACCGGCGCCGCGCGGACTCATCCCCCAACCAGCTCTATCGTCCGGATCGCTCCACACCAAATCGCACACCGGACCCTCGTGGGGGACTTCAGCAAACCTATCAATCTTTCGCACGTCGTCGAGCGTGTCGATGGACGGCGACAACCCACCGTGCGGACAGAAAATCTTATTTTCAATCACCGCCGAGAGCGGCATGAAGTCAAAGAGATCCGTAAACGCCTTCCACACCCCAGCGTGACCGTACTTGCGCATGCACTCGTCGTAAAACCCGTACACTTGCGTAATCTGCCTCGATTCGTGGTTCCCTCGAATGATGGTGACCCGATCCGGATACCTCACCTTGAGCGCGACGACGAGCGTCACCGTCTCCACGGAGTAGTACCCGCGATCGACGTAATCCCCGAGAAACAGATAGTTTGTATCCGGCGCCAACCCCCCCATCTTAAACATTTCCATCATATCGTGAAACTGTCCGTGTATATCCCCCACCACCGTCACCGGCGCCCTGACGAACTGCACGTTCGACTCCTCCGCCAAGAGTCCCCGCGCGCGATCGCACAGCGTCATCACCTCCTCCTCGGGTAAAAACTTGTGTTCCAACAGCGTCGCCACCATGGCGTCGTAGTCCCCGTACTCGCTCACCTTTAACCGAGTCATCCCCTCCCTCGCTTTCTCTACTTCCCGAGGCGACCAACCTTTTCAAACGCGATCCCGGCGTCTCGGCGCCCGTTCGTTCGTTCGTTCGTTCGATCGTTCGTTCGATCGACCGCCCGCCCGGGTGAAATCAAATCAAATCTCAACGAAAGTCCACCGCGGGTGAGCGACGCGCGGTGCGCGCGATCTCCGCCGAGCCCCCACGCTTCCGACCCGACCCGGTCCGTTCGTCCGTCGCGTCGCGTCGCGTCGTCGTCTCCCGGGTCGGTCGGACGGAGGACCGGGTTCGCGGTACCGTCTTCGGGTCGTCCCTCGTCGTCGGTTTTGGTTTTGGTTTTGATTTATTAGTCATTCATGGTATTATGTTTATTTACAGTACGTTTACATTGTGTGTACTATGATACTTACTAGTAGTAGTAGCAGTACTAGTAGTGGTGCTTACAACGTGTCCGTGTGTGCGAGCGATGGGCGATGACGATGGGCGATGACGGGCGACGGCGACGACGGAAGAGGGCGACGCGCGCGAGCTCGAACGTCGAACGTCGGGCGAGGAGAGGCGTGTTTCTCCCCGCGTCGTCACCCGTCGTCACCCGTCGTCACCCGTCGCGAAGACAGACGCAAAGACGCAAGAAGATGCCGACGAAAAAGCGGCGGAGCGAGCGAGGCGGCGGCGCGCGGGCGAGCGAGGACGAGGACGTCGGGGGCGACGACGACGAAGTGCGGGACGGGTTGGACGTGAGCGGGGACGCGAGCGAAGGGTTGGCGCGAACGAGACGGAAAGAGTCGAGAGGGACGGCGAGAGAGGATTCAGACGGGGAGAAGGAGGAGGAGGATGAGGAGGACGCGGCGGGGCGCGAGACGGCGCAGGAGAAGCGCCTGCGGTTGGCCAAGGCGTATTTGGACCGGTTGCGCGAGGAACAAGCGGCGGAGGATAGCGATGAGGACGGCGACGGTGGTGGGTCCGAAGACGATGAGGCGAGGAACATGGATTCGCACACGCGGTTGGCGGCGAGATTGGCGGAGGACGCGGCGAGGAAGAGCGGGCACCAGAGAGCGGCGGTGGCGAAGCGAATCAGAGCGCCAAAGACGCCGAGCGGGACGCCGACGACGTGGAGAGGACACAAGCATTCCGTGACGGGGTTGGCGTTGAGGGAGGATGATCGGATGGCGTACAGCGTGTCCAAGGATGGGTCCATCTTCGGGTGGGATGTGGAGACTGGTCAGAGGTTCAAGTTTCCGCGGACGCCCGAAGTCGTGGTGGACCCGACGCAGGGCGGAGGCGGTCCTCAGGCGCCGCCAAAATGTGGGGCGCACGTCATGTTGTGCTGCGCGGTGAGCGCGGACAGGAATTTGTTCGTCACTGGAGGTGCGGATAAGCGCGTGCACGTGTGGGACACGAGAAGCATGACGCACGTGACGGCGTTTGCGGGACATCGAGGCGCCATCACCGGGCTCGGTTTTAGACACGGGACGGGGCAGTTGTTTTCGTGCTCGGAGGATCGCACCGTCAAGGTTTGGTCTCTGGACGACATGGCGTACGTGGACACGCTCTTTGGACACCAAGATAGGTGCATCGGGCTCGATGCGCAACGACGAGAGCGAATCGTCACCGTTGGGGCGGATAGGTCGACGAGATTTTGGAAGGTGCCAGAGGATTCGCAGCTCGTGCTTCGACCGCCCGAGGGTGGCGGACAGGCGGAGAGTTGCGCGTTCACGGCGCACGATCACTGGATCACCGGCGCCCAGGACGGGACCGTGGCGATATGGAACACGGCTAGAAAACGCGCGGCTCAAGTTTGGGAAAACGTGCACGGATTCCGAGAGGTCATCGCGCCGAGAGGTTTCGACGACGAAGACGCCGATCGGGTCATGAACCAACGTGAGGCGGCGCAAGCAGTGAGCGGCGTGAGCGCGGAGAACGACGGTGGCGTCGGTGAAATGGCGAGTTGGGTCAATGCGGTGCATGTTGGTCGTGGAACCGACTTTGCCGCGTCAGGTGCGGCGGATGGTACGATTCGTTTGTGGCAGACGTCGCACGAGGGCGAGCCGCTCGTGCCGCTGCACTGTCTCGCCGCTCGGGGTTTCGTCAACGCGCTCCAAGTCGCTAGCAGTGGACGTTTCGTCTTGGCTGGTATGGGTCAAGAACCTAGATTGGGTCGATGGGGTCGCGACTCTGCCGCCCGCAACGGCATTCAGTTGCACACGTTAGAATTACAGTAGGAACGCGGAGACGCGCTTTGTAAACTTGGAAACGAGGAATTTTCTCGTTGCGTAAAAATTAAAAAATCAAGAAGAAATCCAATGCTGCTGCTATATGCGATAAATGTTTTGCTGTCTCTAATCATCACGACTTGCGCGCGCGACTCTGTAGGCTGCCTGTTCGAAGAGTACGCTACCGAGTCGCAGGGCAGCCGCTTGCGCGCCGGGCGCGAGCTCTGGCGCAAGGTCGATGAGCTCTTGAACGAGTTCCATGTCCACCACGGGAGGCGCGGAACCTTGGTTCGAATCTTCGGCGTTTTCCGAACCGGCAAACAACGATTGAAGTTCTTCGATGACCTTCATCGTCTCCACGTCTTCTTCGGACGCGTGCGTAGCTCTCTCAAGTGGGGCGAGCGTGCTTCGAGCACCCTCAAGAAGCTCGGCGGCGGGGCCGAAGGACTGAGCGAGGGACTCAGCCGCCGTCAACGGGGCTGCGATGGCGGATGATGCCGTGGTAGACACCAAAGCACCAGCGTAGCGACCGAGCTCGCGCAGCGCGATGTCTTGAATCGGACCCCCGGTCGGATCGAAGGCGAGCTTGAGAGCCTCTCGAGCGCTCTTTGAGATCTTCTTCGATTCGCCGCCTCCCATCTGCAGAGCCGCCGGTGGCTTTTTTCCAGATTGATCGGTGATGCTCGTGTAACTTCCGAACGCGCTCGAAAGCTGCTTGACGCGCCTGACGCTCAAATTTGCGTGTTCTCCGTTCTCGGTGCCGTAAAGAAGTTGTTCCAGCGCCTTGCGAGTCTCAGGAGACTTGTCCGTTAGGAGACGCCGCGCGACGTACGGGTAGCACTCGTTGGCAATCGAGTAATTCTTATCGGACGATAAACCGATGCCTTCGAGCACAGAGAAGGCGCGCAGGATGTAGCCAAAGTAGGCTGGAATCTGGAAGATGTTGCCGTACTGTTCTTGCACGCCTTCCAAATCCTTGGTGAGCTGTGCGACTTTACTATCCGTGCCTGCCGCCTCCAAGAAGGCGTCTCGTCGCTTCTTCGGGTCCTTGACACCCTTCAGTTCCTTGCGAATCTCCTTGATTCGATCCTCGTCCGGCAAACCGAGCTCATCGCGGAAGCCTTGCGCGCCTCCTCCTCGAGCGAGCGCGGAGAACAACAAGCCGAGCGCTCGGGCGACGCCGGCGTCCTCCATAGCCTCTCTCTTGCCCGGCGGAATGAAACCCATGGCGTCCAAATCGCCCGGCACAGCCTCGAAATCCTTGCTCACGAGATGCGCGATGAACCTCAAGATAGCGGCGGATAGATCTTTCGAGACCGGGGTGACGAGACCCCAGTCTAGAATGCAAAGCTTACCATCCGTGGTTCGAAGCAAGTTCCCCGGATGAGGATCGGCGTGAAGGTAGCCGAGGTCCAAAAGCATCGCCAAGTATGACGTGAGAGCGACGGCGCAGAGCTGTGCGGTGTCGTTTTCCTGGCTGTCTTGCAGCCGGACACCGTCGATCCAACCAGTTGTGAGCACGCGGCGCGTCGACGCTTGACGGAACACTGGTGCCGCGGTCACAACGCCGCCGAGATCGGAACGCACCGCCATCGCCTTGGCAAAGTTTTCACCATTCGTCGCCTCCGCCTCGTAATCTAATTCGGCTATGAAGCGACGCCCCCACTCGTCAACGAGTCCTTCGAGGTCAGAGTTGAGGTTTTTCAATCGACGCCAAGGTTCGGCGAACAGGCGGATAATGCCAACGTCAAGGCTGATGGCGACCAACGCCCCCGGACGCTGCACCTTGACTGCAACTTCTTCCAACTTACCCTCGTCATTCAACCATGTCCCCTTGTACACTTGGCCTAAACTAGCGCTCGCAATTGGGGTCGATCCGAGAGACAGTCGTTTCGCCGTCGCCTCACCGAGTTCGCGAGTGATAATACGACGAGCCAATTCGTCGTCAAACGGTGGCACCTTATCTTGCAGCACTCGAAGTTCTTCAATGTATTCAGCGGGAAGCAAATCCGCACGGCTGCTGAGAACTTGACCGAGCTTGACGTATGTTGGCCCGAGGGAGACGAGCAGGTTTCTAAGTTCAGTGGCGCGTCGGGTGTTCACCTCTTTCCGCTTGGCGTCGCTCACATTCTCTCCGCTGAGCTTACCGTCCAACCAAAGCTTCGCCGAAAAACTTCCGAGAAGGATGAAGGATCGAATCCCTCTCTTGAGCAACGTCAGCGGACGAGACGCAAAATACTTTCGCGTCGCATCTGGATCGTATCGTCGCAGTTCCGGCGGTTCAACGTCGCCCTCTTTGCTCGCCAACGCGGCCCACTCATCCATGCCGCTCTTCTTTCCCGAGCCCGCCGCCGCCGAAACTGCGGCGAGAGCCGCGAGCGCCACCACCGCGCTCGATTCAGAACCATCGATACCGAAATCAAAATGAAACAGCTTTTCCGGCGACACCAACCCATCCGCCATCACGCGTTCCGCCGCGCGCGTCAGCGCCGTCATGTCCTCCGCGCGCAAGTTTTTATCCGCGAGCGCTCTCGCCAGCGACTCCCAGCTCTCCATAATCTTCGCCGGATCGAGCTCTGGCGACGCCTCAGCGAGCTTCCGCATCGCCCGTTCTAACTCTTCCGTCGACGGTGCCGCTGGTTTTTCCCCATTGGGAAACGCAGAGACGAACGTGGACACCAAACGTTCCAAAGACTCCCACACAGCCCTGGACGCGTCTGCCTCGGCGTGCGACGCCACGTCGAATCCTCGCGCCGTCGCCTCCATCGCTGCCCGCGCGAGCGACGCATCCGACGACGAATCGACTGCACGCACGCCGTCTTCCAGCCCCGCGCTCGTCGCGACTCCGCGTCGTCGTCTCGTCGCCGAGACGCGAACTCGACGCAACGCAGATGACGACGTCACGTCTGTGGGTTTCGAAACTCTCGACGACGAGACGCCGCCAGCGTCGACGATGAGACGCGCGGCGTGCGACATGTCGGTCGTCGGTGTCTTAGGCGTAGCCGCGCGCGCGCAGTCGCGGTCGGGGTGGACGTTACTGGCGTCTGTTGCCGACGAGGACCGCGCCCGTTACTGAAGTGGCCGCGCGCGAAACAGCGCGCGCGTTCAACCTCACACCGCGCCGACGCGCGGTCGTCTCGACGTGCGCACCGGTCGGATTTCGAAAAGAAAAATCAAACCATTTACTTCGTTCCTTCGCATCGAACGACGCGCGCGGAGGCAACGAACGAACGCGCGGAGGCGACGAACGAACAGAACGTCCGTCAGCACGCAACCGATGGACAACGACGAGGCGCTCGAGCGGTTGGAAAACGGCGGGTACTACGTCGCCGTCGACGTCCCCGTCGATTGCGAATTCGGCGTGGACACGGCGACGTGGCGCACGGGAGAGGCGTTCGCCGGCGTGAAAGCCATTCCGATAGGATTGCACTTTGTGACGACGTCGGCGGCGTCAGCGTCGAGCGGTGACGCGAGCGGAATGCGCGTCGGGGAGTTTGTCGACGTCGAACAAAGTGGAACGGTGATCGTGCGGAGGTGGGACGCGAGCTTGGAGACGTTTGCGAGCGGGTGTGGGATGGACAAGGAGGACGCAGAGCGACGCGCGCGGGCGGCGCGAGAGATGCACGCATTTGATAAGAATATGGCATTTTATCCGAAAGAAATCGAGGCGTCGTGGAACGGGTTGAGTGGTTACATTACGAAGGATGTGTTGAATAGATGCGGCGTCGGTGTGGGGGCTCGGGTGGTGCCGGGGGATCCCGACGGGGAGGCGCGGGACGCGGCGGCGAGCAGAGTGGTGCCGTACTTTGACAACGTGCAGCGCGCGCCGATGTTCACTGTGGACGCCGTGAGTCGGCAGCCGAAAGGGATAACCCCCGCGGAAGTGTCAGCGCTCAACATTAATCCGAGTTTGAGGCTCGAGCACGCTTTGACGTGTTTCGGTGGAGATGGTTGGCGCGGTTTGTTGGGCGAGTTTCAGCTCGCCTTTGTGCTGTTGATGGGACTCTCCTCCATGGCTGCGCTCGAGCAGTGGAAAAAACTCGCGCACGTTGTGACGTTTTGCGCAGAATCAGCGGTGTTTGAATATCCCGATTTATATTCGGGTTTCATCGACGCCATCAAGGCGCAACTCGTTCGCGCTGGCGAGGATTTTTTCGTCGACGATTACAGCGAGGACAGTTTCCTGCGCCCCTGTCTCGCGGCGCTCATGAGAATCGACGTCTCGCAAGCGCCGGAACGAGAAATCATCGACATGGATCTCGAACGCAAGCTCGTTGAGATTGCATCCAAGCTCAGCACCCTCGCTCGCGACGTCAAAAAGAAGTTTGGTTTGGATCTCGTCGAAGAGGCTGAGGACGCTCGCCGAGCCGAATACCGCGCCCGCGAAGACGAAGACGCCCCGATAATCGTCGAACTCTCCGAGGGGCACTACATGTCCATGCAAAGCGAAGACACAAGTCTGATCGAATGCCCGGGTGAAGACGCACACCCCGCCGATTCGAACGCGTCTCGAATGTCGTGGATGGTGCCTCCGTAACAAGACGCCAAACTATTCGCGCCGCTCCGCGACGTCCATCGCGTCGCGTAGCGTCGCGTCGCCGCATAGCTTTCCTAGTCTGTATGTATTAGCGCGTGATGAAATTAAATTTCATTCCATTCACTCTCTTCCCATCGCCAGTCGTTGATGAATGTCTCAGTAGTCGCTCGATCGAATGCCAACTCAGCAAAACTGTTCCACTAGCACGACCCTCTTTAGTGCGAAGCCCTCAAACCGAGACAGGGCGATTCATGGCGTCGCCCTTCGTGCTACCCGTCGTCCGAAGGGAGGCGGACGCGCTCGACGCGTGGGAAAACGCGTTCGAGAGCGTGCCATCGACCGGTGCGTGAGAAAGAGGACGACGACGATGAAGACGACGCGCGTCTGTCTTCTCGACAGCACTCACCATCGAAACCTCGACGTGGTGTGATTAATCAACTCGACGCGGCGAAAGTCTCGATGACTGACGGAAATCGACGGAAATTTTAAATGAAATAGGCTTGAGCGATGCGAATGAGATTCAAGCGCTCACGCGTTCGGTGTTCGGTTGGGTGAGAGATGCGCGGTGGCGGTCGAAAGCGGTAAGAGGAGCGGTTGAACTGACGCTGGGCGCCGCCGCTACCGAGGCTGGTTTTCGAAGCGTGTTTGCGGCTGTCGGAGGTAAGGCGATGGATCGGGGTGGGTTTAGTGAGGAGGAATGTTACGTTTTAAGTCGGCTGGTGTGCGTCGTGATGGGTGCGGCGGTGAGAGGAGGTGCGACGGATGAGTTGACCAAGTCTTTGGAACTGTGCGCTCGGCTCGCGGCTCGTGGACCTCAAGCGTTTGCCTCGAAAGCTTTGAAGGCGATCGTGCGGCTTCCGGCCGGGGATTTCGTCGTTGAGAGCTACGTAAGTCTCATCAAGGCGAGCGGTACTTCAAATCCAGTCGTGTGTGCACTCGCGGGTGATATTTTCTCCGCGGCTAGAGCGACGAGTCTCGATTCCGACGCACTGCGAAAAGACTTGTTGGATGCGTATTGCACTGTGGTTCTCGGGGCTGACACAAAGGCTATCAAGGCTGGTGTGACTAGTAAGATGTTCGCATCGGTATTGGCTGCCGCCACAGAGGAAGATGTGAAGGATATCATCATGCCAAAGATTGTTAGACAGCTCCGACGAAGCCCAGAGTCTGTGATGCCGACAGTTCTCGGGGCTCTCGAAGCCATCGAATTAGATTTGAGCGACTCTCTCGCCGAATTAGCGCCAGTGATGATCCCGCTGGCAAAGCATGCAAATGCGGATAGACGCGAAATATCTAGAAGCATCATAGATGCCCTCATTAGCAAGTGCTCAAACGTTGGCCTCATCGCCGAGCACCTGTTCAAGCCGTGCGCCGACGAGTTCACCTCAGGCAAGCGTCCGAAGGAATGGACAGCGAGAGTGGGGTCGTACGGTGTTCTAGAGTCGTGTTCGTGCTCTGGCAGCGATGAGGCGAGAGATGCTATGGGCATTGATGCGATGGCAGTGCTCGCTACTGAGCTCATCGCTGAGAAGCAGATTGATGCCAAGGCTGCCGCGCTTGCGTCAATGAGTGTCTGGATGAATCACGCAAGAGAGTGCCCTGAAACGATTCTTACTCTAGTGAAGGAGTGTTCCAAGAATGCGAGCGAGCGAGGTTCCACTTTACAGTGCGTCGCTCAAGCAGTTCGTGTCAACGCAACTTTTGCATCTGGTTTGGCGGGAGCCGTCGAAACTCTGATTCCCATAATCATCGCAGGTGGTACCAAGACGGCACAGCGCGCTGAAGGCGCCAGCGCTCTTCTCATCGTTTGTCGTGCAGCTGCAGAAGACGCTTCGGTAACCGACGTGGTGAAGAATAGCGATATTTGGGGCACACTTGGCACATACTTTGACGATGCAACCGTCATGCGCTTTGAAGAAAAGGATGCGCAGATACTCGCCGGTGCAGCCCAGTGCGTGATTTCTTCGCACGCAACAATGGCTGAGAAAGTTGAATGCACGGATAATGTCATCCGCACGATTGCTCTGCTGAGTCTGCATCCGAGCTCGCGAGTTCGCGCTGCTGCGCGAGATGCGATTCGGGGAAGCGTCGCCGCTGGCCAACCATCTGCAAAGCTCATTCAAGGCTTGAGATACTATTTGAGGCAAGCCGAAGACGCAAAGTTCCCGCCGCTGAATGGCAACGATGATTCTTCTTTTCCGTCGCGTTATGCCGGATCGTCATTGCTTGCATACTGCCAATTCGATACCGAGGCTCAGACAATCGAACTCCCTACTGACGTCGTGGGTGACATGCTCGTTGTCGCGCACCACCCGCTTGTGAAGGCACCGGATGGACGTCGCGCAGGCGCTTGGAACGCTTTGCTCGCTCGTTTGGGCTGGATGATTGAAGTAGAGAGTGGTTCCGATGTCTGCCACTTTGTTGCAAGTGAACAAGGATTGTCAAGCGAATCCGTCATGGAACGTACCGCCGCAAAAAGGGCAATCGTCGCTCTTGGTCGACTGAGCTCGAGCGATGTTATCGAGATACTGCTCCCTCATTCGTTGTCTATGATTGACGTTGATGCGCACAACGCCGTTAGCGACAAGGAAGTGTTGATTTTTAACACGCCGACTGGCTCTCTGTCAACTGATCCAGTTGGAAAGCCGGTGGCGGCTGAAGCCACCAAGGCGACAAAGCAAGACTCGAACGTCGTGTCCTTGCGTCCGAGCCAAAAGTCTGCGGGAGTCAAGGCTGGTGTGAAACCAGCATCGAAGGTCATCGATCCACGTGAGGCGGCTCGTCGATCCCAAATGGCTGAAGAGGATACCGTCAGAGAACGCGTGAGAGAGCTGGTGCGTGGACTTACGAATGGGTTAGAGATCTTGAGTTCAGTACTTGAAGGACTCGGACACAAAGCGAGAGAACGAGTCTGCGATATCGCATACAACACCGTTTTCCCGTTGATGCAGTCAAAAATAGTTCCGCAGTCAGCCGTATTGAAGGCTGTAGAAACTCTCATTTATTGCGCCGCCTCTCGCGGCGGTGCCATGGTATTGTCTTTCCCGCAAGAGCGCAAGGCGGAGGCATTGGCAATTAGACTCGGAGCGATGACCTTGGACGGCAAGCCAAAGCCTACTGAACTGGATCCGAATGGCAGACCGATTCCAGTTGATATGCACGTGGTGGGTTTCGAAAGTCGCATACTTGATGAAGCTCTTGACCTCGCGAAGGAAGCTTTGGAGGATAACGATCCCGATCCGCTTCCCGCGCCTCTGTTTGGTTTATTATTCCCTGCGGTTTCTTACGCACTGCTGCTTCCTGAGGCACCCAAGCGATTGAGAACGGAAGCTCTAGAGTTGCTTGCGGCTCATGCTGGAGAAGACGAAGATGGTGTACCTACGCTGCCAAATGCTGCGTCTGCCGTCCGTCTCCTTTTGAATACTTTGTCAAGTGCAACGCCGGACCTCGTCAATTTGGCCAAGCCAATCTTATCCGATGTATCGCGCTACTTACGGACGAATGATGACGTTCTTGCTTTAGTGAGTGGTGTGGAAAGTGATTATCGCGCCGTGAGAGGCGCATCACTTTCTGGTTTGCTCAGCGCCCCACTCGACTTCTCCAGCATGGGAGAGGACGCGGCGACGGAGGCCATCGCAAAGCTTTTCATTGCGCGCTTCGATGCGGATGAAGGCAACAGGCAAACGGCCGAAGAAGTCTGGGTGTTGTGTGGATTGTCAGAAACTATTCCGGCTTCTTCGAGCGTCTTACCGTTTTTGAGCCATAGTAGCGCAGCGATGCGAGATGCCACAGTAGACGCATTCGCAGCCACCATTGCTTCGCAAGAGAACGGAATGTCAACTGCTCTTCCCAAGCTATTTGGGCAATTTAATTCGTGCAAAACCGCATCTGGGCGAGAAGCCGTCATCAGGGGTCTCGGGTCGTGCACGCCTAGCCTTAGTACGCGCGATCTTCCACTTGTTTCTACTTTCCTCACGAAGGTTCTTTGCGACGCTGACGCGGCGGTGCGCAGCGCGGCTGTCGAAACGGGAAGAACCATGATCGATGCTCACGGCGCCGAACATACTCAACAGCTCCTTGCTGTTTACGAGGCTTATTTTGACCGTGGCGGAAGCCGTAGCGACTTATCTGAGGAAGCAGAGGATCACGTTCGACAAGGAGTCATTGTGTTCCTTGGAGCTCTTGCTGTGCATCTTGACAAGGATGACGAGAAAGTTCGCGCGATTTTGACGCGCCTCTTGGAAGTCTTAAGCACGCCGTCTGAGGCTGTACAACGCTCGGTGGCTGATTGTCTGCCACCTCTCATGAAGAAGCTGAACCCAGAAGAGCAGAAAGCGTTGGTCGATGCCCTGTTGCAGCAACTTGCTACCAGCAACGCGTACGCGGATCGTCGAGGAGCGGCGTTTGGTTTGGCGGGTGCCGTCAAGGGCATCGGCATGAGCAGCCTGAAGGGTATGGGGATCATGGATGCGCTTAAAGTTGCCATCGAGGATAAGAAGAACCCCGCGTCGAGAGAAGGTGCGGTTATGGCTTTTGAATTATTCTGTACTCGTCTGGGCAGGTTGTTTGAGCCTTACATCGTCAACGTCCTTCCCATGCTCTTGGTGTGTTTCGGAGACGTCACTGCGCCAGTCAGAGAGGCGACGCAAGAAGCAGCGCGAGCCATCATGGCTAATCTCTCCGCACAGGGTGTCAAGCTCGTCTTGCCGGCGCTTTTGTGTGGCGTAGATGATGACAAGTGGAGAACGAAACAGGGTTCCGTACAATTACTCGGGGCAATGTCAAACTGTGGACCGAAACAGCTCGGAGCTTGTTTACCGCAAATCGTTCCTCGTTTGAGTTCGGCATTGATTGATACGCATCCAAAGGTTGTAGAAGCGGCTCAGCAGGCTCTCAAGGCTGTCGGCGACGTGATTCGTAATCCGGAGATCATCGCGCTTAGCGGTTACTTATTGGGCGCAATCTCTGATCCAGCGGCGCGTACGAAAGCCTGCCTCGATGTTTTGTTGGAAACGACGTTCGTAAACGTTGTTGACGCCCCTTCGCTCGCGCTCATTGTTCCAGTTCTCATTCGTGGATTGCGTGAACCGAAGGCGGATATGAAGAAGAAGGCAGCCAAGATTGCGGGTAACATGAGCGCTCTAGTCGCCGATCCCAAAGACATGGCGCCGTACATTCCCATGCTCGTGCCAGAGTTGAAGAAAGCACTCGTAGATCCAATTCCTGAAGTAAGAGGTGTTGCTGCTCAAGCTCTTTCTGGCTTGATGAAGGGACTTGGCGAGGAATACTTCGAAGACTTGCTTCCGTGGATGATGCGCACCATGCAAAGCGATGGGCCGAGCGTCGAGCGCTCTGGTGCCGCCCAAGGTTTATCCGAGTGTTTGGCAGTGCTAAGCATGGATCACTTCGACGCGTTATTCCCTGAAATTGTGACTGGTTGCTCCAATGCGTCTGCGGCAGTACGAGAGGGTCACCTCACACTGCTGAGGTTCTTGCCCATCTCACTTGGCGAATTGTTTGAGGCGCATCTCGTCGAGGCGTTGGCTTGCGTGCTTGAGGGACTTGCGGATGAGGATGAGCCTGTACGTGATGCGGCTCTCAGCGCCGGTCGCGTATTTGTGGAAGAATTCTCTCACAGTGGGTCTTCACTCGACTTGATCTTGCCAGCCATCGAGGATGGCATCATCTCTGACAACTGGCGCATTCGACAATCTTCGATTGAACTTCTTGGTTCAATGTTGTTCAGAATCATCGGTTCGAGCGGTAAAGTGCGAGTCGAAGGCGGTGATGACGCAGAAGGCATCTCCACAGAAGCGCAAGGCCAAATGTTGAGCACGACCCTGGGTCAAGGACGTCATCACTCGCTGTTAGCGGCGGTGTACATGCTCAGATCAGATGCTACTCTCATCGTGCGCAACGCGGCTGTCCACATTTGGAAAACAGTCGTAGCCAACACACCGAAAACCCTCAAGTCGATTCTTCCATTGCTCATGCAGCGCGTCATTGGTACGATGTCTTGCGGGTCTGAAGAGCGACAACAGACCGCGAGCCGCTGTCTGGGTGAAATCGTGCGCAAGTTGGGAGAACGAGTTCTCGCAGCCGTATTACCCATCCTAAACGAAGGGTTGGATAGCGACATGGTTGAGCACAGAGAAGGCGTCGCTCTTGGTCTCGCAGAAGTTCTTGCTGCTGCTACAGACAACCAGCTCGAATCGTATTACGACACCATCATCCCGACCGTCAGAGACGCACTGTGTGATGATGAAGAGCTGGTCCGCGACGCCGCCGGTCTCGCTTTCGACAGACTATTCCAACACGGGGGAGGTGAAGCCGCGAGTCGCATAGTTCCAGCGCTCCTCGAGGATTTGAATGATGGTCCGAACGCTCTTGAGGGCTTGAAACAAGTGTTGAAGGCTCAACCAAAGATTCTTGCCACGGTGCTTCCCAACTTGGCTCAACCTCCGCTCACGACATCTGGTGCTCGTACTCTCGGTGCGCTCGCAGAAGTGGCGGGCAGTGCTCTTCCGCCGCACTTGCCGTTGTTGATTCCGCCATTGCTCGAAGCGATGGCCGAAGATGATGAAGAAAGCGTGTCGGCCGCTAGTTCAGCCGCTCTGTCGGTCATTTCGTCTGTACCAGAGAACTCTTCTCACTTGCTGCTCGTTGAAATCAAGCAAGGGATGACGCACGAGTACGCCGGTTGCAGAGCTGCCGCGGCAAAGCTCGCCGGTTATTACGCGAAGAACGCCCCTGGATTCGATGATGAGAGCGAAACAGAGATAATTATTAAAAAGTTGTTTGAACTCTTTACCGATGGCGATGAAGCAGTCTTGCTAGCAGCTTGGACGGCGATGGGAGACGTCACGGGTACGATTTCTCGTCAAGAGTTACCCGAGTACGTCGATTGCGTCACCAAATCTCTGAACCTCGCGAGAGACAAGGTGCACCGCCTCAACAAAACGGCACATGAAATCCTTATACCTGCTTTGTGCTTGCCAAAGGGCCTCGCTCCCATCGTGCAAGTGTTCCTTCAAGGTGTATTGGCGGCGGAGAGCTCGGATGCGCGAGAAGCCGCGGCTCGAGGTCTCACTCTGGCTGTGTCTAGCACTACTCCAGCGTCTCTGAAGGCGCATGTGATCGCGATCACCGGTCCTCTTATTCGTGTTGTTGGAGACAAGCACCCGAGTGCGGTCAAGGGCGCGATTCTCGAGTCACTGTCCGCGTTGATCAACAAGGGTGGCATAGCGCTCAAACCGTTTGTGCCTCAGCTGCAAACAACCTTTGTGAAGTGTCTTTCGGATATGCACATGTCTGTACGCATGAAAGCGGCCACGGCGATCGGTTTGTTGATGACCTTACAAACGCGCGTCGATGCATTGATAAATGACCTCATCACAACCGTTGAGGCAGAGTCTACCGAGCCCGGCGTGCGAGAGTCCACACTCAAGGCGATCGCGGGCGTCATCGCTCACGGCGGCAAGAATATCACAGCTCCCAATATTACGCGGGCTGTGGAATCTGCCACGCAATCTCTGTCGTCTGGTTCTGGGGGTGAACGAAAGTGTGCCAGTCTCGCTCTCGCGCGTTCGTTCTCGTATTGCACCGCGGAAGAGCGCAGCGTGACTCTTGAGAAACTCAACGTTGCAGAAGCGACTTCGCCGGAACACAGAGAGGGCATCTCTGAGGCGCTGTGTCAAATTTCGCGCGCCAACGCGCAGATGATCATGGATGAATATTCGTCCATCACACTGAACGCCTTGGTGCGAGCGTCCGCGGACGACAGAGCACCGAGCCGCGCAGCTGCCGCTAGAGGATTGGGTGCTCTCGCAGCTGTGTCAGTGTCTGCGTTGGGCGCTTCTTCGCCGTACCTGGCAAAACTTATGCCCGTGCTCAACAAATTGCTGCGCGACGCGGTGATTGAAGTTCGTTTCGCCGCCACTCGGGCCATCCGCGTCATCATTCGGGCCGCGGGCCCATCGGAAATGTGTCCACACTTTGAGTCTTTCATGCCCACATTGGCTGAATGCGCCGTGGCGGATCGCTCTTCTGATGTTCGCGCTCAAGCCGAACGCGCGATTTATCGCGCTTTCAGTTTACAAAACGGAACTGAAGAAGCATTGGAGCACTTGCGAGCGGGCGGTACCGCGAACGGTGCTCGTGCTCGTTTGTCGGACATTGTGCTTCGGCAATTAGCTGCGTTACCTGAACAGTCAGACGACGAAGGGGACACGCCGATCGAGCTCGATTTGCTCGACTAGTTGTTTATCAAATTCAAATACATAGGTTGAATCGATGAAAATGAATCTTCTACTGCTTTGCTAATCGTTATCGCTATCGTATAATTGTAAGCTGATGCCGACGTCCTTGAGCGTCGTCTTGGCCCCGGCGTTGGTTGGATCGAGTTCCAAAGCCTTGGTTAACATAACCTCAGCTCGCTTTAGTCTCGCAACGTCACCCTTTTGGTCGCCTAGGAGCAGCAAAGCCTTACCCGCGCGGACATATCCTCTGATGTAGTTGTCTTCCAACGCAATGGCGTTCTCGCACGCGACGATGGCTGCCTCGACGTACTCTCGTCCTTTGGGAGACGAGGCGTCGCCGCCGAGTTTGAGCGCCGTCGCGGCTTGATTACCCAAATACGCAATCTTACCCGGTGCCAAGCGGACGGCTTCGACGTAATAGTTGTAAGCGAGCTCAAAGTCCTTCCTTTTAAACGCATCCATCCCCTTGTCGTTCATCGATTCCGCAACCGCTTGAGCCTCAGCGCTAGAAGAATCCAAGTCGCTCCGCGCATCCTCAAAGGCGGTGGCGCCTCCGCTCATCCAACCGAGTGATTTCTTGGACTTGACCGCGGCGCCATCGAACCCGACGCCACCGATGCGTTCCCAAGGACGATCTTCGCTCGAACCGGCCATTTTCCCCTCTGTCCAGGCTCGTACCGCCGCATTCGCGCCGTCTCCCAACGCCCGCGTGGTGCTGTACTCTGACTCGCGCACGTGAAAACTCGCCTCTGGTTTCTCCCCAGCCTGCCACGGCACGCGCACATCCACCCCAAAGTTGACGTGCGGTCGATACTCCCCTCTCGCCCGAAGCATCGCGTCAATCTCAAACGGATCCGCACCCGACAGCGCCAATTTCAACACGTCCTCCAAGCTTTGCAACGGAGGAATCTCGTACGTCCTCCTCCACCTCTCGTAATCAAAATTCGCTGTCGTCAGCGTGTGATACGCCGCCGTGATTCTCGTAAACTTCTCCTTCGCCCCTTCCGGATCATCGGGGTTCTTATCTGGGTGCCACCGCAAACACAACGCTCGATACGCGCGTCGAATCTCCTTCTCATCCACATCCAAACCCACTGCTGCTGAACAAAACGCACTGTCGTCACGCTTCGTCGTCGTGAAACCATTCGATCCATCGCATCCATCGGCCAAACCACCGACGAGTCCGAGCGTGACGAGCGCGTCGCGTCGCGTCATTCCCCCATCGGCGTCATCGCGAGACATGTTCGCCGCACACGCTCGGCGTGGAGTGGCGTTTCGCATCGTGGGAAAACGCACGCGAGTGTTGTTTGGGTGGACCCCCTATCCATTTTTACGGTTCATGACTCGTCTTTTGATAGCAATTTTCAAAGTTTCGTTGGATTCGAAACATTAAGTCAGCACTGCGTGACTCTCCGAACGAACGGGTTCGGCCGCGATACGACGATGCGCGGGTCGTCGACGACGATGTCGTCGTGTGTGACCTCTAAGTCGTCGGTTTCGGTCTCGGCGATACGTCGAAGCGCGTTTCGAGGAAGACGACTGCGTTCGAGCGCAGATGTAAAAGTCGTTGACGATCCTCGTCAGCAGCGCGCGCGAGGACGGAACGCGCGACGATGCGCGACGACGACGACGCGCGCGATGGAGGCGGCACCGAGACGAGAGTTGGAAAAGATCACGTCGAGCGAGGAGTTTGAGGCGGCGATCGCGGAGGAGAATCGGGTCGTGGTGGTGGATTTCATGGCGACGTGGTGTAGGAAGTGTGTGTTTCTTAAAGGAAAGTTGGAAAAATATGCGAGCCGACACGATCCGAACGCGGTGAAATTTTGCGTCGTGGACGTGAATGCGGTGCCGCAGGCGATGATTCGTAAGTGTGGGGTGACGAAGATGCCCACGTTGCAAATCTATCGGGGTTCTGAAAAGGTTTGGGAGCTCATCGCCGGCGAGGATGGGGAGTCGGTGTTACATAAACTGACGTTTGCCATCGAAGAGCAACAAAAGGGAAAGAAGAAGACGTCGAAGAGCGCGCGTTGAAGGGAAGAAGAAACAAAAAAACAAATGTACATCTATGCGCTTGACAACGCGAGCTAATAACTATTACTACGCGCGCACGCCGCTTGTTGTAACAACATCAGAAACCGCACTTGCATTGAGGAATATGAGAGACGTAACGCTCGAGTACAGAAGTCGCCCGCTCGCGAATTTGTATCCACTGAGCGTCTACACACGCCGACGCCAAAGTCGTTGGATCAGAATAATCGTCTTCGAACCCGCTCAGGACGGCGAGCCGCAAGAAGACTTGCGCAGCGCCAAACTTTGTGCGCTTGTCTTCCCGATTCGTCAGCGCTAGGCACACACCTTGTCCGGATGTATTCACCGCGCGGAGCAAATCGATATTCATGGCGTTAAAATCCATGCCGTGCGATTCCTCAAGTTCTGCGGTTGTGAATCCATTCGAGGCGGCGCCCGTGAGCCGAAACGAGACCAAGGCGCTGTCGTCCACCAAGGAGTTTTCGTCGACTTCAAATCGTAAATCCTCCCCCATCGTCGCAGCGACGAGTCGTTTCACTTCCCGCGTCACTTTGACCGCATCATCCGGTAAGGGTGTCTCCAAGGCGCGAATATCACGCATGACAGACTCTTCATCCAGCCCGACGCCGATGATCACCAAGCAGGTACTCGTGGCGCTGACCAATTCGCCGACGCTCGGCTCAAGTTCCAGTCGCGACTTGCCAGAAAAGTGAAAATCATAACTAATCATGTTCGCATCTTCGGTGACCGTCAAGACACCTTTTGAGCGCAAAGTAGCATTGGGAATCATCTTCGTCGCCCAGTGCTGAAATCGAGCGAACACGAGGGGTGAAGACGTCTCGTACGCGAACGAGTTGCACATCGACTGCTTGCCTCCTGCAAAGTGCGTTGTCTTTTTATTGAGTGAAAGCGGTCCTCGAGTCACAATCTTGGGCGCGTCCTCGGGTATTTGTTTACGAAGACGGCCACCCGTCGGCGATATCACGTACGGGAGCGGACCGGTACCCCAGTCGTGACCGCTCTTGCCCTCTGGCTGCGGTAACATTTCCACGTCTAGTATGCTTGTGAGCGGAGCGTTGGCGTTGACGCACTCAATCACTCTCGCCCCCGGCGCTTTCGACGCAACCAAATCTTTCGCACTCCGTAACCTTTCCTCTTCCCCTTGAAGCAAATCAATCTTATTGAGCAAGACGATGTCCGCACACGCCAACTGCGCATCCCACACTTCTCGTTCCACCAAAGGCCCTCCATCCGCCGCTGTCTCGGCATCGACGACGCACACAACCCCATCAAGCCTCGCCCTCGTCAGTGCCCCAAAGTTGCGGTCTAGTCTCGAAACCACTTCTACCGGATCCACCAAACCGCTCGTCTCGATCAACAAGTAATCAAACAACCCCAAATCGCTCCCGTCCGCATCTGCGTTTAACAACTCCACCACGCCCTTTTCCAAATCGTCTCGCAGCGTACAACACAAACATCCATTCGTCAGTTCCGTTACCTGCACCGTCCCCGACGACGACGACGACGAGTGCGCAGTACCACCACCATCACGCCCGTTCCCGTTCCCATGCATCGTCACCTCTGTCGCTCTTCGCACCAACCGCGCATCCACGTTTACCGCCGCAAAATCATTCACCGCCGCCGCCACTCTCAACGAACGCCTATTCTCCAACGCCCTCTTCGCCAACGTCGTCTTCCCACTCCCGAGAAACCCCGTCACCAGCGTCACCGGCAATCGTTTCTTTGTCGCCGGCGCGAACGCCGTTCGGTTTTCGTAGTTTCTAAACATGTTCACCAGTCTCTCATCGTCGTCAACCTTTTTATCACCGGCGTCATCATCCCTCGTCGTCGCCGCACGATGATGACGCATTCCGCGACGCTCCTCCCGACGTCGCCTCGTCGTCGTCGCGGTGTTCGACGATGGCGCGACGTGCGCGCGCATAGCAATGACGAGTAAACAAAAAGATTTTCCGTTTCGTTTTCAGCGCTTCAGCCTCACTCGCACGCGCGTCTCGAATAGAGAACGGGCGACGCATACGAGTTCGGTGGAGCGTCCGGCGTACAGATAGAGAGGTACCGCGAGATCCTTCTTTCCTCATCAAGAGTCGATACATCGCGCGGACGGACGACATGAGTCAGAATCACCACGTTGATAACGGGAAGAAGACGCACCGACGAGCAAGGTCGTCGATATCGTCGGAAACGGCGGAACGCATGCCCGCAGGGGCGCCCATGGATGTAGAGGATGCGCGTTACGATGCGGCGCGAGCGCGAGCGAGGATGACGACGGCGACGATGCGAGGAGCGGCAATCGGCGCGGCGCTTCGAGGCGGATTACGTTTGGGCAAGTACGCATTGAAAACGACGCGAGGTGGACGGAAAGCGACGCCGGCGTCGATGCAGAGGGTGATTCGGGCATCAGAGGATGTGTTGCGGTATGCAGGGTTTCTCGCCGCGTTCGCGGGGACGTACGTCGTCGTGGATGAGGGGTTGAGGAAGAAGTTTGGGGCGGAGTCAAGCGCGCGTTGGAGGTGCGCGCTAGCGGGTGCGTGCGCCGGGCCGTCTTTGTTGTTGACGGGACGTGACGCGCGGCATTACGGATTGGCGGGGTACATTTGGGTGAGGTCGGTCGTGTTAATGACGAGGGTGGCGCAGAAAAGCGAGAATGAGAGGTTGAAGCGGGTGATGCGGGTGACAAAGTACGAACACGGAGACGTGGCACTGATGGTGGGAAGCGCGGCAGTTATATTGTCTGCGTTCATCATGAAGCCGGACACGGTGGAACCGGCGTATAAACACTTTTTAGACGTGCACGGAGGGAAGAGCTTAGAGGAGTACGGGGCGTTGAGGGCGCTGTGTGAGGCTAAGGGTGATGAGGAAGCGAGAGCATTGTGTTCAAAATTGGCGACATCGTCGTCGTGGTCGGCGACAGATTCGGCGCGCGACGTTGCGAATAGGACTCTGGCGAGCGAACTCGCGGTCGGTTCCGGTGGCGCTATCGATAAGTTGGCTCTGTATAGGTTGATCTTTTTCAAGAATGCATCCAATCCGGAGCATTTCCTCACGCACGTGGCCAAGTCTTTCGCTTCAACTTTTAGCGTCTACTTGCCCGTCTACCTTGTTCCGGCACTCATGATTCATCGAGAGAAGCTGTTCTCGTCGGAAAAAGGCCCAGATCTACTCGGGCGAATCGCCATCGGCTCCGCGAGATCTGCGTTGTTTCTCTCCTCGTACGTCGGCGCGGCCTGGAGCGGGGTTGACGTGGCGAATAGAGTGTTTGGTCGGTGTGACAAGCGATCGCTCACCGTTGGCGTCTCCATGGCGGGCCTCGCCACTTTCGTCGAAAAGAAGTCTAGACGCATGGAACTCGCCATGTATTGCGCGTCGCGCGCCCTCGAGACCGCGGCGCTCATGGCTGTGTACCGAGGTCTCGTTCCTGGGTGGGTACAGCGTCAAAGAGGAGACGTGTTTCTCTTCTCCCTGGCTTCGGCGACAATAATGCATTGTTACAACGCCGAGCGCGACGTCTTTAGGAGCAAGTACCTAAACGTCTTAGATTACATATTTGGAAGCGATGGGCACGATTCTCAGAGCATTTCTCACGTCGCGAGTTACGAAATTTTATTCGCGAGAGAAAATTCGATCGAGGGGGGTCGACGGGCCAGTCGCGGAGGACGACGACAAACCGTCTCGGACGACGACGAAGTGGAACTTCAAACCATCGACACCACCAACGACGATCACAGAGACGTTACGCAAGAGGAATTCATCCAAGCGAGCGACGCGATGAAAGACAGTCTCGGTCACGCATCCGTGGATGAAATTCTCACCCTCTACGGTTTATATAAGCAAGCCACCGTGGGTGATTCCACGCTCGCCAAGCGTCCGGGCATTCTCGATTCCAAAGGACGCGCAAAGTACGCCGCTTGGGAACACTTTCTGGGTACCAAACCGCAACTCGCCATGAATGCCTACGTTCGAATGGTACGCAAGCTTCGCGCCGCCGCTGAATTTTCCACCCCCGCGCTTAGTCCGGACTCTCAGCGATCGACAACCGGGGAATGATAATCGTTTGTAACATCGTCGTAAAAGTTTGTCGCGAGAACAGTTGCCCGGCGTCCTCACAAGATGACTCAGCACTTCACCCTCGCACGCGTACCGCTCTCCGTCACTCGCGCGCCAACGTCGTCGTCGAAGACGCCGCGCGCGCAGCGACCGCGACGATCGTCGCCCGTCTTCGCCTCGGCCGCGGCGAAGGATGCGACGAACATCGTCTTCAATTCGTTAACCGCGGCTGCGTTATCCACGACGAGCATCGTATTTCCAGCGCTCGCTGACGCCGTCGACGCGACGTCGTGGAGCTCGGCGACGGAAGGATCGACGTCGAATCCCGCGCTTTTGGGGTTCACTTGCGTCGCCGTGTGCTGGGGGATTCCACAAACGCTCGGGACGGCGATATTGGCGGAAAAGGAAAAGAAGGGACGCGAGTTGTTGAAGAAGGCTGGCGTCGACGCGAGTGACATTCCGGATGGCAACTGGGGGAAGATTCAGAGGTTGCTCCAAGATAACGGGATTGACTACCGCGCGAAAAAGTAATAGAGTGCGTGTAATGAATAAATTATTACTGTGTAATACGTCGGTATTGAAAGAACGAGAAATATTAAAATGAAATGTGTTGCATATTGCCGTCGCAGTCACGACGGTCCATTTTACAGTTTGCTTCGAAAGTACACTGGTGGATACATTGCGTACACCAGAGCTTGGGTGTTAAATTGTCTCTCATTTGTGCGCAAATGCTTGTGCGCCCAATTATCGGGTAGCGGGCATCGGCGAGTAGGCAGTTTCGCCATGAGAGTATAAGTCGAGGCCCATTTCTTCGGCTTCATCGGACACACGGACGCCGTTGCAAATCTTGTCCGTCAACTTGAGGCAGACCCAGGACGCGGCGGCGGTGTACACCGCGGTGCTAACGGCAGCGAAGACTTGCACAGCGGTTTGCTTGAGCACCGGCACGTCGTTGAAGCCACCCAAAGCCGGGGAGGCGAGGACACCGAGCAAGATGGTACCCAAGAATCCGCCGACGCCGTGGACGCCAAAGACATCAAGCGCGTCGTCATAACCAAACTTTTCCTTGACAGTCGTGGAGAAGAATCGACAGACGATGGCGGAGCAGAGACCCATCAACACGGCACCAACCGGGCCGACGAAGCCAGCCGCCGGGGTGATGGCGGCGAGACCAGCGATGGAGGCCGTGCACGTGCCGAGAACAGAAACTTTGCCGTTTTCAATGACGTCCCACGCGGTCCACACCATGGCGGCGACGGAGGCGGAGAGCTGCGTCGCGAGGCACGCGAACGCGGCGCCCGCGGAGGCGGCACCCGCGGAGCCACCGTTGAAGCCGAACCAGCCAACCCAAAGCATGGCGGTACCGAGGAAGGTGAGCACCAAGTTGCCTTGATGAATCTTTGCATCCTTGCGCGGGCCGAGGTACATGGCCGCGACGAGGGCACCGATACCGGCGGTGATGTGCACGACAATGCCACCCGCAAAGTCGAGAACGCCCATGTCAGCGAAGAAGGCACCAGCGCCGCCCCAGACCATGTGGCAAGCCGGGAAGTACACGGCAAACATCCAAAGAGTGCAGAACCACATGACGGCGTTGAACTTCATTCGCTCGACGAGAGAACCAATCATGAGCGCCGGGGTAATGATGGCGAAAGTCATTTGGTACAAGACCCAGAGGGCTTCCGGGATGGTGCCCGCGACGGAAGCCATGCTCACACCGGCGAGGCCAACCTTGTCGAAACCACCGATGAAGGACGCGAGCGTCGTGACGCCCTCCGTCATGCCGACGCTGCTGAAGGACAGAGAGTAGCCGCACAAGAACCACAAGAAGGACATGTGCGCCGTGAGCGCGAAGCACTGAATCAACACGCTCAAAGTGTTGTTACGTCTCACCAAGCCGGCGTAGAACGCAGCCAAACCCGGAATGGTCATGAAAAGCACGAGCGCCGAGGAAATCAAAATCCAGCACGTATCCGCGGCGACAACCGCCGGAACCGCCGCCGCCGCGGCGGACGCCGGTCCCGCGAGCGTCATCGCCGCGAGTCCGGCCGCGCCCGCGATGAGCGGCTTTTTAAACTTTCCGAGTCCCTTGATCGCCGGAACCGCCGTCGCCGCCTCGGTCGCGACGACACCAGCGGCGCCATCGACCGCGGCAGCGTTTTCAAGCGTCGCCCTTCTGTCGACAGCTTCGCCGAACGCCTCACCAGCCGCGCCGACCGCGCCGGACGTCGCCCAACGCCCCCGGCGCGCGGCCGATCCGACGGATAAAATTTCCCCGGATCGTCCGACGCGTCCGAGCGTCGCCCGCGGCGTCGCCGTCATCCTCGTCTTCGTCGAAGAGGCGCGAACCGTCGCGGTTCGCGTCTTGAAATCGATCGGCGTTCGCATCGCCGAGACGCGCATCGTCGTTTGCATGTTTGCTGTCGAATGCGTCGGTGGTGTGATTAATTTACGAGAGGGAACGCGGTTTTATCCTCGTCTCGCGCGTCGTCGGTTCGTACGATCGTGCGTCGCGCGCGCGTGTGTGCCGGCGACGACGCGCGCTCGAACACGCAAAGGCACCAACCGTCGCGGATGTGTCGACCGGTGCGTCCCGACTGTTCGTGGTTAGCACTGTTTACTCATACATGTTTACTCCCCACGTGCGCGTTCGGTAGACAGAAAAGGGAGGTAGGGACCCCGTCTCGACCGACTGACGAATCATGGGGTGGCTACCACGTGTAAAATAAATTGAACGCATGATGAGCGAGAGAGAGAGAGAGTTGGTGACGCACACACACGCGCACTCGGTCGCGGACGGGAACGACGGACGGGAACGACGGACGGCGAGAGACGGGATGTCGGCGCTGGATGCGGGAACGTGGGTGTGCCCCGGGGACGCGATCGCGCGAGACGGGGAGGCGGGCGCGGGGACGTACGTGGACCACGCGGGGGTGGTTCGGGCGAGCGTGTGCGGCGCGGTCGCGACGACGACGGCGGCGGCGGATGGATCGGCGGCGGCGGCGGCGGCGGATGGAGGACGGTCGACGACGATGGTGTACGCCGTTCGACGACGGGCGGGTGATCCCGTGGTGCCGAGAGTGGATGACGTCGTGTACGGACGGGTGACGCGGGTGCAGGAAAAGGCGGCGCACGTGGAGATTTTGGCGGTAAACGGACGGTCGCCGACGGGCGGTGGGTTCATGGGTGTGGTGAGGAAACAAGACGTGCGAGCGTTTGAGATTGATAAGGTGGAGCTGGATCTGTGCTTTAGGAGCGGAGACGTTGTGCGGGCAAAGGTTTTATCGCTCGGGGACGCGAGGAGCTTTTACCTGACGACTGCGAGCGACGAGCTCGGGGTCGTTCAGGCGGTGCACAGTGAATCGGGAGAGGTGATGCTTCCGATTTCGTGGACAGAGTTTCAAGATCCAGTCACGGGTGAGGTTGAGGATCGCAAGGTGGCGAGAGTCGACGAGTAGGTACAGTAGGAAAAAACAAACGAGTGTAAATAGTAATAATTCGCGCCGTGCGCTACAGTGCTACAGTGTGTTCTACAAACGCGGTCGACTCGAAAAGAATCAAATTTCGTGCGTCTTCTTCTAAGGTCTATTCAATCGGCGTTGGTTTCGCCCGACGCGAGCCATCCCGGATTTTTGCTGCGATTGCGCGCCGGCAGGCGCACAAAGGACGCGTCTTCGACGTCTTCCAAATTCTCGGGCGCCGCATTGGCGGATTCAAAGTAATCTGTGAATTCCGAGTACGGCTCGGCGAGCAAATCCCCGTAATCGTCGTCGTCCTCATCTATCAAGCTCTCTCCCAGCGCCTCGACGTCCTCCTCATCCGTAAGTTGTCTCTTGAGCCATCTCACGAATGGATTCGTATCGCTCAGTCTGCGCCAGGACTCGTTGTCGCCTTCTTCGCCTTCATCCCGGTGCGTCAACCTCTGCACGCGCACGATGGCTGATCTTGCCCCGCTCGCAATCTCTTTCCGCGCGTAATCCGCAAAATCCACCAACTCTTCTTTTAAACTCATCTCCCGACTCACTCGCGGCCGTCGCGCGCCGCCCACTCCTTCGCATCGCCTTCCTCCGCCACCGCCGTTATGTTCCTCCTCGCCACCGTACCACATCACCACGTAACACGCTCCGACGGCGAACGCAACACTTAGCGCACTAAAAATCATCAACGCCGTCGCGTCCACGCCCGATTCCGTCCCCATTGGCGGCGGAGGCATCGGCGGGCTCTCTGGACTCGGCGGGCTCTCCGGACTCGGTCTCGGCGCGTGCGGCGGGTGCGGCACCGGCGGCGGTCGCGGCGGTCGCGGCTGCGTCCGCGGAGCCGGCGCACGCGAGTAGTTCGGGTACGGCGGGTAGCTCGGGTACGACAGGTACGTCCTTCGTGCGTCATCCGTGGTCTGTTCATTGGTAATCCAACGAGTGGACGCGTCAACATCGGCATCAGAGTCCAACCAGTTTTCGTGCGTTGTCGTCGTCGTCGTCGTCGTCGCGACGCGCGCGCGCGGGTCATCTGAATCCATCGATGACAACGCGTGCGCACCGGTCGATGTTATCATCATCATGACGACGACGACGACGACGACGACGCGTGGAGTGCGATGCATTTGGAGTTTTGGACGCTCCACACACTGACGCAACACACGAGAGCGACGATGGTTTCCAAGGAAGAGTTCGATGCCGCCGCGGAGGCGATCAAGGCTGTCAGCGAGGTAGGACGACGGCGATGATGATGATGATTACGGCAACGCTCGCAACGATGCGTGCGACGACGCGCGCGACGACAAAGGGGGGAGTGATGTGCTGACTGACTGACGGAACGCTGACACCTTTTGTATCTTCCGACGATCTAGACGACGCAAGAAGAGATGCTCGACCTCTACGGGTTGTATAAACAAGCCAATGTCGGTGATGTGAACACGGCACGACCGGGTATGCTCGATTTTAAGGGCAAGGCGAAGTGGGACGCGTGGAAGTCGAGAGAAGGCATGTCCAAGGAGGACGCCATGACGGCGTACGTGGCGCTCGTGGCTTCACTCAAGGAAAAGTACGGCAAGTAGACGACGACCTACGGACGTCCAATCTATTGATTTTTAAATGACACACATTCAACACAATCATAGTCGTATTCGCCATCGTGTTCACGGTCGACGCGAGACGAGACGAGACGAGACGAGTTCGTACAACTGGAATACCTCAACTGGAAACGCAGTCTGATTAAGAAGTCTGTTCAAACCTTCTCGACACAACGCGTCGCGTCCGCCGCGCGAGGGCGGACATCGCGTCGCGCACGAACGCGCGAGGGTGGACATCGCGTCGCCCGAGAGGAAGAACCGACCCAGCGAAGCGGTGTACGAGGCGAAGGACGTCCGCGAGTGACCGCGGACGCGCTATCGTTTTGAACTTGAGCTGACTCACGAACGAGTCGTTTGACTATTCTCGCGGAACGCGGGCGTTGGACGCGTCGAGAACGCCGTCGGAGGGGTTAAAATGTCGTCCTCCGCGTTGAGCGCCGAGTCTGGAAAGGTGCGTCGAATCGGACGATGCGAACGCGCGACGCGAGAGATGGAAATTCATTCAGGAGACGCTTTCAACCCAACCTCTGCTCGAAGACAAAGACGCAGACAAAGACAAAATTGATGCGACGAAACGAAACTGACGACGAGATATCGCTTTGCTTTGTAGGAAACCGGAGAGGTTGGCACTGAGAGATCGTACTCGCCTAGTCTGAGGAGCGGTGAACACGGTGAAGTGGGATGCAGACAGAATATGGAGGACACGACTGTGCTCGACGATAACGTCGCGGTTGAGGGCGCAGAGGAAATCGTGGCTTTTTACGGCGTCTTTGATGGTCACGGTGGTCGAGGGGCGGCGGAGTTTTTACGAAACAATCTGATGCGAAACGTCGTTCAGAATGCAAACTTCATCATAGATCCTGAACTCGCGCTGAAGGAGGCTTTTTACAGGACTGACCAGGATTTTTATGACTCTTGCGGACCGGGCGAAACGAGCGGGAGCACGGGCTTGGCCGCTTGCGTGATCGGCGGTAAGCTGTATATTGCGAATGCGGGCGATTGTAGGGCAGTATTGAGTCGTAAAGGTAAAGCGATCGACCTGTCGATTGATCAAAAGCCGAGTTCAGAAGGGGAAATGGAGCGTATTAAAAACGCGGGCGGTTTCGTCGAGGATGGATATGTCAATGGCTTGCTGGGCGTATCCAGAGCGTTCGGTGACTGGCATCTAGAAGGCCTCAAAGGTCGAGGAGGTAAAACAGGACCGTTGACTGTCGATCCCGAGATTGAAAAGACGCGTCTGACGGAGGATGATGAGTTTTTAATTCTCGCGTGCGACGGACTGTGGGATGTCTTCAGCTCGCAAAACGCCATAGACATGGCCAGGGCAAGTCTTCGGCAGCACAATGATCCGGCCAAAGCTGCGAAGGAACTAGCATCCGAGGCGCTTCGAAGGGATAGTTCAGACAACGTTTCGGTTGTGTGCGTGTGTCTGACTCCAGAAGCGCCGAAGAAGGAGACATTCATCCGCACAGCGCCAAGCCTGTTGCGTTCGCTCTCAGTCGAAGCAATGTCCATGGTTTCAAAAGCTATTTCGGATGACGCGACCGCTGAAATACCGAGTAGTTTCGCGCCGAAACGAGTGCAAAGTATCAGAGATCTCGGTGCCACGTCGAGTAGTAGCGGCTCTCTGGATTTGCACGTTCCAGACGCACCAATTTCTCAACCGTCGGCGTCTCAAGTTTCTCAAGTGCTAGAAAGCATCGCTGCTCTCAACGTGCAAAACAAAGTGCAAACTGGCGCGCTTGGCCTTGAACGTCAACACAGTTCTCAGTTAGATCAGTCGACTTGTAGCGAACTCGACACGCTCGAGGAGGAGGAGGAAGATTAAAAGCGGCTGGTATTAAAAAATTGTATTACAAGCAAATCATCCAACATTTGCATTCTCCATCATGACATCGCACGCCTCAAAGTACAGCTGTCCCAGCCGATGAACAACCGCTCGAGAACTTTCGCCTTCCGCCATGAGCGAAACTCTGAGATTGATGATACTATCGATGAGTCGACCGGGCCGAACATCTTTAACGTCCAAACCGCCAGAACTCGACTTGTCAGACCGGGGCTGAAATCCCCTGGTGGTCGCTTTAAGTTTGATTTTACCCGACGGTCCCGCTGTTTGCGCGCTTTTATCGATAGATTCCTTCACTTTGTCAAACAGCGAGGCGAGTTTCGCGCGTCGTTCTTCCATGGCTCCGATGACGACGAGCTCCTTGATGAGCGCCGCCTCAGCCTTTGGAAGTTCAGAGGGCGCAAACGACCCAGAAACCACCGTTTCGCTGTATATCCCGTTCTCGTCTACCGCTTTTGAGAGCTGTCTCGCCGTCTCCCGCACGACGATCACCTGATAGAGCAGTTCCCAGTTGGGAACCTGCTCCTGGAGCTCCATTTCGTCGACGAGCTGCGCCGCCGCTCGCTCAACCTTTTCCACCGTCACTCCCGGCACCTTGACGTCTCCCAGTGCCACCCCACCGCCCGAGTGCGCCGTCTTCATCACTTCAAACCTATCTTCTGCCGTCTTCAACCTCGCCACGAGCTGCACAACCTGCATCTCATCTGTCCAGGAATCCGTCACCGTCGCCAACGTCTCCTCCTTAATTGCGTTGAGCAGCGACACCAACTGCAAGTCCCCGCTCGCCTCGCTCGCCTGCACGTACGCCCCGAGCGCGGCTAAAAACGACCCATCCAACTCTTCAAAATGCGACCGCACCACCCCTCTCAAAATCGCCCGTTTATCCACCGATTCAGCCGGCGTCACGCGTTCGCCCGTCTCGCTCACCTCGTTGAACACCTCCGTCGCCGCTTCCTCGACGAATATCGCCTCGACCGTCTCCCGGATAATCTTATCCAACACCTCCGACGCCGCGTTCACCCGCGTGATCGTCTCATCGTCCTCACCCGCGTCGCCATCCGCGTCGCCGTCCGCGTCATCGTCCCTTCTCACCGCCGCCACCACGCGCAGCCTCGTTGCGCTTTTCGCACTCATCACTCTTCCAGCTCTGCGCGCGACGCGTCGCGCCTCGCCACCACCATCGAGACGACGACCGCATCCGACGCGCGACACCGTCGTCGTCGTCGTCGACGTCGTCGGCGCACATCGCGTCGCCATCCGTCCGAGTCCGAGTCCAGTCCACTCGAGTCCAGTCGCCGCGTGCGTCTGGCGCGCGTCCACGCGCGTCCACGGAACGACTCTGGGCATCATTTTTAATTATCATCTCACTGTTTACACATATATCACGTTCCAACATTATGTCCATCAACGGTTCACGAATCAATAAAACCAGGAGGGACTCCCCCCACCCTCTCGGGGACACCAAGAAAAAAAAAAGAAGGCACCGCCCGCGCGCTCGCGACACGTCAGAGCGAGACGGACGCGCCCGACGGACGCGCGGGCGCGACGGGGGCTCTTCGTCGAGGAAACGCACCGACGGGCGTCGGGGCGGGGACGGATCGCGTCGCGTCGCGTTGAATTGAATTGAATCGAATAGAGTTTCGGTTCGTCGCGTCGATACATAGTCGCGGACGTCGTCGAAAACGGGACGTCCGTTTCGTCCCCCACCGCCGCTGACTCGTGTCGTGGAACGCGAGACGGGATTCGGTTCCGGTTTTTCGGTGGAGGATTCGACGCGGGTGCGCGCGACGCGACGGCGACGTCGACGGCGTGACGGAATCAGAGGGGAGATAAATTTTTCGATCGGAATCGACGGCGTGGTCGACAACGTCGACGTCGCGGGTCGGAGTATTCTCGTCGAGAGCGGCTGGCGCGCGCGAGGTGAGGTTGGCGGTTGCGCTCACTCACGGTGCCCACCTAGAGAGAGAGGGAGAGAGAGAGAGAGAGAGAGAGAGAGGGAGAGAGAGAGAGAGAGAGAGAGAGAGAGAGAGAAGAGGGTGGGTGTGGTTAGTTGATTGAGAAAATGACGACGTTGGAGGATGATCTGGTGTTGACGACGCCGAAAAGAGAGGCGAAGAATACGCCGGCGCGCGTCGCGCTCGGTTTCAACGTGAAAACGACGACAGATACCGGCGACGAGGGTGGATTTCCGCCTTCGCCGACGACAGTGGCTTCTCCGCGTGGGTCGGACGGAACAGATGAAGGGGAGACAAGTTTGCTCAAGGCGGAGGAACTTACTGTGCCGAAGAATGATATTCGAATCATGCTTAAGAATGGATCGTCGAAGCCGATGGAGGTGTTGCGTTCTCAAGTCGTAACGTCTTTGACGTTGAGCATGAAGCCTGAGTGGTTTACAAAGCACAGACACGTGTTTTCTCGATCGTCGCGCTTGCTTTTGGGTGATGCATCACTTCCAGAGCAGCTCAATAGAGATGATTTGTGCTCGAAATTGGACGATCCGGATGAGTACCGAGAGGTTGTCATGAAGCTCGCGGATTTGCAGTACATTCGAGTCAAGGCGGTTGTCAACGTAAACGAGGCGGGTGACATTGACGAGCGCGAGTACTGGTTGCCGTTGAACAAGACGCAAACGATTGGCGAGATTAAGCGCTTGGTTTCCAACGCCGACGATTTAGAAGCGTCTAGAGAGAGACTTCTGAGCGATGTCGATTCGTCGACTGGAATGAGCATGGTTGTTCGCGGTAAGGAGCTCGATAACGAATCGACGATTGAGAGCGAAGGCTTGGAACACAACGCACTCGTTCACTTGTATGTCAAGCGAGACGCCAACGTCAATGTGGCTCTGAGATCGAACAACGAGTTGGAAATCCGTTTGAGCGTGAACAAAACTACAGAAAATTTCCGCGACCAGTTGAGCGTGATGAGACCGAGCTCGGTGGACAGCGCCAGGTACACCCATAGACGGACGGGAAGCGTAAACATTTACCCAGGTGGCAGTCTTCGCAGCGGTCCTCTCAGTCTTTACGGAGCTGGGTCGCTCGAACTGCGTCCACACATTCCCAGAACGTCACCGAGAAGTGTGGGCACAAATTCAGTGCCGATCCCTTCGCCAAGGTCTACCTCTTTCGGCACGGGATCTTTCGGAGGTCGTAGCTTGATTCACTCTTCATGGAACGCGCGGGCTTCCGTCAACTCGCACATGTCACTCAGAAGCAATGCGAGCGGCGAGGATTCGATTTCGCCACCGAGCGCGCCTCATACGCCGTACGGCAGTCCAGGCATGCTTTCGACGTCGTTCGATCTCGCGCGCGAGGGCTTACTCTCCGGTAAGGCACCGCAGCTCTCCTCCGGGGGTAACGGCGGCGCCTACTTTTTGAAGGGCGTAGACGGCAAAACGGCTGCCGTCTTCAAGCCGGCAGACGAGGAACCTTTTGCTCCGAATAACCCGAGAGGACACCGAAGCAGCCAAAATGGCGAGGGCATGCGTAAGGGAACTCGAGCGGGCGAAGGTGCCACTCGTGAAGTTGCTGCCTATTTGCTCGATCACGGTGGTTTCGCCGGCGTTCCTGCGACGTCTCTAGTCAATTTGACTGATGGTGCGGAGGAAGACGATGGTAAGCTTGGTTCGCTGCAAGAGTACGTCGAAAACACGGCTGAAGCTGAAGAGTACGGACCGAGTATGTTCCCTACGGAAGAGGTCCACAAGATTACCGTGTTGGATATTCGTCTCGCGAACACTGATCGCAACGCCGGGAACATCTTGTGTCGAAGCGACGAGGAAGGGAAGATTGTGGCGCTGATCCCGATCGACCACGGATACGCGCTTCCGCACACTCTCGAGGATGTTTGCTTTGAATGGGAATTCTGGCCGCAAGCTAGCATTCCTTACAGCGACGAAATCAAAGAGTACATCTCCATGCTCGATGCAGACGAGGACATTGAATACCTGCGCGAGAATGACATTGAGCTCAAGTCATCCTCTGAGCGCGTGCTGCGCGTGTGCACTGTGTTACTGAAGGAGGCCGTAAAGCGCAACTTCACCGCTGCAAACATTGCGTCCATGCTCAGCAGGAAAATGCCCAACAGAAAGTCGGACATTGAAAAGATTGCCGCCCAAGCGGCGTCCACCGCCGTCGCCGAGGGTCGCTCGGAGCGCGGTCTCTTGGTGCACAAGTCTCCCGAGAATGGCTCGTTCTGGAACGACCTAGCGGACGACCCGATCGCCGAAAAGCGCTTCGACGCCCAATTCAAAAAGCTCCTCGACGTCTATCTCGACAGTTACGAGCCAGAGGAGTAAAAGACGCATTCGTCACCGTCACCGTTGTCGTTACTCGATCGACCGACTTGACGGACGGGCGGCGGCGCGCTCGTGTATACTACCACGCCGAAACGCACACATGCGAACACAGCTCTGGCTGCGTTCGAGCGCATTCCACTAGAGCATTCTGTGAAAATTCTTGTAAATGATGATGATACAAAAGCTACGTGTACAAAACGCTGGATCCAACGCGCGCTACTTACTTTCGTTGTTTTACGGTGTTCAATAAAGCCCCTTCGGTCCAGAGAACGGATGAGACTTTCAAACTAGACCCACGAGTCAAGATCGACACAGTCTACCTCGCGAACGAACGAACGAACGACGAGACGCGCGAGCGACGACGACGACGAGACGCGATGGTACCGCCGCCGACGTTTGCAGATATGTTCGCGGCGTCGCCGGCGTCTTTGAGGAAAATGCGCACGCACAACTCGTCGACGACGACGACGACGACGACAAATGGACGAGACGACTACTCGTACTCCCCGGTTGCGTTTTCGATCGCCGACGTCGCGACGCACGACGGAACGAAGACGCCCGGGAAGTACGGAAGCGGTGCGGTGGAACAATATGATGACGTGTACGACGCTTTCGCGGGTATGTTTGCGGCGTCGCCGGCGTCGTTGAGCAAGATGCGCGCGACGGCTGAAAGGACGACGAGCCGAGCTGAGGAACCGAGAGCGGTGGTCGGACGGAGAGAGGATGTCGCGGAGACGTTCGGGGATATGTTTTTGGCGTCGCCGGCGTCGTTGAAAAAGATGCGATCCATGACGACGACGACGACGACGACAAGGGCGGCGTTCGGATCGCCGGTGGCGTTAGGGGCGAGGGAACGGGAGGAGCACGCGAGCGTTGGGGTCAAGGAACCGGTACATTTTGCGGACATGTTCTCCAGTTCTCCCGCAGATTTGGCTAAAATGCGAAGAGCAAACGTCGGTGGGGCGGGACGTGGGATGTCAGTGTCCGTACCAAAGTTTTCGGCGGACGCGGCGGCGCGCGCTGGGGCTTTCGCGGGAATGTTTGCAAGCTCTCCTGCGGATTTGGCAAAGATGCGCGGTAAGCCTTCTTCAAACGTTTCGTACGCGAGCGGTCGTCATGGTGGGGACTCGCGGTTTCAAGTCGTCGCGCCTGACTTTCAAGCCATGTTCGCGAGCTCTCCGAGCGATTTGAAGAAGCTTCGCAGCGCTTCAACATCCAAGAAGATGCTCGGGGTTGAGAGCGACAGATTTGAGGTTACGTATCTTCTCATCGCGGGCACCGAAGTGGAAGCGAAGGAGCGCGTACTCGAGATTTGTTTGGAGCAGACGGTCGAGCTTCCTTCGTCGCTCGTCCCAGAAGGGACTTGGATTCGAGAGCACGTCGTCGGTCGATTGGAAACTTTGAGCAAGCCGACGACTGGACCGCACGCGCATCGCCGTGACGCCTGGCTTGCCGTTGTGAGCTATCACGCCGACACGACGGGCGGCGAATTGACGCAGCTCGTCAACGTCATCTTCGGTAACACGAGCATGAAGGAAAACGTCATGGTGATGGACGTGCATCTCCCGTCGTGCGTGCTGAAGGATTACCCGGGTCCAAGATTTGGCGTGGATGGGCTTAGAAGACTTTTGGGTGTCCCGGAGGGCCCTCTCGTGATGACTGCGCTCAAGCCGATGGGTCTATCGAGTCAGGAGCTCGCAGAGATTGCGTATGGGTTCGCCAAAGGTGGTGTGGATATTATCAAGGATGATCATGGACTCGCCGATCAACCTTACTCGCCGTACGACGAACGCATCCGAATGTGCTCCGAGGCAGTGGCTCAGGCAAACATGGAAACTGGACGCAACTGTCTGTACGCGCCGTGCATCAACGCTCCGGCACACTTGATCATTTCGCGCGCGCACGCTGCGAGACAAGCCGGAGCTGGCGCCGTGTTGATGATTCCGGGTATTACCGGTCTCGACGTCATGCGCGAACTCGCGTCGGATTCTAGCTTCAACTTGCCCATCATCGCGCATCCAGCGCTTCTCGGGTGCATGCTCGGCGGTGGTAGCACGAACAGAGTCGCTGGATTCAGTCACGAGGTCTTACTTGGTGTTTTACCGAGACTCGCGGGCGCGGACGCCACTGTGTTCCCGTCTTTCGGCGGCAGATTTGGCTTTAGTGTGGAGGAATGCCAAGCCATCAACGCCGGCTGCACCAGACCGATGGGCAACATGCCGTCCATTCTACCGTCGCCCGGTGGAGGCATGACCCTCGAACGCATCGCGCAAATGCGCGAGGTATACGGTCCGGATCTCTTGCTCCTCATCGGCGGGTCTCTCTACGCGCACTCGGAAAACCTGATCGAGAGCGCTCGACACTTCATGAAGCTCGCGGGTCGCAAGGAACTCTACGGGCCAAAAGAACGCCCTCACGACGGTCACCGTTCTCATCGCATGTAAATTTTAATACGAGTAATATTCGGATGTGTATTATTTCTCAAACCTCCATTCTAATCATTGCCACACGTCGTCGCCGAGCAACTGTTTCTTCTTTGCCCAACCGATCGCTGGCGACACAAGCGTCGCGAGCATGTGCACCCCCAACAGCGGTTGAAACAACCACGGCCACAAGAATAGCCACGTCCCCAAGAACGGTTCATCATACGACAAACCATTACCCTTACTCAACCGCACACCGACGCCGAGAATCAACCACGCCAGGATGAACAAGATGACGAAAAAGTCATACAAGAGAAAGGTATCGATCGCCTCTTTGATCCCATCCATCGCGCTCGCTCCCTCCTCCGCGCCCGCACCCGTGGACGCCGCCATCGAAGACGACACTTCGCGTTCTTTCGCCGCCGCGAACCGCGCGATGTCCGCCTCGAGATCCGCGCTGACATCAAAGTCCATACGCCGAGTCACGTCCTCGCCGGTCGGTTCTTCGGTGCTCTCGCCTTCACCACCGCTCGACGACGACGCGCGCACGACGACGACGGCGGAGGCGGTAGAAGCGCGTCTCGCACGCAACGTGCTCGCCATTTTTCGTCTTCCCCGCATCACGCATCGCGCGTTCGCGCGCGTCGCGGTCGAATGAATCGTCGTGGACATAGTGGATAACACCAGACCGTGCGCGTCGCGGACTGACGCCAGAAACCATCGCCGCGCCGCTCGAGCATCGTCGCGGCAACGACGCGTCGGTCGGAACGAAACGAACTGGACGGACATGTTTCACGTTTCTCTCGCCACGGGACCGGCGCCGGGACCCGCGACGGTGGGACGCGAGACGCGAGACGCGCGTGGGAGTCGAGCGACTCGAGTCGTTGGAAAGCCGAAGCGAAGGAGCGATCGGTCGTCGCCGCTCGTCGCGTCGTCGATGGAGACGAGGGTGACGACGACGCGGTCAGTGCGAACGCGTGCAATCGATCCGACGTTCGTGGACGCGTTCGGGATCACCGGGGCGGAGTGGGAACAGGTTGAGGGTGGGTTGTTTGGCGCGTCGTTGGCGCCGTATTTGGGATTTTTGTACTTTTTATCGAAGGAGGAGACCAAGTGCCCGCCCGGGACGCTGTTTGGGTTTAAGTTTTTGCTCGCGTTCGTCTTCGGGACGATACCCTTCGCCATCGTGGCCAAGGTGCAGTACGATGAGATTTTAGCGAATGTGGATATTTTGCACGGCGTGGCAGAATCGCTATTGACGATGACAAACGTGTTCATAGTGCTCGGATTTCGGGAAGGTTTGCGGGAAGCGAGCCAAGGCGACGGTGGTAATGGAACCAAGAAGACGACTAGTTTGGGTGACATCGGGGCGGCGCTGTTTTGCGCGCTCGTGGCGTCGAATGCTGTGCTCGGCGCGTCAGACGCAATGGCTTCGAGCGAAGTCGTCGCCACTTGGGATTCTACCTGGCCGCACGTCGAGCCTTCGAACGCGTTGAGCCTACCGACGTGGGTGATACACGTATCGAGTCTCGTGGAGTGGCTCATTGCCATGGGATTGGCGTGGGAATACGCCGAAGTCACGAATAGACCGGCTTGGAAAGGATTGACATGGGGCATGGTTCCGTGTCACGCCTCTGGCATCGCAGCATGTACGTTTCATTTGTTTTATAACTCTCCAGCGCTCAACAGCGTGGTGGCGATGCAAGCCTTTCTCACGGTTGTGGGTAACACCACGTGCGCCATCGCCGCTTATCGGATATCAAAAGAAGGAGAGCGACTGAATGAATTGCCCGCCTCGGAACCTGTCGCTGAGTCTACCGAAGACGCCTCGCTGCAAGTCGTGGACATCTCCCTCGGCACCGAATCCCTCAAGGGTTGGGAAGACCTTTCGGCGGCTTGGGCATCCGATTCAGACGCTGTTCTCTTAGCCAAGCTCGCCCTGGTATCCGTCGTCGCCTCCGCCGGGGTAAAGTACGGTTCTCTTTTGGTGGACTTTCCATTCGAGCCGAGCGTCGCGTCGGCGTTTAGCATCATCTTCATTCCCACTCTGCTCAATTGCGCAAAGTGGAACCAACTCTCGCAGGAATCTGCGACGAATTAGCATTTTCACGAGTTCGTCGGCGCTTTGCATTAGCATCCGTCAAATTTCCGCACCGCGCTCTCAATTTGTATTGTTACGTCTTTCAACCAGTTAAAGAGTCTGACACAAAACGCGACACATCGACGCCTGGCTTCTATCGCGTCGGGAGACGTCGCCCGACGGGAGACGGGAGACGAAAGTAACATGAGCGACGAACCGTCGACGTCATTGGAGACCGTGGACAGTGGGACAGAGGAAGAGCCGACAGTGAGAGCGCTGAGAAGTGCATTCGGTTGCTCGGAAGACTCGGTCGAGGTGAAGGAGTTTTTGCGCACCATCGGCGTGGGCGCGGACGCGATACCGTCCACGGATCGGAAGTCTTTCCCGGGAGATTGCGAGTACGTCAACTACAAGTCGCGAGGCGTGTCGCTGTGTTTTGACAAGGGTCGCTGCGATACGGTACACTTGTACCGAGCAGGCGTCGACGGATACGAAGGTTACCACGGCGGTTTACCACTGGGCTTGACCATGGATAGCGTCGCCGTGGATGTGGTGCGCGCTCTGGGTGAACCCACCGGTAAAGGCGGGGCGGGGCGGATGATCTTCTTGTCCTACGACCATTTGGGTGTTAAATTTGACATTGCCGCCACTCAGTGGGATGAACCAGACGCAAAGATTTGCTGCGTCGCCGTCTGGGACGCGGACGCGGACGCGACTTGAAAGTAGTCTATAGTTTGTTTGTTTGTACTAGTATTGCAATAGTCTGTGTTTCTAGCTACGGTGCGAATGTTTGGGAAAGAACCGGAATGGGGCTACTTTACTTCACTTTTTTTCGTCGCTTGCGACCGCCCTCCGAACGAGCGCGTTGAGGCAACTTGTTTCCATCCTTATCCACCTTCTTTGCTTGACGTTCGACCAGTTTTTGTGTCGGATTCTTAATATAAATCGGGTCCGTAGCCACCTTCATCTCCTTAGGAATGTGCACCGGCTTCTTTTCAGAGGACGAAGATGACGAGGACGAGGACGAGGACGAGGACGAAGACGAAGACGAAGACTCGCTGTCGCTTCCGTCGTCGCCGTCGTCATCCTCATCGGAATCGTCCAAGAAGAAGTCGTCCTTTTCTTCTTCCTCATCGTCTCGCTCGCCGTGCGCAGCCATCTCGGCGCCCCCTTCGTTTTCGTCTCCCAACGCAGCCGCCGCCGCCAAGTTTGCCTTTACGAGTTTTCTCAACCTCGCCCGCTCCTTCGTCGCGTGTTCCGTATCACCCTCCTTGACCAACACACTGACATATTTTTCTCCCCTCGGAAAGTTCATCACGTACTCCAAGTCCTCCTTCAATCCCGCCAGCTCGTCCTCGTCCGCTCGCGTCTTGTCCGCCTTCTTCTCCAGTTGTTCCATCCTTCGCGTGATTTTTACCCTCTCAAAAAACTTAACCTTGTGATACCGCGTCGACAGCTTCTTCTCTCTCTCCACCCTCTTGTTTTCTTTTCCCTGATCCCGAAGTCGCTCCAGCTCTCGCTCTTTTTCCTCTCTCAGTTTCGCGGGAAGGCCCTCTCTCTTGAGCATGCGTTCAACGCTGCGAATTTGGTTCTTCACGCTCGGCCGTTTCCCGGCACCCGCGTGTTTCCCACCCGTGCGCTTGACCCATTTGCGTTTCTTTATTCCGTTTTCCGGATCTCTCGGTCCGTCGGGTCGCATGCTTGTTTCCGGTGTCGGACGACAGCGAGTGACGATGGAGCGCACCCGGCGGCGGGTTTTCTTCTTTTTAGTGGAGTTACCACAACAGAGTCCAGTGGTCGTTTGGAATCGCCGTGTACGCGCATACATTTGCAACTAGCATTCTACTACAACAAACAAATCACACCGCGCAGTTTCAGCGCTACTAAGATTTCATTCAAAACCCGCCGACGACGCCGACGACGGGCGTTTCAACCAAACAAGACGGTGGGCTTGCCGGCGCCCGAAGCGGAGCGAGCGCCGCGAGAAATCCGAGGCGACGCGTTCATCTCCATGTGAAGCTTCATCGCCATCTCCTCATCCGTCAACTCTTTCGGTTCTTTTGCAGTCACGTCGTCGTCGTCGTCGTTGTGTGCCCCTGGCGTTCCCGACCTCTCGCTCTTTGTCGAGAGCTTCTTCTTCTTTTTTGCCGTCTGCTCCGTCGTCTGCAGGGAGGACGCGCTCGCGTTTCTGCGAGGGCCCTTCGACTTATTAGAAGTCCCATAAGACCCTCCCGTTTCTCGCGTGTCCGCGTCATCACACGAATCGTTCCCACCGCCGCCACCGCTCATATCGAGCGCTTTACCCGCCAATCGCGGGTCCCCGAGCGCGAGTTTTACGTACGACTCGCCGACAAGTCGAGCTTTTTTACTCCCGAGATCCACCGGCGAGTGCGCGACTTCTCTCAGCACGCACCCGAGTCGTTTCCTCGGCGGCAGCGTGTGCACCTCCGCAGAGGCGTAGAGAAAGTCCATGTCGTGGGTCACACTCTTCGTTTCAACGATTCGTCCGTTCCGTGTCGAATCGAGAGTTTCGATCGAATTTCGATCGAATTTCGCCGAGGTAACAACAAACAATGCACGCCGCCGTCTCTCCTAGCCCGAATCCCCCTCGTGTTGCGCGTTTCGACGACGAGACCGAACACACCGCAGAACCCGCGCACGGTGACAACGCTCGTCACGCGATGTACGCGCGCGCTTCTTCTCCAGCGAAGACGTAAAACCGACCCGGGAAGCACGCGCGTGGGAATCTGTGGTCGCACGCACGTGCGATCGGACACGCGAACACAGCCGTTCAGCCGTCCACCCGTAAAAGTAGAATTTGACCGCATAGACCATTGTCCCTCACTGACGAGTCATGAACCGCAACGAACGGTTCTACTGGCACCAATAGTATAGTGGTTAGTATATAAGTTTCCCATAGTGTAGGAGCCTATGTGGAATTAACTTGAGACCCGGGTTCGATTCCCGGTTGGTGCACTCATATATTAACCTTTTTAAGCGTATCAAGTATTTTCCATCTTTTCTGATAAACTTTTTAGGGTTTAGGTTGGTGCACTCATATATTAACGGCGGGTTTAGTATTATTGCATATTTGCACTATCGTACTCGTATATGAAGACTGAGCACTCCGCCCGAGTGATCACTCCGCCCGAGAACTACAAAAACGCGACGGTTCGCCGCGCCGCTCGTCGCGCGAACACGGATCTTTTTGATAGCGTTATTTCTCGTTAAGTATGTATCAAATGTCCGACTTTTACTACAAATATTTAGTACTCCCTGCAACTTTCCGTTTTACTCTCTCGGACGCTTGCCTCTCCGGTAGCGCTCCTCGAGTTCTTGGACGTTTTTACACGTCCCGACGGCGGTTTTCATCTTTTCTAACACCCGATTGCGAATGGTTTTGGTGCACGTCCACAGGTCGGCGGCGGCGGGGGATTGGAGATAAAAGACGCCGGTGTCGTAGCTTGAGACGCGATGTCTCTCGCGCGCGGGTCGGGAATGTTGAGCGCCGTCAATAAATCCGTGGTCCGCGGCGATGATGACGTCCGCGGCGGGAATTCGAAGGAATTCGCTCTTTGATAGGGCTTGCCAAAATTTACACTCTTTCCACGCCGGGACGACGACGACAAAGGAGAGGGCTTCGTCACTCTCTCGCGCTCGACGCAGGAGCGATTCCGCCTTGTCCACCGCCTTGGAGATTGTTTCTGGGACGAACGGGGGGTTCATCTCGAAGCTCCCGCGCGTTGGTGCAAATTTATCGGAGAAGAAGCTTCCAAGAGACCCGAAATACTTGTCCACGTCGAAAAATTGCGAACAAAAGCTTCCGTATCGACAGTTGAGCGGAGACGCGAATACTTCGCACGCGACGCCCAGATTTGATTTGAGCGCGTCGAACGCGTCTTCTCCCAGAGCCGCTTGGTATCCCGATCCACCGAGTGATTCATACCGCATGAGAAGCGCGTACACGCGATACGCAAACGTCTTGTACTCGTCAGAATCGATATTTGAGCTCAAAGGCTGACCGCGTCGACACGCTCGACAATACAAGGCCCTGAGCTTTCCAAGGTGCGTTTTTGTCACCTTGACGTACGGCTTTAAACTTCCGAGCTGCAAGTGAATAAACGATCCACTATCGCGCACGACGATATCCTCCACTTTTAAACCATCTCCATCCTCCCCTTCGCCTCGTCTACACTTTTCCCATCGAGCCGCCGCTTCGACGGCTCTTTGCGCGGCAGCCTTAGCATCTCGCGCCGCATCCTCCGCGCTCGTACCGTGTCGAACCAAATCCCTCTGCAACCCACCCTCCGCATCGATCGCTGGCAACAACGGCGCCGCCAAACCGCCTTCAACGAGAGAAGCTCGCGCGAGCCATCGCTCGTAAACCAGCAACGCCTGCTGCGGTCGCCGCTCGTCCTCCTCGCCCGCTTTTCCTCCTTTGATTCCAGCGAGCATTCGCGTCAGCTCCGACCGCACGCGCTTCACCTGTTTATATAGCGCCAGCTCCGCCGCGGCGACCGCACGGGAGGACTCCAGACTCGGTTCACGGATCCTCGGCCGAGCCACGGGTGGTTTCACGTGTGGGTCCCATATACCAGTCGGTGTCGGCCGCCGCCTCTTTTTGTCTGACGTCGACGGCGTCTGTTGACGACGACGCGAATCGCGATCGACGGAGAGGTCGGCAGCGGCATCTGTGTCGGGCATCGCGGAAAAGAGATGCCGGGGTGAAGTGAGGTGACGCGCGTCGGGGTGAGGTTGGGTGCTTCACCAACCAATCATTCAATCAATCAGTCAGAGTTAGTTGAGGCGTCGGTCGCGGAGAAGAGTGTGAGTACTTTATAACTGCTTAGATTAAAACGGATTACAACCCACCGCCAGCGATAATTCTAGGAAGAATGGCGGTGGCGACACCGAGGGCGTAGTAAGCCCACACTGGAATGTTGTTGACGTCAACGACAGTGTCACCCTTTGCGCGACCGTCCAACATGGCTTGCATCTTCTCGCCGTCGTCCTCCTCGGCGAGCTTGGCTTGCACCTTGTTGGACAAGTCGTCGATGGTTGCCTCGTCGATTTCCATGGATGTGGCGTAACGACGCTTGATCTTGTCCAAATCATCGGCAATCCTGCGCGATTCTTCGAGAACCTTGCGTTCTTCGCCGTAGAGCGCCAAGAAATCGGCGAGCTTCTTCTCGGTGGCGCCGAGCTTCTCGCGGACGATGACGAGCTGGCTCTCGCTATTTTCCATGCGTTCCTTGTACGTCGCAGTGGCTTCAAATTGGGTTCGGAGAGTGGCGAGCTCAGCTTCAGCCTTTTCGGCGCGGTCCATCGCGCCAGAGGATGACGCGAGCGCTTGATTCACCGTGACGAGCTCAGACTCAGCCTTTTTCGCCTTGTTCTCCGCGTTCGTCACATCGGCAAGAGCTTGGCGCGCCAAGTCATCGAGTTCGCTCTTGTGCTTTTGTTGCATTTCAGAGTACTTGGCCTCGAATTCACTGGTCAGACGCGCGAGCTCAGTCTTGCTGACACCTTGCTGTTGGGTCAACTGCGCCTGGACACCCGCGAGCTCCTCCTTGAGCTTGCTGATTTCGCCCTCCTTGCCCGCGAGACCAGCCAACTGCTTCTCGAGCTCGCTGACACGGGTTTGCGCGGCGTCTCTCGCGGTGGTGAGAGTGGCTAATTTCTTCTCGTCCATCTGGTTTCTAGAAAGCATCTCCTTCTCAAGCTCTGCCATGCGCGCTTGAGCAGATGAGAGCGCGGTCTTCGCATCCTTGGCAGCCGAAGACGCCGACGCCGCTTCTTGCGCAGACTGCTTCGCGACGGCGGTTTGTTCACCAAGTTGCGCCTGAAGGCTGTCTATCTTCGCTTCGAGATCAGCCTTTGCAGCTTCGAGAGCGGTCACCTTGCCGGCACTTTCAGTGTCAACCTTCGCAAGCGCGTTTCCGAGCTCGATCTTGTGCTCGGCGACGAGGTCGCTCAGCTCCTTGGCGTGCGCCGCCTTGAGCTCTTCGGTGGCACGTTTCACGAGCTTTTCGTATTCCGCAACTTCAGCCTCGAAAGCGGCGCGCGCCTTCGCAGATTCATCCCGAAACATTTGCTCCAACTTCTTTCGTTGATCTTCAGCTTGCGCAATCACTTCGGCGCGCGTGGACTCCATGGAAGCCTTGAACTTGGATTCAAGTTGCGCGCGCGTCGCATCCGCTTCACCGATAGCCTTTGCGAGCTTGTCCTTTTCAGATTGAAGCTGAGACTCGAGCGATTGAATCTTCGCCTTCAATTCCTTAGATTCACCGGCTTGGGTAAGGGCACGTTGCTGATCCGCCTTGAGAGCCTCAACCTCTCGAGCGTGCTGCTGCTTCACATCCGCCAATGTGGCTTCGTACTTGCTCGCTGCGTCAGCCAAGGATGTCTTGAGAGATTTAATTTGCTCCTCCAACGCCGGAATTCCAGCGGCACGTTCCATAGCCGACGCCAACTGTTGCTCCAAGCCCGCGACATTCTTGGACTCGAAAGCAGCCAGCTGCTCAAGCAAAGCGTCAATTTCAGCTTGCGCGTTCGCTAGTTCAGCCGCGTGCTTTCTTTGAGCCTCCGCAATTTGCATCTTCGTTTGTTCAGACGATTCCGTCTCGAGCTTGGAAATCTTGGCGAGCAAGATGGCATCAGCGCTCTCAGCAGCCTCCTTGGCGGCGTTCAAAGCTTGAGCGTGCTCGGCATTCAAAGCGGCGAGGTTCGCTTCGTATTGCGATTTCGCTTCAGCGAGCGCTTGTTGCGCCGCGTTGATTTGAGCATCGGTTTGCTTTCTGAGCTCTTCAATTTGCGAGGCCAACTTGTCTTCCGCGGCTTGTCGCTCTGCCTTGAGCCTGCCTTCGTAATCCACTGCCAAATCACGCTCGAGAGCCTTCATTCTTTCCGGAAGAGATTCTTCGAGGGCTGCCATGTCAGTGGCGTGCTGCTTTTCGAGCTCAGCGATACGCGCGACGAGAGCATCTCTCTCCGACGCAACCATACCAACGCGTGCAGAAGTCGTTTCGTCGTGTGCATTCTTGAGTTCCTCGAGCTTGGATGAGTGAGACGCCTCCATGTTGGCGAGAGCTTGCGCGGCTTCACCTTGCGCGTTGGAGAGCTGGGAGTTGAGAAGCGCGATTTGTTGCTCGGCATCCTTAAGTTTCGCATTGAGAACTTCGAGCTCGGCGTCAAGGGCAGCCTTGCTCGCGTTTGCCGCCGTCGCCGCCTTGGCCTCAGCATCCTTGATCTCCGCTTGGAGCTTTTGGATGGTAGCCTTGTATTCGCTCTCCATCGAGGTGTACTTTTGGGAGAGCGCGTCGAGCTCCTTTTGCATCGTGACGGAGTTTTGAGCCTTGATCATCGCCTCTTCGAGTTGCTGCGCAGCCTGAGCCTTTTGCGCGGCGAGTTCGCGGGACGCTTGCTCGCGAACGGTCGCCAACTGGTCCTCGAGAGACCTGATCTTCACGGCGTAATCCGCCTCAACCTTTGCGACAGCAGCTTTAATGGCATCGGCATTCGCCGTTTCAGCCGTCTTGACTTGCGCTTGCGCTTGAGAAATCGCAGCAGCTTGGTCAGCCTTGAGCTTGTCAACGAGCGCTTGATGGTTGCGTTCAATTTCCTCCATCTTCGTCTTCCATTGGGCCTCAGCTTGCGCCTCCTTTGCGAGCAGCTCAGCCTCAAGAGTGGAAGCGGATTGCTTTTTGAGCGCATCGATTTCCGCTTCGTAAGACGACGCCTTTTGCTTGGCGGCGGCTTCAGCAACTTCGAGAGCGTTGATTTGCGACTCGTATGAGGAAACAATCTTTTGGTTCTTGTTGAACTCAGAATCAAAGAGAGCCTTCAAGGCGCGTCGCTCGGCTTGGAACGTGCGTTGCGCATCCGCGAGCTGCTTTTGAATATCGGCCTCCGCGGCGACGCGCGTCGCCTTGGCGGTGAACTCGAGTTGCGCGGCGAGCTCTTGCTTTGAGTCTTCCTTGAGCGTGCGAATCTTGCCTTTGAAGTCCTTCTCCATCTTCTCAACCTTCACCTTGTGCGCCGCGGCGAGGCGCTCCATCTTTCCGCCCCAGAAAAGGTTGAGACGATCTTCGGTGCTTTGAATTTCCTTTTGCAAAGATTCACCGGTGAAGGCCTTCATCTTGTTTGCCTCAGATCTGAGAAGGTCAAACACCGCGCGGCGTTCATTCTTTGTCATCTTGAGCTGCTTTTGAAGTTCGCCGATGGCGGAATCCTTCTCAGCCAAGAGTTCGGCAGTCATACGAAGCTCTTCGGCCTTCAATTCTTCAATCAAAGCCTTCTTCTCCTCTTCGTGGAGGTTGATTTGCTCCGCAACAGCGCTGACGAGCTCGCTCTTGGCTGCCTCAACGTCGCGAGCAGCAGAGCGCTTGAGCTCATCGAGGCCACGCGCGTGCGCAGATTGCGCAGCCGCGGCAGCGCTTTCGTACGTAGCCTTGAGGATTGCCATTTCAGCGCGGACAGTCTTGACTGCGTTTTCAGCGTCAAGCTTGGCCTTTTCAAGACCTTGCTCATGCGCCTTTTGAGCCGCGGCGGCAGAGCTCTCGTACGTCGCCTTGAGAGCCGCCTTTTCGGCGTCGAACGCAGCTTGACTCGCCTTCTTCGCATCTACTTGCAATTGCTGCATCTTGCCGTCGAACTCCTTCTTGAGAAGGGAAATGGCATCGTCGTGCTTGGCTTCGAGCGCCGCAACCTTTTGCTCCCACTCGCTCTTCACCTTGAGCTCGGCTTCGGCTATCGCAGCGCGAAGCTCCACCTTCCAGCCTTCCTCCTTTTCGTTCATCAAGAGCTGAAGGGCTTGGCGTTCGGCGAGAGCCTCGGCGATTGCGCGTTCGAGCTCGCGTTCGGCTTCAAACTGCACTTCCGCGATAGCCTTGACGAGTTCTTCTTGCGCTTGGTTGTTCATCTTTGCGGCGGCTTCGAGCTTGGCAATGAGACTCAACTTCTCTGTCTCAATTTGCGTCACTTGAGCGTGCCAGTTCGCAGCGTGCGCCTCTTGGACCGAGATTGCCTTTTTGAGCTTTTCAGTTTCAGAGAACATCATCGCGCGTTGAGCGTTGTACAAACCGCGCGCGGCGCGCACTTGAGACAAGAGAGAATCGCGCTCGCTTGCGAACTTCTCCTCCAAAGAGAGAGCGTCCGCCTCGAGCTTGGCAATCGTTTCTCTCAACAAGACGGTTTCCTTTTCGAATTGCTCGCGCATGCGTTGCTTCTCAGCCTCGTGTTGCTCCTTGGCTAGCTCGAGCGCCTTGGCCTTGTCATCCGCGGCGGAAGCGTTGCGTTCGCGCAGCTTGTTCATTTCAATCTCCATGCGAGAAATTTCATTGCGATGACGCTCCTCAACCTTGCGCATTTCAAGCTCAAACTGACTTTGCTTTTGCTCGAGTTCAGCCATTTCAGACTCAAACTCGCGCATCATCACCTCGCGCAAAGCTTCGAGGCGTTCGAAAGACTTGGCACCGCGAGCCATGGCGGCGGTGTGCACGTCTGCGTCGTAGTACGACGGCTCGAGCGCCGAAGATCCCGCGACGGCTCGCACCAACCACGCGACGGCACACGTCGCTGCGCTCGCGACAGTCGCAGACAGCACGCACGTCGCGCTCACCTTGTACGCTTGCACGATGACGATGGACAACAGAGAACCAAACGCATACGTCAAGCACGTCGCCAACGCCCCGGGAACCGACGACATGCCGCCCAACTTGCTCCACAGGTACGCTGAAAACAGCGTCGCGCTCGTCGCCGCAGCAGATCGACTCGCCGCCGCACCCGGCGTCGCCGCCCACAACAATCCACCCGCACCGACAAAGGCGTAATCCGCCAAGCACACCGCGCCGATGACAGAGCCAGCGATCGCGAGCGCCTTGATTAATCCTAATCCACCCGCGTTGGGCGGTCCCGACGCCGACGACCCACCACCGCTCACGCGCGTCGTCGTCGTCGTCGTCGTCGTCGTCGCAGTGTTACCACTCGATGACGATCCATAGGTAAACCTCAACGCCCCTTCGTTCGACGACGACGGCGTCGCCGCGGACGACGCCCCCGCCACCGTCGCCCGGCGCGCCGGCGCTCTGCGGGACGCCGTCCCGGCGGTAATCATCGGCGTCATCGGCGTCGTCGACACCGCTCCGCAGATGATCCGCGCGGCGTATCTTCCTCCTTCACATCGTCTTCTTCGTCCATCACCTCCAACGCTCGACGCACGGACGGTCGTCGTCGTCGTCGAAGACGTCGTCCTGAATCGTGTCGACGAGCGCAACGACGTCACACCGGTGGCGCGCGTCACCGCGATCGAGTTCACCATCGTCCGCCGTTCGTTCGACCACCGCGACTACTCGCGCGTTTCAGCGAACGACGATACCGACCCGACGACGACCACTCACTCGTCGGTGGCGGCGTATGACGCACGTCGTCGACCCGTTCGATCGTTCGATCGTTCGATCGAAACGTCAGATTACATGCGCTCGGCGTTCGATCGATCGATCGATCGACACACAGACAGGTTGGCGCCCGCGGGAGGAAGACCCGAACGATGGAACGAGACCCACCCACCCTTTCGTGAGTAATTAACCCCCCCTTTTCCTTTCCCTTTCCTTGCCCGTCGAACCCACATCGCAAAGAGTGATGGATTTTACTATGAACGAGACTAAACAAGCGGTGGGTGGATATCGATCGATGGATCGATCGATCGATCGATGGGTGGATATTTTCTGG